>Ga0123353_10015283_pt1 | contig 11138 bp, 10 predicted proteins | sample TergutLab28metaG_3_FD_92763 | JGI IMG/M metagenome (GOLD analysis project Ga0123353, IMG submission 92763) | Labiotermes labralis P3 segment gut microbial communities from Petit-Saut dam, French Guiana - Lab288 P3 | ecosystem: Host-associated > Arthropoda: Insects > Digestive system > Gut ... | reverse complement strand
TGATCACCACAGCAGTCAAGAGACATCCCAGCAGATGCACACCTTCTATGTAATAATGCTGCCCCACCCAGCATGGCGACAAAAGAAAGACGCACACATCATCCTTCCAATGTTTTGCTAATATCCAATAAAAACAAGGGGCACCCATATTAATCTAAAGACAATATATTTCTTAAATTTCTGACTTTAAACCTACAATCTGTAGGTCTTAATAATACAATCTGCCTTTTACCTACTGCATTATACTGACTCCAGCAGTATGGAGCACACTGCATAATGAGCTTCAGGATTTGTACTCCTCATCAAACATTATTGAGATGATAAAATTGAGGAGGGTGAGTTGAGCAGGAGATGTGGTACGTATGGAGAAGCGAAATACATACACTATTTTGGTGCAGAAATCTGAAGGAAAGAGAACTTTGAAATGTGAGGATAACGTTAATAGTCTAGTTGTTTTTAATACAACTTAGGGCAGGGTACTTGCACATTCAGCTGTTAACATTTGTAACAGAGCTTTCAGTCAAGCTTGAATTACTCCTGAACAGACACCGAGGACCTGAAGAATGGTGGAGTAGCAATGCTACAATAGAAGACTGGTTTGATGAAATGGTAGGCCAGGCCAATATCATCAACCGCTTTGCTGGCGTGCGCATGGAGGATATCCGAGGTATGGAACTTACATTACAGCATTACAGTTAAATACCACCATAATGGCACTGTTATTAGTATACTTAAAGTAGTGATCTGATGGCACTTCATTCTAAAAATAAAATGACCGAGAAAATGATTACCTTAATAGATAAAGAAGTTACAAAGAACAGTTCATAAGTATGGGTTCGCATCAAGTATAAATGGAGAAGATTGATTCCAGTGTGACATATGTTGTGAAGTATAACATGTGTGTGTGTGTTAAGGTATTTCATTATGCATGGGATTATGGATTTAAGGTATTGTAAAAATTGGGTTGCTGCTGAGGAGCAGTGTCTTAGATACATGGGATTTGATCCTCTTGAGAAGAGTTTCAGAGATACCATGCTCTTATTCCAAACAATGTAATATTTTGAACAGATGGTACATAATGTCAATGAAAATGAAATGTACACTATCTGATTGCCAAATGTATCAGCAACTATGTCTGTAAAACATTTTGCACTTTCTTCACAAATGGCAGTTCCCAAGGTCTCAGGCATGCTTCGTGAAAGAAGAAAGCATTCCGTTTTGTTTTTATGTCCACTGCAGTACCATAATAGAAAACATTTGCAGTACATTCACATTTACCTACATGGCAGTGAATTCCAGATGAACATCAGTAGGCACACATACACACATAGTTACAATGTGAAAAAAATCACATAAAACAATGGTATTCCTGTCTTATATTATAGTTATTCAGAAACCAATCTTTCTTTATGAAGTTTCACTTCTATTTGTTGTACTTTACCTTGACTATACAGGTGCCATGGATACAAATCAAGATCCATCAAAAAAAGAGGCACTGCACTTAGGAAACTTTGCAATGACAATGTTCTAATACATATTCTTTCAAGAAGAAAGTGGATTCATAACACACACACACACACACACACACACACAAAAAAAAACATTCCCTTCAATTAAACAGCATGCAAAATAATCCTACATGAGAAAATAATATGGTTACAATGCTAAAATTTACAGTTCTTTTCCCACAGATGTGTCATGTTTGAAAAATTAAATTTACATCAAAGTACATTCAAAATAATAAAACTTCCCCACACTTTGATGCAACATTAAACAATACAGACATTATATTTTTGGAGAAATATTTATCCAAAATCATTCAGTTTTTCATACCTTGCTACACAGTAAAGACAATAAATATAAACAGCTTTTGAAAACAATCAATGTTAGTTGATAAGCTGTTCAAATATATGGTGAACTAACATTTTTTCCCTGCTTATTTCTGATACAATGAAAACTGAGTACATGGTATGAGATTTCCACTCTTATGAAATGCTACACATCACTGGTAGTTTATTACAGGCATTTCAGGACAAATTGACCCTTGAAGATGGGACTGACAGGTTGTCCTGAAATGTAGGTAACTGCCAATCAATGCTGCAAAACATAGCAGAATAGTGAATATCTCATTTACACATAGAAGAAGCCTGCAATTATGCAAAAGTTCATATGCATTACATGTCTGTAATACCACATCTTTGATGTTTATGATATCATGAAATAGCAACTTCACAATTTACAAGATATAAATCCCATCTACTACAAAATAATCTAAAAATTCATAATGGAATTTTCATTATGCAGTGGTCAAATGTGAAGCTCAGTATTTGACTCTGTAACAACTGTATTTCTTACTTATCAGGGATGAGAGTGCCCTTCTTAAGAGTTGGATGGAATCGCCAGTTCCTTATGATGAAGGAGTTTGGTTTTATATATGATGCCTCCATGGTAGCCCCTTTCTCAGACCCTCCTTTGTGGCCCTATACACTGGATCACAAGATACCGCACCAATGTACTGGCAACAATCAGCGGTGTCCCTCCCGCTCCTATCCTGGCATATGGGAGATGGTGATGAATCAACTTGCAATTGAGGTAAGAATTTTTTAGCTCAAGAATTTCATGACCTATCAATTAAATTTTGAATTCCTTGAACAGATACTCCTACAACAAAAAAGGAACTTTCCTGAGTCTTGGGAGGGCTGTGTCATATTAATCCATTTCTGGTGTTGTACAGTTTTTAATTAGACAGCCAGCTCAACTCTTACACACCTATCAATCTTGTATTAGTGTAATATACCCAGGAGGTTTGCCTACTATCCCTGGACCTCTAAAATGTAGTCATGTGTACTCTTACATGGGACATGACACTTTCTGTTTCTTCATGTACATCCTCCCACCTTTCTGACTCAACAGTCTACAGTTTCCTTGCGTTCCTATTTACACATTTAGTACAGACTTCTTACCTTAATTTCTTTTCATCTAAAAATGAAATACTTGTGGATTTTGGATTGTAGATGTTGTCCAGATATGGAATGCGGCTGTAAATGTATATGGAATAAGCAATCATGGCCAATCAACAAGGGGTGGTTCTGCAGCTTAGGGGTTGGCTATGGGTCTGACAACTCCTCAAAATGAAACACAGCATGTTCAAAAATGTTATACAGGACGTTAAACTAAGAAACACAGTCTGGAATGACCGGCACAGTGTACAAGGAACATGAGATCTGGAACTTGGAATGTGAGGAGTCTATAAGTTTGGTTCACTAAAAAAAGTTGCAAGAGAATCAGCAAAACCTAAGTTAGATGTAATGCAAAAACAGGAAGACAGATGGGATAAGAGAGGCACCACAGCAGCAGCTGATGATGATGAAGAAGGAGAAATGGACATGATGGTCATCACTTTGGGACACGATTGTTTGTACATCAGCAAACCATAGCAGCAATTAGTACATCAGTGGTTCGTGATATGAAGCTGTATACAATGCTAGGAGGTTGCTGGTGTGATACTATTGCTCTGAATGTGCACAATGTGTCACATACTGGAACATCCATGAATACACTTGGACTGTTCTTCATGGGAAGACACTATCAAACTGACCAGACAATGATAGATAGGCAACTGTATTCAAATACTCATAACATAACTATACTATTATAACACCCCATTTTTAATTGAAAGTATGCAAGATTTAAGACTAATAATATCACATTCATACAATACTTTTAAGTACTGTATTATCCTCAGACTACTGCCTGACTTAATTTCATGAAAATATTGACCACATAAAGTTTAAAAAAGCTCTGGTGGCAGGTAAAACACTGACAAATTAAATCTGTAACTAAAATAGAATGTGGCAAAAAAAACATGCTTCGCAGAATATTTTATGAATCTCTACCAAACCAAACTACTCCTACACATACAACAGTTTCAAATACAGAATCCACATTCTCCGATCTCCCATACTTTTCAAATATTTCAATGTATGATTCATAACACTGTACCTTTTCCAGGGATACACGTGTGCCATGGTGGACAGCTGTCCACCTCACCTCTCAGGTGATGAAGTATACAACATGCTAATTCACAACTTCAAACGGCATTATAACACTAACAGAGCTCCATTTGGACTTTACTTCCACACGACATGGTTTAAAAAACCAGAATATCTTGCAGCCTTTAGGGTAAGACTTGTATAATTAATACATTACAATTTTAAACATCTGCAGAATGTATAGGAAGCCATGAGTCAGTAACTCTGCAAAGCACAAATTTTCAGTTTTCCTCACTTCTGTTATATATGAAACTGTAGGAACTGAGTTCGCTAACATATCTTTTCCCTCAAATATTATGAACATCTCAGTATGCACTACAGGATTTTTGTGTAATCAATCAACTACAATTAGGCATTAGTTTGTTTTTGAACTAAAGCAAACAATATGCTAGAATGTGGAATATTTATCCACTAAACCAAGATTCATTCCTAAAATTAAATTAAATTCTAAGCCAGAATACTACTTGAAAAATTCTGAGTTCATGACAAAGTACAATTGTATATTTAAATACAGCATCTCAAGAAATACCACATGTACGCAAATGTACATTAATCACTATGCACAATCTTTTGAGTTTTCAAGAGAATAATTATATTCACATGACCTAGAATTTTTGTCTCTTAGTGTCTTCATGCTTAATGTTTTGGAATTAAATAATTATCAGTTGAGCACTACTGCAATAAAAACTTACAAACATAACAGTAGGTTAACCAGTCACAGTAAACGCTTTTATCAATATTTCTTTTTGATCTTTATCCCATGGGACATCACTTTCTGTTCCATTCATAGTTTGACACACCACTTTTTAAACCCCCTTCATAATACATTCTGGTGAAAAATCATCCCAAGGAGACTTAATCCATTATTCAGGCAATGACTTAGATGGCCCGCATGTGTTGTCTGCTCATGTTAGTGGGCAGTTCCCAGACAGCTGCCATCCCCATACATGTGACATTCTTTGAACATCTGTTAACTACATCAGGAATCAATAACTGAGAGTTCATGTCACCTGGCACGTTCACTACATCTCTATTAAATTAGAAGTGCCACCATTTCTCCTGACATTTAACTAATTCCACTAGGAATTTTTTTTTCTAAAGGCTCTTCCTCTTTGCCACAACAAAGGATGTCACTATAACATATTTTGTATCTGTAGCAAATATGTAATTTTTCTTACTCACTTAGTTGAAGCAGACACAAACATTTCCTCTATCTGCAGAATGAGTTTAACTTTGTGGGTGATTACAAGGCAACCCCCCTATTTCTCAGATGATGAATTAGCAAAAACTTCTCATCTCATATTTGGGTTAATTACATAAATATATTTATTCATTTGTACCCTCATAAAACATGACACTACATCAGATATATGGCAGGGGTTTCATGCAAAGTATATTCTGCAAGTTCTAATTAAGATTGACACTAGTTTCTTAGTTACTGAGATGAATAATTACGGGTGTGCCACTTACTTCCAATCATTTATAACATGACTAATAAGACTTTGGCCATACCTAAACGGCAGCAGACATTTTGGTTTCTGAGACAACCCATACTAGGCCTAAAACTCACCAGGCAGCTGATGAGTATGTGAGATTTGAGGCCCTCATGGCAATGACCACATTCTAGGCTCTTACGGTTGTGTAGTCTGGTAGAAAAATCTGTTGATGATGAATATTCTAAAAGAAAGAAGTTCTATTTTAATATTTATATTATTATAATATTTTGCAGAAATTTTTGGATGAGATGATAAGACTTCCTGATGTGTGGTTTGTGACGAACTGGCAAGCAATTCAATGGATGAAGAAACCAACACCAGTTAATCAACTAAATCAATTTGAACCCTGGAACTGCAACCAACAGGTGTGAAAATTAAATACAGTAACTTTGATAAGAAAACTATGTTGCATTCCCACTTCTATACGTGGAATGTCCATGATGTTTGGTGGGAATAGAGAATGTTGAAGGAAAGATTATAATGATTCCAAACACCTTATGTCAATGGACAAAAATTTTGTACTTTTCTGGGAAAATTCACACATGAAGTAGGGGTACTGTTAAATCAACATGCTAGGCTACACGTTTTAGCATTACAAAGACTTACCATTCTTGCTCCTCTATTAACAATAGTATAGTGGCATGCGTCTTGAAAAATAACCAGTAAAAGAGAAAACTGTCATATTTAACAGTTACTATTGCTCAGGCTAAAGAGAATATTATTCTGATGTGCCTGCTACTCAAAGTATCAAGCAGTAACAGGTACCACAGGGCAGCAAGTTGTTACAAGACACAAAAGTAAACTTTCATTCAATAACACATCTACATGCACTTCCTCAGCCTTCACCAGGCTCAGGACAATTTCTCCTATATCTGTCAATTTTAACTCCAAGATTCATGTCTTAGAATTGCAAATTAAATATAAAAACAAAAACTCTAAATTGATGTGTGAGAAATTTACACTGTCTTCAACAAACATGATACTTCTTAAATCATCAACAAAGAATTAAGTCAAGAATAACAGATATACTGAATATTCATTATTACTTGCAGGCATCGTGTGAAATAATGGGAACCACACTGTTTGCTTCTGAGATATCATGTGACCATGCATGTCATTCAGCCAGACTTTGATAAAATTATGTTGGTAACCCTTATAAAATTTAATGATACAATATGAATTTACCCTGAAGATTCAAGTCTTTTGGGATGTGATACCAAGTCAATGGGTGAGCAGTTCACAACATTTTGAAGGATCATACTGCCTTCATCTTCATGGTCAAGCAGTCCAAAAAGACTCTTTCTCAGGCAATCCTTTGAAATGTAAGCAGCAGTACTGTGAGAACCTAAAATCTCCCCTAAATTTGCCAGTTTGAAGACCTAAAGAAACTTTTGTATTGGCTAAGTACACACTAATGCAAGGATGTTCCATATAACAGTTACTAGCAGATACTAATGCAAATATATATGATGTACATATGTACATTAATTGTAGACAAGCCATTTTGTATAAAACTTGTTACCACTTGATTGCTGTGGACACTGGCAAGCACACATTTTTCTAATCTTGTTTTAATACATAAACTTGTTCAGTGTTTGCTCACATTCTGCAGTTTATTGTGTGTACTTAGTATGCCATCAGTCTTTTTCATACCACCTTAAAGCAAGTCCTTGACCTTGAAGCTTGCACAAAGTTTTAACGTCAGAGCTTGATATACTGTGGAAACAATTTCTGAACATGTAACCATTTCAAAACATTTATGCCACGCTGCTAGGAATGTAGCTTTTACACAAATGAGATTATTCTTCTGTATGCAACTTGTTACAGTTGGAGCCACATGAATTTGCCTGCAATATTGGGAAGACCTGCAAACTGCACAGTAGAGTCCTTCAGGCTGACCGATATTTGTATACATGCTATGACTGCCCCAAACAGTATCCATGGATAAGAAATGAGTTTGGTCTAGATTAAGGAAACATTTTTACTTCATATATACAAAGTTAAGCAAATCATTCCCACAGTATACATTAAAATCTGGTAAAAGAAGGGCAGATTCCAACTTCAGTGAAGCCCTTAAACAATATTCTGGTACTTGGCAAATCTTAAAGCCAAACTGCCAACCTCATGACGTCTGTGTCTCAAGAAGATTCAAGATTTCTCTGAACTTCTTATTTCAAGGTGTCTTAAAATGGTTTACATTTAACATTCTGACATGTAAAATGAAGTCAAGTAATGTAACAAAATGACTTGATAAGATTTTTTTCAATTTAGTATTATATGTCCCTCTAGTACCCCTAATTAGTTATGAAAATGAGAGATGATTCCCAAGTGCATATTCAGCTATGTTTCTTCACCTCTTAATACAGAACTGCCACATATCTGGAAAAGTCTGAAAATGAAAAGCATGCTTCCTCTGGTGAGAAAAGTTCAGGAGGAACAGGGTTTATCCTGTCTTTTGCATCACAGAAAAGAACTACACACAAAATTAAAAAAGTGGTCACTGGAGGCCACGGGTTAAAAAAATAGGGGAGGCAAAACAGGTATCACTGTTTCAAACAGTTTCTTTTAATCCACTCAAAGTGTTGACCTTTAAAGATGTAATATCTGAAAGGAAATATGCCAGTACATTCCTGGATATTCCAGCCTAAAAACAGTTGAAAACTCATGCAAATCAAGGCTTCTCCAGCCAGTGTTCCTATCTGTGCAGTTGAAGATTATTTCCTCATATTCTGAGTACCCTTCCCAACACAAGAGAACAATACTAACACATTTTGACATCTATTACAAAACTTCTGCAAACTGTGGAAAAAGCAGATAAACAGGAATGCATGAATCACTGTGAGATAAATGCAGTAACATAAACCATTCTACTTACATCGACTTCAACTATGAATGGATTGTTATAAATATTCTTTAAGTATAGATATGGAAACAAATTTGATGAAGAACTTAAATGTCTAATCCATATAAAGAGTTTGCTTTTATAGTATGCTGTAGGATTTCCTAAAAAGGGGAGTATAGTATGAGGGAAGATTAAAATGCATTTTAGTAATGAAAATAAATCAACTTGCAACCTGTTTTACCTGTCTTGTTTACACCTTCAGTTCTGTGCCCTGCTGACTTAAACTGATTAGCATACTTGCTTCTTCATTGGTGTGCCTCTCCCTTCTACTGCTGGATACTGATGATTAAGTTTCCCAGCTGAGATATTTCTCAATTCCCATTAATTTAAAGGTGGTGGGGGAGAGAGAGGGGATACAATTTTGTTAAGCTGTGGGAAACAGATGTCACTCACCAATTTTTTCATCTGTGGAGTGTGTGTATATCTGTATATTACGTACACACACAATACACTGCCATAATGAAGTCCAAACTCAAAATCTGTACCAACAAAAACTATGAAGAGAAAAATTTGAATAGGCCTTTGGCATTTATATATTCATGCATTAAACAACAGGGAAATTTGGGCTAACAATACAAATTTCTGTTACTAAAATTGAATATGATCAATTTACTCATTCCTTTTTCTTACAAGGGCATAAGCAACTGGAACAAAAGCATTTGGTACCATACAATGTAAGATACATGTTAATATAATACAGTAATACCATGCAAGGATGACAGAGAACTATGATGGGTCCCTGGAAAGAACCAAGCTTTTATATTTCAATTCTTCACACCTAATAATAAATATATAACAATGTACATTGTAGAAAAAAACTGTTATCATGTACTTGCCGGTTATACTACCATCAATATCCAATGCAAAGTTTTTTCACTAACTAGTTCCTAAGAAAAGCTGCAACTGAAACATTCACAATTTATAATTTTCAAGCTGTCAGGACTGTAAGTAAAATATGTCATGGTTTGTGGCTGGTAAGTCTTCTGATAAAACTGAAGCCTCTTTTGAATGCCAGCCTACCGTCTTTTAGCAACTAGGAGGAAACTCCAAGGATTACATGTCTCATGTATCAGTATCAGAATCTGTATAAAGATTGCAGTTGACTTGTAATATTAAATTTATGTTTCAGGCAACGATCTGAACAATCTCTACAAACAATAAATTCTGTTTGAAATGTATGTACTGTACATACAGTTTAAATACATTATATACATCTGATTATGTAACAAACATTCTGCATATTCTCTTATGGGTCTTCATTAATTACGAACACTCATACAGTTCACTAGAGAGAGAGAGAGAGAGAGAGAGAGAGAGAGAGAGAGGGGGGGGAGAGAGAGGGAAATACTGACTATTCAAGAATTATTTATTTTGGTTTGTACTTCGAAGGATAAGCATCCACCTGTATAGTACAGAAAAATGCCACCTCTTCAACATAAAATTAAGTATGTTTGAACCATTTCTAAAACTTCACATTTCAATTCCTCTTCAAACATTAATTATAGACTGCTTAAAACATTTTGTCATAAAGGGAAAACAAAATGCTATACAGCAGCAGCACAAATTCAGTGCACCATGTTAACTTGCCAGTGTATTACTCCAGCAGACTTGGCTTCACCACCCATGACAAAGATCACCAGTAACAGCAAGCTTGCAGCTATCCCAACAAAAACCAGGCATATACACACCTGATGTCATGTATCATGGCAAGGCATATGACATTAAGTAACTTCACAGACTAGACATTGATGAACTTGGATTGCACATATTACAGCATCATGGTGTATGGTTTCTCAAGCAATTGTTTGAACTTGGCTAACCACTGTGCACCCACCGCCCCATCCACAACACGGTGATCACAACTGAGTGTCACAGACATGAATTCTGCCTCTTTAAACCTGAAACACAAATATTAAAGAGCCTATCAGCAATCTTAGAGCTCCTATATAGATTCACTCATGTCCAATTAACACAGTAGTTTAGATTTCACCTGACCAACACATACTGAGATGGTCAAGAAATTATGTACAAGATTTTGGTCATCTGGTAGGCCATTGTGTGTAGTGTCACAGACAGGTATGAATGTATTGGACATACCTCTTATCTTCATCAGCCGATTCCTCCAAAATGTTGGTACATATGGACAAAATTATATAATGCCACACCCCAGAACATGCATCTTAATATTCCCTAGCATGGGAACAAAGAATGTCATACAAGAAATTGTGTATTTATAGCCATTGGCAGCAAGGCTGCCAGAATGTGATACTATTAAACCAGTGAACTTATTCATAGCTTTACAATTATGGCACATTCACTCCTGTATAAGTCTAGCATTCCATAGAGTTTGTGGTTTCCCCATGTCTTACAAACAGTGCTACATTCAACATGCAGTTTATATCATGCTAGAATGTAATGCTGTTGGTATGATACACAGAGAACACAAACTATCTGAAGCACCAGATTTCCACAATATTAAGGAATATTCACACATGCAGTCACAGGAAGTTTCTTTTACAAATTGTAATTTAATGTTAAATTTCCAGCCACAATCAAATGTAAGGATAGACTGTAAGCATGCCTGACTTCCCCCCCCCCCCCCCCCCCCCAACCACCCAACACACCAAACCCCCCTTTTTTATTTTTTTTTTTTCTTTTTCTTTTTTTCTTAAAAATTTTTAAAAAAAT
>Ga0123353_10015281_pt1 | contig 11139 bp, 10 predicted proteins | sample TergutLab28metaG_3_FD_92763 | JGI IMG/M metagenome (GOLD analysis project Ga0123353, IMG submission 92763) | Labiotermes labralis P3 segment gut microbial communities from Petit-Saut dam, French Guiana - Lab288 P3 | ecosystem: Host-associated > Arthropoda: Insects > Digestive system > Gut ... | reverse complement strand
CAGATTTTCATGAAATTTGATATTTGAGTATTTTTTGAAAATCTGTAAAGAAAATTCAAGTTTCATTAAAATCTGGTAAAGCTATTGGGTACTTTCATGAAGACCATTGTACGTTTATAATCACATCTTGCTCATTTCTTCTTACAATGAGAAATGTTTCAGACAGTAGTTGTAGAGAAAATCAAAACACACATTTTATGTTCAGTAACTTTTTTTTTTATCTTGCCATTAATAATATAATGTGGAAAAATATTGTAGAATGGGGCAGGTCACAGATGAAAATGTGGTGCTTGTGCATTGCATAACTGAATAACTAAGGCTACAAACGCACACTCAGAATATGCAATATTTATTGCTTTTCCATTGCGACAATGGTTGCACAAATGCGCCTCAATGTTACATTTATACATACATTGTATGTCTTGGTTTTTAAACTGAAAGAGGTAACAAGACCAAGTGTGTTCTGGTTACTGAACTGCAAAGTATCACTTTGATCATATAATGTTTTACTATTTTGAATTGCTTGTTTTCTACGTTGCTAGTTGCTTCTTCTAATTCTTCCTTTTCTTCTTCTTATTCTCCTTCGTGCTTTTCCTGTTTTTGGACTTTACCATTACAGAGTCAAAGAGTCACCATGGCTCACAGCAGAGACACAGTTTCAACCCCAGGCCAGGCAGGTTTCTCTTCAAATATTTTGGTTTACCTCTGTCATTATCACTCTACCAGTTCTTCTGTCTGATATTGAATTTATGTACCTTCAGTGCTATATGATCTCAGCACTTGACAGCATCATTAAACTCTTCTTCACCTCTTCCTCCTCTTCTTCTTCTTTACTTATTAATCACATTAGTGATTGTACTTTTAAAAAAATTGTTCTTCCTAGTGTCCTTTTTTTGATCTTGCACTTTACGATAGTTCACACTCTTTTAGCAACCCATTTTCACCCCTTTTGTCTACATGGTCCCTCTGTGTTGCCTTATGTAATGATTTCTTCACCTTTGTTATAGTTCAAATGTTCCTCAAGTATGTACTATTCAGTTTATGTAACATATTTTTTTGCTGCTGAACATAAAATATATTTTAATTGCTGTTCCATGTGTTCCTTCATTTTTTATATCACATTTCTTTAGTTTATAAGCAGTTTTCTCAGTATAGTACATAATTTTATATATTCACCCCTAGACATTATTTTACCAAAATTTGAAGACATTTATATGGCATCTCCACTGTGCAGTTGTGCTGTGGAAAATCTTCTGAAATGAAAATCTACTTGCTTGCAGGCTTCAAACCCTGCATCTATTTATATTCATACAAATACTGTCAAACCTGAAACAGTGCTTTAGTCTAAGTTGTCAGTAAGATTTCTTGTGGTTTTTTTCTGCATCCTCAGACAAATTCTGAGATATTACCATTAATTACCACATGACCACGAACTTCCTGATTTCTTCCGATTTATTATGGTCTAATTATTTTTCCATTTGATGCTATATGGTCACGGCTGTTGACAGTACACTTAAATAGACCATAAGCAGTAAAGAAGTAAAAGCTGTAATTGATACAGTATTGTTAATCCTTTGTGACTAAACCTATCAGAGGCTGTCCACTGTATAGGCCTATTATGTATCAAACTTTCCAATCTGTGAGTGTGGCTGATATATGTGAATTTTCTTCCTTCTTTCCCTCGACAATTGCTTTTCAAAATTATATTATATCATGAAGAAGATTTTTTTTTCTCCCAAGTTGTTGGGTGGGTGGTGGGGGGGTTTAACCCCCTAAACCCAGCTGTCAGATACAGCCCTACTTCACAGTGTTTAAAACAAATGGGGAGTTGCAAGTAGGGGAAGTGATGGGTAAAGAACTGAAGGAACAGACGAAGGAATGTAGCTTGCATTGGAGGTAAAAGGTCAGAATTCAATTGCAGCAGATTGATACTGCTTGTAGTAATGCTTTGCTTGGCCTGGCACAGGGAAACATTCGCAGGAATACTGATATAAACAAACGTCCTTATTGAATGCATTCTAAATTGACAGTTCTGTGTAGATGTATGATGGCAATTGCTTTAATATGCTATTATTCTATTGAATAATATCTGCTGTTGAAAGTTTATTTGATACGTACTGTGTTTTGAGTTTGCCTCTGCACCAGTCTTCTGGTGGTCAGTTCGCATTGAATTGGTGGTTAGTGTATGCAGTAGGTGTACAGAACGTTTCGAGTTCCCTCCTGAGTGCTTTTATGAATATAAACAAAAAATAAATAAATACATTAAAATTTCTGCCAGTACATTGAGAACCTGAAGATGTGAACAGAGGTGATTAAAAAATTTGTATATTTCAAGTATACCTCAATATACCGTATTCAGCACACGTGTGGTGACTGTTGTCAAATTTGTTTTGTATTTCACAGTGACAAATTAAGATACTCTGACATATGTTTTGTGAAAGATATATGTTTTATCCCCCAAACTAGGCTAAGTAATTTGAATTGTGATTTTCCCATTTGTGACACCTTGTAATCTTACCAGTGGACAACACCTCAGAGGAAGAAGCTGTCTTCATCTTCAGGGTTCACAGGAGTAGAGTTTTATAGCCAGATTGCAGGGAAAGTCCACATAGGTACCAGGAGATAGAACTCATTCTGGGTCAGTGGAGAACATTGTGCAAAAAGTGTAAAGATATATGATTGTGTGCCTTGTTAGAAGAGAGAAAGAGGCTTTTTCTTTTTTTTTTTTAGGAAGGAAGGGCCCCATTTGAGGTTCAGTTTGATTGAGACAATCGGTTCCCCCTCTCAATAGCTGAATATGTGTGTTTGCAGGTGGCGCAGTCATTATGGTCCCACCAACGAACCAGTCAAAACTGGAGGGAGAGAAGGTGCAGTTTTCGTGTGAAGCCAAGGCACTGCCTGGCAATGTTACTGTCAAATGGTTCCGTGAGGGGGTTCCTGTGAAGGAGGTAGCAGCACTCGAGACTCGTGTCACAATTCGTCGTGATGGCTCCCTCATTGTGAACCCTGTGAGTGCGGATGATTCAGGGCAGTACCTCTGTGAGGTCACAAATGGTATTGGTGAGCCCCAGTCTGCTGCAGCGTACCTCAATGTTGAGTGTAAGTGAAAACACAAGCTTTCAATAAACTCTCTGCTTTTTTATATTGGAATATGTAAAGGTTCTTTTGTCTTTGGCTAAAGATGTTCTTAATCAGTATAAACAGTAGTATAGAAGAAATAGTGAAGGTTTTATCAAGGTACCCTTTAAATTGGTTTACTGTCTTAAAAACAAGGAGGTTTGAATCAATTGCAACTAAGTATGTGTTTGCAGAATGTCAAGGCTCACCACCACACATACCAAGTCCTGCATATGGTTGTACGGAGATCACCCCATTCTACATCCTTGTGATGTTTCCCAGAGATTCAGTTACTGTCATGGTTTATTTGCAAGAAGTTTTCCTACCAAATCTTGTATGTGTTCTTTGTTGTTTTTTTTAATTTCCCCATGTGTACCAAACAACCGTTAAGTGGAGCATGTTATGCTGTTAGGTCAGTGGTCCATATCAGCAACATTAACACTCTGAAATCTATTTACTATACATACTTTCATTCTGTTGTAAAGTATGGAATAATTTTGGGGGGTAATTTTTCCAACAGTGGGAAGAGTTTCACTTTACAAAAAAAAAATCATCATGATTATGGCTGGTGCACAACCCAGAGCTTCATGTAGAAGTCTATTTAAACAATTAGAGATTTGACCTTTTCCATGCCAATATATACTGCACTTTCCTTAATGAACTTCTTTATCAATAATCAGAAAAATTTTCAAAAAAATTCATCGATACACAGTATTAATACAAGGAATAAGTACCATATTCATAGACCAAATACCAACCTGTCTTGTTTAAAAAAAAAAATACATTTTGTGCTATCATCAAAATTTTCAACATTTTACCATGTAGTCTGCCAATCCTCAAGACTGACAAGGCAAAATTCAAAGCAGCCTTAACTCTGTACTCTGTAGATTAAAGTGATCTATATTACTGTTTTGTAAAATGTTTATAGTATTTTATTCTGTAAAAATTGTGTATACTTGTTTATTCATTACTTATTCCACATCCTACTGTCTTTGTGACACACTTAGGGATCCATGGAATGTATGTATGTATGCATCTGTGTATGTATGTGTATGTACATGAGCCATCTACAGGGGATGGACAGAATAATGGAAACAGTTGCGAAGGTTTTTTTAATGTTTTGCTGACTGTGCATCTCAGTATAATCTTAGTAATTAACCAACTTGATGCACAAAATCTTGTTTTATAATAAGTTTATTAAATGCCTCCACATGTTTTGAGCACATAGTGCTTGAAACATGTAGAGGCATTTAATTAACTTATTTTGAAACAAGATTTTGTGCATCAATTTTGTTAATTACTAAGATTAATTGTGAAGGGTACAAATTTCATTGTTAATATGGAGTCGGGTAGCCATTTGTCTGTTATACAGCTTATGTACTTCTTGGAATAGACTCATGTAAATTCTGAATGGTCTCTAATGGAATATTGGACCACACTTCATGAAGAACATCTTCCAGTTGCTTGAGAAATGATGGGGGAGGGAATCTGCTCTTCAACCTACTCTCTAAAACCGACCACAACGGTTCGATGATATTTAGTTTGGTGATTGTGCTGGCCAGGGAAGATGTTGAAGTGCATCTCCAGGCTTGTCAAACCAAGACTGAACACTTCTGGTTGTGTGTGTGGGTGAATTGTCATCTTGAAAAATTGCCTCATTGTTAGGTAAAAACCTCTGGACCCCAGGATGCCCTGGTTACCTACAGTGTCCACATAGTCACTGGCAATAATTCAACCATTCAGAGTAATTGTAGGACCAGCAGAATACCAAGATATTGCTCCCCAAATTATAACAGATCCACATTCATATTTCACAATTGGAACCAGGCATTCAGGTTTATAGGCTTCCTTGGGCGTTCTCCCAACCTAAACCCGATGTCATGTTGGGAACAGCATGTAGTGCAACACATCCAGGATTTATAAACACACTATCTTTTTCGGCTTTTAGCATTGTTTTCAGTAATAAGAGGTTTAGCAATTGCAGCTCTAGCATGGATTTTGGATTTGTAAAGCTTTTATTGGACTGCTTGTGTGGAAAGAGGGTCTTCAAGATGAATGCTGAGTTCTTCTGTCACCTTGCCGCAGTAGTTCTGTAAATTTTAGACACAATCCTCTTCAGTGTACAGTGATCCCTTACATTTAGTTTTGGCTTCTGGCCACTATTCCTCTCACCTGATGGTGTCTTCCCATGATTTGTGTATGTTGTCATAACCTTGGAAACTCCTGCTCTGGATGTATCTAATAAAGTGGCCATTTTGGTTGCAGATGCTCCAGATAAATGTGCGCCAACTATCCGTCCTCTTTGAAAATGTGATAATGCTACCATTTTGCAGTACTTTCATATGAACTGTTACTATATACAATCTGTAATGCATTGACACTGGCACTACACAGCATAAACAAACAAAAGAATAATGAGAGATACTTCCAACTACTGTTCTTTCAGTGCAACCAACACAAACAGTTTTATTCCTATATTGTCTAGTGTTTCCATTATTTTGTCCATCCCCTGTATGTCACATATCATTAAGGAAAGTTACACTTATGTTACTTCTCATGTTTTACAAGGGAGGATGGTCGTATGAACATAATATCCATGTATCCAGCCATTCTCTTGTTTGTCCCGCCTGATAACTATTGAAGGAATTAACACATTTTCATAAAACTTGTAAGAACACTGTATCATGTAGGCCTTTGTACATTTCACATAATTTCCCACCAATAATACCAGCATGCCTGCCATGTAAAATTTTGAGGTGAAAATGACACAGTACTTAATGCAGGGCCCTGAAATTGTATGTTGTAATATAAAGTATAAAATATTTGTTTCTGTAATTTATTGGTTTTATGTGAAATGGTAATGTGATTGCCATGCCAAGTGTACATGTAGGTCTGAGGTTAATAATGTTGGATCTATTGATCTAGATATGTGAAACTTGGTGCAGTTGGTTCGTAAATGTGCATACAATTTCTATTCTATATGAAATATTCCTTAAATTGTAACAGTTACAGACAGCTGTAGCACATGACTGGGAAGTCAGAACTGTAACCAGTATCTGTACCAGCGTAAATTATAAAAAAAAAATAAGGTAAATCAGTCCCATTACAGGCCCAAGTTGCCCAGGGGGTTCCAGGAAGTTAAGGTTCCCAGATAATGTGACAGTGGCCCAGGATGGTGGTAAGGTTGTCAGCCTTACACACCGGCTTTTACCCCCCCAGTAAATACTCCTGTTACTGATTTCTGTTAGAGGCTGAGTCGACCCCAGTGTCATAGTGTGATTGGAAGGATTATGTCAATGAAAAATTCCAATGACACCATCTGGAATCAAACCAGCGACCTTCCGATTTGTAGCGCAGCAAGTGTAAACTATACAGTCATGAAAACGTTCAAATGGTGTAATTATTTCCTTGTACTAGCCTTCCCAAAAATGTGGAGACAGTAAAGGAAGTGGGTATTATCTGAAATTATTCTCAGAATTTCTTGTTACTTTATAGTTTTTGCAGTCTCTGTAGTACATAAAGAACCATATGAAGGAAAACACATATTATTAAGGTCTTAATTTTGTTCTTCATTTATTGGTCTCACCACGTATTTGTGTAATATTCACAGACCCAGCGAAGGTGACCTTCACTCCCTCAGTGCAGTTTCTGCCTTTCCGTCTGGCTGGCGTAGTGCAGTGTTACATCAAAGCAAACCCTCCATTACAGTATGTTACTTGGACCAAAGACAAGCGCCTGCTTGAGCCATACCAGACCAAGGAGATTGTAATGATGAACAATGGATCTTTACTCTTTACTCGAGGAAGTATTACATGGAAGAGATACAATCAGGGCCTTCTTGGCCCAGAGCTCTAAACATTACATCACTGAATGGGTTTCAGTTTGCTATAGTATACAAGGTGTTTTTTAACATACACTTCAGTAACTAATGTTATTTTTATATTTGTAATAAAAATTATAATGTTGCAGTGGTACAGCATGTACCTTAATATATAGCATTTGGTCTTTTAAATGCCAGTTTTCTGCTGTGATCAGTGCAGTGTTGTTTTTAAATGCCCACTGCGAGACAGTGTTTTCCTGTTTGGATGACATGTTGTACATTTAATGAGACAGCATTTTGCCATTCATCCAATAAAGATTAAGGACACAGATATTCAAAATGTTCACTATGACCCTGTATACATTGGTGACAATGATATTCAGGATCATCTTCACCCAAAATTTTCAGTGAGTTTCATCACTTCATTTTCTGGGTCTCATTGATGCTGATTGTGCAGGTGCTGGTCTGAAGATGGTACACTTCCTGTGATGTGTTTCATGACAACCCTGAAACACAGTTATATGGTTGTGCACTCTGTATGTTAGCTTCAGTGTCTGTAGCCCTTAAATGCTCTGTACACTGTACTGACAGTGTGAACCTTTCTGTTGAGATTTAATGTCTTTATATCTCAATAACAATTTTACAATGACACTTTGTGTTGGTTAAACATCAGATGTGAGCTTTTCATTCTGTCTGTCTTTATGCAATTAGTAGTGTAATGTGACATCAGTAACACTGATTAATGGTCTTTGACACAATATGTGTATCTCTCATTTCCGTTTACATCTGTCAAAGTGTTATCAGTGTTTAACTGCTATATACATTGCAAGCATTAAAAATGAGGGAGTCTGGTATGGCACTTTTTTTCGTCCTGTAGGTGAACCAGAACCATGAAGGCCGGTACACATGTACTCCATACAATGCCCAAGGAACTCAGGGTTCTTCTGGCCCAATGGAAGTTCTAGTCCGTAAACCACCAGTGTTCACTATTGAGCCAGATAGTATGTATCAGCGCAAAGTGGGAGAGACTGTAGAAATGCACTGTGATGCTCAAGAGACAGAAGGCACTCAAAAGCCAACCATCCAATGGCAGCGGGTAAGTGTTTGTGTGCATTTCTGTGTTCAGAGCTGCATGCATATTTACCAGTCTATTAATTTCAAAGTTCTTAATAAACTGTCTTTGCCACAAGGATCATTAAACCAGCCTGTTAAAATTTATCTGTTAAGACGTGCAAATGTAGAGTTACATCTGGACATAATCACCATGCTGTGGTAGCGTATAATGGACATGGAGGTAAGTCACCACACATTTTGGACCTTGGGTCTGGATGGAGGTGATCAGTCAGCTTTACATTCTGCCTGCTTTACTCCACAGGAGACAGCTTTTGATACGCATTGCCTAGAAGGTTTGGTAGGCACCAAAGCCAGTCTGGATGTAATGGGAAGACAATAATACCTGCCTTGCCAAGACTTGCAACCTGGTCATCCATTTCTTCCCTTACCCAAGCACATCACTGCCTGAAATTTCTTCTCTAAGAGTGCTTGAGAAAAAAAAAATGCAATTGTGATTTCCCTTAACCTAGAAATAATGACTGCAAGACAGGAAGATATAACTCTGAGGACATGCCACTTTCTACTTCTCAATTTTAACAGAGGGATGGATCTCCTCTTCAACGAAACCGTGTCCGAGTTAGTGGTGGTAACATAACAATTGAAGGGCTACGAAGAACAGACTTTGGTTTTTACCAGTGTGTAGCATCCAATGAGGTGGCAACGATTGTGACTACAACACAACTTGTTGTGGAGGGCACACAGCCACATGCACCATATAATGTCTCTGCAAATGCTAGTGAAACTGCTGTCACTCTGCAATGGTTGCCAGGATATAGTGGTGGACCAGACTACAAGCAGGATTACACTATCTGGTAAGTGCTATTTTTATATCATATTTACTTGTATGCAAGACGACTCTAATCTAAGATGACCCTGAAAATAAAACATGTCTGCCAAGGGAAATGTATCTATCAACACCTAATACAGATCCCCAAAAATGAAACATCTGCTAAGAAAAAATATTTTACAATTAACTTCGTACACTTAATACATGAAGCATTTCATATTCTATCTACCTTTACCAATCAGTTTCACTGTCTCCATCTTCACAGTCAGTGCCTTCATCTTCCTCACACTCACTCCTAACATTCCCATCCTCTTCACTGCCATTCCACAACATATCATCATCAGTCTCATCCATTGGATTGGATATACAGCACTTCTGACAACCCTTAACAGTCACTTCTGGTGAGATGTGCTGTGGTGCCATGCTGTTCTGATCCACACTGATGAAAAAATACATTTATATTTCTTGGTTATAAACTTAATTGAACCCATGAAGAAGATACACAGTTTTCTTGAGTGATGGTGTTAGTGGTGTTAAATATTTTAAACATGTGTGTTCTGGTTTTTATGTTGTGTCTGTAATTTGGTCAGTTTGAGTTATGACTGTTTTTATGGTTTGTAATTTGGGTTTGGTCCAGGTTTTATTTTTGAGTCTAATAGTTAGGTTTTTCTTGGCCTGTGATAGAACCAGAGCTGACATTTGGCATGTCATGCATCTTTAAAAAATTCAGACAGTTGATAAAGGGGGGAGGGGGGAAAAAAAGAAAATAAAAAAAAAAAGAAAGATTGTGTCATTGATCTTTAGCCAGCTCTGTTCTCTCTTTTGTCTGCACTTGACAATTTGGTGTTGCAGCTCTTTGTTTGGCTCCCCATGGTCTGGTTCAGAGCATTCTGGTTTGGTGTGGTCCGGTACAGCACAGTCTGCTTTGGCACATTTAAAACAACCTCATATATTTAAGCACCAAATTTCAGGAAAAGACCTCATCTTGCATTTGATTAAATATGGTATCTCTTGCTTTCATTATGTACTACTTATGATGAAAGAAGATAAATTTCTCCATGTACCTAAATGAGCAGCATTGTAGAAAGATGTGTAGGGAACGGAGGTTTAATTTCATGTGTTCTGAACATTGTTACTAAAGGGAGGTGAGTAATCAGGTTAATGACAAGTGCACATTATTGCTGGGGAGTGAGCTACTGTTAACCTTTTAATAGAAGGCCAAGTGACCTGAGGGCTCGTCTGGATGCTTTAGGGAAAAGGATAAATTTCCTGCAGCTGCTGGGAATTGAACCATGATTCCTCTGGCATCTATCTGCCGTTATATTAACTGAGCTATCCCAGCTTTGCATATGAAGTTTTGTAGCATTTAATCAGAGAAGTCATGCAACCAGTTTTTTGAAACGTGATCTGTTCATAAAAATTAAATGCATTAAAATCTGGAAACAAACACATTGTCATAATTTTGAGGTGTGTCATCTCCGTTGTGTTGGTTCAATGACAAAGAATTTTCATGTATTACACATACAGTTGAACACAACTATATTTCACCTAGTAGTACAGTAGGAATACAACCACATGTTTCGGACCTATATATGGGCCAGTTTCAGGTTGTGATTTAACTTACAGAGCAGCTATAGAAGATGTGTGGGGTGTTCTTGAGGGTATTGGGGGTTGGGTTGGGGGAACGAGATCTCATTGTTTCAGTAGTGGGTACCATGACCTAGGGCTGTTACAAGTGAATTATCATTAGTTGTTTATGTACAGTGACCACACACACCTAAATACCACACATACCTTATGACAGCTGTGATATTTTCTTTTCTTTTTCTTTTTCCACATGTGCAACTCTCCTGAGTGAGGGTGCAAACACAAGATAGTGATTTATGTTAAATCTGTGAATGTAAAACTAAACTGTGTTTAAATTATGAAAACTTTCTCTATACAATAATAGAACCACTCAGATACACCATGATGCAGTGTACTGGTACAACTATGCTACCATTTAGTGTGATGTGACAGTAAAAACAGAAGAAATCCCACATGACTCCCGGCCTGTACAAGACGACCAACTGCTCTAATAACTGAATAGCGGACCTACACCTCCATAATCCACAGACACCCCCACCTAAAAAGAGGCGGTAGAATATAGAAGAGCATCCGGATTGGAACCCATCCATGCCACGATTCCACCTAACTACGCAAACGCGCGCCACTGCCAAAAAACCCACCTCAGCTAAAATAGCACACCCAGTGGAAACGCTGCTCTGTTATAACATTGCTTAGCCTATAGAAACAAGTTTTG
>Ga0123353_10015278_pt1 | contig 11141 bp, 8 predicted proteins | sample TergutLab28metaG_3_FD_92763 | JGI IMG/M metagenome (GOLD analysis project Ga0123353, IMG submission 92763) | Labiotermes labralis P3 segment gut microbial communities from Petit-Saut dam, French Guiana - Lab288 P3 | ecosystem: Host-associated > Arthropoda: Insects > Digestive system > Gut ... | reverse complement strand
CTCCTCCGCCAATTTAAATGTACTCGTCTGTTTCGCTGAAAGACCAAATCTGGTTTCTGTGCGTGTGCCATCACGTTTCAAACGTGCTTTAACTCCTAATCTACATGGTCCAAATTTAACTTCATCACTGTCCTGTAAAACCAACCGGATACACAAACTGTCAATGTAAAATTATATTTGAAGTTTAAAACATATCTGCAATATGTGTCGACTCCCTATGAGTTATCATTAGTGAGAACAAACATCAGTAGGATAGGTACAGAACATGAAGTAAAACCTGTGTTTAAGAATTGCACTAGTAAGCTGTAGTGAAACTTGTCTTGAGCAGAATGCAGTACCATAGAATGTAAAAGGTAAAGCAGTCCTGTTACAGGCCAGGAGTGGCCCAGAGTGTTCCAGGAAGTTAAGATTCCCAGATTTCATGACAACGGCACAAGATGGTGGTAAGGTTGTCAGCCTTACGCACCGGCCGCCTTTACCCCCAGGAAATACTCCTGGTACTCATTTTTGTTAGAGTCTGAGTTGGCCCCAGGGCCATAGTGCGATCGGAAGGATTTTATATCAACGAAAAATTCCAATGGCATCAGCTAGGATTGAACCACCAACCTTCCGATTTGTAGCACAGCACCTTAACCACTGTGCCGCTGCGGTCCCCCACCATAGAGTGTAGGATGTAAAATAATGCTGTATGAAGTCAGTGTGCTCATAAAGCAGTGTGGACTTCAGTATTTCTGGATAGCATGTGCATGATAGGAGGTAGGCACGGTGCTGGAGTACCGTGCCTACCGTTTCTAGATTGATGAAAAATTTGTAGGTACATTTTTTATATATATGCATCTTCGTGGAACCTTATCTACTATATTTCTATTATACAGTTATTGCTATAATTATGTATCATTCACTTTATATTTATGGGGCCAATTTACTTAAAGACATATTCCAAATTCGTGCATTTCATTTGAGTCTTGTTGCAAATTTTTATTTAACTTGACGGGTTGTACATCTGTTACGCTTCGCACATATTACCATGCATACATTTTAATTCACTTTAGTTCATTTAAGGGGCAATTTTTACTAACGTGTTTTGGAGTCCTTTCACAGATTTGATGAAACTTGATGTGTATAGCATCATTATTTTATTTGACAAATATTGTTTGTCACTTCTTGTCATCTTGCTTGCCCTGCTATCACAGCCTATGTAGCGAACTACCCACCTGCATGTCAAAATACCAGCAGGAAGTAGTAACTGTATTTGTCAAATAAAGGCATGGTCTTGAATATGGTGTTCACACAATGTATAATGATATTTTTTAAGGCCTACATAATGTGGGTGCATAAATACATGTTTAAATGTGTCTTTTGAAAACATGCATCTTGTAGTAAACGTCTTTAATAATAGTTGCGGGGATTCATGTTATATAAGTTATGAAGTGTTTGGATGAAACTCTGTGATTGATAAAATTATTGGTATCCAAGCTGTTGTGATTGTTATGTCACGTAGCTGATGTTTGTTCTGATTTGTGTGTGCATAATAGTGTATGTCCTTGAGAACCTGGGCAGAACAGCTGGCAGTTACCAGTCTATTTACCCATTTGTGGGTGCTATATGTAGGCATGCCATATCTGTGTGTAGCTGTTGCTTCTTTAAACAACTGAATTTTGTTAGATTTTGAAGAAATTTTATATTGGAAATTTCTTGTAACACACTTTGTCCATGGTAACATCTTCCCATGAGCAGTTAACAATCATTTGTTCATCAGATTTCCTGATGTTCACCCTGTAACAGGCTGTGAAGGCCCATAGGGGGAGTAGAAATATAGCTGTACTCTTTCTTTAACCTCAGCACTTGATGTGGGGGGGGTCAAGGTCACACCTTGCCCACATTACCACCAGGAAGGAGACCTGCTACACATTGTACAGGAGGCTGGGTGCACCCCAGGGCAGGTCTGACCGGGTATGGAAAATTTTGCCCCCATCCCTGGACCATCCAGCCTGTAGCAAGTTGCTATACCAACTACACCATCCCAGCTTGAAATCATGCATTTTGTGATGTGGATTTTGGAAGTTTGTCTCAGTGACAAATGCAAACTGGCATTGTTCCTATCTTCAACCAATGAAGTAAGATGCTGAGATTAATAAAAATGTTTGTGCTTCTTTTTTAAACAAACTTTTATGAGCATATATGTACATGTGTACTGTGTTTTGCCTGATTCCATATACATGTAAACTATATGTTGCTCATCAAATTGCTGACTGTCAAAAAATGTTAAGAAGTCTTCCCCAGCCCCCAGCTCTGAAATATCTTGAGTGATTGACATTGGATCCTCATTATTATGAGTTATTAATAATGCTTATAACTTTTTTTTTAGTGTTGTGTTGTGTTACAAAATGAAAGAATAAAGAGCTTTTTTTCACAGGCAGTTTATTTGTGTTGACAGCTCTTTATTCCTTTATAGTGATTATAACCATTGTTCTGATCAGCTGTCTGGCTAGGCATTGGACACAATCGTAGGCAGTTCGTGTCATGATCCTAATCTGTCCCCCCAAGATTAATTTTATTATCCTATCTGACCACTCCTAAGTGACTATCTGAAAGGTTTCTACACCCATTATTCTTTAGGATTATGTCTTCTTCCCTAGTCTGGAAACTGAACCCATTTTATTGTCATTTGTCTACCACTGCAACACTTGCTGACCTGTTGAAATTATATCATCATCATTTCTGTCTTCAGTGCCGGTATTGAGCACATTTTCAGATGTATGTAAGCCCAATTTCTATTTTATTTTATTTTTTTTTAAATTGTTTTAATGTTGGATTTTCTGTTACAGTGCCCCGTTTGGACCTAGCTAGTTTAGAAAGTGGATATCATGGGTTAGTCAAGGAAAATGAAACACTTGTGGAGGTCACACCACGAATTAAGGCAATTGGTGGGGACATATGCAGCTTCCGAATTGTCAACAAACACCATGGAGAGGCACCGTTTGAGGTAAGGCTGAAGTTCATTTGGCATGTAAGTCGGTGTGTCTTCAGTGTAAGGTTTCCAGTCATTGATGTGTAGGAATGCAGGTATAGCAATATAGTGACCACACTTTGGGAGGCCACTTGGCCAAGATATCACGGTTTGATTCTCAGAACAGGGAACTTGTTTTTCTCTAGTTGAAAGCGTCGTGACTGGCTCTGGAGCCCCCCCCCCCCCCCAGCCTCTTGTTTAGTCTGTGCCAGAGTCCTTTTCCCCAGACAAAAAGTGGTTTTGGGTATGAAGCTTATATTAAACTCTATCTAATGCTGAGATTAAGAATATCTGCCACTATCACCATGATCTCATGTGCATGGGTACAGCTTCCTTCTGTTGACCTCGTTAATACTTAATTTCTTTGATCCCAACCAAGATATCTAAATTATTAATTGTAAAGGCTTCATTGTTCTCATGTTCACATCTGTTAACATGCAATTGAAACTATAATTGGAGAGTTGACAGCACACTTCACAGTCATGCCCAAAGTTAGAGGGGAAACGGTAATGCTTTGTGAAGATTTTGAGTGTTGGCAGGGGTGCACAAAACTCGAGTGCCAAGTTGTGTGGGTCACATAATTGTTGTAGGGTGGTGCCTAATATTTGTGGTTGCTCAGTATGAAACTTGCTTCACGTCACACTTCTGGCACCTGGAATTTTGAGGTTGCTTTTAGATTTTTGGGAAATTTTTGGACCCCTGAGTGATTGAATGGTTTGATATTGTAAATCAGTGCCGATAATATGTTGGTTGGTGTAATTTGAGACTAGCATATTTCAACCATTAAGATACTCTGTGCCAGTAGGAAGAGCAATGTGAAATAGTAGGAAAATTGCTCATTATATGTCCCACTGCAGAAAATGCAAAAATGGTCCTTTTAAGAACCCTTGCAGGAGGTAAGTGGTGATGTTGATAAAAAAAAATGCTCATTTTGGGGCCAAAAACAGCTGTTTTAAGAACCAATTTTGTGGGAGGGGGAATGAAAGTATTGAGAAATAGTCCCATGTCAGTGTCACAGTGGGTAATAATATGAGACAACAGCTAGACTGGGGTTGGGAGGTGGATGGGTAGAAATGATAAGATGTACAAAGAATTTGGTTCTAAATAGAGGGAGACAAATCAATCTGGTGAGTTAAAGGAGTTGTCCTTGGCTCTGTTAAGGGATGTGTTTGTGAACTGATTCAAGGTATTGTCATAGCATTTGCATGTTGGGGCAGAGAAAAACCACAAAAAGCTGCATGGGTGATTGACATCCTGCCTCAGATTTGGGCACCCATTAATGTGAGAAGTTGTGGTGGTGTTTACTTTCAAGTGGATGTAAACTTCATACAAATTTGTAACATCTTGAAACCCTCATGGTGTGAAGTCATACTTGAATCATGCACATGAAAAGATGTAGGAGGCATGTGTGAACTGATGATTCAGAGGCCAGGCCCAGGGAGTCTTTATCAGTACAGAGCAGGCCTATTTATATCCTAGTTTTATGAGTCAGTTTGCCTCTTGAATAGGATGCAGAATGCAGCGCATATGGTGCCTGTGTAATCAGATGCTGATATTTTGCATTTTCTGCACAATATGCTTCAGGGTTTTGTAATGTGCATCCACTGTTTTGTGTCAGTAGTGGTATATTTTAATGAACCGATAAATATCTGTCAAACACAACTTGACAGATATTTATTGGCTCTTTTCATAACTGCACAACAGGATTAATATCTTAAACTGATGCTTAGGTCCGTAGACTTAAGAAGTACAGAATACTTAGCAGAACACTAGTTGGTATTTCATCATTTTTAAATTTTTATGAAGAACTTTATGGTTGCAAAATTTACTGAGCCTTATCTTGTATTGCTGCATCTTCACTGTTGACTGATTATCAGTTACGATTTACTTAGTATTGTGAAATATAGCAATTATAATAGGCTGGAAATATAGCTTGGGAAACCGGGCATGCTTACAGAATTTTTGTGGAGAGATCTCATGGAATGGTGGCCACTTGAAAACAGAGGAGTTGGGAGATCATTAAGATGGATTTGAAGTAGACTGAAAATGCAAGAAACTAATTTGTAGTACAGGGCTTTAGTGTTAGTGTTGGTTTCTGATAACAGCGAATTGAATTTCTAGCACAGGGCTTTAGTGTTAGCAGTGTTGTTTTCAGCTGACAACAAATTACATTTGTAATGTAGGGCTTTGGTGTTAGCAGTTTCAGCTAATAGTGAATTAAATTTGAAATTTGTAGGTGTTCTTCTGTTACATATTGTAAGCAAACATAAAGTAGTCTTAATGGTCAACACATTTTTATAAAATCTGAAGTCAAAATTTTCAGAAGAATGGAAATGTGAAATGAAATCTTGAACCACTTCGGCAAATCATATTTACTCCTGTACATGAATTACTTTGTAGCTTGTACAAGCTGCTGGAAATGAAGAATGGTAAAATGTTACAAAAATTGAGTTAAAATATTTTTAGTATGTTGTTTTAGGCATATTTAAAAAAATGCAAAAAGGGACTGTTAGCTTCTTCATGTCTGTCTTCCCTTCTGTGCGTCTGTTCACTTCGAACAATTGGGCTCCCTGGGTGGATATTCATGAAATTTGATATTTGATTTTTTTTTTTTAATTTCTTACGAAAATTTAAGTTTCATTAAAATCTAACAAGAATAATGCGTACTTTACGTGAAGACCAGTATTCATTTTTGATCATACCTTGCTCATTTCTTCTTTGGATGGGAACTGTTTCAGACAAATGTTGTGGAGAAAATCAAAACACACATTTCGTGTTCAGTAACCTTTTTCCGAAAATTGTGTCATTTGTGAGATAATGTGGAAAAATGTTGCATAACCAGACAGGCCACAGATGACAATATGGTGCATGTGCATTGCATGCTGGATGCCTAAGGCTAAAAACACACACTCAGAATATGTAATACTTATTGCTTTGCCGCTGCAACAACGGTTGAACGAACGCACCTCATATTTACGCTTTATGTACATTGCGAGTCTTATTATGCACAAACTTAATGTTGGGGACATGTGATGTGTTGTCTCTTTGTATGTGTAACGTCTTTGAAGATTCAGGTGTTCAGGGATGTTATGCCATGTTGTCTGGTGAACAGAATTTTCAAAGTGTCCTCTACTGCACACACAGCATATGTCACTTTATTCTTGTTAAGCTGCACATGCAGTCAGATTTATAATGATGCCAATTCATCATTCTTATTGAGCAGGAGATGCAGAACATTGAAGGCCATGTTACAGAGCTGCTGTGGTGTGACGTTAATTGCACACACCATTCAGTGACATCAGAGATGTATGGTGGCTGTGGTTGTGGATATAACATGATTGTTTTTATGCTGACAAGTGTTATTTGCTGCTGGTCTACTTCCCTATGTCTGCCTGTTTCTTATATTACATTTTTTTCAGGGGGGTGTGTGGTCATTCTTCACCTGCCCTCATTTAAAGTTATTCTCCACCTCATAGGATGCTGCAGGTGATAAGATGTACTCTATAATTAGCAAGGTCTTTTTATTACTTACATAAGTGTTAAGGTGCTGGGTGGTTTTTTGCCCCCCCCACACACACGCACACACACACACACAAGGAAAAACTACACATTATGAGCCAGAAATAAGAAATACATTAATTATTGTGGTTTTTATTTGTTCACTCTTCTGTTGGTAAGATGATGTGGTTTGGTTTGTCTGTACATGTGCTGAATGTGCAAAATGAGTGAAACCTTTTGTGCAGGGTAGTATGACATTCAGAAATGGTTTGTGCCTCATTTGTAAAATGTGGGTCAGGAACTTTAGCTGAAACAAATCATATTCATTGAGTACAAGGACCTTTTTTTTTCTTCTTTTTCTTTCTCATTTTCCCTTTTTTCTTTCTTTGTGTTCTCCTGTGTTCTTTTTACCTTCCATATTTCTTGGTGTTGGCATTATGACACATTTCTGTGCCTCAGTAAAATTTGCATGACATGGCTTCTATACCAGATTTCACCAAAAGTCAGTCATAATCAAATTGTTTCTTTTGGTCTGGCAGATGTGCATGCCAGATATAGTATTAATATTACACTCTTACATAAGGCTGTGTTCTGATTGTTGTAATTGTTTAGAGTAGCAGAGGTTTTATTGCATTGAGAATATGTCATTAATCAACTGTGTTGACATTTGATTTTTAAACATAAAGCATTGTATTTTTTTACTTTTTTTTTAATACTTTCAATTCTTTTAAGTATTCTGAATCAGTGATTTCTTTCTTTTTCAATTGTGGCTGATTTACATTGATTATTAGATGGTTTCTGCATGATTATTTCCCAATTCAGTGAACACATGAGTGAACAAAAATTGGAGGTGGATGAAGTTGTCTCTCTGTACATGGTTGCAAATGCTGTTTTACTGGTTAGTTGGTACAGCAGTAGTTAGTTGCCTAGTTGCAGCACAGCTACACTACAGATTGTGTGTGTCATCAGTTGGAAATTTCGTGTGGTTGTAATTTTTTCAAGCAGCTGTTAGTGATTGAAAATAATGATGGATGTTGATCCAAAGAAGAAATTACAAAAATCTATACTGAGTACTGGAGTGTGCAGCAGAACTAAATTGCTTCCACACAACCTGTGTCAGTACTTTTTAATGAAAATTTCTTTTGTAATGATCTGAACTCATTATCATGGAAGTCCCAGGCTCAGATCTTGCACTGCTGTCCTGACTTTAAGTGTAATCATTTTTCTGTCATCCCTGCCAGGGCGATAGGAGCATACAGCAGGTTACTCTTGAAGGCCATTTGCATCTTACAGTCCCCATTAGTACATCATGTGACTAGCTAGCACATTTTGTAAAGTTCCATTAAATTACTCAAGACAAAGATTTTTTTAAATTTTTGTTCTAAAGACTGCTATATGTGCACATATTTTATAATTGAATTGTCCAGATTGTTCAGTTGCAGACTTTGTGTGCCCACTTGTTGTAAGTGATAAGTGTTTGGTATTAGTTGTCATAAATGAAATTTTCTTTTCTTTGTTTTAGATCATATTGAAGCCAGGAGGGGAGGCTGAACTTCGGGCACGAAAGGTTCTAAACTGTGAGAAGAGGAAAAATTACAAATTTGACATTGCAGCTGTCAGTTGTACAGGCGAAGTGTCAGACAAGTAAGGGGACTCATCTTTCACATTTGTTTTTGGAGTGCAGATGGAGAATGAGTTGTTCATAGAAGTGTATCTGAAATGATACATGAAGATTTTCCTTTGCCATGTTTATTGGCTTCAGGAACTGTTTATTGACTTTAAATACTGTTTTTTTAATCCTTCTGTAATCTGGATTATTGTGTATGGGGAAATACAGATTTGAATGATATAAAAACCATCGAGGAAGAAGAGAACTGTGTAAGAGTGAATAGTGAGTAAAAGAGTCACACTGTTCAGTGATGTGATTGCTGCAGAAATATTATGGACAAGAAGGAAGCGTAGTGCACTTTAGGTGATGGTTGATTGGTCATCCACTGGCATGACTTGCAAGAGTACCAGTGGCTGACAGATCACACGCCTGGTGCTAAGAGGGTTAAAATGATTGTGCTCTTGATCTTTTGAACAGAAGCTTTAATTAATGTAGCATTACTCATGATATCTTGCTTGCATTAGAGCGATGAGTGGGTGAGGCTCGGAAGATATCTTGGACTGTTAATTAAATTCCAACAAAGTACAGTTATCGGGCAGTATATATACCTTTTTATTTTCTGCTGTATTTGCTGTTACATGTTTTGACCCTGGTCCATCATCAGGGAGCTACAGTGCGAGGAATTATACATGGTATACGAATATAGGTTTTCATTAAAGAGTGCAACTCATGTATCCCTATATGCAAGAGGTAGTGTGGTACTAATAGTATTTAATGCACAGGTATCCAACGCATAAATTAAAACGTCAGTTTTTAGAGAATTAAAAGTTACGGAGCATGTTTAACATTTATATATGTAAAATGTTTAGTTGTATATAAAATTATAATTTATAATTGTTTTTGCATTTAAACATCTGTCAGATGTTATTAATCTTTATTATAAAAGTATTGTCCTGTAACGGTGCTGTACAGTGTGCTTCACTGTTAAGAGTTTACCTACATTTATTAGACACCTGAGATATGATTTTATTCAGTCACTTAAAAGACTGAGAGTTGTGGAAATGTTACTCATCAGTATATATTATCGTATGCATAATTGTAATTTGAATATGAAATTGGGTGTGATTGTTGTTTTCGGTTTGAATCTTACAGGGGACATGTATCATCACTGGCCTCCCTAAATCCCTGCAGACAGCTTCTGTACTGTACAAACCAACTCATAATATGTATCCTGTCACTCTCATATGATACTGTTTGATTTTGGTAGACTTTGTGAAGGTGTCTGACTGTGGAATGTGGTACTAATCATGACCATGTTCATGAACATTGTCCATGGCCTGAGGTTTTCCCATTGCCAGAGTTTTGTAAATTGAACCTCTTTCTGTTATTTGTTACATTGAAAAGGGTTTCCTACTGCTGTGGGTTTATTTGAAGGAGCTATTTTTAAGTGTTGGGGTAGCTTCTTTCAACAGAGACATTTGAATTTTTGAACAGTCAGTACAGTCATGTGACGCATAACGTTTCAATCAACTACGGACTACATATACAATGATGGTCCCATAAGATTATAATACCATAATATAATAGTATAATACTTTCCATTGTGTTCCAGTTGCTTACAGTATTCAGAACAGTAACATGCTGTACAGGTTTGTAGCCTAGGAGCAGTAGTCTATGCAGTATAGACTAGGTGTGTAGTAGGCTATACTGTACTATCTAGGTTTTTGTAAGTACCCTCTGACGTTCACACAACAACAAAATGGTCTAATGACGCATTTCTCAGAGCATATCCCTGTCCTTAAGCGACACGTGACTAGACCAAGAAGCAACTGTTATTTTGTTGTGTTTCTCTATTCCAGTGCAACAGTGCATATCTCCGTTGTTGACATCAATGAATACGCACCAACATTTTTGGATCCATCTTACGTATGTCAAGTGGATGAAGGCCGCTTGTATGAAGAAATTGTGCGTGTGGAGGCCACGGATAGAGACTGCACACCGAAATATGGAGATGTGTGTAAATATGAAATTCTGACCAGTGACCAGCCTTTCACAATTGATAATGAAGGTATGGAACACATATGTTACCTGCATGGAAAATTATACAATTATGCAGATAAGTGAGATTTGTTTCAAGATGTTGTACATGTTAATTTGTGGTTCCACCATACTTAAACCACCTGAAATCTGCTGTTAACACATAAGTTCAGTAGTCCTTTTGTAACATTATAGAAGGCATAGGTTATTTTCAGGACAGTAAGTACATCATGTTATAGTAGCAACACGTGAAAGTTCCGTGGGCTGTGACAAGACATACTTGGCATATTATAATGAAATTAGTATCCTCAGTTATCCATCCCCTTTTTCAGAGACCCCTTTTCCATGACATGAATTTATTTTTATTTTGCTGTCAGACAATTTGTGCTACGGAGTCACGGTAATATGTGTAAATTGAAGTGTACATACTATAGGTAAAAGCTAGTCCAAATTTAAACCATTGATGCTTGAGTAATAATGTAGGGTGTGTTAATATTTCCTTCTAGGTGCTATTCGTAACACAGAACCTCTGGACTATGAAAGAAGTCATAATCACATTCTATCAGTCGTTGCATATGATTGTGGCATGAAGCAGTCTGTTCCAGTTATGGTCACCATAAAAGTGAATCGCATCTGCAAACTTGGCTGGAAAGGTATGATTTAAATACAACCATTGTGAGCAAGAAATATAATTGAATTAAGTAATTAAAATAAGGTTGGTTGTTGCTTTGAGCCTACAGTAATCCAAGCAAATATCAGGCCATCTGCTGTGTAACAGCTGTGCATACATATTTACCTGACATTTGAACAGAATGTAAGATCTACCACTTAGTTTATATCCCTTTACCTGTTAGAGTTTTTTCCTCTGCTGATTTGAGTATCATGTCCAGTTCATTGTTACCTGTGCATTTTTGTTTATTGAGTCAGTGACTTTATCACATTAAATATAGTTTCTGTGTATTGCATAAGTTTAATTTTTTAAGCTTT
>Ga0123353_10015277_pt1 | contig 11141 bp, 12 predicted proteins | sample TergutLab28metaG_3_FD_92763 | JGI IMG/M metagenome (GOLD analysis project Ga0123353, IMG submission 92763) | Labiotermes labralis P3 segment gut microbial communities from Petit-Saut dam, French Guiana - Lab288 P3 | ecosystem: Host-associated > Arthropoda: Insects > Digestive system > Gut ... | reverse complement strand
GTCTCCGCTGGAGGGACATCTGGGGCATGTGACAACACGGCCGCAGGACGCGCGTGCGCGTGCTTATGACATGGTGCTTAACGGCTCTGAGATCGGAGGCGGTTCCATTCGCAGTCATTCCGCGCTTGCCCAGCGCGCCATGTTTGACGCGCTGGGCTTGAGTGCGACAGAAGCACAGCGCCGTTTTGGTTTTTTGCTTCAGGCGCTCGAACAGGGCGCGCCGCCGCATGGCGGCATTGCCTTCGGCTTTGACCGCATGAACATGTTGCTTGCCAGCGCACAGTCTATCCGCGACGTCATCGCCTTCCCCAAAACCCAGAAAGCCACCTGCCTGATGACCCAGGCCCCGGACAGCGTATCGACCAGGCAATTGCGTGAACTTGGCTTGCTCTTGCGCGAAACCGAGCAAAAAGCGTGACGCGCTATGTTGGGCAATGCTGTATCAGCGAACAACATATGATACTCGACATACTCCAATACCCGGATACGCGCCTTACACAAAGGGCCGTCGAGCTTACGGAGCTTACGGATGAAATCCGTACGTTGGTTAACGACATGGCGGAAACCATGTATGCGGCGCGCGGTGTGGGCCTTGCCGCGCCGCAGGTGGGGCGGGCCATTCGGCTTATCATGGTGGATGCCAGCGGGCCGGATGAACGCAAGGATTTGCGGGTGTTCATCAATCCGCGTCTGACCGTGCTGGATCCGACCCCAGTGGAGGACGAGGAAGGCTGCCTGTCCGTGCCGTTCAATTACCGCGCGCCGGTAAACCGCGTGGCCAAGGTGGCTGTGGACGCTCTGGATATGGACTGGAATCTCGTGCATGTGGAGGCGGAAGGGCTGATGGCTGTCTGTCTGCAACACGAGAATGATCATCTGGAAGGCAAAGTGTTTCTGGATCATATAAGCCGCCTCAAAAGGACGCTCTTCGATACGCGGATAAAAAAGTGGCTGCGTTGCAAAAGCTCTTAGATATTGCCTTTATGGGGACGCCACCTTTTGCGGCGAGCGTGCTTGAGCGCCTCCTTGCCTGGGAAGGAGGTGTTGTGCGCGGCGTATGGTGCCAGCCGGATCGTCCGGCCGGGCGAGGCCATAAGCTGACTCCTTCGGCAGTAAAGTTGCTGGCTGAGCGGCACGGCTTGCCCGTCTGCCAGCCGGCACATTTCAACGCGCGTGCGCAATGCGAAGAACTTGCGGCGTGCATGCCGGATGTTCTGGTTGTGGCGGCGTATGGCCTTATCCTGCCCCAGGCGCTTCTCGAAATTCCCCGCCTCGCGCCGGTCAACGTGCATGCTTCGCTTTTGCCCCGCTACCGGGGGGCGGCGCCCATCCAGCGTGCTATCATGGACGGTTGCGAGCGTACGGGCGTCACTATCATGCATATGGATGCCGGGCTGGATACCGGCCCGGTCTATGCAATGCGGGAAATGGAGATCGGCGAGCACACGGGCGGTAGCCTGCATGACGCCCTGGCACACTTGGGCGGTGACCTGCTGGTGACGGTGCTTGCGGATCTGGCGCACGGCAGGGTGGAGGCTATGCCGCAGTCCAGTGTCGGCGTGAGCTACGCACCCAAGTTACGCAAGGCGGATGGCAAGATTAACTGGAAAGCCCCGGTGTGCGCAGTACATGCGCAGATACGCGCCGTAACTCCATGGCCGGGCGCGCAAGCCTTGCTGCATTTGCTTCCGCGCGCGGCAGGTGGGGCTGCAAGGGCACTGGCGGTTACGCTGGCGCCTGGCAAACCTGGCGGGCCGCGGCCGGCAGGTGTTTCCACCGGGAGCCTGTGGCTCGGCGTGGACGGCGTCCTGAGTCTGGTCTGCCAAGACGGCTTGTATGACGTACGAGGCCTGCGTCCGGCGGATCGCTCCTTTATGTCTGCAACGGATTTTGTCCATGGCTTTTTAGCTTCGGGAGCGCGCGGCGTCTGCGGCAGCGCCGTGTGGGATTGACAACCGCTCCACTAAGCCCATGATATGATAGACTAGGCGCGCCGCAGTGTAATCGGATGCGTGCAGCCCCGGCGACGGGGCAAGCTCTACCACGTCAAAGCCGATCACCCTGCGCTTGCTGACGCAGCGCGCAACGATTTCCATGGCGTCATACCAGCTGAGCCCGCCGGGCACTGGAGTGCCTGTTGCCGGAATATATGCAGGATCCAGCCCGTCCACATCAAAGCTGATATAGACTGTTTCGGGAAAATCTCCAGGCAGCAGCGCCGCGGGCAGGCCCGTGCGGGCCAGTTCCGGCGCGTCAAGGAAGTGTACGTTGAAATCACGGCGCGCTTGCACTTCTTCCAGGCAAATATCCCGCACGCCGAACTGCGCGAGCCGCAGACCCAGATCCGCCACCGCGCGGCGCATAACCGAAGCATGGGAATATATCGCTCCCTGGTAGTGCGAACGCAGATCCGCATGGGCGTCTATATGCACGATGCCGAAATGTCCGTAATATTCTTTGAGTGCCCGCAACGCGCCCAAGGTAGCGCTGTGTTCTCCGCCCAAGAGCACCGGCAGAGCGTTGTGGGCAAGCGCCTCATGCGTGCTTTGCGCTATATGTTGCAGTGCCGTTTCGAGGCCTCCGTTGCAATCCACGGTCGGCGCCGTATGGATGCCGAGAGCGCCGGGGCAGGAGTATCCGTCCCAAGTCTCAAGCTGCTGTGAAGCTTCCAGAATCGCTGCCGGACCGCGTGCGGCGCCCGCGCCGTAGGAAAGCGTATACTCCAAGGGTACAGGGATGATGTGGAACCGGGCGTTTTCCGGCGCGACGGGCGCGTATTCGGAGGCGAGAAATGCTAGGGGCACGGACGATTCCTCAGGTGGCTTTTTTCGCGGCACGCCGCGCGCGTAGCCAGTCGTACCAAGCATTCAGCCCCTGGCCTGTACGGCAGGAGACATTGAATACAGCGAGGTCACGATTGAGCCGCGTGGCGAAATGCGTGGCCCGGGCGAGATTGAAGTCCACATAGGGCAACAAGTCGACCTTGTTGAGCACGAGGGCGGAGGCAAGATTGAAGAGCAGAGGGTATTTTTCCGGTTTATCGTCGCCTTCGGTCACGCTCAACAGGGCGATCTTTTCGTCTTCGCCGCAGTCAAATTCTACGGGACAAACAAGGTTACCCACATTTTCGATGAAGAGAATGTCCAGCTTGGCCAGATCGAAGTGCGCCAGCGAAGCCCGGATCATGGCGGCATCCAGATGGCAGCCGCCCTCGGTGTTGATCTGTACGGCTTGCACGCCGGTGGCCGCCACGCGGCGGGCGTCGTTATCCGTCTGCAGATCCCCCTCAATGACGGCCATGCGGAATTCGGACTTTAAAGCTTTCAAGGTGCATTCCAGCAGCGAGGTTTTCCCCGCGCCCGGAGAGCTGATGAGGTTCAGCGCCAGCATGCCGCGACGGGCGAAAAGCGTACGCAGGTCTCCGGCAATGTTGCTGTTTGCCTCAAGGATATTACGGATAACGGGTATTTCCATGCATTTTCTCGTAGTTATTCGGCCTCAATGTGTTGCAAATACAATTCGCGTCCTTTTTCTACCGTATGTCCCAGTGTTGCGCCGCAAGCGGGGCAGGGCACAAAAAGCAGTTCCCGCTTTTGCTCCGGGCTGAAGCTTGCGCCACAAACACAGCGCAGGACAACCGGTTCTTCTTCCAGTTCCAGGCGCGCGCCTTCAAAGGAGCTGCCTTGCGTGAGGGCCTCGAAAGCGAAGGACATAGCCTCTGGTACGATATTGGCAAGCGCGCCGTGCCGGACGCGCACCACGAGAAGCTTTTGCAGCCGGTGCTTCGTGAGTTCCTCATCAACGATGGATAACAGGCTTGTGACAATGGACATTTCGTGCATCGCCTGCCATTAGCGCAAAAACGGCCTTGCGTCCAGCCTGGACAGATGCGCTTTGAAAAAGCAGCTTTGCAGGGAACGCATTGCCTTTTTCCAGGCACTGCGCTACCTTTGCCTGGACCGCATGGATGTTGCGGTTGCCGCACTCTAAGGGAGCGCGGACGCCGCACGCATGCCGAAACAGGGGACAATCCGTGAGCACAGCCACGTTTATCGGGGTATATTCCTCGTTAAGCCCAAGGCCGACAGCAGGGCGCGGTGCAGGCAAACGCAAACGGTACTGGTTTGCCTGGGACCGCGGGGATGCGGGTTATCAAGTGCAGGAGCTTGACAGAGCTTTTCAGCCGCAGCGTGAGGCTGTCTCCATAGATCCCGCGACATTTTGCGCAAGTTTTTCTTTAGAGCCCGCTATTTTTGCCACACCCGTCCGCAAGGGCATTGTTCCTGCCTCGCCGTTCCAGCCGCAAGCTGGAATCCCTCCGGCAAAAACGCCAGAACAGCTCTCCGCCGAGCGGGCAGCAGTGGAAAACGATCTGCGGGCTCATTTCGGTACCTTATTGTTGAAGATCCGGCGTGACGGCGATCTGCAGAACGCGCTCAGATTCCTGCAGGATATAGCCGAGGTGGAGGAAGGCATTGTGCCGGAACACAAATACATGTTTGCGGAATTCGGCATCAATCTGCGTAAGGGGAAACTGCCGGAGGTAGCACTGGCGCATGCCAAACGCGTGTTATCGCTGGCCCCTGGCGACAGCCACGCGCATTTCAACATTGCTCGCATTTATCACGTGCTTGGCAAGCTGGACGAAGCGGAACAGCATTTGTTGAGCGCGCTGGAATTTTCACCGGATCTGGAGTACGCGAGGGATTTTCTTGCGTATATAGGCAAGGAACGTCGCCAAAAGGCATTGGCTAGTCCCGTGACGCAGCGTCGTTGATGCTCTGCTCCGTTGGACTTCAGAACATGGCACTTTTATTGGCGCATAGACAACGCGGTCGGCGATGAACAAAACCATTACACTACTTATCATTGGAGTCATCTTTCTGGCTCTGTTGCTTATGGTGCTCAATGCCTTCAAGATGGAAGATCGGCATGGCGATCCTGCGTTTGCGATGGAAAAAGCGCGTTCACAAGAGAACGTTCCGCCTGCGCGTATCCTTGCAGAACGCGCCGCGCCCATGCCCGCGCCATCCGCCCTGGAAGCTGAGGGCAGCGCCACTTTGGCGCCGCCTGCTGCGAAAAATGCGCCCCAGCCGGCGACGCCGAGCAATGCCGCTGAACGGGACTCCTCCGTAGCGGGCGTTGCGGTAAAAACCGTTCCCGCGCAAATAGATGCCGGACAAACACCCCCTGTACCTCCCCTCCCCTCCTCGCCCAAGGCGCCTGCCATACCGGAGCCGAGTGCCAAACAAACGAGCGGGGGCACCAAGAATATCACCAACATTGTTGTGTATGCCACACAAGAAGGCGCCACTCTGCGTCTTGGCGGCGACAGTCCGCTTGTTTACAAGTCTATGCTGCTGCACAATCCCGACAGGTTCGTGCTTGATTTTGAAGGGCAATGGAACGTAAATATTCCCGGCATACCGCCGAACAAGCTCGTCAAGGCTATCCGGGTGGGGCGGCAGGCGGACTTCACACGCATGGTGGTGGACCTCCATCGTGCGCCCGTATCCAGCCGCGTGATTAAGACGTCGCCGCAGAGGCTTGATGTGCGTTTGCGCTAAGGCCTTTTGCGTGTGCTGGTCGCAGCAGGCACGGAGTATTCATGCCCCCTTTCGGTGCACTGGTGATTGTGGCTACGCCCAAGGGCAAGCGCCGTCTCATGCGCGTGGAAGCAGACCGGGACTGGCACAGCACCCATGGTGTGCTGTCCATGAAAGACGTGGCCGCCGCCGACTACGGCGGGGAAGTCCGGACCAGCTTGGGCCTGCCCCTGCGGCTGTATCAACCTGGGCTGTATGATCTTGTCAAAGGCATCAAACGCCAGACCCAAATTATCTATCCCAAGGATATTGCCCACATTTGCCTGCGGCTCGGCGTGGGACCGGGACAGCGCATTCTGGAAGCCGGCTCCGGTTCCGGCGCGCTTACGCTGGCGTTTTCCTGGTTTTGCGGCCCTGGCGGTGAAGTGCATAGTTGCGAAGCACGGGAAGAATTCTACAAACTGGCGCGTCGCAACCTCAACTGGGCGGGCCTTGGCGACAACGTGACCTTGTATCACCGCGACATTGCCGAGGGCTTTCCCATTCAGGGCGCGGACGCGCTGTTCCTGGACATGCGCACGCCTTGGGAACATCTGAGCCATGTGCCGCAAGCGTTGAAAGCCGGCGCACAGCTCGGTTTTCTGTTACCCACAGTCGAGCAGGTGAGTGCTCTTTTGCGCGGGCTTGAGCAAGGCCCGTACGACGATATCGAGGTATGCGAACTGCTTTTGCGCCGCTGGAAACCCTTGGCGGATCGTCTGCGTCCCGACGATCGTATGATCGCCCACACGGGTTTTCTCGTCTTTTGCCGTTTGCAGGAGCGATCCGAGGAGTTCGATGCCTTAAAGCCTGCCGGTACCCGCGAGCGCAAACAAGAAGCGGCGCGGCAGAGCAGACGCGCCATACAAGCCGCAGAGGCAGAGTAGCGCTACGCCACAAAAAGCACGGCCTACCGGGATGGCAGGCCGTCTCTGAAGGAAAGCTGGTTGCAAAAAAAGAAGGAAGGTACTTTGAATCCAGCAAAAAGCATGCCATGTTTCCCAACCCGACATCACAAAAAATAAAATGCATTAATTAAATATATTATCGAGTTGTCTTGGATGCATTGCGTGTATTCTCAGTTCAAGTTTTTTGTCCGGGATTTGTATTTCGTCTCGTATCCGGCGATTCAGAGTTCAATTTCTTTACCTGTTTCAAACGTTCCATCAGGATAAGATCCTCAGCGCCGCGATTTTTATTCCAGGTTGCATAACGATAGACGCGCCAGCATGTTGCGGGTTGGCGTGCCGCCCACTCCAGCACTGCTTTGCTTTCCTCCTTCCCCCCATCGTGGCCGCTGTAGCAGTGGATGGACAGCATCGCTCCCGGACGCATGGCGGGCAGCAGCCCGATCAACGCCGCGAGGGTGGTGCTCGGACGGGTGGCGATTTCTTTTTCACTGCCGGGCAGAAAACCCAGATTAAACATAGCGGCGCTTACCTGGGGTGTACCGGAGAGATAGCGGGCCGGATCAGGAGGAACTTTGGCAGTCAGGCTTGCCGCAAGCTGCCCTAGCGGGGGCGGTACGGTGTTTCCCGGCAGACAGGCGACGATATTTTCATGCCCCGTGAGAAAAAGCCGCACCCGCGCAGTCAGCTTTGCTTTTTCCAGTGCAGCGCGGGTGTTTTCCAGGGCTTCCGGCTGGATGTCAAACGCCAGGACAAGGCCAGCGGGCCCTACCAGCCCGGCCAGAAAAAGCGTGTCATTGCCGTTGCCTGCTGTCGCATCCACGACCAGGCTGCCGGGTGCCACCGCCCGTTCTACACTGGCATGGGCCAGCTCAAGAAGACTGAGGCAAGCGCCCATATGTCCTCCCGGCATCGTGTTGACGACAAGCCATTACTTTGCCTTGCTTCCCAATTCCCTGCGCACATCCCGTCCTTCAGTCCCCGGCTCTCCAAGGCATAGCGCCTGGCAGGCAGCCCGCGTACCTAGGCTGAAGCCATGTTGCTCCACACGCATAGTACACTGCTGTCCCCTGGCATGCCACTCCGCGGGGATGGCTTGGCTGTCCGGCGTTGCAAAATGCAGCGTTACAGCGTCCTCATCTTCCGCAAGATCCGTAAATTCAAGAACGGCTCCTAATTTTTGGAAGCCTGGACAGTGCGGCAAGATGCGCGCTACGGTTTGTCCCAGGATCTTGCTTTTTTCCTGCGGAAACGATGCGGCAGGTTTGATAACCAGGGTATGCTGCGAGATGTTCGTACACTGGTGCAGTCCCAGCCACACCGCGACGCTTATGACCAAGAGTATCAGAAAAAAACGTATCATATCCTTCTCTGCCGTTACGCAATAGAATGAGACGTATATACTACGTTCCAGCCGCATCCAGGCTACCCGTCTCCGCGCGTCAGGTCAATGCGGCTCTTTTCTTTCCTGCGCAGACAAGCTATGCCTTAATGGTACCCTCACATCAGTAAGGAAAAAAGCCATGCAATTGGTCGAGCTTATCACGTCCTCTGCTCCCGGCGACGCTATCCCCAAACCGTATGTCATTGCCGAAGCCGGCGTAAACCACGAAGGCAGCATGGATATAGCTCGCCGCCTGATCGACGAGGCCGCCGAGGCTGGCGCGCAGGCCATTAAGTTTCAGACCTATAAGGCCGCAACGTTGGCCTCCAGGGATTCTCCGGCCTATTGGGACACCAGCAAGGAACCTACCCGGAGCCAGTATGAGCTTTTCCGCAAGCACGACAAATTTTGGAAAGGCGAATTCGAAGTTTTGAAGCGCCATTGCGACAGCGCGGGCATCGCTTTTTTGTCCACGCCTTTTGATGTGGAGTCCGCCATGTTCCTGTACGAGCTGATGGACGTGTACAAAATTTCGTCCTCTGACATCACCAACAAGCCCTTCATCGAATTCATGTGCGATTTCGGCAAGCCCATCATCCTTTCCACGGGCGCTTCCCACCTGTATGAAATCGCCGAAGCCGTGGCATGGATCGAGGCGAAGGGCAACCCGCTTGCGCTGTTGCACTGTGTGCTCAACTATCCCACCGAGGATCAGCACGCGGGCTTGGGTATGATTCCGGGACTCCATCGCCATTTCCCACAGCACTGCATCGGCTATTCCGACCATACGCTGCCCGGGGATATGAAGGTGCTGGAAATAGCCGCCCTGCTCGGTGCGCGTATCCTCGAGAAGCACTTCACGCATGACAAAAGTCTGCCCGGCAATGATCATTACCATGCCATGGACAAGGAAGACCTGAAGCGCTTCTGGAGCAATATGGAACGCACGCTCGCCATTGTCGGCCCTTTGAAGATCAGCGCGTTCGCTTCAGAGGAAGCGGCCCGCCGCAACGCACGCCGTTCCCTGGTCACGGCGCGGCCTGTGCAGGCCGGAACGCGCATCACCCGCGCTGATGTGACCTGGAAACGTCCGGCACACGGCATCAGCCCCCGTGACATTGATACCGTTCTCGGCATGGTCGCGCGTGCGGACATGGAAGAAGACACTGTACTACAATGGAAATATCTGGAATAATTTCATCTGGATGAAGATGCGCAAGCTTCTTGTGTTCACGCATATGCCGGAAGGTGCCGCGCCGGAAACGCATCTGGCGGCCGGTCCTTGGTGTTTTGCCAATCGGGAGGATCTTTTTCCCGACTGGGAGGCGCGCTTTTCTTTTGCGCCAGAACCGTTGCATGCCCCCGACGCCTACGAGAGCGTGAAACAGCACGCTTGGGCGCTGACGGCGCATTATCTGCCGCTTATGGGCACGCATCTCAACCGGGAGCGCGGCGTAGATCTGCCTGCCGCGTTCTGGGAAACGGCGCTCATGCCGTCCATGCTCATAGTCAGCCAGATGCTGGTGGAACGCCGGTTACGTGTCCAGGCGCTGGTGGAACATTGGGGCAGTGTGCCGCTACGGGTGCCGCTTTTGCCGGAGGGCTGCGAATTCAGCTTTGAGAGCGATTACGAGCTGAGTAAGCAGGGTTTTCACGGATATGCGTATAATCACTGGATTTTTTCGCGCTTGTTGGAAACGCGTTGGCCGCTTGCTTGGGAGGCGGAAATGCTGCCTCCTGTGAGGGAACATGCTGTGCCTCATGCGCCCCGCCTGCGCGGGCATCTGCATACATGGGCGCGCAAAATCGCCTATGCGCCTTTTTTCCCGCATATCAAAGGTTTCAGCCCGTTGCAGGCGTTGAGGTTTTCATGGATTTTGCTCAGCAACAGGAGGCAAGCCGACTGTTCCCTCTCTCTGCCGGAACTGGTGCGCCGCTATGCCATACCCTCCATCGCCGAGATCCGGTTTCCCCTGGATCCCTGGCCGATTTTTCTGGCGGCGATGCCGCGTTGTATTAGGCGCGTCGCGCTGCCGGGGCATATTAAGGCCGTTGCCCGCAAACGGCTTCGCGTCGCCAGCGTGGCTGCCATCCAGGACACGGAATACCGCCTGCGTCTTGCCGCGTGGCGTGCGGCAGGGCATAAACTGGTCTATATTCAGCATGGCGGCAATTACGGAATGCTGCGCTGCGCGGCCACCACGCCGTTGGAGGAATATAACCAGCACGCCTTCATTACATGGGGCTGGAAGGAGCAGACCCCTGTATGGGGCAACTTTATTCCGCTGCCGCATGCTCAAATTTCCGCGCTCTATGGCAGGCATCGCGAGACAGACACAAGTTTGCTGTTTGTGGGCAACGGCATGGAGCTGTTTCCCCATCGGCTGGACTCCAGGCCGAATCCCACGCAGTTTTTAGCATATCGGCGTATGAAGGTTCGTTTTTTGTCGAGCTTGTCCCCCGAACTCATAACGCGCGCCAGGTACCGACCATACTTTGACGTGCCTGCCGCCTTGAGCGACTGGTCTTGGATGCGGGCGCGTTTTCCCAATCTGGCGCGTTGTATGGGGTCATTGGACGCGGCCATGCTTTCCTGCCGCCTGATGGTGCTCGATCATCACGGTACAACATTGAATCTGGCTTTTGCGGCCAATACGCCTCTTGTGTTGTATTGGGATCCGCGCGCTTGGGCATTGTGCCCGGAAGGTGAAGCCCTGCTGGCGCTGTTGCACGGGGCGGGCATATGGTATCCCACGCCTGAGGAAGCGGCCGCCGCAGTAGAGCGGATATGGCCGGACGCGCGTGGCTATTGGCAGTCGCCCCATGTGCAAGCGGCCCGGTTGCGCTGGTGTGAGCAGTATGCGTTGAGCGCGGGCGCTGACTTCAACGCGCAATGGGCACATGCCCTGAGTATACTTTAACGCGAGGTTGTGGGATATGCACGCGCTTCTTCTGTGTCTTTGTCTCCTGTTGCACGCTGTCCCGGCGTTGGCGGCGGTGCCTGCGGGTTTGGCCGAGGCCGCAGCCGCCGTTGAGCGCAAAGAGTACGCTGCGGCGCATGCGCTGCTCGCGCCTCTGGCCGAGAGCGGCAACGCCGAGGCCCAGTATGTGCTGGGCCGCCTGTATGCAGCCGGGCAAGGTTGCCGGCAGGATGAGTCCAAGGCCGTTGTTTTGTTCCGCAAAGCGGCTGCCCAAGGTGATCCCAGCGCGCAGAACAGCTTGGCCACGTTTCTGCTGCAGGGCCGCGGCGTGGGGAAAAATGCC
>Ga0123353_10015275_pt1 | contig 11141 bp, 8 predicted proteins | sample TergutLab28metaG_3_FD_92763 | JGI IMG/M metagenome (GOLD analysis project Ga0123353, IMG submission 92763) | Labiotermes labralis P3 segment gut microbial communities from Petit-Saut dam, French Guiana - Lab288 P3 | ecosystem: Host-associated > Arthropoda: Insects > Digestive system > Gut ... | reverse complement strand
CTCGAAGGGGAATTAGCTGTGTCCGCTCCGCGTCCACTGTCAACTACCCCGTCCGCTCCGCGTCCACCCCTTCGTCTCGAAGGGGAATTAGCTGTGTCCGCTCTGTGTCCACGGTCAACTACCCCGTCCGCTCCGCGTCCACCCCTTCGTCTCGAAGGGGAATTAGCTGTGTCCGCTCTGTGTCCACACCTCTAGAGCAATGTAATTTTTTTTGGTATTATTATATGCAATGAATTTTTCGAAGTATTTTTTTTCTTAAAAGACGATTTTATAATGATGATGATTATAATTTCGATTATAATAACTATACGCTGTTTCAAAAAAGTAGAAATTTATATAATATTATGTGTTTAATCGATTTAAAAATGTAGATTTCTTTTAATTTAGAAAGAAATACCCTTAATGATTACTTTCATATTATAAGAAACACTTTTTTTGACACAAAAAAAAAAAACATCGTTATAATAATTAGGAGAAGTATATGCAATTAAAAATTACATTTCCAGATAAAACAGAAAGGAAATTTGAGGCAGGTATCACTGCTTACCAAATAGCTGATTCAATCAGTCATAATCTTAGTCAAAAAATAATTACAGCAGAAGTCAACGGGAAGCTAGTTGATGTTAATGAAAAAATATTTGAAGATTCTACGATTTATTTTCATACTTTCGATACAGAGATAGGTAGAGAAGTATTTTGGCATAGTACATCACATTTGATGGCTCAGGCAGTGAAGGAACTATTTCCCGAAGTGAAAGTGACAATAGGACCATCTATAGAAAATGGTTTTTATTATGATTTTGATAGAGATAATCCTTTTTCAGAAGAAGAACTAATCCAAATAGAAAATAAGATGTATGATTTAACGAAGCAATTAATATTTTATGAAAGAAAACAATTAAGTCGCAACGAAGCCTTAGATTTTTTCAGCAAAATAGGAGAAACCTACAAATTGGAAATTTTGAATGAGATACCTGAGAAAGAGATTATTTCTGTATATACACAGGGATCCTTTACAGATTTATGTCGTGGTCCTCATTTACCAAACACGCGGAATATCAAGGCTATGAAACTAACAAAAACATCTGGTGCTTATTGGCGTGGAGATGAAAAGAATAAAATGCTCAAAAGGATTTATGGAATAAGCTTTCCTTCTAAAAAAGAGCTTGTCGAATACTTGGAAAAAATAGAAGAAGCAAAAAAAAGAGATCATCGTCGAATAGGGAAAGATTTAGACCTTTATTCTGTTTCGGATGATGTGGGGGCAGGTCTAATTTTGTGGCATCCAAATGGTGCTATTATGAGGCATATAATAGAGCATCATTGGAAGCAAAAACATTTAAAAAGTGGCTATCAACTTGTAGTTACGCCACATATTGGTAACGAGCAATTGTGGATTACTAGTGGTCATGCAGGTTTTTATAGTGATAGTATGTATCAACCAATAGCTGTAGATGAACAAAAATATTATATAAAACCGATGAATTGTCCATTCCATATTAGTATATATAATTCCACTAAAAGGAGTTATCGTGAATTACCTATACGATATGCAGAAATGGGAACTGTATATAGATATGAAAGATCAGGTGCTTTGCATGGATTAATGCGTGTTAGAGGATTCACACAAGATGATGCTCATTTGTTTTGTACAAAAGAACAGATGCCAGATGAAGTCGAAAAAACTATAGAATTTTCTATAAAAATGCTACAAGACTTCGGTTTCAAAGATTTTCAGATTTATCTTTCGACCAAACCTGAGAAGTTCGTAGGTGAAAGCGAGGACTGGGAGCATGCGATAGAATCACTAAGAAATGCTTTGGAAAAAATGAACATAAAGTACGATATAGATGAAGGTGGAGGAGCTTTTTATGGACCAAAAATCGACATCAAAATCAAAGATGCCCTAGACAGAGCTTGGCAATGCAGTACTATTCAATTTGATTTTAATATGCCCACTCGCTTTAATATGGAGTACATTGGCAGTGATAATCAGCCACATAGACCATTTATGATACATAGAGCACTATTGGGATCTATAGAAAGATTCTTTGGTACTTTGATAGAATATTATGGTGGAAATTTCCCTACATGGTTATGCCCAGTACAAATGATAATACTAACTGTATCAGAATCATCAGAAGTTTATGCAAAAAAAATCTACGAGATTTTTAATGATAAAAATATCAGGGTTCATTTAGATATCCGTAATGAGAAAATAGGATTCAAGATACGAGAAGCAGAAATGAAAAAGATACCATTTATAATAGTGCTAGGAGAAAAGGAGCAGAACAATAATACTCTCTCTGTCAGAAGACATACCATAGGCGATTTAGGAAGTAGGTCTATAGACGAAGTAATAGAAATGATAAAGGAGTAGTATCTTATTTCACTGAAAGAACGTATAAAAAATGCTTAAATGATAGTTCTAATAATCATGAAGCACACAATATTGTATTTTAGAAATATAAACAAGGAATGATTGAATAAATATGAATATTATAGAAATTATAAAAGAAGTAATGGTATCCGAAGCAGAAGCGATACTGAAAGCGAGGGAAAGGATAAATAATAATATCGAAGTTGCTGTTTCTTATATTTGTAATTGTAAGGGTAAATTAGTGACAACAGGTATAGGAAAGTCTGGTATTATCGCTCGAAAGATATCAGCTACTTTTGCTTCAACAGGAACTACTTCTATATACTTGCACCCAGCTGAAGGTATTCATGGGGATTTAGGTATGCTAACAAAAGATGATGTAGTACTTGCTCTATCGAATAGTGGTACAACAGGAGAACTAATTTCAATCATACCATATATAAAATTTATAAAAGTACCTTTGATATCAATTACTGGAAACACCGAATCGACTTTAGCAATAAATTCTGATGTTGTATTAGACGCTTCAATAAATAAAGATATTGAACCATTTGGTTTAGTCCCAACAGCAAGCACATCTGTACAACTAGCGTTAGGAGATGCTTTATCTGTTGCAGTATTAACAAAAAAAGACTTTAAAGTTAATGATTTTGCATTATTCCATCCAGGTGGTACTATCGGAAAGAAATTACTTTTAAAGATTTCAGATGTGATGCATTCAGGCTTAAAAAGCCCAATTATAAAAGATAATGCAAATATCAGTCAAGCAGTGAAAGAGATAACATTAAAAGGTTTAGGTTGTACCAGTGTTGTTGATAACAACAACAGATTGGTTGGAATTGTAACTGATGGTGATTTACGAAGGTTTATTTCTACAACAAATACTGATTTATCAATATCTGTAAAAAATGTAATGACAAAAAATCCTAAAAAAATGTACATGGATGCTCTAGCTGTTGAAGCATTAAATTTAATGGAAAAGCATAATATCACTATGCTCCCTATTATTAAAGATAATAATGAAGTAATAGGTTTACTTCACTTGCACGATATTATAAAAGCAGGAATTGTATAAAATCAAAAAAACAATTTAAAAATTCCTTTATAAAGTTGGTTTAATCACCCTGAAAAAATGTTTTTACTCCTTCTTAAGAGTGCTCCCGTAGTTCAGATGGATAGAATAGATCCCTCCGAAGGAAAAGGTCAGCCGTTCGAATCGGCTCGGGAGCGCCATTTTTTAATTATAGACAAAAAGAAAATAATCATATTATTGATTATAAAAAATGATATTTATTTAAGCAGTTGTTTGCAACAACCCTACAGAAAAATCAGAGGATTATAAATAATACTTATAAAAAAGAAACGTTAAAAAACACTTGACAAAAATAAGCGATAAAAAGAAATTGTATTTTCGAGATATTGTATAGCTAATTTTTTATGTAGAGGTGGTGCAACGAAATGAGAAGGTTAATAGTCATTGTAATATTGTTCTGTCTAAATTTACTAGTTTTTTTAGGATGTAAAGAAAAAGCTATAAAAAACGAAGTAAAGCAAGTAAACAATAGACTTTTATATGGATTAGCAACAGGGTTAGGTGGGTTAGGTGATAGTGGATACAATGATATTCTTTATAATGGAATGGTCAATGCAAAGCAAAAATATGATATTGATTTTGTATGTAGTTCACCAATTATCGAAGAAAATGCAAAAAAAACACTTCAAGATTTAATAGATTTAGGAGCAAAGATAATTATTGCAGGTGGTGGTTGGTTTATGGTTGAGCCCGTAGATGAATTAGCACGCAAGTATCCAGATCTAACATTTATCTTGTTAGATGATTATGCCAAGGAGTATTTATCGAACATATCAAGTGTGATTTGCAATCAAAATGAAGGTTCCTATCTTGTAGGTGCATTAGCAGCTCTTCATTCTAAAACAAAAGTTATCGGAATGGTAGGTGCTATAAATCGTCCTATAATAAATGATTTTTGGGTTGGCTTTGAAGCTGGAGCAAAAAAAGTGTATCCTCAAATCGAAGTATTATTGGACTACATAACGAACTATGATACAATCTCAAATCCTTTCGACAACCAATTAATAGCGTATCAAATAGCTGATAAAATGTATCGTAAAGATAATGTAGACATAATTTTTCAAGTTGCATCTGCATCAGGGATTGGTGTTTTTAATGCTGCTCGTGATAACGATTGTTTTGCTATTGGTGTCGATGCCGATCAAGACTATCTATTACCAGGCTCAATTTTAACAAGTATGATGAGACGATTTGATATAGTTATGGAATTTTTGATAGATAATATTCAAAATGAGAGATTTGAGAACAAAGCGTATACACTTGGAATAGATGAAGGAAGTGTCACCTTATCCCCGATGGATTTTACTTTATCTATAATCGATCAAGAGCATTTAAACATAATAAAAGAATTAAAAAAGCAAATATTAAATAGAACAATTATTGTGCCAACAACATTTTAGGAAAAGTATATGAGTTTATATCATCGAATTAATATTAACAAAAAAATATTGTTATTTACAGATTTACCACTTATAATATTTTTATTGATCCTGAATATAGCTATGATTTATAACGAACGGACTAGCTTACGGGATACTATAAATGAATACCAGAGAGATATGGCAAGGAATGTCGCTCATTTAGTTAGTGGCCCTCTTCATAGATCTCATTATCATAGTATAGACGATATTGTCGTTTCTTCACAAGAATACTCAGAGATTTTGTACACAGAAGTCTACAGTTCTTTAGGTCGTGTTTCTAATGCGCCTAAATCGAATGAAGGTCTTAGGAACTACACTACTCAAGATGCTGATGTTTATTATCAAGGAAAGCGAATAGGAAGAGTGGTGATATGCTTTGACAATACACCATTAGATAAAAAGGTATTAAACTATACAATAAAATTAGCTATTTGGACATTGTTTTTTATAATAGTGATTCAAAGTGTTTTATTCTTTTCAATACGAACAATAGTTATTAAACCTTTAGATAAGATGTTAAACACAGTGACGGGAATTTCAAAGGGTGACCTCAGTTTGAGTGTTCCAGTTCTTTCTCAAGATGAAATAGGTGTGTTAGGAACGAATTTTAATTATATGGTAAAAAAATTACGCGAAAGCAATGCACTCACACAAGCAATCTTAGAGTCGATGCCTTCTACACTTATTGCAATAGATGATAATTATCGTATAATAAATTGCAATTCACAGATTATGAAATTTAAGAATCTATTTGAAACAGATTTGAATAAAGTAGAATCAGACCAAAAGAATGAAACCAATGATTTAACTAGGCAGCAAGTATGTAACCACGAGCAATCTATCTGGGAAGCTATACCTTATCTAAAGAAGCACAAAAGAGTAGCTGAATATGTATTGAAAACGAAGAAACCTTTGAAACTCCATAGAGAATCAATAACCAAAGAAGGGTTTTATCAAATCTTTATTTTCCCATTAGAAAATAGCGATATCAACGGGTTAGTGTTTCGAATAGACGATGTGACAGCAGATGAGTTAAAAGATGCTCAACTTCGTGAAGCATTAAAATTGGATACCCTTGGTGCTTTGGCTAGTGGTCTTGCTCATGATTTTAATAATGTACTATGTGGTATCGTAAGTACTGTATCTATATTAAAGTTTAGGTTGCAAAATAAAGCAAGTCTTTCGTTTGAGAAGATAGAAAGCCTCACAAATGTGATAGATGAATCTGCAGTGCGGGCAGAAGAAATGGTGAAGCAATTTTTAGGTTTATCTAGAAAGCAAGAGATGAATTTTACACAATCTGACTTAAATGCAAGTATCACTCATATTGCAAAAATAGGTAAAAATACATTTGATAAATCTGTAAAATTGGAAGTAATACTTTTCCCTGAAAAAGCTTTAGCAATAATAGATAGAACACAAATAGAGCAGGTGTTCTTGAATCTGGCAGTAAATGGCTCTCATGCAATGACTTTGATGAAAAAGGATAATTGGGGCGGAACATTAACAATAAAGATCGAAGAAGCTCAGCTAAATGAATCTCAAAAATCTATACATCCTGCTGAGACAGCAGATTCGTTTTGGAAAATTTCTTTTACAGATGAAGGTGTAGGAATGACTGAAGAAATCAAGAAAAAGATATTCGAACCCTTCTTTACAACAAAAGAAGTAGGAAAAGGTACTGGTTTAGGATTATCTATGGTATTTAGTATAGTTTCAGCTCACAATGGTTTTGTAGATTTAGAATCTGAGTATGGAGCAGGTTCTAGTTTCCAAGTATTTTTACCAAAGCTGGTAATAGAAGATACAGGGGAAGAAAATGCAAATACCGAAATTATAGTTCAAAAAGGAAATCAAGAAACAATCTTGGTAGTAGATGATGAGCATGTAGTAAGACAGACGATTACTAATATATTGGATGAAGCAAATTATAAAACATTACTAGCTGAAAGCGGCACAGAAGCAATAAAAATTTACAAAAAAAATCACGAGAATATAGATATTGTACTAATAGATTACAAGATGCCAGATATAAATGGTCTTGACACTTTCGCTCAACTAAAAGAGATAAACCCAAAAATAAAAGCGATATTGTCTTCTGGATTGAAAGAAGAAGTAGTGTTAGAGGGTGTGAAAATTAAAAGTATAGATGAGAAAAATGTGCAATCTATAGGCTTTAAACAATTTTTACAGAAACCATATACTATTGAAAAATTGTCAAAGATACTAGACAAAGTAATTCAAGAAAAAGATCAATAATACAAGTAAAAGATTATTAAAGAAAGTAATTATAAAATCAGGGTATTCACAAATGGCTTGATTTTTTTATTCGCTATAATGTCATACAACAAATGATATACTTTTTCAAGAAAAAGTGATGTAAAGAAAAGAGTGACAAGGTAGCTGATAGCTAAAAAAAACGTTGAACCTATCTTGATTCGTCTCTAGTAGAAGTTAAACAAAGATGAAGTACGTAGCCATCACTCTCTATTTAAAGTATTATATGTTCTATTATTATACTAACAAGATTTTTAATATGGATAATATCTAAATTAAGCAACATTCACTTTTAGACATCTGATATATTCTGTTTTAAAAAAATTCATTTTTATAGCATTCCCCTTGAGATATACACTATAGTCATAATATGAAAATGACATAGCTAACCATATGGAAATATCCGCATTACCCGAAAATAAGAGATATTCGGAACTGTCGTCTACGAATGGGTTGTTTTCATGCACATGGTGAGGGATACTATCATGTTAGGATTGCGAAGATCATACGATAAAGCAATTTCTAATATATTAAAATGGATCTACCTTATTTATTATGGATTGCTTCGTTTCTATGTTCCTAGCAATGACTATGGGAGTACTATAATTTGTGAACCAATCTCAAATATTTTGTAACTATTTAGTCAAATTATTGTTTTTAAAGCAATTGATTTTACTCAAAAGTTAGGTGATAAAATGAAAGAATTATCTGTTAAAGAATTATTTGAATTAAAAAAGAATGATTTGGTTTTGTCGATAGTAAATAACCATACAACATTAGAAAAGAGCATAACAGATGCTAGTTTACATAGACCAAGTCTAGCAATAACGGGTTTTTTTCAGAAATTTCCGTATCGAAGAATTCAAATACTTGGTGAAACAGAAATAATATATTTACAATCGTTACCTGAAGATACATTGTATGATAGAATGAAAGAAATAATGATGTTCAATATACCTTGCTTCATAATATCTAAAGGTTTATCAGTACCAAACCAAATGGAATATATTGCCAATGAGTTAAACATAGGTATACTTTCTAGCAGACTTTCTACAGGTAGGTTGTTTTGGGCTCTATCACGTTTTTTATTTGATTATTTCAATCCTAGTCTCACTATTCATGGCACGTTAGTCGATGTATTTGGTGTTGGTATACTGCTCACAGGAAAGAGTGGTATTGGAAAAAGTGAGTGTGCCTTGGAATTAATAGAGCGAGGTCATGGTTTTGTATCTGATGATCTAACTACAATCAAGTCACGTGATATAAATTTGGTTGGTTTTTCACAAAAAGATTTTGGTTATTTCATGGAAGTACGAGGTGTGGGTATCATTGATATTGAAAGAATGTTTGGTATTCAATCTGTTCGAAAAGAAACTATAATCGATGTACAAGTAGAATTAATGCAGTGGAATGAAAATATGGACTACGAACGAATAGGTATAGGTGGTGAAAAAACCGATATGCTTGGCATTAAAATACCAATTATAAATATACCTGTATCTCCCGGGAAAAATGTAGCTGTTATAATCGAAGTGATAGCTATGAACCATATATTAAAGACATTTGGTTATGATGCTGCACAAAATATGCAACAAAAGTTGTTGGAAGAAATACAAAAAAAGACAAGGAAATAATATATATAAAATGATACGAAAAAAAATCAAGATAGTAAACAAATTGGGTCTTCATGCAAGACCATGCAGTATGTTTGTAAAAGCAGCTAGTAATTTCAGGAGTGAAATAAAGATACAAAAAGATGATATGTTGGTAAATGGGAAGAGTATAATGGGAGTAATGATGCTTGCTGCTGAATGCGGTTCTGAATTAGAAATTCTTCTTGAAGGTATTGATGCTGAAGAAGCTTTGGAAACTTTAGAAAACTTGGTTTCAAGCAAGTTCAATGAAGAATAAAGCGGGTATTATATTTTAATATACTCATTTTTTTAAGGATTAAATATACTGCTATGTTGTTTACATTTATCAGACAACAGAGAAGGGATTAATGTATAAATTAAAAGGTAATGCAGTTTCCACAGGTGCAGCGATAGGAAAAGCTTTAATCATTAAAGAAAGAGAGCTGATGATAAATGAACAGCCAATCAGTGAAAGTGAAGTAGAATCAGAGCTCAACTTATTTAAAACAAGTATAGAATCTGTAAATAAAGATATCCAAGATTATATTCGTAATTTTAGTTTATCAACAGCTGATATCGCTGTATTAGAAACTCACTCTATGATATTACTTGATCCGGAATTCCACAATGAGATAGAGAATCACATAAAAAACGAAAAAAGAAATGTTGAACATGCTGTCCAAATTTATTTTACAAAAGCAATAAATTTTTTCAATCAAATAGAAAAAGAATTATTCGCAGAAAGATCAATTGATTATTATGATGTACATAAAAGATTGTTAATGCAACTCCAAAAGATTGATCAAAATATTTTAGAACAGGTATCAACCGGTGATATAGTGGTAATAGCTGATCTTCCTCCTTCGCTAGTATCTCATTTACAAAGAGAAAAAGTAGCAGGTATTATCGTTACAAAAGGCACTAAAAATTCACATGCTGTAATCATTGCCAGAGCTTATGGCATACCAATAGTAACAGGTATAAAATATCCATATCCTATCAAGAATTCAGATTTACTAATACTAGATGCTAATAAAGGTATAGTTATAGGTAGGCCAAGCAAAAAAAAATTACAACAGTATAAAGAGTTAATTCAAAAATTAAAATCAGATTCTACATCTTTAAAGTCGATAAAAAAACTACGTTCTTGTACAGCAGATTCCCAAGATATAAAAATTTTAAATAATATTGAAATTCCTGAAGAAATAAATTTAGTTTTAGACCAAAAAACAGACGGTATAGGGTTGTTTCGGACTGAGTTTTTCTATATGGATAGGCAAAGTCTTCCTGAAGAGGAAGAACAATATTTTGCATATAGGTCACTAGCACATAAGCTAGCAGGAAAACCTATCGTAATACGAACTATAGATATAGGTGGCGATAAAATAGGAGGTTGTCTCTCACAAATGCAAGAGATGAACCCGTACCTAGGTTGTAGAGGAATCAGGTTTTCTTTGAAAAATATTTCAATTTTTAAATCACAATTACGAGCCATTATTAGATCATCTGAATATGGGAATATTCGAATCATGTTTCCAATGGTCGCTTCTATAGAAGAGTTTCAAAAAGCAAAAAAAATCGTACTTGAATGTCAAAAAGAATTGTCAGAAGCCAATATACCATTTTCTAAATCAATTCCAATCGGTACTATGATAGAAATACCCTCTGCTGCTCTGTGCTCTAACCACCTTGCTAAATACTGTGATTTTTTTAGTATAGGAACCAATGATCTATTGCAATATACTCTAGCAGTAGATAGAAATAATCTCACAATTTCAGATAAGTACAATCCGTATAATCCAGCTTTTTTAAACTTAATAATCATGACTATATCAAGTGCGATAAAAGAGAATATACCAGTGGCTGTGTGTGGAGAACTAGCTTCAGATCTTGATTTCACAGCTTTTCTTTTAAATGCTGGTTTAAAAGAGTTTAGCGTTGGAATAGATCATAGTCTAGAATTGAAAAAGCATATTCGCTCCATTGATTCAAAAAAAGGAGCTCACTATCTAGATGAACTAAAAAACTGTGAGACTACAGAAGATACGAAACATTTTATTAAAAAATTGAATTGGATGTGTAGAGGTGATGAAACAATAATAACATAATCCTTATTATGTAATTTGATACAATTCACTCGTAAGTGTGAGATCCCTATCACCTTAAAAATCAGTAGTTCTTTAAAGTCGTTGAGTGCAACATCCTATCTTTGATGTCAACTACCCCGTCCGCTTCGCGTCCACGGTCAACTACCCCGTCCGCTCCGCGTCCACCCCTTCGTCTCGAAGGGGAATTAGCTGTGTCCGCTCTGCGTCCACGGTCAACTACCCCGTCCG
>Ga0123353_10015274_pt1 | contig 11141 bp, 16 predicted proteins | sample TergutLab28metaG_3_FD_92763 | JGI IMG/M metagenome (GOLD analysis project Ga0123353, IMG submission 92763) | Labiotermes labralis P3 segment gut microbial communities from Petit-Saut dam, French Guiana - Lab288 P3 | ecosystem: Host-associated > Arthropoda: Insects > Digestive system > Gut ... | reverse complement strand
GGCGAACCGCTGAAACAGTTATCGTGAATGTTCCGGCGGATGTGTACTCATGATACATCCACCCGTCCGTCGTCACCAGGTACGGCGAATATCCGCCGCCGGTGACCCACTGAACATATATTCGCGTCGCAGCATCCGAGGATCCTGTGTATTTCATGCGGATCGTATATCCGTTGACCCATTCGAACTGGAAATCAGGAACGAGCGAATCAGTCGGTGCCGGCGCCAGATTGACGTTCCATGTTTTGTCTGTGTTTCCGTTGGACGTGACTGTAAGTGCGTGGAGCTGGCTGACCATCGTCACATCAGTGAACATTCCCTGGATCAGCACATAATTGGTGCCGCCGGCAGATATGAACTCCCAATTCATCCAATCCGGACAGTCTACTTTGACCTGTCCGGCGTTCGCCGCTGCGACCTGGACGACCGCGACGTAATTCACATTGCGGTATGCGTCCGGCGGCGTTATCGGCTGCATGTTGTTTATCGTCTTTGTGATGGTAGCTGTTTGCACCGGAACGGCGTTATTCGAAAGTATCACGGTCAGCGTGTAAACTCCAGGATCGTTGTATGTGTAGTTGCGCGATATGTACTGATTCAGGTTCGACGTTCCGTCGCCGAAATCCCATAGTATCGATACGTAATTCTGAGGATTGATCAGAACGAAATCAAAGTTTCCTTTACCGTTATTAATCACGGTGATGTCGTTAATTGACGGCGGAACCGAGACGACAGTATCGGTTGCCATTATACGCAGCACCAATGTGTTATTAGTTCCGGCCGGCGATGTGATCTTAAGCGCGAACTCATAAACGCCGACGGTCGCGAATGTAAATCCGACGGTGCGGTTCACATTATCGATCTGTACTGAGGAATTGCTTATTGTTGTCGTTACGCCGGCCACGGTCTGCGTTGCCTGGATGAGACTCATTGTGTCGCCCGGATTGTTCGTTGAAACGGTGTAAGACCAGAAACCGAGACTGGCCGGATCCAAGTTCCGGATCTCATGCGGATAGACGTTCACGTTCAGCGTCACGTATGAACTGTTCATTCCCGGCGCGGTGACCGTTATCCTCATTTCGTATGTTCCGCTGACCAATTCCATTTTGTCTATCGAGATCGTCTTAGTGTTGTTGTTGACGCTGAAGGCTTGATTAGTCGTCGGATCCATCCAATATGCGCTTATCGTCGCGTTCGGCGGTGTAGGATTGACTGTATATGTCATACTGTCGAGGTAATGGACATAGACGTTATCCGTGGACGGCGTGGCGAATGCGGTCGTCTGAACCCATCGACCGAACATTGTTTGTGTTGCGGTCACTGTGATGATCTGGCCAGCGTCCCCTATGTACAATCCGCCGGATTGCGCCGTCCACCATTGCAGTGTGTAGTTCGGCCGCGTTTCTGGATTCGGCAGCTGAACGGTTCCGTATGTTTTCTGTGATGTTACGAATCCATCGAGACTGAATGTCACCGTATCGAACACATCGATCGTCTTGAGCCTTAATCCTGGCCCGGAACCTATGTTAAATGAGAACGTGCCGTATTCGGCATTTCCTGTCATTCTGTGACGGTATGTTATCGGTTCCGTAAGGATTGGCGTAACTGTACGAGACAGCCACGGAACGGCGTTCATGACGTTATTAACGTCTGCTGACGGTGATGTGGAGTACAAAGTATCATCAATCGTCAGCGTATCGCCGCGGCGAAGTTCGACCAGATCCGGCATGCTGTATAGCTGATATGAATAACTGGCCGCGGCGGTGTCCTCTGAGCTCATGGCGACCGCGAAAAGGCCGCCGCTGGCCATGATGAACGCGGCCATGACCGCTAATATCCGCCTTGTTCCGTTCTTCATTATTTCATCTCCCAGATCTTGAATTCCAGGTGAACGTGACCGTATCCGACGACATCGAACGACATGAGGAACGTTCCCGTTACATCAGGCGTTCCGCCCATCCAGAATACGGCCGTAGGCGGTATTCCGGTCTTTACGCCGTACTCTATCCATCCGAGTTCCGGCGGGAATACAATGTTCGCAGGCTGAACTGTGAATATGATCACTGAAACGGTCGCTTGTTCGCGGTAGCAGTAAACGCCTTTTTCGAGACTGATCAGTTCATAATGATCGGGTTCTGTGCATGAGCAGGATCTAGTATCAGGATCCACGGGCCGTGCGTCTGCGCTGTATGTTGCCACGATAGCGATCGTTGCGCCTATCGTGACTACAACGGCCAGCGCAAACCATCCCAGATACTTGATCCCAGATCTCATTTACAGAACCTCAATTGTTACGTTGTAATGACCGGCGAACGCGCCCAACAATCCATCCATGACCGGAACGGTGAACGAGGCGGTGTATGTGCCGGCTACGTTCGGGATTCCGCCAGGAAAGACCATTGCTGCATATGTTCCGATGGTTCCGCTTGACAGTGCGTCCGTTCCGTATGGGACAGTGAACGCGGCCGCGAAGTCACCGGAAACGGTGATGTCAGTTCCAGCGGTGCCGGCCGCAATCGTTACGGTCACGTTGTAGTCCGCGACACAACACGGTTCCGCGTCCTGGCCTGGATCGTTGCTTTTATCCATGACCGCGAACACGGTCATTGTAACAAGTGCAACGGCAAATACCGCGCATACTCCCAACAACACGATTTGTGTTTTGTTGAGTTTATCCGCCAAAGGTGAACACTCCCGTAACGAACGCTATCACGGTCGCCAGGATCAGCGAACCGATAAGGATCAAGTAGACCATCGGCCGGCGGTATCCGAGGATGACACCGAGCGCGGCGATGATGCCTATCGCGACCAGTACGAGAACGGCAATCAGTGCGATGTCCGTCTTTTCAGCGTTGTTTCCGTTGCCACCGGTTCCGCCTCCGTTACCAGGACTGACTGGTACGGTCGGACTGTTCAGCAATATAGGGAATCCACCGTTTTTTGACGGGTCGATATTCCATACATCGACGAAATCCCAACCCATGAACGTTCCGGCTGGATTGTCCGTTGATCCTGTGTAGAACACAGAAAGGCCGAGTTGTGCCGTGTTGATATTGGGTTGCAACTGTGCGGCGGTCTTTGCGCCCGATGACTGCGACCCGAGCCTCGGCGGCGTACTGGTGCCATCTTGATTCGTTATTGATCCACGACCGGCCAGAATGTTGGATATTAGGCCACCATTGGAATAGAGAACATCGATAAGACCGTAGAAGTTAACGACTGTTCCGGTGTAGCCGGCCGCGTGTTGACCGAACACAAGGCCAGTCTGCACATATACGAGGTTCGCCTGATTGTTTTTGAGTATGCCCGTGTTGTAGCAGTTAATAACACTGCTCACTCCGCCCACGTACCCGAATATTCCCCCTACTACGCCGGATGTTCCGTTATTGTTGCCAGTGACGTTTCCTTTGTTGTAGCAATTTGTGACGTTAACTGATGTGACCGATCCTACAATTCCGCCGGCGTAAGATAGTGTTCCGGTGTCTGACGTGTTGGCTGTGATCGTTCCAGCATTGAACGTTTCGGTTATCGTGGCTGTGTTTGCATCACCAGCAATTCCGCCGACAATGTTGTTTGACGGTGCGCTCTGATAACTCGTTACGTTGCCGAGGTTATAACAGGCTGATATTGTGGAACTGTTACCTCTACCTATAATGCCGCCGGCGAATATGGCGTTGGCTGATGCCCTGGCAACAATCTCGGTTTCACTTCCGCTGTTACTTATCGAGACGATAGATGTCGTTTCGGTTCTACCGACGAGACCGCCGACGAACACAATGTTGTTTGTAGATTCCGCCGTTATCGTTGAACTGATGACGAAACAATTATTTATCGACAGGCTACCGGCCGCCGGAACGTATCCGACGAAACCGCCTGTCCTTACGAGGCCTGACGATGTGATGTTGAACGCCATGTTCTCTATGATCGTGTTCTTGATCGTTGCTCCGTCCACCGTGCGGAATAGTGCGGCGTGTGCTATGTTGCCGTCGATCTCCATTCCGATTATGCGGTAATTCTGACCGTCGAACGTTCCGGCGAACGGAACAGCATCGGTACCGATCGGGATATGGCTGTTCGTTCCGTCAAATACGATGTCGTTCGCGAGGTAATAATACCCACTGGCCGACCACGTATAGCCGCCAAAATCCGTTCCGGTACCAATGCGGCTTAGGTCGTTCGGTGTCTTAACAGGGATCGCGTCTGTCGGTATGGTATCGGCGGCCGCATCCGAGGTTCCGAAAGCGGCGAGGCCGATGAACCCCCCGAAAACTAGCATCAATGCGATCGGAAATACTATTTTTGCTTTGTTTTTCATGTTGCTATACTCCTTATTTTTATTGCGACTTCATAGGCCACGACAATACGTCCGGCCTGGCTATAGTGAATATTGTCAGATGTCAGCATCCCATTCGCGACGGTGAAAGTCTGTGTTACTGTGGTCGCGAGAATGATCGTACTATCGAGTGTCGGTAACTCGGCCTGGGCCACGGATGAGTTGACCCCGTTGTATGCGCGTGTTTGTGCGATGAACGCCTTTTGCAACGGTTTAAAAGAGAAAACGCCGCCTGTGGTGAAAGCGTCGTGCATTTCCAGGAATGATGAAATGTAAGAATCTATCGGCGTTGCGGTGTCCTGTTCTCCTTGCACCCAGATATACGATTTCACGGTAACGTTGAACCGCGAATTGTCTATCTTGTTCAGTGCATCGTTGAATAGGATTTTTGCGCGTTCATAGGTTCTTTCTCCTGGAACCCAGGTAGAAATCAATGTTCCGCCGACCGCCGTGTTCACTATCATTATCTTTTCGTCGTCGGTCACGAGATCGGCGGCCAGCGGTGCATCTATGCCGCCTATCTTGGCCGTGCCGTCGTTGCTGACCATTGGCCATATCCAATAGCTGGACGTGTCGGATGACATATTCGCGCCGCCTATCGAATTAGACGGTTCTGTAGATGTACCGTAATAGTACGCCGTGCCTGGTCTCAATCCTGTAATCATTGTTGGGTCAATGCCGACATCACGGTACGCTGCGTTCGACTGGCCGGCGATCATGTACACCGAAAGATTGGCTTTCGTGACCTTGAAAAGTTCCGTTGAACCGTCCGTATAGGTCACGGAACCGTGGCCGATGTCGGCCGCGTGAACGTAATTCGTGCCGCCCATACTGACCAGGTTCAGCGTTCCCGATGAAGTGACGGGATAAGATGCGAACGTGGAGAACTCTACATAATCGTCATATTGTAGCACGGTGCGGCCGTCGTCCGTTTCCGGTGACGATGAACCGCCGAATACGACGAACGCGCCGGCTCCGATAAGGATCATTGCAATAGCGATGGTTATCAATCTCATCTGTGACCTCTTTTCGACTTTCAGCGCAAAAGGAAAAGATGCGGCCGGTGAAGGCCGGAATGAGTTTGTGCGCTCAGGCCGCCAATTCAATCGTCATTCCGACGAATGAGGCTACGATCGCGAGCAACAGGATGAACCCGAACAGATAGAGTGCGTGTCCGCGCTGTATGTACGCGACGATTCCGGCGGCTATCGCGGCGAACCAGAACAGAACGAGTGCGTACCCGCCGTGCAAGTTGAGATAATCGACGACGGAAGTCGAGAATCCGTCGGCGAAGAACCATAACATTACGACGACAAGTGCGGCTATGCCGACCACGAGGCCGGCAACCATCTTTCTGTTACTAAGGACTGCTGCTGATACCATATTTATTCCCTTGTGCGTACAACCGTTGTCGATACGGTTGATAGATCGAAATGATCAGGTTAGAATATGAATGTACCAAAGTGTACATTTGTACAAAATGATAGATTTTTATATCAGTTGTTGAAAAAAGATTGTAAGGTGTTTTTGACTTCTGCAATCGTCATTCCATCGTGTATGCCTAAAGTCTCGAATAAATGACGAACGGACGCATCAACGATCTCTGATTTTTTGTACTTCGTGAACGCCGCTATTTGGTGCAAAAACTCTTCGGAATCTATTTTGAACGAGATACACACCCTTTTTTCTGCTTTTGCGGTCATTGTTACCCCCATCTCATCGGCCACCACGTGACCATGTAGAATGCGCCGGCTGTTCCCAGTGTTTCATCATCATATGTTAAAGTAAAGAAACTTTCCATTGCGGCGCGGTCATGGCCGAACCCTTCGCGGTAGATCACAACGTCCGGCGCGGTATGAATGAACTCGATAATCGGAACGTCGATTATCTCCAGCTTCCGGAGCTGACGAACTCCGAGCAATCTACATTCGGCTGTCCGCTGCTTCCAATAGTGCTGCAATATTCCGAACTTTCGGATCTGATCTTCTTTGTTTGGATTTCGGCGACGGATCGTCGAAAGTTTCAGATCTGCCGGTATCAGGTATTCAGCCGGCGGGAATATGTACGACATTGCCACCATCACAGACCACGCTCCTTCGCACAATTCGGGCAGTACCATTTTCTGCCCTTTGTTTTCCATCCGTCATTAACTAAGTATTCCTCTACCTGCTTTCTGGACCAATAATTGAATTGACCTGCACTTCCGTCACCATGACTGCATTTGCTACCTTTTCCGTCGCAGAATACTTCGTATGTTGGAACTCTGACGAGTGACATCACAGACCACGCTCCTTTCTTTTCGGGCACCAGTCCGGGATCTTCTGCCAGCTGCATTTTCTATTCTGTGGATCCTTTCCGCAATAACGCCTTCCGCGATTGAGTTCTGTATTAGTATAACACACATTATCACAGAAATTGCACGATTCATGGTGCGGCATTAGATCACCGCCCGTTTCCCGAACTTTTCATAGAACTGTTCGCCGCAGATCGGAGAACATCCACCGGATGCATCAGAACAAAAGCGTTTCTCCTCTGATTTCGATATTTTGTATTTCTCGACGTTCTTTACTGTCATAGGACAGACAGAATCCGGCCAGTCCGGATATTTACTCGGCTGAGCGTCCGGTATCTGAAAGTATTGTTTATTGCGTTCAGCTGCAACAATCCTTTTTTTCAAAAATCCATATTTGATAGCTTTGTTGCATGCAGTAGCGATTTTTCCACGCAATCCATCGCGGGTGTAAGTTGGGTATTCATTTTTTAACATGTTCGCGAGCTCTGATACGGATCGTTCTATGCCGTCGCGCATGATCACCATTATCGTGTCGTGTATGGTCATGCTTCCACCTTCCTTATCCAGTACGAAAAGTGGTTTCCTTCTTCTACGACCGGATCGCAAAACTCTTTCAGCATGCCGGCGAGCTGTAAGCCTGTGTACTGCGATAGATCTATACCATCCACGGCCGCGGCGAACCGAACATCATCTATCCGTATCTTTGCACCCGGACGGAATGATTTAATGACCTGTTCGATCATTAGATCACCTTGACGCGACGCCAATGTTTGCATTCCGGGCAATATGCCTCAAAGTACGAATTGCACCATTTGGCGTTTTCCAGATTACTGTTGCATTTACAGCATTTTAGATTCTCGATCTGCTCGTATATTGGAACCGGCTTAACGAATTGATATGTCATGACTCATCACTCTCAGTTGGTTCTATACGGCAAATGCTGCCACAAACCGTACACTCTAAAACGACGTGTTCATCTGTTATTCTGACTGTGAATTCCGGACAGCTACAATAGACGCATTCTACATGTTCAGAGATTGACTGTTTCATCTGTTCATTACGGCAGTATTTTTGGATCCATCTTTTTTCATCATCTGTTAACGGCGGCCCTTTTTTGAAGTCGCACCATTCACAATAAATATCGCAGACACCTAGTGAGCTTACATGTAGTCTGCGGTCAACAATCGACCGTTGATTGACCGCTGACTTTTCAGCCGGTTCTTTATATACTTCCGGTGACCCCGTATTTTGACCACTCATTGAATCAACCCCTCGGACTTTGCGAGCGCAATTAGTGTGTTCCGTGATATTCCCTCAAACTGTGCGGCCAACTGACGGTTTGAGATCATCGGGTTGTTCGCAAGGATCGTGCGGATCTTATCGCGCTGATAATCTGACAGTTCTTTGACTGTGCGGCCTAGTTTTGTTCCTTTGGCTATTGTTCGTGCTAATCCGTCTCTGGTCCGGTCTCGGATCAGTTCGCGTTCCAGCTCAGCGACCCCGCCCAGGATCGTTAAAGTGAACTTACCCATAGGCGATGATGTGTCTATAGGTTGGTCAGTCAATTCTATAGATATTCCGTAACTGTCAATCTCAGCGAACAGTTCATGAAGGTGAATCACGGAACGGCCGAGGCGGTCTATCTTGGTTGATAAGATCTTGTCGAACCGGCGGAACTTTGCATCTTTCAACATCCTGTCCAGGTTCGGACGGTTCTTATCCGCGCCGGAAACCTTATCTTCGTAATATTCGGCGACCTCATATCCCCGGAGCCGGGCGAACTCTATCAGTTTCATTTCTTGGTTCTCTGTTTCTTGTTTTTTCGTCGAAACTCGCGCGTATAGTGCTACTTTCATGCATACACCTCATTAATTATCTCCAATTCCCCCCCCCCATCCGGCGGCGTTTGTTGAGCTCGCGCCGGATGTACGACCAATAGATGAAGTTAGGCGTTCCTTTGCGCGAAACCCTCAGTTGCAGGTTTATTTCTTTGAAAGCTTTTGACAGATCATCCATACCATCGATCGTGTTGTGCGCGTCGTCGCGCATGTGTTGCGGAAGCGCATCGACGTAATACTTATCGATACGGCGCTGTTCATTCTCGATGTGTTCGATCGCGTCCAGAGTGTGTTCCATGACCGCATCCCAATAATCCGGATCTATGGACGTGTCGCGAATTCTAGTAATCACTCTAATTGCCTTGTCTTTAGGCATGTCGATGTATTTCTTTGCCTGGATAGCCGGTAACGGAATTGCTGAGCTCATCCATACATCACATCCTTCGGTCTGCCGGCGGTCGCGCCGTCATGTCGGCCGTGCGTGTAGATCTGATTCTCCAGCTCAGCTGTCTGTTTCTTTGCGATGAGTTCCGTCGCCTCGGTATGATCCTTGAGAATGTCTACGATCAGCCTGGTTTTCTTTTTGTGTTCGATGAGCTCAGCTTGAGTTACCTCGATCTGTCCGGCCATAACTTTGTCCGCGGCGTACAGTGCGCGGATATGCGACGGAAGGAACGCTAGGATGTTTACGTTCGATTCATTCTCGGTTTCAACCTCACTTTCACCCGGTGACGTGTCTACATACACTTCGGCGTTCTCGATATGAACGTCCTTTTGGTAGTTCGATGCCAGCGCCGGATTGTTGAATGCGTAATGGATCTTGCCGCGTAATTCCGGTTCTGAGACACGCCAACCGTACCGGCGCAATAATTGTGTTACATAGATAGCGCGGCTGGTCAACATTATCAATCCTTTTTCGGCAGCATCAGATCCGTGCAACCAGATCTCTTTAGGCCATACCGCTAGCGTCCGCGATCCTTTGTTTCCTTCGCGATATGAGAAATTTACGAGGTCGCCGAACATGGTCATGTATCCCTTATGATCGGCGCGACCGCGCGGATACACGGTTTCTGTCCATTCTCCCATGATCTGCTCGTTTTCATCGAGGATACGGCCGTTCATTGTGCCGGCTGTGTGAACGATGAACTTGAAGAATCCGGCTGTGTGAACACGGCACATTTCAGGATCATTTTTATCGACATACCCATCCGAAAATGGAACATATCTAGTGTTAGGGTGTGTTATTGTAGATTCTGTACCTAAAGGTACAGTAGCTGGCGGACGTGGCGCCTCCCATGATATGCATGTCGGTGAGCTTCCCGGAATGCGTCGGATCTCATTTAGGTATTCGAGATTGTGCGCTATTCCGCGTACCGTTGAGTTTGCCAATCTTAATTTACGCGCGACTGAGTGCATTGAATGCCCGGAGATCAGCAGATCACGGATCCTGCGCTGCTTAGATGTCAGCTTGCTTTTGGTCATGTGGACACTCCTCTTTCAGTGGCAAAAATACCCGTTAGTGGCGGTGCAAAAACACTGGGTGCTGACGTGGCGGAAGTACCAGTGTTTTTTTTTGGGTGTACGTTCCTACGGAACGTATGGACTGGCGGATACCAGTGTTTCATGATGACTCCGCCTTTTTTTGGTTTTTGTCGGAGTTCTTACAATGCTCTACCCATGCGTCAATCTCTGCTTTCAGCATTGGATCGTTGGTATCGTACATCATATGATGTCTGTCGATTATGGTTATCTTGGATCCGCAAAACGGGTAGTAATCAAATGCTACGGATACTTTGTTGTCGTCGAGATCGATCACTGCGAACAGTTTTTTGTTATCATCTGTAAGGCTGAAATATCCGATTGCGGCATTCATTCTGCTACAACAAACATTCATTGTTTTCACAACATATTCCGTCAGATTAACTTCCAAAACGCATGATGTCATTGTCCGGCCTCCAGGATCGCGATCACATCATCCCAATCACCGACCGTTTTCGCGGATTCGGTGTCTGCTGCCTGACGGCGGAAACTTTTGGCCATGTCCATTGCATCCCAGATGCCGTTCTCGTTGACCAGTTTGTATGCCATTTCGTCGGCGTTCATGCTGTCACCGCCCGGTGTTGCTGGTTTGCCGATTCGATAAGCGTCATGTCGTCGATGATGTCATCATGATAGCAGAACAGGCACGGATCGTGTTTTTTGTTCGGCGGAAGGAAATCTACCAGATAACATTCGATGCCGGGTTTAAGCGGACAGTTCATGTTGCCGCCTCCCGGATTCTTTGCTGCAGGCGGTTAAGGTTGCCGTCCGGCCTGGTGCATTCGATGGTATAATGTTCAGATCCACGAATAAACTGCACTTCCGGGCATTCCGCGTAGCATATGGAACATACACGGCGAGTTACTGCGTAAAGTTTCGTTCTGCCGAAACTGCATTTGTTTCTTATCGTGAATCCCCTTGGGTGATCTCGACGATATGTGAGGTTCGTCATGACGAAACCTCCGTAAAACCGTTCAGTCGTGCGTATTCTTCAGCCCATGCCTGAAAGTCAAAGCCCTCAAAAACGGCTGAGCCAGTAGGATTTAGTGGGCCTAGTCGGATTTGAACCGACGACCATCCGGTTATGAGCCGGACGCTCCACCAGACTAAGCTATAGGCCCTTGTAAAGGGGTATGGC
>Ga0123353_10015273_pt1 | contig 11142 bp, 2 predicted proteins | sample TergutLab28metaG_3_FD_92763 | JGI IMG/M metagenome (GOLD analysis project Ga0123353, IMG submission 92763) | Labiotermes labralis P3 segment gut microbial communities from Petit-Saut dam, French Guiana - Lab288 P3 | ecosystem: Host-associated > Arthropoda: Insects > Digestive system > Gut ... | reverse complement strand
CAAGTATCAATATTTCTCATGCTAGTGAAATTACTATAAACAGTACTGCTTCTCAATATAGTACTTCCCTTAGAGGTGCAATTAATTCATATGATACTATAAATATGAATAAAGGGACTCATAATTTTTACACATATAACATTACAATTAATAAAAGTGTTACTATAAAAGGTTTAGATTCTCCTGGATCAGTTGTTATCAATACCAAAAACAATTGGCTTTTCAACATAACTGAAACAGGTTCTTTAACACTCTCAAATGTCAAAATTATCAATGGAAATTCTGTTCTTGGAGGAGCAATAACTAATAGAGGCACTTTAAATATAAATAACTGTATTTTTGAGAACAATAAGGTAAATGGACCTTCATCAACTTATAATGGAGGAGTAATTGCAAATATGCCTAATGGTGTTGTTACAATTTCTAATTCTAAATTTATTAATAATATGGCTTCTTCTTCAGGAGGAGCAATCTATAATGAAGGTAAATTGTCACTTAATAAAGTAGAATTTGATAATAATAATGCTAGAAATGGGGGTGCAATAGCTAATTACCTCAATGGAATTTTTTCTATTAATGAATGTGAATTTAAAAATAACATCGCTTCTTTAAATGGAGGAGCTATTTTTAGCAATGCTTCAAATGGAGGTCATAATTTTAATATTGGATTTTCTAAATTTAATAACAACAAAGCTAACAATCATGGTGGAGCTATAGCTATTATTAATGAACTTAACAGTGGATTAAACAACAACTATATTATTTCAAACTCTGATTTTACTCAAAATAATGCAATTTCGGGTAATGGTGGAGGAATTTTCACCACAGGAATAAAAACAATATTATCACTTTCATCTATAACATTTTCAAGTAATTCTGCTAATAATGGTGGAGCTATTGCAAATATTAGAAGTGTTCTTAATATTAGAACTTCTAATCTAATTAGTAATACTGCAAATAATTTTGGTGGTGCAATTGCTAATTTAGATTTTTCAACTTTAACTTGTATTGGTACTCTGTTTGATAAAAATAGAGGTTTTTCTGGTGGAGCTGTTTACAATATAGGTTCAAATGCATTAATTACGGGTTCTACCTTTGATTTTAATGGGGCAACTAATACTGGATCTGCAATTTTTTCAAAAAGTCCTAATTTTAATATTCTTCAATCTACATTTAATAATAATTATGCTCAGTTTGGAGGAACCATTGTAAACTATGGAACTGCTGTTATAAAAGGAAATAAAATTAATTCTCTGGATTATGGAATAACAAATTACTTTTCAACTGGTTCTAAGGTATTAATTGAATCTAATAATATTAGTAATGGATTATATGCTATAAATAACAATGGTATTAATACTGTCATTCGAAATAATATCATTTATGCTAGTGGTAGAGCTATTCATAATACTGCTAACAATGTTCAAATTATAGGTAATTCCATAGATTATGCAGATTATAGTATTTTTAATAGTGGGTCTAGTGTTAAAATTATATCTAATAAGATTAAGGGATTAGTAAAGGGATATGGTATTCATAATAATGGTCATAATGTCAAAATCGTGTCTAATAAGCTCAATGGATTATCAAGTGGTTATAGTATTTTTAATCTAGGAAATTCTGTTAATATTGAAAAAAACAATATTAAAAATAGTAAATTCGGAATCTATACGAAAAACAGAAATGGAAAAATTCTTAAAAATAAAATTAATAAAGTAATTAATGGAATTTATGTACTTAGTAAGAATAATAGAATTCGTCAAAACAAAGTGAGTTCATCATCTAAGTATGGAATATTTGTAAAAAGCTCTAAAAACCATCTTATAAGAAACACTTTATCAAAAAACAAACATGGACTATATATTCATAAATCTTCTAAATTTTCTAATATACAAAGGAATACATTTAATAAAAATTCATTGAATGGTATTTTTAATAAAGGAAAATCAACTGTAATATCTAAAAATAAAATTAATAGAAATAAGTTTGGTATAAAAACTATAAAAAATGTTAAAAACAAATCTAATAACTTTAAAAAGAATAATAAAAATATTGTTTCTTTGAAATGATTTTTTTAAATTTAATATAATATACTTTAAAATTTATATAATTAAAATTTTTATTTTATTAAAATTTTAAAATATTAATTAAATTTGTTATAAAATTAAATTAAATTTATATAATTATATATAATATATATTAAGATACTAAATTAATATTAAAATACAAAATTATATTAAATAAGATATTATAATGATATTAAATTAAAATTAAGCTAGTAAATTAATATTAAAATATTGAATTGAAATTAAATAAGATATAAAAATAATATTAAAATAGTAAAAAATGATTATTTATTAAAGGATTATTTATTGAAAAAGGATGTTTTTATGTTTAAAAATAATATAATGAATGAAAAATCTATAATGAAATTTTTCTTGATATTTATAATGTTAATTATGATTTTCACCATTTTAATCTCTCTTGTTCCCACAATTAATGCAGAACCCATATATGTAAATGGTTCTGCAAACGATGATTTTGGTGATGGTGATATAGATAATCCATATAAATACATTGGTCAAGCTATTGATTATACTAACAATAATGAAGAAATAATTTATGATATTGTTATAGCTGGTGGAAATTACAATGAACTTAATTTAGACACAAATTTAACTATAAATCAAAGTGTCAATATATATGGTGCTAAATATTATTACAATATAAATGGTTATGATGAATATACAGAGGATACTATAATTGATGCAGACAAAATTAGTAGAATATTTTCTATAAACAATAATGCTGTTATAAATATTTATGGAATTACATTCCTTAATGGAAATTCATCTAATGGAGGAGCTATTTATCAAAGTGGAGGTATATTAAATATTTACAACTGTACTTTCAATAATAATATTGTAGATGATAAAGGTGGTGCCATTTATACTGAAAATACAAATTTTACTGTTGAAAACTCAACTTTTTCAAATAATGAAGCTAATAATGGTGGAGCTATTTTTCAAAATGGAACTATAGTAAATAAAAATATATTAAATGTTTATAACTGTAGTTTCAATGATAATTATGCATATGTTGATGGCGAGGCAGATATGGGTATTGGTGGTGCTATTTATATTGCAAATACAAAGATTAATATTGAAAACTCTAGTTTCAAAAATAATACAGCAGTTTTGGAAGGGGGTGCCATTCATATGGAATATACTGAAGGTACTATTAAAAAATCAATTTTTTTAAATAACACTGGAGGTTCAGGAGGAGCAATTTTTTCATTGGGATGTGAAAATTTAAATATTCTTTTTTCAGAATTTGCATTTAATACAGCCTATGATGAAGTAGGGGGAGCTATCCACAAATATCAAGGTAATCTAACTATTGAAAATTCTACCTTTGATAATAATGCAGGATATCAAGGAGGAGCTATCCATTTATCTGGTGTTAAAATTAATATATATTATTCTAACTTTACTAACAATGGATTTAAAGATTCACATGGAGAAACTGAATCTGGAGGAGCCATTCATCTAGATAGTAATGGTGTTTTAGATATTGATTATTCAAAATTCTCTAATAATGTAGGTTTAAATGGAGCAGGAATATATATAGCAAATTCTTATGTTAATATTAATAATTCTGAATTCACATCAAATAAGGCTATTAAAGATGGTGGTGCAATTTATCAAATAAATAATGAATTACATATTGATAAATCTGTATTTAATAATAATGTTGCAAATAATGGAGGAGCATTATACATATGTGATAATAATTTTCATGATTATATTTTAATAACTAATTCCAATTTTAATTTTAATCAAGCTAATGATTATGGTGGAGCAATTCACCAAGATGGAATCAATGACTTACTTATTTCAGATTCGAATTTTACTTATAATTCTGCTACTATAAATGGTGGAGCATTATATCAAAGTGGAACTGGTGATTTAAATATTTCACATTCAAATTTTACTTATAATTCTGCTATTATAAATGGTGGAGGGATTTTTAAAAATAATGGTGGTTTAAATATTTTTAATCTTAGCTTCCAAGACAACTCTGCTAATCATGGAGGAGGAATATACATATGTGATTATTCTTATTCTTATGATTATCTTTATATAGCTACTTCTAATTTTAATTCTAACCGAGCTAACGGTTTGGATGGATCTGGTGGAGCAATTTACCAAGATGGGTTCAATACATTATCTATCTCAAATTCAAATTTTACTTTCAATTCTGCTAATCTAGATGGTGGAGCAATATATTCTCTTGAGAATACTCGACTTTTAATAGATAATTCTAAATTTAATTACAACAATGCAAGTAATATGGGTGGAGCTATTAGAATAAATGGTTATATGACTGTAAATGTTTATATTAATTCATGTGATTTTACATTTAATACAGCTAAGGGCAATTCTGGTTCTGGAGGTGCATTATCACAGTCTGCAGGATCTTTAGATTTGATTAATGTATTGTTTGAAAATAATTCTGCTACTATAAATGGTGGAGCTGTTCAATTAGCAAATTGTCCTATGGTAAGTATTACTTATTCTAATTTTACTAACAATTATGTTAACAGTTTAAATGGTGTTGGTGGAGCTTTATATATCATTAACAGCCCAATTAACTTTGATTACATAATTTTTGAGAATAATTATGCTGGCAAATCTGGAGGAGCTATTGGATCTTATGGAAAATCTTTGACTATTGGAAATTCTGAATTCAAAAATAATGCTGCTGAATCTAATGCCGGTGGAGCTATTTTTACTAATTCTACTAATAATAATATATATAATTCTAATTTTACCAATAATTCTGTTAAAGGTTTAAATAGTACTGGTGGTGCAATATATCATGAAAATAACCAACTAACTATTGCTAATTCTATTTTTGAGAATAATATTGCTTACAGGTCTGGAGGAGCTATAAAAATAAATACTGGTGAAGGATTGATTCCGTCTGTTAGTATTTTAAATTGTGATTTTATAGAAAATAAAGCTAATTCCACCTATTTAAATGGTATAGGAGGAGCAATTTCGCAATCAGGAGGAACTTTAAATCTTAAAAATACTAACTTTGAGAAAAATCTTGCAGATAACGGTGCTGCACTTGCTTTAGACTTTTTAGGTTCTGCTGTTATTGAAAACAACTGTATTTTCTTAGAAAATATTGCAAAATCAAGAGGTGGTGCAATTTATTCATATACTGGTAACATTAATATAATAAATTCAATTTTCTCTTATAACTCTGGATATAATGGAGGTGCCGTCTATTCATGGCGTGGTACTTTCATAGCAAATAGAATCAACTTTACTCAAAATTCTGCAGTAATGGGAGGAGCGTTTTCTAATGAGATGTCTACTGTTACAATAAGCAATTCTAATTTTGATTCTAATTCTGCTATAGGTTCTAATCAAAATACTGGATTTGGTGGTGCAATTTATTCCATAGGTAATGCAGTTTATCCTAATGTAGACAGTTTCAATATTGATTACTGTAAATTTTTTGATAATTCTGCAAGTTCTTATGGTGGCGCAATAGCAAATATGGATTCTAAGATTTTCTCAATAACTAATTCTAATTTTGATTATAATATCCTAAATAATGGAAATGGTGGAGCAATATTTAATGGAGGGAACTTAACTATTACAAACTCTGAATTTACACATAATAGTGTTAGAAATGGAAATGGTGGTGTTCTTGCTAATAATGGTACAGGAAATATTAATATAATTAATTCTAATTTCAACTATAACACTGCTAATACAGGTAGTGGTGGAGCTATTTATAATACTGCAAATAATAGAAACGCTTTTTCAATTAAAAATTCTAACTTTGGATATAATACAGCTAACTCAGAAGGTGGAGCCATTGCAAATCTAATGGGAACTATTTCAATTAATAATTCAAATATCTATAATAATAAAGCTATGGGATCTTTTGGAGGAGCTATTTCTAATAGAGGAACTTTAATATTAAATAACTCTAAAGTTGATAATAATGCTGTTAATAAAGGTAATGGTGGAGCAATTGCTAATCTAAATAATGGTATCTTGTCTGTCTATTCTTCTTCTTTCACTAATAATAATGGAATATCTGGAGGAGGTATTTTCAGTGATTCTACTAATCGTAACTCTCAAATTTTAAATTCACAATTTACATTTAATATTGCTAGTGAATCTGGAGGAGTAATCTATAATAAAGGAACTGGTAAACTTTCTATATCTGGTTCTACTTTTAACCGAAACATAGCTTTTAAAGAGGGGAGAATAATATATAATTCAGGAATTATTTCGGTTAAAAATTCAATATTTAATGGTGATGCATCTAAAAATTCTCAAGAAATAGCTAATTATGGTTCAAATAGTGAATTTATTGGTAATCAAATTACTACAAGTACTTATGGTATTTTTAACAAAGCTAATTCAGTTACTATTAAAAACAATAATATAATTTCCAAAGACTTTGGAATTTATAGTTCTGGTAACAAAAATAAGGTTTTGAATAATAGTATAAATTGTAAAAATGGTAATTATGGAATTTACAGTATTGGTAATCAAAATTCAATAATGAACAATGCAGTTAAATATGTAGTTGTTGGAATTTATAATAAAGGAAATAATAATATTATAGTTTCTAATAGGATTTCCAATGCTTTCAGTCTTTCTAAAAATGCAATATATGTTAATGGTAAAAATAATAATATTTCTACTAATAGATTAAATTTTAAAACTAACAATACTTTAAATATAATTGGTTCTAGTAACTATCTATTTAAAAATTCAATTCAATTATCTAAAACAGGAATTAATATAAAAGGAAATAGAAATAAACTTATTAATAATAAAATTTCAACTAAAGGAGTTACAGAATTTATAAATATTGTAGGTAACCATAATAGAATTTCTAATCATAACTTTATTGGAAATAGGAAGATAAATGGAATTCATATCAATAAAGGTTCTAAAAATAATGTTATCAATAATAATGTTATTAATAAATTTTCAAAAGGTATAAACAACTTAGGTCATAGTACTTCAATTAGAAAGAATACTCTCTCTGGAAATAGATATGCTCTACATATACACAATCAATCCAGAAATTCTTCAATTAGAGATAATAACTTTGATAAAAACTATGGGGGTATTTATAAAAAGTCAAAGTTCATGAAATCTTCAGGAAATACATTTTCTAATAATTCTTTTGGAGTTATTTCAATATTTAAAAAGGTCAAAACCAATAAAACTACTCCTAAAACCAATAGAACTGTGAATATTTATAAAAAAAATAGAATTAATATAAAGTATGCTTAATTCAGAATTAAGATTTTATTTTTATTATTTTATTTTCTTTTAATTCTTTTATTTCTTTTTTTTATATTTCTTTAATATTATTAAATTTAATTAATTCAAATAATTCATATGCTTCTTCATTAGAAGGATCTATATAGAGTGATTTTTTTAAAAACTTCAATGCACCTACTGAATCTCCTTGTGCATTTAATATTGCTCCTAAAAGATACCAAGCATTAGAGTTTTTCTTATCTTCATTTAACAAATCAACCAATATGTCTTTTGCAAAAATATATTTTTTTTCTTTAAATAGTTTTTTGGCTTCTTTTAACTTTATTAAAACATTATTTTCTTCTTTATTATTATTATTATCTTTAGAAAAACTATTAGCTGTCCTAGAAAAACTACTTGGAACCTTAGAAAAACTACTTGGAATCTTAGAAAAACTACTTGGAGTCTTAGAAAAACTATTTGGAGTCTTAGAAAAACTACTTGGAATCTTAGAACTTTTATTATTAATATTGACAATTTCATTATTGTTAATATTATCTCCATTATAATACTCACTTAAAACATCTTTTTTATTTTTAATTTCTTCATTTATATAATTTAAAATAGTTATTGTGGCATTTTTATGAAGAGGTTTGTTTTCATTTCCACACTTAGGAGAATAAATACATGAAGGACACCCTTCTTTACATTGGCATTTTTCAACTAAATTTTTTGTTGAATCTACAAGTTTCTCAAATACTTCAATTGCTTTTTCACAGATACCTATTCCACCTTCATATGCATCATATATAAAAATTGTAGCTTCCTGAGTATCAGCATGATAATTTGTTGAAAGCCCTCCAATATCAAATCTATCACACATTACATGTAATGGGAATAAGCTAATTAATGCATGTTCAACACCATGTAATCCTCCAGAATAAACTGATTCTTCATTTGGAAATTTTTCTTCTAATTTATTTTTTATTTTTTCAGGAATAGTAAACCACAAACCCTTTGTTTTGAAACTAAGAGGTGGGAGATCTAAAAAAAAGCTAGCAATTGATTTTGAAAAATGCATCTTTTTGTATTTGTAAAAGTCTTCAGTTACTTCTAACTCACCAAAATTAACCATTAAATTCCCAATTTCAATTTTTTTAATTTTAGATTTAATTTTTGTATCAACATTTTTTAAAACAATAGTATGATAATCAACAGACCTTTTAGAAACATTTACAATTTTTGATTTAAGGTTAACTCTATCCACAATATATGTTTCTCCTTTATTAATTAATACTGCGCCTTCATGAGCTTCCCTGTAAACTTGTGATCTTTCCATTGTTTCAAGAAGCTTTCCAAAATACTTATTATTATCATAACATTTATTGTCATAGTTTTTATTATTATAACTTCCATTATCATAACTTCCATTATCATAACTTCCATTATCATAACTTCCATTATCATAACTTCCATTATCATAACTTCCATTATCATAACTTCTATTGTTATTAGCTATTATCTTAAAAGAATCATTAGATAATTGGTCAAGAGAATATCTAAATGAAGTTTGTTCATCATAAGGATAAATATATTGTTCTCTAGGATTCTTTAACAATTCTTCTTTATCTACAAGTTCATCAATCTCTTTTTTATCAAGATTAAAAATATCATTTGCTTCTTCAATTTTAATTGGAAGTTCGTTTGCTGCACATAATAAATGAGATTTAATAATAATATCATTATTTAAATCAACAATCGCATTTTCATGAGTTTTATCGAAGAAGAACTCGGGATTTTTCATAAAGTATTGATCAAGCTGATTTTCAAATGCTAAAAGAATAACTATAGCTTTTTGATTTTTTCTACCTGCTCTTCCAGCTTGTTGCCATGTGGAAATCATTGTTCCAGGATAACCAGAAATTATTACTGCATCTAGAGATCCTATATTTATACCAAGTTCTAGAGCATTTGTACAAGTTACTCCAAGAAAATCCCTATTTTTTAATCCTTCTTCTATAGCTCTACGTTCTTGAGGCAAATATCCTGCCCTATATGCTGTTATTTTATCTGCAAACTTTTTTTTGTAGTTTAACATGTCTTTTTTAGCCCACATAGCTATTAACTCAGCAACTTTACGAGATACTGTAAAACAAAGTGTTTGTATATCTTTTAACAAAAGATATAAAAATATTAATTGGGTCTCTTGATGAATAGATAATTCATTAGTAATTATTTTTCCATTATCTGAATTGTTTTCATTGCTTAAATCATTAAAATTAATAGAATCAGTTAAACTAGCTATTTTATCTTCAATGTATAAATCTTCATTAATATTAATTTTAGTAGTTTCAATATTTTCAATGCTTCCAACATGTTTAGTAACCTCATCACTTTTAACACTTCCAGAACCTTTAGTAACCTCATCACTTTTAACATTTCCAGAACCTTTAGTAACCTCATCACTTTTAACACTTCCAGAACCTTTAGCAAGTTCAGTGACTCTAACACTTTCAAAACCTTTAGTAACCCCAATACCTTTAGTAGATTTACTATTCTTTTTAATATTTTTATAAAAAGGATTATACAAAATAAAGTCTTTCTCTCCACTTGGAGAAGTATCTTCATCTATAAGTGAAAATTTTTCATCCACTAATTTTTCAGCTAACTCAATAGGATTTGCAAGAGTAGCTGATGAAAGAATAAATTGAGGGTTAGAACCATAAGAATTAACTATTCTTTTTAATCTTCTAATAAGAAATGCTACATTAGAACCAAAGATGCCTTTGTAATAATGTGCTTCATCAATAACTATATATTTTAAATTAGTGTAAAACCGTTTCCATTGATGATGCCAAGATAATATGTGGTGTAATTGATAAGGATTTGTAAGAACTATCCTTGAGTTTTGCCTTATACTATATCTTTTGTTATTTGGAGTATCTCCATCATAGGTAGCTGGTTTAATATTGGCTTTTAATTTTTTATCAAAATTCTTTAAAACATTTAATTGGTCATTAGATAAAGCTTTAGCAGGGTACATATACATTGCTGTAGCTTCTTCATCTTCAATCAATCTTTCTAATATTGGGAGATTAAATGCAAGTGTTTTTCCAGATGCTGTTGGAGTTGTGATTATTATGTTTTTATTTTCTTTTATTTCCTTATAAGATAAAGCTTGATGTTTATAAAGTTTAATCTCTTCTTCTTCCAAAAAATTAGATATCCTATTATTTAAGCTATCTACTTTCATGTATGTAGCTTTTTTACTAGGAATGGTTTCAATATGTGCAATTTTATTTCGAAACCTAATATCATTTTTGAATTTGTCAATAGCTAATTTACCCATAATAATCAATAACTAGTATTCAATAAATTGTATATATTAAACTATACTAAATTTTAATAGATATGAATAAATTAGTTTAATGATAAATAAATACTTTTCTTTAAAATGGTAATTATACTTAGTTATATTAACTTTTTAATAGATTAAATTAATTAAAGATAAATAATACTTTATTGTAAAAGATTTATTAATAATTAATAGAAAAAAATACAAATTTGGATAAAAAATAATTTATTCTATAAAAATATGAGTATTATATAAAAAATAATTAATTAAATATTCTATATAAAAATATATTCTATAAAAATATATTATATATACCAAATTTATATAAAATATATAGAATCTAATACTAAAACTATTATATAAATATATACAAACTATAAAACATTTAAAAAAAGAGAGATTAATACTAATAAACTAGAATACTTTTCATTTGCTATGATAAAACATTAATATATTTATTATCTTATAATTAATTAT
>Ga0123353_10015272_pt1 | contig 11142 bp, 8 predicted proteins | sample TergutLab28metaG_3_FD_92763 | JGI IMG/M metagenome (GOLD analysis project Ga0123353, IMG submission 92763) | Labiotermes labralis P3 segment gut microbial communities from Petit-Saut dam, French Guiana - Lab288 P3 | ecosystem: Host-associated > Arthropoda: Insects > Digestive system > Gut ... | reverse complement strand
GATTAACGGCTGTGGGGACCCGCTGCGCTGACCACGTGACACCCCTCTATCCGCAAAAGTTGGCACTAACTTCGCCGACCGGCGGCGGCCGCTCTGTCGGTATAGTTCGCGTGCGGACTAAGGTCATAGAGTTATATATATATATATTAATGATCACAAGTGGCCTAATACTGTGTAACTCTTATGAAAAATATCATTGCCGGAACTCAGTTAATTTATATCTGCAAGTGAAACTGAATAATTCTAGAGGGAGAAGCCATAATTGCTAACATTTAAATTTAATCTCCCTTCTATGTTACATAACTTTTGGAGCAGAGTGTTCATAACTTGTGGCACTTGGCTTTGACATCAAAACGCTATGCAATCTGCCCGCACCGTGATTAATTTCTGCTGTATGATTCTCACATCAAACAGGCGTCATTTCCCTAAAGAGGATAAACAGATTTGTCCTTACAATGTAGCATGCCAGGGTTTACAATGAGGCAGAATATCATTTCTTAAATACTTGTTACTTGAACCTCGTGCTTCGGATGTGAAAATTATGGAGATATATTTTAAGTCACAATGTTCCATGGGCATCCCACGTCTGACCAGGAACTAACACGTTTTCTCAACTTTGAAGTGCTCCTGTTTGCAGCTCTTGCACTAATTACAATTCAAATAAATGTTATACATTCCTAACATGCCTAAATTTAGAATGTCATACTTATTCAAAGTAGAAACGGTAGACAAATCTAAATTAGCACATGAAAATATGACACATTGCAGTTAAGTGCACTACGATAGTATAGAATTTGTTTCAAAATGTTCTTACGTAAATAAATATGGAATTTTGTTACAGAATTTGTGAGAAACTCCATTAGCTAGACGTTTTGTACTGGCAATGATACCGTGGACCGTGTTACTGATGTGCCTGTGGTACTGTAGGGTACTCGGAATCAGTAACATTTATCTGTATATTCTATCATTCGGTGCAGAATCTTCCGTCTTCCAGTTTGCTACCCAGAAATATAAAGACGAAATTGTGCAGAATTACAAGTTTGCCTGTTGTTTTGTATGGGTGCGGAACTTGGTCGCTCACACGGAGGGAGGAACGTAGGCTGAGGGTGTGTGAGAATAGGGCGCTGTGGAGGATATTTGGGCCTAAGAGAGACGACAACAGGTGAGTGGAGAAGACTACACAACGAGGAACTTAATGATATATACTCCTCACCAAATATTATTCGTGTCATCAAATCGAGAAAAATGAGATGGGCGGGGCATATAACACGTATGAGGAGAGAAGAGGTACATATAGGGTTTTGGTGGTGAGATCTGAGGGAAAGAGACCACTTGGAAGACCATGGCGCAAATGGGAGGATAATACTAAAACGGATCTTCAAAACTGCGATGGGTCTGGGGACTGGATTGATCTGGCTCAAGATAGGGAGAGGTGACGGGCTGTTGTGAATGCGGTAATGAACTTTTGGGTTCCATAAAACGCGGAAAATTTCTTGACTAGCTGAGAATCGGGTAGCTCCTCAAGAAGGACTCTGCTCCACGGAGTTAGTTCGTTAGTTATATATTCTAATGGTGTCAAAATACTAAAACCAAACGTATTTGTTTTTTATTTATCTGACCATCGTTTCATCACATTTACCACTCCTAAACATTCATGTAGCGTTTCGATATTCCAAAGTAAAGAAAAAGGTAGACTGGGACCACATTTGTGGAAAAAGCAGTGGTAGCTATTCCGGATGAAGGCAAAGGAAAACTATTACTTAAAAAATGAATGTAACCACTTGATACGAAGAAGCCTTGGCGATTTAGACATTCGCATGAATTTGCTTGCGATTTCAAAATTCTTAATCAAGCGCAGAACCAACAAACATGAAAGATAAAAATCTAAATTTCCCTAGTCCCCCAGAAGGAAGGGGTCCTTCATTTTAAGCGCGACTCTCATGAAACGCAAAATATTAACGAAAAACCAATGGGCAATTCAAATTAAACGTTTATCTGTCCCAGGTCTTGTTTTACTTCTCTGTAAAATCCTGACAAATTAAAATTATATTCATGCAAGATTTTATCTATTATAAAATATTACATTGTAATTCTTGAGGTACGGGTTGAATGGAATAACACTCACAGAGCTTGGAAACAAAAATAACAATTAATTGTTTACTAAATTAATATATCGCAGATTTTTTAGTCGCGCCCATAAAAGTTGCGGTACACACGTCCACACGTTACCTGTTAAGCAATGTACATTGCACAAACAAAGTCTGGAAGCACGAAATGAATCTAAATAACACTGAAGTATTAATTATCTCTTCCACAAAAATGCTCTGAGTATCCATTACGAATACCAACCGGTGAATACTGTGTATGGAAGTAACAGTTACTTAAGTTTCTACGTGAAACACAAAAACATACATATTATTAGGGCACATTGCAGAGTTTCTTTATGTTACTGCAGGTGGCGCCACAGTGATTTAAAGGGCTGAATCTTCTTTCTTTCCAGGAAGGACTGTGCGATGGTACAAACGCTCCAAGTGTGTCGTCCATCAGCCGCCTTCTAAGGGGTGGAAGAAGGGATGAATCAGACCTTAAGAAGGATTATAGCATAGATGGAATTCTAGGAGGTAAGTGACACGTCAATTACGCTGGAGCAATTTAAATTACCAGATTAAACTGCAATTCATTTACAGTCTTCTGGGATGTAACACAGTGTATAGCAGGATTACGTTCACAAAGTCCCCGTCATTTTGCATGACAACTTTCAGCGTGAGTCTCATAAAACTTACTACCCTCCTACCTCAGTTACATGATCGCAGCTCACTGAATGAATGATCGAATGAATGAAGGACTTTTAACTTCACCGGCTAATGACGCTGACTATTAGACAAAGTAGTTAGCTGACAGAAAATTGACGGAAGAACCGGCCGGCTGACTGACTGACTGACTCACTGACTGACTGATTAGATGCTGTCTGCATGTCTCTCTAATACAACGGTCACAATTCGCATTTAATTATTACGCTCTTCGTTACAACGTACGGGACAGACCATATTCCTACCCAGTGGTCACCAGGAACTCTCTTCATTGGGATAAAACAGCCGGAGTGTTAAGTTTGGAGTACGTGGTAATTTGTTTACGTAAACATCAAAGCCAGCTTTTCAAAGTTCAAATCATAACATTTTAGTACGTTTCCTTAGTTACACGTCGTACGTATTAAAGGAGTAAGCTGAGAAGGAAAGCGGCATTTGAATTCAGACTTCAAAAGGTGTTCCGACAAGTGCGAAGAAAAATTAGCATCGTCGGAAGAAAAGAAATAAGAAAGGGAAATACGTACGCAGAGAAATGTATCCTGTGCCACAGTTGTTCGAACACTGGGTCCTATCAATCCCACAAGAGCCCACTGTGTCAGAGCGACTCATCCCCCACAAAAGCTTCCTTTATCTATTTCCCTCCTCTCAAAAGGCTTTCCTATTCAGTGCCCTGACATTTCAAACGTCGGCTTTACAGCGGGACCGTTTGAACGTCAGACAAGGTGATTTTACCTTTATTTCTTATTTTTCTATCCGTTCTTTATGTTTTCTTTCTCCATTTTTTATTCTTCTTCATGTTACACGCGGCCGGCAGTGACAAAGCTGGAAGTTCCTCGTACAGGCTTGTAGTAATATACTGCAGAAAAGAAACGGAAGTACATTTTAACACACAAGGCGGTAAAGGCTGGTGTGTCCCTGGCAGCTAGAAGCTGCACAGCACAATGAGGTTTCTTACTGGCAACATACTACTTTCATGAAATTTAACAAGTTGGGAAATTTATGCAGAGCTTAAAAGATTCTATCGCCTTCATTCGATTTCCTTCCATCACTTCAAAAGACCACCGAGTTTAAATTTGAGTAATATAGCAGCTGTAGCATAATTAATGGCATTTTATCAAATATATATTAGAACACACATATAACTAGGAAACGCGGTGACAAGAAGCTTCGTTTTATTTTATCTAGAATAAAAGACATCGGTAATCTTCGTGGATGTTCGTAAGATTACAGAATACACTCTTGCAAGTTCCGAAATGTGGAACGACACACAGCATATTACGTCGGAGGAATTCACTGCATTTTAATTACATCTAAAATCACTAAACTTGTGGGCATTTTGTATTTCGTTTTACTCAAGTTTTGTTCGGAATACTTCTTTTCACTGATAATTATTTACCAAGACATTTTCGAGAAGCGCGCGGAAACACACGCATGTTAGCGTAAAAATGCGTGCTCATGTAGTGTGATATGAACTGAAATTGGTATCTGTCACCATTTTTTTTAATTCTCTAGAATTACATTTCATGAAAATCAGTTCAACTGATCTCGAGATTTCACGCAGGCCTAGACAGACTGAGCCACGGAAAGAAACGAGTGTGGTGTGTACTGCAGTGCGGAGTGCAAACATTCTCATTTCGGCCTCTTGTTGCTACGAATTTTACGTACTATTTATCATAGAGTTAAATATGTAACACTGATGTAAGATGTTAAATTAATTTACGTCAATGACTTTGTAAGATTTGACTTGCTGACGGCGGTGACTGTGAAGATTACTGTCTTTTTTACGTGATCCCGTGCAGTTTGGTAGGCATGTTCTCTTTCGAAAGACCCTGCTGCATCCATCTCACGGAAGAAACAATGTAAAAAGCGACACGTCTCAGGAAACAGATTTTAAAGGAATTTTATTTTTGCTTGCTAAAAGTTAAATATTCTACAACCATTCGTGCCACGCGTTTGTAGTCAGAAATTTCAGCACCACTAACACCGCAGTCCACCACTGGACACGATTCAAAGACTTCCATATTCACTTCCCATTTTCAATTTCTACTTATGAGATCCTGTTTAATGTCATCCTCTCACAAAATTCCCAAAGTTGACCAGGTTCCCATATCATCTGCAGCACTTCCTCATCTTTACAAACACACATAAATATACGAGTATATGCATGCTTAACCTATCCTATAATCCTCGATTTGATATCCCTGACGACCTGGATTTAGTTTCAGGCATGTGCAAAGTCCTTCTCATCGCCTCTACGTCTAGACCGAATACAGAATCTGTCCAGCCACGTAACCAATCGGTGTAGCGTGAGGTTTACCTTGGGATAAAGCGGGAGGAACATTAGCGTCACTATTTTTCCCTCAGCACTGAGGCTAAGAATATAAGGGCCTTTACCTCCATTCCTCCAGACTTTTTTTTTGGCATGATGTCACACATGTACATTATGTTATTACCGGCTCTTGGAACTCAATTGGAAGCGTGAAGGAATTATAACAACATAGCAATCAGAGACACATAGAACTCCTTATCAGACTATCTTCTACTTCATCCCATTTCTGCAGTATAAAATATGAAACACCACCAATTGAAGCGGAGGTGTATCTCATGGGATTAGTGTCTGGCGAGAAACACATATCACTCAGTCAAGTTTTAATTCCGAGAGTGACTAACAACACAAATCTATACGGCACTGTAACAGATCTAAAAACTAATACCCCTGACAAAAAATCGCGGCCAGTCTGAGGTGTGATGATATTGTTCGACGTGCTTTCTTACCTAAGCTTCGGCGATCTACGTGTCATCGTAATCCCACTGAGGTTAGCCGGTCCTGTGTGATATATGGTGGTGCGGTCTGGGCTCTGAAGGTACCGAACACTGCACACAAGAGGGACATCGGCCAGGCTATCGGGTCCGTACTGTGGATGGTGGTGAATAAAACTGTCGCCATAGCGAGGTGCATCCTTACGACTGGGTGTGGTATAACTAACTATTGACTGACTACTAACCAGCCAGCCAACCAACCAAACAACCAACCAACCAACCAAACAAACAAACAAACAAATAAGCCATCAACCAACTCTGACTGACAAACAAACTGACTGACTGAATTACTGATAAACTAACCAAGCAACCAACCAACCAAAAACCAAATAAATAAATAAATAAATAACAAATAAATAAATCCATGGAACAGAGCCCTACTTGAAACGCTGCTGGTTCTTTAGCTAGTCGATAAATTTCTCGCATTCTATGGTAAGGTTCATTACCATGGTTACAACAGCCCATAACGTGTCCTAATCATGAGCTAGATGAAACCGGTGGACGTCCTAACATCATCTTTCTTTCAGATTAATAATAATAATAATGGCATGTGGCGCGTACGGGTGAGGACAGGGGGGCGTATAGGTACTTGGTGGGGAAACCGGAGGGAAAGAGCCACTAGGGAGACCTAGGCGTAGATGGGTGGATAATATTAGGATGGATCTCCAGAAGGTGGGATGTGGGTATATGGACTGGATTGGGCTGGCCCAGAATATGGACGGGTGGCGGAGGCTTGAGTGCGGTAATGAACCTTCGGGTTCCACAAAATGCGGGGAATTTCTTGACTAGCTGCAAACCAGTTAGCTTCTCAAGAAGGATTCTGCACCATGGAGTGAGTAAGTGAGTAAGTAAGTAAGTAAGTGATAATAATAATAATAATAATAATGGTAATGTTCATTACCATGGTTACAACAGCCCATAACGTTTCCCTATCATGAGCTAGATGACATCGGTCGATGTCCTAACATCATCTTTGTTTCAGATTATTATTATTAATTTCCTATAGTTACCCCAAGGTCTTCCAAGTGGTGTATCTTATCTGCTGTGCCATGGTTCTTATTCAAGAAATTTCCGACACATTTCCTGTAACACATTGGCCAATACTGTCCAATTTAAGCTCAACTATGACGATATCTATGTAGAATTACTAAAACTGACTGCTTAGCACACATACATCGTAGCTAATTTAGAATTCTGCACCAAGAAATCCGTGGCCTAGGTCACATAGAAAATTATAGTAGTCTATACAGTCTGTTGGCAGGGTCGAGAAATTTTCGTCACCACAACCGAAGAGTCAACAGGGCCCACATAACTTATTAATTAATACCAAGTAGGGGGCAATGCGGACGCAGAGTGAAACTAATAAATTCTTCCATATAATGCTAATTTATGAAGGCACAGAGCTTTGTTTCTGTGTCCCCTACATGTCTGCAAGAGACGGTGTTTTTGCACTGATACAGCATTACGCCGAACAGTGCACACAGCGCGAAGGTTGCGGAATATCTTCCTTGGGAATACTGTTTCGAAATTCGGGGTGGGTCATCGGTTAACTTTAAATAGCCTTTTCGTATATTGAATCTTTTTCTTCGTCTTTCTCAGTCCATCCAGGCAAATGTCGGGATAATGCCTTGATACCACCAGCAGAATTTTCTTTCAAATCCTCCCCAAGTCATCAATCAAAATTCATGCTGATGTCTGAGACTGACTTTTTGGCAAAGTTACAAAATAAACCACAAAACAAGAAGACAAAGTTTCAGCTTCCATTGTGCTGTCCTCTGGTGTTGAAAAGGTAAAATTAAGGACGTTTCGGAAGTATTTACTGCCTCATTCTCCAGTCTGTATAATGAATACGGATCGCCCTGGAAACCTAAGAGCTCATGTCGGTACAAAAGTGCAGTCACCTGGTACAAGGAACCTGCCTCCTTCTTCTCACTTGACCCCCTGTAGGGAAACAGTTGTCCCTGTCCGCCACATTTATCTTCTTTCCCCTCCCCCCAACATTTGTTCACAACAATCCTTACACCTAGCCCACTGGCCGGAAGAAGCTGGCTGTCGGTAACTTGAGGAGACCACCAATGCACATTTATTCTTTGCTTTCTTCATTTTAACTTTCCTCATAGAGGCTAAGTTCTTCTAAATAGGAGCGGCACCTTTTGAAGTAATGTTACCAATTTGTGTGTCCAGTGTGTTTGTAACGCGAATGTACAAAAGGCCATTTCTCTCGCGGGAGAGGGCGGTTATCGAAAAGGGGCAACTATGAAAATACCTCACCAAGAAAAACATTTGTAAACACGTATTGAAATTTAGTTTAGCGAAAATAAGTTTGGTAGGACGAAATACATTCTTTTTGTTTTACGGAAAATCCTTCACTTTCTGCATCGTCGTTAACATCATCACTGGGTTCTCATCATGTCAGTAGGCAGTAAAGCTGTGAAAATTGCTGAGACACATTGTTTCTACGTGGCAGTACAGCCCAGATTGGGCCCAGGCCTTCTCAGTGTTAAGGTTTCTAGATCACACACAGAAATACATCCGACAGAACTCCTCTGTTCGAGTGATCAGCCCGTCGCAGTGGCCGCTACCTACAAAACACACAACAGACAAAAGAGACGAACATCTTTGCCCTCATTGGGGTTCGAACCAGCAATCAAATGGCTGCATACCTACGCCTAAGACTGCATGGCCACCATCAGCGTTCCTGAAACCTATAACCTTATATAATTCACCTCAGTTAATCACGATAATACAAAACCTCAAATATGACAATAAGTCTTTCCTTCAAGTATTTCTTGAGAGATGTGAGGTTCTCACTGCAGTCTGTTCGGGATTCATGTCTTGTGGGGTGTGACGTTGTGTTGAGTGAGATATTCCTGACATTTCGAAGGAACGCAGTGTGTTCATCTCCTTGCATCAATCAGTCCAAAATATTACTTACTGGACAGTTATTTTAATTAACTTAATAAGCGACTGAATGGAGTAACAGAAGACGAAACAGAACTGCCACGAGCTTAGTGATATGTACTTCTCAGCAAACATTGTTAGTGTGACAAAATCACCGGGGATAAGATGGGTCGGACTTGTGGCACGTATTGCGGAGAAGACAGGTGCGTGCGTGACGTTGGTGGGGACACCTGGCGAAACTAGGCCATCTGGAAGGTGGAGATGAGAAAATAAATTAAAATGGGTCTTAAAGAAATTGAATAGAAAGACGTGGACCAGATTAATTTATACAAGATCACGGACAGGTGGCGGGTCTTAGTAAACAGCACAATGAAATCTGGGGTTCCAAAAAATACGGAGCATTTATTGGCCAGTAGAAGAAATAATAGCTTCTCAAGAAAGACTCTCTATCAGGGAGTTAATAACGACTGAGCAATTACGTCCGTAGTCCAGAGCTCTTCATGAAATTCTGGTATTCGCTCAGCTATTCAAGAATTTCTTCACTTTCTATGACAGAAGAGAGTTATTACCCTGTTCAATAAACACCACCACTGAACAACAACCTGACAGACTTGAATCCACTCTACACCACTGCAGTCTAAGACCCATTTTAATATCATCTACCCATCTACGTCTACGTTTCCAATGTGGTCTCTTTCCTCAAGGCTTGCCGAATAATTTTTTGTTCGCTTTCAATTTCTGCCTTAGGCACAGGATCCAACATTGCCATTCGGTCTTCAGTTCCCTCTTATAACTTCGTGATTTACCCTGTCTCACTCGAACTTCATCTAACTACATTTTCTATTCGTATGATTATATGGCGCCCAATTACAATTTGGCTAAGTGAAATGGAAAGAATATGAAAAGAAGATGTCATGAGGTAATTTTCGGTAAGCCTATTACCCCTTATATTTGCTTGGAGGGACTCAGGCAAGTCACAAAAACCCTCATTCAGAACAGCAGGTGTCAGGGCGGAGATTTTAACCCGAATACCATCCGTGTCAATAGTCGATGTGGGCGCCATGAAGTAGAAACAAGGGATCAAGAACATTTTATTACTGCAAGTTAGTCAATCATCGTTTCCAGCTCGAGATATCGCTAGTGCATAAGGATACGCTCTTAATAACAAAGAGAGAATAAACTAATTACTATGAATGCATCCCAGCTCGTCAGTTTTATTATTTACAAGACATTCCATTCATATGTTCTCACTGCAGAAAACCTAAATTGCGGTTGGTGTTTAGCTATCTGAAGACATCTATACTTTTAGGGCTACTTTAACGGTGCTGTCACTAACTGCAAATGGGTAGCATTGAATAGTGGAATCACACGTGTAGAAAGGTTTGAAAAATACGTGGAAAGAAGACGTCGAGGCTTAGTTTGAGGTATTATCCCATAAATGCCCGCAGAAATGGAGGGAAACCCACAAAAATAATCACAGTGAGGTTAGTCGGTTTTCTGGTTTTGATCTTGAAAGCGGGACGTCACGCATACAGTGAGTATCCAATCTGTCGTGAAATCAGTTAATATTACGACTACCGTAAATCACACAAATGGCAATTATACTGTGAATAATAACTTCTCGCCTGTAGGTAAAAAAACGAAACCGAATTCATTAAGAGAGATATGACCAACAAGTGCAAATACAGATGTGTAAATTTATTGTATTATAAACAGCCTAGCCTCCATGACGGTGTCACCATATAGGCAGCACACAAACACGCAATTCAGTACAAATAATTTTATCAAGTTTTAAGTTTTATGTTTTAACATAGATTTTAAAACTTTCATTTTAAACCTAATATTTTATATCCTTATTGCTGCACCATGCATATCGTCGAGTTATTTAATTAATATACCAACCAATGCACATATATAAAAATTTCACATTAAAACACTAAAATTGCTCCGACATGTTTCGATCCAAAGATCCTAAGATCATTCTCAGGAAGTATCACGCAGCGAAGCACAGGACGCACACCCGCAGCAGGGCACTCTCAGCAACATACCCTCACATAATAAGACATGCTGCCACAACACCCTGTTAGTACAACGAAGTTAATCAGTGACTATTTTTAATTGTGACTTTAGCAAGGAAAATATAGCTCTCTGAAGATGAACTTAGGATCGAAACATGTCGGAGCAATTTTAGTGTTTTAATGTGAAACTTTTATATATGTGCATCAGTTGGTATACTAATTAAATAACTAATATTGTATATTTGTAAACTGAAGTTCTGTGTAATACATCCTTCAGGAACACCTTCCTGAAGATGGCAACAATAGGTGGCCGAAACACGTAGGAGGCTAAGCTGTTTATAAGACAGTAAATTTACATTCTGCACTTGCACTTGTTGGCTGTATCTCACGTAACGAATCACTTAAAAACGGAACTAAACTTACGTACAGAACATCAGTTTTGCCAGTTGCTTGTGACGTATCAAAATGTGCTTTTCTTTTTTTTTTCAGACTTGGGAAATACCATTAGGGGAAAAGGGTCGGCCGGGGGGGGGGGGGGTGGATTTTGTTTTTCAAAAAAAAAAAACTTAAGGGGGAAAAATGGAAGGTTTTTTTTT
>Ga0123353_10015271_pt1 | contig 11142 bp, 6 predicted proteins | sample TergutLab28metaG_3_FD_92763 | JGI IMG/M metagenome (GOLD analysis project Ga0123353, IMG submission 92763) | Labiotermes labralis P3 segment gut microbial communities from Petit-Saut dam, French Guiana - Lab288 P3 | ecosystem: Host-associated > Arthropoda: Insects > Digestive system > Gut ... | reverse complement strand
GAATATATGAAAAGGTTGATAGCGGTTATAATTATAGTATTATCCTTATACAGCATTTCTCCCGTTGCCGCACAGAAAAACGGCGATTATATAACACGCTTAGATGCTGTGGAAATTATTGTTAATTCGTTGTATTTATCAAACGAAAATACGAGATTTGCATTGGAAGACTACTATTGTATCCATCCAAATGGTGGCGGATATGTCCATTTTGTCCCTGATGAGACAATAATTCAATCAGAATACCCGGCACTGTTTAATGAGTATTCATCTGTTGAAGGTTGCGGCTTTTATGACATTTCGGAAGAATGCGAAAATCTGTCTGTATATATTACTCTCGCAAGGGCAATGAATATCATTCATGGTTACGATGACAATACCTTTCGTCCAAGCATGTTTGTAACGTACAACGAGGCTATAAAAATGCTTGTAAATGCATTTGACTTAATCGATCCGGTTGATACATTCAATTATCCGGATGATTATATCAGAATTGCAGAAAAAAACGGGATAACTTCGGGCATAGTGTTTATTAGCGAAGACTACGTCAACAAGCAGGACTTCATGGTCATGCTAACAGTTGCATCCGCGAATTATACTTGCGTGATTATTTCCGGCGCCGGTTAACCGCAAACCACAGCTTTTCTCTGTTTTTGATATCAATATTTACATGGATTACAGAGTAATAGCGACGTATGGCTACACTCTTATAATGTTGCCGTGAAGCTGTGCGCTTCACGGCATTTTTCAGTTAAATTAACAAAACAAAAACAACAAAAAAACCGAAATTAGCTGTTGCATAGTGTTTTTTGTAGCAGTACAATGAACGCGTAATTTTACTCTGACAATTCAGAAAGGGGATCAACAGCTATGTTTAAATGGTTTAAAAGGATTTTATCCGCTTTGCTGGCGGCAATCTTGGTATTTGGCCAAGCCGTGCCGATGCCGTTTATGTCGGCGGCGGCGCCCGACGGTACGATCACCCTGACATTTATAATCGACAACAATACATACACCGTTAACGGCGTCATGACGGTGATGGACGTCAGCCCAACAGTGATCGAAGGGCGCACGATGCTCCCTATACGGTTCGTCGCCGAACCGCTCGGGGCGGCGGTCAGTTGGGATGAAGCGACAAGCAAGGTCACGGTTCAGTTGATGGACACGAAACTGGAACTTTGGATAGGCCAGGGCAACGCGCTGATAAACGGCAAGTCGACGCCGATCGACCCGAACAATCCTAACGTGAGGCCTATTACGTTAAATGACAGGACTATGCTGCCCATACGTTTTGTGACGGAAAACCTCGGCTGCGACGTTGGATGGGACGAAGCGGCGCAACGGGTTACTGTCACGAAGGGCATTGACGGGACAGCCGTAATTCCGGCGAAGCAACCTGAAGCGGATGCAGACGAAACAGATGATGGCGCAGACGACGACGGCAGGGAGCCCGGCGCGCCGATTATAGACGGCGACGGCCCGGGCGATGGAACGGGCGGGGAACCCGCGCCGGAAATCCCAAGCGAACTCGACAAATCACTTCAGAATGACGTCGTTATAAGGAACAAGTTTCCGGCTGTAAGCAGCGCTTCCATATCTACCGGTATAGCCCAAATAAATCCCGACATTTTTCAACACGTACAGCCCGGTCCGGGTTCTGCTGCGTCGTCGCCGGACGAGGTCCTGAAACCGGCAAATATAAACGATCCGGGAGTGCGTTTTTTGGGTACCGGATACGACGCGGTCCTTGGCGACTTTGCGACCAATTCCGGTTTTGCCGGTAAGTCGATGCTCAATGTCAACGAACTGTTGAAAGACGGTCAAATCAGCAGGCGTTTTATTGACGAGAGCCATACGCTGTATAGGGCGGGCGACACGGCTCTGTCATATTCCCAATCCAGAGCGGAAGGCTATGGGGTCACAGGCAAGGCATTTTTCCTGCAGGGCGGTGTTAAGAACTCTTTCAGCGACAATTTCATCAGCGAGTACGGCCGTTCTTTCGCCACCATTACACATATGTCGCGTCAGTATTATCTGTATATAAACCCGGATTTGAAAGACTTCAGCAAATACATATCGGACAATTACAGAAAAGACGTAGCCGACGCGATAACCGGTAAAAACGGGTGGACATATGACAGGCTCCTGGCCGAATACGGCACCCACATGACGCGGTCATTATATACGGGCGGCTGGGTGGATTATAATCTATCGGCGTACAACAGCTCAGTCCTCGCGCGCAGTTACAGTGAGGAACAATCCAATGCGGCCTTTGATCTGGGCGTTATCAAAGGCGGCGGTGATAAAAACAGTTCCAACGAAATAATCAACGGCGTCAGCAACAATAGAATTTCCGCTTCAACACGGGCGACTCCAAGTTTCCCGGGCGTCGGGACAAGCGAAGCCGCTTTTTTCAAATGGGACGAAAATATGAGGAAGGCCCTCACGGTCTGCGATTTTGATGAAAACAGCCTTATCTTTGCCGATGAAGCCGCAAAAGATTCAGGGCTGGTTTACTACGACGGGAAATCACAACCGGCGCCTTGGGGAGGGGTATATTCTACAGGGCCGGCCCGTGATTATTCAAACGCCCGCGTAAGATACGTGGCGAATCGCAGTAATATCGAAATGGTCACATATTGTATAAACGGCCTCTTGTTGTACGAGACGACCTGGGACAAAGTAAACTCAGCGGCTAACGTGCTTCCGGACGGCAACGACAGATGGCAGAAAATCGGGCCCATCGGAGGAAAGCCGGTCTATGTCGGGGGAGACGCCGGGAAATATTTGAAATCGTCGCCGGCTTATATTCTTTACGCCCGGTTCGGCCTGAGCAACGACCCGGCGAGGCCGCCGATCACCGATATATACCTCTCTAATTTATCAAAGCGTTCATTTTCGTATAACAGGTTTCAAGCTAAATACAACGGCGATTCCAACGCTAAACTCTATACGGTCCCGCTCTGGGAAGGCAGAAACACGCCGCACAGATGCGAACTTGAAAAGAGTTACGCTGATGGGAACGAAGTTAAACATTATGGGACAGACTTCAACAGAGGCGTCCGTATCGGTGGTAAAAATTACAGGTTCGGAGGCGATATCAGGCTCAACTATGTTACGAGCACAAGTACTAAAACGCCGCCGCTCCAGCGTTTGCGCATAAAGTATTTCATGGACGACGACAAGAACAAGGTCCATCCGCTGTACTCGCCTATGGATTACAATCAGCCGCTGCTTCCGGATTTCTTTTCTGTTGGCAGGTCGGATAGCGATCCGCAGGCCCGCGACACTGCCGAGGGGTATAATTCTTTTAGCGCGCCTTACCCATACCTTAGTCTTTTAATATTCGGTGAACGCACTATTGAATATTCGCTCATAGGCGACTGACGGAACGCGCCGCATAGCCAACCTGTACAAACAGACCGGCGAGTTTGCCGGTCTTTACTTTTTTATTCTATAAATATTTTTCAATGCGTATGTTCATTTAGTCAATATTCATATATTATAAGCTAAACATTATTGATTTGGTGTTTCGCCGTAAAAAAAGAAAGGCGATGCGGCGTAGAAACACAGGCAATAGTAACCCGGTTAATCTATATCTTGCGACATGCCATGGGGGGTTGAACTATGACGTCAGAAACTAGAATTTACATATTAATATTCAGCGGGCTCTACACCGTCTTGCTTGTCGGCGCCGCCGTATTAATGTGGTATTTTGCCGTAAAAAAAGAAAGACGGTGCAACGTGGCTATTCAGGCGAAAGTAACAAAAAAGTTCCTCACGCGCGGTTGTATGCTGCAATACTGGCACGACGGGGTATGTTACGAAAAAAAAGTGGCCGTTGGTAATAATCCGACGTCATATCAAGAAGACATGCCGGTTGATATAAAAATAAATCCTCAAAACCCGCAGGAAATTATCATAAAAGACATATTGGGCGGAAAAGCCATGAAAATAGCTGCGGGCATAATCGGCGGCATTGGCATATTATTTTTTATATTTGCTGTATTGCTCACTTTTTTATCATAAACAATTATATTATCTGACATAACAAACGGTTGCTGATTATATCGATATAGTTTTGATATAATAACGGTAATACTGTTGTTTGTGCCGTTTGGCGCAGGAATGGAGGTAAGATTGGATTTTACAAGGGTTGTCAATTTTTTGGAATCACTGGGGGAGGTGGGGATACCTGGGACCGACCTCAGCATTTACCTGAAAGGGAATGAAGTTTTCCGCCACAGGCACGGTTTTGCCGATTTGGAATCCAAGAAGCCAATCGGGCCGGACACATTGTTCGCAATCTGGTCCATGACAAAAGTTATTACATGCGCGTCCGCGTTGCGGCTCTACGAAGAAGGCAGATATTTGCTGACAGACCCGCTGTACGAATATCTACCCGGCTTCAAGGATATGAAGTACAGAAAAACCCGCGATAACGGGATGGTTGATATTGAGCCGTGTACCGGGCATATCAGAATCGTAGATTTATTTACCATGTCTTCAGGGCTCACATATAATTTTTCAGAGAATTTGATTAACGCGGCGAAGACGGCGCAAAATACCGGCTTACTGGAATTTGTTTCCGCGCTGTCCAAAGAGCCGCTGTATTTTGAACCGGGTACGCGCTGGCACTACGGACTGAGCCACGACGTCGTCGGCGCGCTGGTGGAAACATTGTCAGGGAAGCCGTTCGGCGATTACCTGCGCGACGAAATTTTTGAACCGTTGGGCATGGACGACACATTCTTCAACCTCGGCATACCTGAAGATAAAGCAGGGAGGATAGCGTCGGCGTATTCGTTTGACGAAGCTACGCGCGAACACAAAAAAGTTGAGCCAACCCCCATGCCTGGCGAATGGCGGTTTGAATGCGGGGGCGGCGGCCTGATATCCAGTGTGGACGACTACGCCAAATTCGCAAACGCCCTCTGCGCGGGCGGAACGGCGGCGAACGGATACCGGCTGCTCGGCAGGGCTACGGTCGAACTCATGAGAGCGAACCAGCTGGACTGCGCCAGGATGGGCGACTACAACTGGATACACCATTCTGGTTACGGATACGGCCTGGGCGTCCGCACGATGGTCGACAGGGCGGCCGGCGGCGCAAACAGCTATACCGGCGAGTTTGGCTGGTCGGGCATGCTGGGTACGTTCGTGCTGATGGACCCGTCCGCGGATTTGACATATGTGTACGCGCAGCAGTTGATGCCGAGTAAAGAAGGTTATGTCTCCCCCAGGCTCCGGAACATCATATACGCATGTTTGTAAACAGTAAATAAATAAGGGCGGGCGGTCGGGACGGCCGCCCCTACTCATAATGAATCATCATAACGTTCGTAGGGGCGACCGGAACAGAAACTTCTACTCATAATGAATCATCATAACGTTCGTAGGGGCGACCGTCCCGGTCGCCCGCGGTTGTCGAATTCAATAAAATGACGCCTGTATGCGCCTATTGTACGGACACCAGCTTCGTATAGCGCCGCAGCGTAAACTCCCCGTCGTGCGCCTCGCCGAAGGCGTAATTTGACATTTCAAAACCGTCGGATACCTTTACAACCCCGGCTTGCAACAATTTGCCCGACAGCTCTGCGCGTTCATTGTCCGCGCAGAGCAGGGCTGTGGTCTGCAGATAACCTTTATACGGCCGCAGCTTTATTATTTCATTTCGCGTTAAAGGCTTGGCCCATATGTTCCGGAACATGGCGGACGTCTCCAGCCTGCCGTCGCCCATAGCCGTAACTCCGCTGTTTTGACCTGTAAAAACGCGCCGCGCAGGATCGCCGCCCTCTATTTGCATGTGGTAATTCTTTAATGTAATTTCAGCCTCGATAAACAATCTGGCGGCCGCGTCAAAGGTAAATGGGTGGTCCAGGCAGGTTTTTTCCAAAACCGGCAGGAATTTTTCACAAAAACCATATACGTCGTTCATTTCGCGGGTATCGATGAATACGCCCTGGCAGGAACTGCAAAAAAGCTGGTTGGTCAGGCAAATATGCCGCGCCAATTTTTCCATTGATTCTATGCTAAGGCCTTCTATTGTCGCATACGCAAAAGAAATTTTATGCCCCCATTCGATTATTTTCGTATTTGGGCTTGCCATCGTCCGGACGGCGCTGACCGCCTCGTCGCCGCCCCAGACGACGATCGCGTCAGAGGCGTCCGCAAGTTTTTTCATGGCGCGCAGGTCTTTGGACGAATAATCGAATACATATACGTATTCGCATAACGAGGGTTCGGCTTTAAACAGTTCCATGAGCAGCGAAACGGTGACGCCGCCTTCCTCTTTTGGCAGTTTAACAATGTTGATATTTCCGGTCAGAAGCCCGTCCAGTAAACTGATAAACGGCAGGCCGTCAACATTGCCCGCCGTTATATGAAACAGCACGCCCAGCGGAGCGAGCGTTTGGACGGCTGTCGCGCCGCTGTGCGCATAGGTCAGCGTCCTGGGCCTGTTATACCCTGCGCCCAATTCTATATTCAGCCTCTCCCTGATGGCTTCTGCATTGAACATATTTTTTATTTGCGCCATATATATTTCAATCAGGGCGGGACTGATCCCCAGTTCCCTCAATTTTATATCCAGGCCGAAGCCGTCTATACCCCTGACGATGCCGTCGCATGCGTCAATGACAAGGTTAACGTCCGGCGGCGGTTTTTGAAGCGTCTCCATGATCATTTCTTCTATGCGTTCCAGAACCGCGTCGCATTCCCCAGCGCCGATTATTTTTCCGTTGACTAAATTCATAAAACCACCTCCGTTCCGTTATATATCTTTCAGGAATTCCGACGCCGCCTGGGCGCAGGTCTTCACGCTTGCCAGCCCTACGCGGCCTATGAGTTCGAAATACGGGGAAACGCTGCCGCACCCGCAGCCGCCGCCATCGATCAAAACCGCAATATCGTCCGTCAATATGCTGCCGTACGGCATGCTGGACAGCAGCGGCGTTATCAGGTTGAGCAGGCCGGGCGTACCGGGCGGAACGGGCGTCAGTGTCTTTACGTCACGTATTACCACGCGGCTGAAAACCGGTATATGGAAGCGGTTGCATTCGCACGACACATAGTTAATCGGATGCTCCGCCGTACTGAAGTGATCTTTAAAATTTTTGCGGCTGACGCCCAGTGTTTCATTGGCCATATGGTACAATTCATCTTTTGATACCGCGTCCGCAAAGAATGCCTTCCAGCCGCCGCCGAGCAGCACCTTTGAATTTTCATGCAGTTTAAGTTTTATACTACGTCCGTTTAACTCATCCAGGAGCATTTTGAAATACGCCGGGAACCCGACGATCCTGACCGGCCTGTTCTGCCTGCCGAATTCAGAAATGGCTTCGACAATGCCGTCCGTGTTTACCTGGTACTCCCCGTCTATGACGCTTAACGCGTATACGGTTTTGGCGGCCGGCGCAAACAGCGTAACGGCTTTAAGCGCCTTGGCCATTGCGGTCTGGTTCGATTTGTCAGGCTGGTAGCCGAGGATGACATAGTTCGTGCGCCGCAGGGAGATCAACCCGTGAAACCGGAACACCCTCAGCAGCATAAAGAGCCCGCATATGCCCGAGCTAATGTCAAAGCCGCTGAGCGTTTTTGCGCCGCCCGTGCCGGACGAAGTCGTTTTCATGATTAATTTATTATACGGCTTACTGAGAAGCGTGTTGTTTTTCAAATATGAAGTGGGCAGCGGTGGGATTTTGGAAAGCGTTGATATAACGCCCCGTAAACCATGCGTGCCTTGCTCCGCCTGAGTGCCGGATACCCCTTGTGTATTCTGTATTACACGCGCTCCTGGCGCGTCCAACGCATCCGGTACGCCCCGTGCGCCCGGCGCCCCTTCCGCCTCCGGCCTGTATCCGAGGCGCGCGAGTATATCCCTGTATTTTGGGCATTTTCGCGTATGGTAGGCGACATTGGCTTCCATTGCTGCGACAAACGTCTGATCCGTAGCCGGGAGGTTATATATGTCCTTAGTCCTGAACAGTTTAAACCTGTTTTTCATCAATGGTTACCACATTGCCTTCTACATGCCTCTTGCCCATCAAATGCCGCGCTTTGCGGTCAGCTACGGAATCAAATACTATGGAAAAATCATAGTCGTCGGGATACAGTTCCGCCGCCGCGACCTTGATTTTTAACCGTTTATGGTTAATCAGCATTTTCTTTTTCTTTATCTGGACGCCGATTTCGCCTTTTTCGTTGGCGCGCGCATAAACGATACCTATCTCTTTGTTCGGGTATACAGTCACGCTGTCGCCAACCGCGAAGCGCTGGCTGCGCGGAATTATTACCGGAACTTCGGCTTCTTCAACGATATCCAGAGGCTTGATCTCCAGGAACACCCCTGACTTTCGCGCCCCTCCGCCGCTTACTGTCGCCCCGTTCCCGTCTACTAACACTTCTCCGCCGTCTATACGCGCCCCATCGCCACTTACTAACGCCTCTCCGCATACTAACGTCTCTCCGCCTACTAACGCCCCTCCACCGCCCGCATTAACCGCAACATCAACGTTATCCGCCTGCCGCTCCATTCCGGCATATGAAATAGCGCGCGCCCGCTCCAACAAGTGCGCCGGCAGCCCCAGCCTCTCCGCGATGAACAGGGCGCAGCTCTCGCCCGCTTCACCGATCTCCAATTTATACAGCGGCATAAGGCTTTCCCTGTCAAATGCCATCCGGGCGTTTATCAGCCCGTACGTTACCGCCGCGAACTCTTTTATCTCCGGATAGTGCGTAGTCGCCGCGAACAGGCAACCCTTTACAAGCAGCTCTTCCAAAATCGCCATCGCTATGCCCAGCCCTTCCGCCGGGTCTGTGCCGGAACCGAGTTCATCCAAAAGGATCAGGGAATTTTCAGTTGTATCCTTTAATATCCCTATGATATTGGTCATATGAGAAGAAAACGTGGATAAGTTTTCCGTAATGCTTTGCCCGTCGCCGATGTCGCACATTATTTTATCAAATACGCATGTGCTGCTGAGCCCGTCGGCCGGGACATGCAGCCCGCCCTGCGCCATCAGGGCGACCAGCCCCACTGTCTTTAACGCTACGGTTTTCCCTCCCGTATTGGGGCCCGTAACCACCACCCCGGCAATATCCCCGCCGAGCATAAAATCCAGCGGCACGGCCTCTTCCCGGCGCAATAGCGGGTGCCTCGCCGATAAAACCCTCATTTCCCTGGCTTCGGTGAGCCGTATGGGCGACGCTTTCATTTTAACGCTCAGTTTCGCTTTTGCGAATACGAAGTCCAGTGTCTCCATCGCTTCGATATTTATCCTGATCACCGGCAAATTGTCATATATCAGGGCGGATAGGTAATACAGGATGCGCCGCACTTCGTTGTCTTCTTCGATCCGCAGTTCGTTGAGTTCATCTTGTATCTTCCGGACAGACGCGGGTTCGATAAAACATGTGCCCCCAGAGTTTGATAGTTCGACAAGCGCCCCTTCTATCCTGGTTCTGCACTCCTTCTTAACCGGCAGCGTATAGCGCCCGTTTCGGATTGCCACGAAACTCTCCGAAAACAGCTCCCTGTTCTTCCTCAATATGGCTTCGAGCTTAGATTTTATCTGATCGTCCTTGGCGGCGACGCCCCTCCGCAGGTCATACAGCCGCTGCGAAGCCCTGTCGTCCACCTGGTCGCCCCGGATGCATCGGTTCAATTCATCCTCGGTTTCAGCCAAATCCACAATCGAACCGCCGTAAAAAGCTATATCCACGCCCGTAGATTCGGATTTTTTTAAATAGTCTTTCATCCGCCTGCACGACGCCATAAAAGACGATACGTTGGTAATCTGGTCAGGCGAAAGCATTACGTCGATGCCCAGCAAACCGATAATTTTTTGCAACTCCGCCATATTGGCAAGCGGCGGCGTCCCCACATGTTCGATGATGACTTTTGACTGGGTGGTTTCGCCTATCCAGCGCGCGGCTTCGTTCAAATCCGCCGACGGCGTAAGACGCAGGCAGCGCTCCCGCACAACAGCCGACACCGCGCATTCAGACAGCATATTCAATATTTTGTCAAACTCCAAAGCCGTTAAATGATCCAATTAATTCTCCTATTATAAATGCCATGTTATATATAAATTTACCATAGATTAAGCGAATATGGCGAATTATAAAACTAATTAATATGCGCTTGCTAATTTTTTACAGAATACATATAATTGGTTCATTCCATTTTCACAAACAATTAGGTAAAAAACAATGAGGAGGTATCCGGATGAAAAGGTTTAATTCATTCCAGAGAGTCATGTCGTTTTTATTAGCCATGTTTTTATTGCTGACTGTGGCGGGGTGCGGCGGAGCGCCTGCCGCTACGACGACTGCGGCGCCTGCGGCGACGACTGCGGCACCGGCTGCGACTACCGCGGCGCCCGCGGCGACTACTGCGGCGCCCGCGGCGACTACTGCGGCGCCTGCGGTTGCGACTACTATGCCAAAGGCTACAACGACAGCGGAGACCAGGGAAACGGCGCCGGCAGTCCTGCCTGAAATACAGGCATCAAACCTGCCTATAGTGGCGTCGCCGATTGAATTAACTTTCTGGTGCAGCATGGACGCAAAAGTATCGGCTTCACTTACAAGCTTTGGTGAAATTGCCGCATACAGGGAACTGGCTGATCGGACAGGTATTACGTTCAACTTCATTCATCCGCCGGTAGGGCAGGATAATGAACAGTTTAACCTGATGATCGCATCGGGCGATCTAGCTGACGTAATCGAACGCGGATGGACGGGATACCCCGGCGGCGCTGAAAAAGCCGTCAGCGACGGAGTAATAATCGGGCTCAACGATTTAATAACCAACCATGCTCCGGCTCTTTCGGAAATAATGGCCACTGATCCTGAAGTAAATAAACAGATGAGGACAGACAGCGGTTTGATAGTCGGGTTCCCAAGCCTGTTCCTGGATAATGAAGGTACGGGCGAACCCCACCGCTCCCGGTTTACAGACGGTTTGCAAATCCGTAGGGACTGGCTCAATAAACTTGGTTTGGAATCGCCCACGACAATGGACGAATGGTACGATGTGCTCATAGCGTTCAGGGACGGCAAGCCTAACGGCGACAATGAGGTTATCCCGTTGATTTCAGAACAGCTGGGCGGCATATGCAGCTTTATGAACGGTTTCCT
>Ga0123353_10015270_pt1 | contig 11142 bp, 3 predicted proteins | sample TergutLab28metaG_3_FD_92763 | JGI IMG/M metagenome (GOLD analysis project Ga0123353, IMG submission 92763) | Labiotermes labralis P3 segment gut microbial communities from Petit-Saut dam, French Guiana - Lab288 P3 | ecosystem: Host-associated > Arthropoda: Insects > Digestive system > Gut ... | reverse complement strand
TATATATATATATATATATATATATATATATATATATACGTATAAATATAAATGTGTTTCATGGCGGTAAATGTGATTTCACTGTTGTTCTTTAGTAATTCGTGCATTCGCTCCATTAATTAGTACAGTCGGTATGCAGTAGTAGTTAACTGATATAGTTCAGTCACTTTCAGTAGCTCCTGATATTGTGGAATTTAATATTAACGTAATTCCTTATTACACAAAATATGGGCAATTTTTTTTTTTGCAAAGGTAGTTTGACAACAACTTAAGATTAAAAACTCCCTTGTTTCAGGATGAAATTGCAGTTGATCAAACAAGTACACTACACGCACAAGAATAAAAGTCAATGGAGGTGGAGTTTACTGTCCTCTTGGACACAATGCCTGATAGTTCTACAAATATTAACGTTACAAACCTTCTTACTACGGTCTTTTTGATTTTATCGTGTAGATGGAATCAGAACATGCTTTCGAAAGTTTCGTTCTTACATTCACAAGCAGGCGTCGCCACAATCCATAAAATAGTAACTTTTTTCTTCATAGGTAGAGCTGTCAGAATTTATTCTCTCTACATATAATGAAGCAAAAGCGACATGCCTCCTTGAAGCTTCTAAAGTAACTGTTATACCACTTTTCATCCCAGTACTCTTCATCATGTGTTACATACTGAGCTATGACGTCATTATATGTATTCATTAACCACAGTAAACAGACCAGACGTACAGAGTTGTTCCTATCAGAGAATGTTGAAAAAAGAGTGGTTAAATATTGCATGAACGATTTTGATATGGCTGGTATAATTTTCAAATACATTCGAGACACAAAGTGAAATTTAAAATTTCACCATGTTTTCTTTGCTCTGTGCTGAACCCTTTCATTTCAAGGCATTTTCAAGGTTTACAATAACAAACCTGCAGCAACAGACAAACAGTGCAACTTGAGAAGAGTACGAGTAAGTCAGCCAGTCAAGAACTACCCACCGTTTACAAAGAGACCCAAAAAATCATCGTCGTAGTCAAAAGCAACAACCAAAAACCCTACAGTAAATCACATCAGTCCGGTCTAGATACGAACATCTTGCATAAATTTTAACTACTAATTAATATCGCCACATGAATCCTGCCCATAATTTAAGACAATGTATTTTTAAATAATTATTTTAATAATATTCTCCCATCGACACCTAGGTCTCTCAGTTAGGACTTTTCAGTTCTTTGGACTAAAACTATCATGAATTTCTCATCTATCCCATTCATTTCACATTCACATCCAATCACATACTTTTAAAACAATGCCTCTAATAATATGATGAAAAGTAGAAAGTTTGGGCTCTTTTTCATTTAATTTCGCTACCCTGCTTTTAATTTTTCTGCCGTAGGTCCATGTTTTAACGTCAGCGCCATGTTTTCAAACCCCATAATTCAGCAAGAGACAGTTTTACACAAAAACGAATCTGGTAAAATATGTATTAATATTAATATTTTGGACAATTCGGTCTTTTTATTGAAATTAATTGAACAACTCACTTTAATGAAGTGTGTTTCGCACAGTAATACATTCGAAATCCAAACTGCATTAAATATTTATCGATTCTACCGCCGTAGAAACTTGTAAGGAAGTATTCCGTAACTGTGCTTGTTTAGTCACCAGGACCCAGTTTACGAGTGTAAAAATATTTGGGTGAAACTTTCTGTGAAACAAGCGGAATTGTGGAAAATGTTAGCAAGAATGGACTGCGTAAAATAAACCATGAACGATCGTAAAGTATGAAAATTAGACTGGAACAAAGGCAGAATGTCTGCAGGACAAACTTAGGTGAACAGAATCATTGCAGGACTAAGATATTTATCTATATTTATACTGGGCGAATTTCACAATCGGAGAACTGGACACTGCACTGTAGACAACATTATTATCACTCGGATATTTTGGATCAGATGTGACTAATGCTAATCCTATAGGAAGAAAAATATGGAGTACTAAAACTTTCGGTTACATCGACTCCAGCCTAACCGCACCTAACCTCCAACCTACAGCAAACCAAGAACGAAACGACCAATGTGGTAATCAACATTATAGTTGCGAGCTCCTGATGTTGGGCATAGTAGTGCCCGAAACGTGTTGAGTCTATAAGAAGTACAATAAAATAATAAGTAGCATCTAGTTGGTTTTGATTCTTCAGTTTTCTTAGTATATTTATAGTTATCAATCTCTACATGTTTCGGGCGACTATGTGTCCATCATGAGGAGAAACAACAGTGTTTATGCGACGCTTGGTACTGTCTCGTATACAGGGTGGAATGAAAATACCACCCTGCATAGGAGATAGTCATCTACACAAAATAACAAGTACCAAGTGTCGCATAAACACAATTGTTCCTCCTGATGATGGGCACATAGTTGCCCGAAACATGTAGAGATCGATAAATATAAATATACTAAGAAAAAATTGTGCAACAAGTTGGTTTTATTTACAAGATTAGTTATCTTATAAATGGTAGATGACAACAGCGATATTTTATACCAATATGAAAGACGCACCGCACACGAGCAGCGCGCCATAATTTTATGACTGTGGCTCCAAGTGAGAGGAAGAGACTCGCCTGAGAGGTTATGAAGAGGAAGGATACTCTTATTTACAAACACACATGGGGTAGGAAGAATTAACCTTTCAGGGAAGAATTAATAGAAAAATGTTTGTATTATTCTCCCAATCGTTACTGGGGCAAGAAAACACCATTTCAGTACAGACGTTTCGAAATCTTTCAAGACAGAAAAAATCGAATATGCAGAATCTTAAATACTACAGTGATCTAATGGCATCGTGTGTATACAAACATATTTAATTACAGTGCAGTTAGGATGAAAAGGATAAAGTATATCACTTGAATGTTACATAGTTGGACAGAGATTAGCTGCGTGTGGCATTGCTTTCGCGTAAAGCTGTACCTTTCTAATTACTTTTCACTCTTTCGTAACCTAGTAGTGAAGTGTATACAGACAGTTATCGTGTTTTCATTACTAAAAGACACTATAAACCAGGTAACCAGATGCTGGTAATTATGTATGTACAAACGCAGACTTAATTAAGGAAGCTCTCATTATTTCGAAATATACAGCGTCGAAAAAGCGAAATTTACGAGTATATCAATTTTGAATAATCATGCAAAATTATGTACACCTTACACCTGGGAAGAACCTACAGCTTCTAGAAGCCAGAAGGGCGTCGTAAACCAAATTCTACGGTCTCACTTGCACCATGGAGCAGAGTCCTTCTTCAGAAGCTAACCGGTTCTCAACTAGTCATGAAAATCCCAACACTGTATGGCAACTGAATGTTCATTACCGCATTCACAAGTGCCCACCACCTGTCCCTGTCCTGAGCCAGATTGATCCAGCCCATGCCCCCACCCCACTTCCTGAAGACCTATCTTAATATTATCCTCCCACTTAGGCCTGGGTCTTCCACGTAGTCTCTTTACCTTAGGTTTCCCCATCAAAACCCTGTATGCAGGTCTGCTATCCCCCATAAATGCTACGTGGTCTGCCCATCTCAGTCTTCTCGATTTAATTACCCGTACAATTTTGGGCGAGGAGTACAGATAATTAAACTCATGCTCCACTCCCCTGTTACCTCGTCCCTCTGAGGACCAAATATTCTCCTCGGCACCCTATTCTCCAACACCTTCAGCCTACGTTCCTCCCTCTATGTAAGCGAACAAGTTGCACACCCGTATAAAACAACAGGCAAAATTAAGGATTTGTATATCTTTATCTTATTATTGTTAGAAAGCAGCCTGGAATATAAAAAGATTCTGCACCGAATGATAGTAAGCATTCCCTGACTTCAATCTGTTCTTATTTTTTTCCTGAGTATAATTCTGATTTTTTAAGGTTGTGCCCAAACATCTGAACTCTCCCACCATTTCAAAGAGGCTATTATCAATCTTTATATTGCGACTTCGTCCTGCATTCTAATATCGAGACATGACCATGTACTTAGTTTTATCAGCATTTACTTCCAAACCAGTTTTCTTATTAGCGACTACCAATGTGTCCATATTTTTCTCTATACTACGTACGCTTCCACCCAATATATTAACATCATCAGCATAAAACTAAAGGTGATATTTACCGCTTAATTTCAAGCCATCCTGGTTTTCCTTAAGCCTCTTAATGGCGTTCTCTAAAACAAAGTTGAAAAGCAATGGCGATAAAACATCTCCTTTTTTTTTAAACCATTCCTAAGTGGAAACATGTCGGACAAAAAAATGCCTACCCGAATTCTGCTATAGGTTTCGTGAAGGCATATTTTTATTAGCCTTGCCAGTTTCATGGGGATACCAAACTCATTGAGAATATTATACAAAACCTCCGTCCTAACCGAATCATAAGCCCTCGTGAAGTCTAGGAAGAGATGATGCACTGCTTCATTGTATTCCCATTTATTCTCAAGTATTTTACGAGGGCAGAATATATGATCAGTAGCTGACCTGTTGCATCGGTATCCACACCGATGATCGCAAATAATTTAATAATGTTCTCCAAAGCCCTATCTCTCTCCTCACTATACCGTAAGTTCTCCAAAGCTGCAAGCCTGTTTGAGATCGTAATCTTATACTGTTTCCTAACCTCTAGCTCATTTAACTTTCAGAGATTAAATCATTCCCCTTCAAACTTCTGTGCTGCTTGTTTACTGACTGCCAATTTTTCCCCAAATTTTGCGACCACCAGTTAATGATCAGTATCACAGTCAAATACCCTGAAACTTAGTACATCTAGTATACTCGAATGCCATCTCCTGTCTATCAATATGTGTTAAGTCGGGTTGTGAGTCTGACCATCAGAAAAGCTCCAGGTGTACTTTTGAATGTTTCGGCGCGGGAACATCGTGCTCTTAATAAAGATTTTTTTTGTGGTAAAGTTCACTATTCTAATACCTTTAACATTACTATCCTGAAGTATACTCTCATTCCCGATTGTCGGTTTGAAAATATTATTTCCCACAACTTTTGTATTAAAATCCCCTAAAAGAATTTTCATATGGTACTGAGAAAAATGATCAACCGCCTGCTCTAATTCCTCATGAAAACTATATTATGTATCATTACTTTTCTCCTCACTTGGCGCATGTACATAAAAACAATGATATTACACCAGCGACCTCTCAGAAATAAATATAACATCATATCACTAACGAAGTCTACTCCTTTGACTGCTGATACTATTCTATGGTTTTAAAAAAAACTTTTCCCCTTTGATGATTTTCGTTTCCTTTTCCATAAAAAAAATTGTAAACCCCTGCTCCTACTGCTGTCCCCTCCCCTTCCCTTGTCCCACCTAATCTCCTGTACACCTTCCTAACCACGTAATTTGTATCTTGCTAATTCCCTGGCTGCTGTTTTAAGTGAATCTGTCCTATACAGGCTCCTAACATTCCAAGTACAGAGTTTCATAACACTTTTCCATTGCTACCTTCGTACCAAAATATCAGTCCAGGTCCGAAGCACCAGTTTATGATTCGTAACACGATACTTTTTACGGTGCGGAGTTGTTAGCATCTCGTCCAGCTACCAGGTTGGAGGACCACACCTTATCGGCTGTCCGCGACTGATTAATACATTCACAGCTACCCTCCATATAGAAGGCCCTTTCTCCATCCGCAACCTGACGACGCGCCGTGCCGTGGTGACATGGACCCACTTATCACGGCAGATTCCACAGTCAGGATCCACAAATCAAATATTAGGCGCCACCCTAAAAATTTATTCGCCACTGCGACTCGGCGCCCGTAACTTGTGCACCCCTGTCTTATAGTGGTACACATTTTCCACCGAAACATATTTATCTTAACACACAAGTACGACTTCCGGACGTATTTTCCCATGATAAACGTTATGATATTACTCCATGAGTTATTCGACAGTGAATCCCGCTTTACTGACGTTACGTCATAAACATCTACTGTATTAATATGGTATAAGCTCCAATCCCTTGCTCCCCGCTGACAACACGTTTAGGCCTGTGTACTTTATGGCAACATTCAATAACTGGTACGGTATTATCAAACATCCTGTTTGCCTACTCCTGCCAGCCACAGGCCAAATTACAAAACTTTTCAGCGTATATTAAAATTACTGCATGTGAATGTAATGGCACCCCAAAACGTTTAATGGGAAAAGTAATAATACTCTGAGAACTAAAAGGGTAATTTGTGTTGTCGCTGTTATTAATGTTGTTATTGTTACTACTTTTGTTATTTGTGTTATTAAGAAGCTATCCCCATGGTAGCCACGAAAGGATACGGGGAGTGGCACTAGAGGGAAGATAGAGTTCCGGTTCATGACACGACTGGTGCATTTTCGGGGAAGGCCGCCCCTACACCCATTCAATTGGAGGCTGACTGGGCCCCAAAAATGGCCGAATGCTTTAAAACATTTATTATTGTTATTATTATTATTATTATTATTAGTAGTAGTAGTAGTGCTGATAAGTCCTTAGCCCGACCAGGAAAGAAAAAAGCTCGGAAGCATGTCAGGGACGCGCGCGATTTCAACAACATCGAGACGCGAGCTGTCATCAAGTTTCTTTTCTTGCAAGGCAAGGCGCCAAAGGAAATTTACGCCATTTTGACAGAAACATTAGCCTGTTTCCTTCCTGGTCGGACTAAGGACTTAACAGCACCCCTGTAGTAACGGGAGAGATTTCCCGTCACAAGTCATGAAGACTCAGATGTGGGATGGGACGTTGGGCTTCCATCCTCAATTAGACATTCGGTACAACTACGACGGTAGAGTTGTCAGCTCTAGGCGCCGGCCGCACTTTACCCCCAAGGAAATTGTTTGGTGTTCATTTGTGCTAGAAGCTGAGCAGACCTCAGGGTTACTGAATGCGGGCAGAAGGAACAGGTCAGTTGAAAATTTCCAAGGACTCTACTGGGAATCGAAAACGGAACCTTCCTTCTTGTTGAAGCAATGCCTCAACCAACTGCGGCACCGTTCGCTCCAGAAGTAGAAGTAGAAGTAGTAGTTGTAGTTGTTGTTGTTGTAGTTGTTGTTGTTGTTGTTGTTGTTGTAGTAGTTGTAGTAGTAGTAGTAGTAGTAGTAGTAGTAGTTGTAGTAGTAGTAGTAGTAGTTGTTGTTGTTGTTGTAGTTGTAGTAGTAGTAGTAGTAGCAGCAGCAGTAGTAGTAGTAGTAGTAGTTGTAGTTGTTGTAGTAGTAGTAGTAGTAGTAGTAGCAGCAGCAGTAGTAGTAGTAGTAGTAGTTGTAGTTGTTGTTGTAGTAGTAGTAGTAGTAGTAGCAGCAGTAGTAGTAGTAGTTGTTGTTGTTGTAGTTGTAGTAGTAGTAGTAGTAGCAGCAGCAGTAGTAGTAGTAGTAGTAGTAGTTGTAGTTGTTGTTGTAGTAGTTGTAGTAGTAGTAGTAGTAGTAGTAGTAGTAGTGGTAGTGGTAGTAGTTGTAGTGATAGTAGTTGTAGTAGTAGTAGTAGTAGTAGTAGTAGTAATAGTAGTAGTAGCAGCAGCAGTAGTAGTAGTAGTAATAGTAGTAGTAGTATTGGTAACAGATTTGAAATTTCCTTCTGTACTAAAATAAGAAGTATGTGTAATAAGATCGGCTATCAAGATTCAGCACTTTATGATTCCGTTCTTGTGGTTTAGGACAGGGCTCAGAGTCATCAGGTTGTTGCCAATACTTCGCAGAAACCTTCTACCTTCAGCTTCGGTCTTGAACCCTGCAAAAGGGGTGATAAGCCCCTCCGAACCACTGATAACCATCTACGACACTACACGATGGCAGTGCCCACACTAACACAAAATTTCAACGCGTATAAGTGCTTTCAATATCATCTTATACAAAACGTGTTTAGGGATATCACAAATTATGTACTGGAATACAGTTAGCGGTCTTTTGGAAGATCTTATTTCCTTGACTTATAATCCGTAAGGTCAGTAACTATGTACAATGCACACGGCGGCATATCCGAAGTGACTGAGATTTTCAGCAGCCCCACTATGAGAATTTCTAATGTTGCACAATTAGTAATTTTTGTCAACCTAATGGAGAAAACAGCCGGTCCCAGTGGCCGCGCGTTTGCGGTCGTTCGCATGCTAAGAATGTACGTTCGAATCCGGCAGGGGGCATGGACGTCTGTTGTGAGTGTTGTGTGTTGTCAGGCAGAGGTTTCTGCGTCAGACTGATAACTTGTCCAGTGGAGTCCTACCGACTGTGGTGCGTTGTTGTGTTAATCTAGAATCCTCAGGTATGAGCAGACCATGGTCCCCGTTGGGCCGCAGTCGTAAGAAAAGAGGAGAACAAAACATTCGGATTATCTAGCTTCGTATGGACTGCTCATTCAGAAGTTACAGCTTTTACATCTTCCAGGTAATTTGAACATCAGATAAGCGATAGTAATTAATAAATTTTATGATCATATTAACGTTGAATTTCTTTATGAACCTAGGTTTTCTGTTTCAGATGACAAGCACTGTCCCAGCGGGGCCTTATGTTACATATGGGTACTGGCACGATGAAGTGTTCCGTTTAGGATATGGCTTCATAACCAGAAAGTTACCACCGTGCGGGCAGATCGCTCGTCTTTCGGGGAACTGCTGCTACGAGACTCGAGGTCTAGCTGCTAAGTGTTGGATCTCATGGCGGGGCTTGCCCCCCCCCCCCCCAACCGCTATTATGGCAAGGGAATAGCGTGAGGGGCGCCACCAGGCGGGGAGGAGGGCCCCTGGAGAGTAGAAGAACTGGAGGGAAGAGATGTTGCCCATTTTTCATTCCAGAACGATCAACTGCATACAACAATAACGCTTGGTGGTAGCCAACCAGACATGTGTTCTGCTTATGCAAGGGGACGTGGAAACCAATCGACCTAATGCTCTGCACTTGCCCTTTTGACGCGCAATTCTAAACTTCTGGTGCGCTGAATTCCTATCTTGTGTGACTACTAAACTCTCGTCCTTACATGTCAAATATTTAAATACTTTCTCGTACGTTAATGGTTAATTATAATATTATGCTCCGCGTTCCTGCTAAAGAGGAAGAAATATGTTGGATTCAGTAGGAATTAGCAATGACCATATATACGGATTTATAATTTTAAGGAACAGAGAGAATGCAGGAATTTGCAGGGGTATGAATTTGCAGTGCTTTAGATCTGTGGATGTTCAACCACTTTGATATAGACCACCGTACTTAATAACATCAGACATAACGTGTCGAAGCTAATTGTAATCACGAACTAAGTGTCAAAAATGCATCGTGTGGCAGACAACAGTTATGACAAACTTAATTTCTTCCCCTTCAAAAATGTCGGTACGTGGCAGGTGTCGTTCCAAAGCCTTCCTGTGACCATCCGCTGCTGGTGAGAACGGACGCCCCGAATTGTCAATGGAAGTAGAACTTATGACGATATAATACAGCAAACTGTGTAAGCCATAATGTAGACCAGGGATGGCCAACTTCAACCCACAGGAGGGCCATAGAATTCTGAAGCACTCGCCCGAGGGCCGCACTTCTGTATACATATGTCGAAAAGGTGGAGAAGTTATTTACAAAAAACTGAATCACTGAAACTATTCGGGCCACCGAGAGCTGCAAATACTTTTCTGGAAGGCCGCATGTTGACCAGCCCTGATGCAGACTAGTACATTCTTCGCCAAGGCCGTCCCTGCTCTCAAATTTCTACACAGATTCACGACACATGCATAAATATGTCACTTTATTTACGACCATAAAAGTAAAGCCGCCGGTTTCCACCGAACTCGTAAATGCGCAAAGGCATTATGTGCAGATGTTACACGGAATTTCACAAAAAAAGGGCAAAGCACGTGGAAGGTGCAGACAGGAATTCATTTATGCCCCTAAATTAAAGGATGATTTCCACTGCGCCGGCTTTTATAAACCTCAGAAACTCTCATTGCATTTTGTGGACATCTCCTGCACCGTACTCTAAACAAATAGGAAGAAAATTTTAGAAAATACAACCCGAAATTTCATTTAGGCCATTCATTAAAGTACGGTACAGATAGCCCAGAAACTCACAAATGCTTAACATCATTAGGTGGAGATTCTGTTCAGAATTTCACCGAAATCTGTCCAAAAAAAGTGCCACAAGTAGGGGAAGAAATTCATTTATCACCGCAGTTGAAGTAAGCTATGACTGTCAATGACCCGATGTTCACAACACTAACACTTATTAGACATTGAAGCTTCCGCCACTGTGCTGTAACACTGCATATGTTGCTTACAGACGTTCTGGGACAGCGAATCGACCCAGTGTTCAAGGGTCAAGCAGTCCAAGAAGACTGCCCGGAACAGGTGGAAGCGTGGTCATGTAGGGGGTGGTGTGGACAGTGATTGGCCCTCAGGGACAGAAAGCGAGCCAATCAGTTTGGAGCGTGGGGAAAAACAGAGGAAAAACGGGGACACCAGAGTAACACTAGAAAAATCGGAATAATTAAAGCAAATACAATTAAAATGAAAAATAAGCACATTAGAAATATTTTAACATTCTGTATTGAAATCCCTCAAAGATAAAGAAAGCCATACTGTTGAAAACTGCGCTCGTCTGCGTTATTGTGCAACGAGTAGTGGCAATTCATTATTGACGTTGCGGTACAAACTATCGGTCCCGTCATTAAGTATCCTTGATCCTTGAAGATGGGACCGATGGGTTGTCCCGAAACATCGGTAAGGAATTACCACTACTCGCTGAGTAATAACCCAGAAGAGCGCAGTTCTCAGCTACTTCGCGGCGGAGGCCTGAAATCATGCAAACTGTACTGTTCCCTCTTATTTTAAACGGACGTGGAAGTTGCTTTTCCTTTATGAGGACAGAATGCAGATTGTAGCTGTCCACAAACAGAGTCATGCAGAAGATATTGCACCTAACAGGGTGGAAGTAACAGGGCGAAAAGAGTGATGTGATGACTTCAATCTTTCGTTCTGTTCAAGATACTGTTCATTCTGAGCGAGAGTACATCAACCACTAGCAACACTTAATGGCATACTACCGCCAACAGGTCTGTTATTGTTACAACAACAACTACTACTACTACTACTACTACTACTACCACCACCACTACTACTACTACTACTACTACTACTACTACTACCACCACCACCACCACCACCAC
>Ga0123353_10015268_pt1 | contig 11143 bp, 6 predicted proteins | sample TergutLab28metaG_3_FD_92763 | JGI IMG/M metagenome (GOLD analysis project Ga0123353, IMG submission 92763) | Labiotermes labralis P3 segment gut microbial communities from Petit-Saut dam, French Guiana - Lab288 P3 | ecosystem: Host-associated > Arthropoda: Insects > Digestive system > Gut ... | reverse complement strand
CAAGATTTTGATTTCATGTTAAACCTGTTTTCCCTTTCCTCCCCTTGAAACTACTACCTGTTCCTGAAACGGATTCCTTACTGCTCACTCTCTGGTCGCATCCTTGGAACCGTCCACTAGTAAATAGTCGAGAACGTCAAAGTCTTGCAGCCGCAACTATACCGCAAAGATTCGAGAAATGAACTGAACAGGAGCTTGTGAACAAAGTGTTTATGTTGTATGTGTTCCAGGTTGGTTTATTAAATAAGTTGTTGTTGTTATGGTGATGTGTTAACTTGCACCCATACCAAACTTCCACAAGGGCTGGCACAGCACACTTTATATTCATGTCTTTCCAGTGTTATAATATAGTTCCACAAAGACTCTGACACTAAACAACTTTGCAAAGACTCAGTTTTTCTCAAACTTTGCCCATCACGAATCTCAGGCCAGTCCATGTGGGATCTGTGGTGGATAAAATGGCACTGAGGTAGGGTTTTTTCTCTATATGTCAGTTTTCTTACCATTAACATTCCACCAATGCTTTATACTCATATTTCACGCTCATGTCATTGATACTATACAATAACACACCACCTGAGTATGTCATTACGCATAACACTTTTCTCTTCTCTTATTTCAATGGGCAAACACTAATCACAGAAAAACTAGAATCAATAAATAATTTATATTATTGGCTTAGTGTACCATAATGAGTAGGGTACATTAAGCAAATTTAGTCACAGGGGAGACAGAATTACAATTAAATTCTGTTAAAGACTTGACACAATTATAGTTAGTAAACCCACAAGCCAATAAGTTTCCCATAATTAACAAGCTAACAAACCCATTAATATCTAATATTTATACATTATAACAAAGAATCAGGAATCATGAGTCTGTGTCTTGTACCTGGTGGTTCTGTGCTGGTGGAAATCCTCACTGTGTATGTCTCTGTACCCACTTCATTTTGTGCTGTCAATTCATACTTCCTCTCTACATCCTCACCAGTGACACGCGCTATGCGGAGCTCTGCTATCCATGTGCTATTGCTCTGTTAAAATACAAAAATTTTAACAGTCCTGGCAAATAGAAACATTAAAACAATTAAGATATTTCAGACAATAAGTCATTGTCATAGTCTTGCACTTTTGTGACCTGTAGTTGCTTCCATACCATGTATATGATTCATAAATCTTTTGATTGTTTTTTTATTCATAAAATTATTAATACAAGCTTACCTATAAGTCCACTTTGAAAGTAAAGTGATCCCATTACAGGCCTTGTGTGGCCCAGAGGGTGGGTAGAGGTATAGCTCTACTCTTCCATGACCGCGGCACTAGAAGGGGGTGAGTGGTCAGCAGCACACCCCGGCCACACTTTACTCCCAGGAAAGACCCGGTACCCATTTTACAGGAGGCTGGGTGGGCCCCAGTGCTGGTCTGGATGGGCGGAAAATCTCGTCCCCACCGGGATTCGATCCCAGACTGTCCAGCCTCTAGTCAGTCACTATACCAACTGAGCTACCCGATAAGCCCACTTTGATTTCACATAATTTTATTTATAATATTTTCAGGTGTTTTCCTTACACCCCTACATAATTAAATTCCAATTTTGTCTTTGCTTTTTTTTTTTTACTACTCACATCTCACTGTCACATGTTATAACTATACCTTTCTGGTACACTGCTAACAAAAGTATCAACAACAAGCCTATGAGGTTAACCACATCTCTGTGTTTGTCTGTCCATCCATAATTAACAGCTCCAGAACTGGCAGACTTTTATTAATTTTATAATGAGGAATTTGTCTAAAACATACAATATTAACACATTCAAATTTTGGCTAAAATCAGACAAAAGTAGTGAATGTAATAAAATTTTGGCTAAAATTAGACAACAATACTGGACACTTTATGTGAAGATTTACACAACAGTTTTGCATGCACACAGCATACTTCACTAAATATTTATCACAGCCAAAAATGGCACAAACAGGAGAAAAACAGCACAAGCATTCTATGCCCAACATATTTTTCTATAAATTCTATAGTTTTCCAGGAAATTAAACAAAACTGACCAAATGCACCAGAAGTGCAACCTTATGCATATGTTTCCTAAGTTTTTTAATGTTGCTATATAGTACAACAGACATCATGAATTTAATTAAGCTTAACATTTATACTACAGGTTCATTATATTATCTGACAAGTAACAATTGCTGCCTCCTGTTGCTTTGTTTATCACATAAACATAACCCATTCAAACCAGTGCCTACATGCATGATAGAGTTGCAGCATGAAGTGTCAAATAATTGTTGTCAGATGACACATGAATCCTGTATACAGATATGTTGCACTAGAAAACACTAAATAATCTCTGTAATTGATACTGCATTGATAATAGGCTTCAAATCATAATATTATATCTCTGGATTAGCTGTTTATCTTCCTCAAATATAAAACCAGTACATTCTCAACCAAGAGTAGGGCATAGTAAATTCCCACAACTAGTGGATACTATCCATTAAGTACAATTTGATATTAATAGCCAATCTCTGATCTGATACATAACAGTATGCATTCATTCAATTACCAGTATCTCTATAAGATTGAGAGGGGGTATGACTGCAAACCCATACAATAAACAGCAATCTAAACAATTTATTTTAATACAATGTACAGTGGCATATATTCCACCAGAAAGTGAACATACAGTAGTAGCAGAGGAATCACTTATGCTTTCCTCTCAAATTCATATAAATTTTAAACTATCAGTTACAACAGACTGGATGCAAATTACTATGAATGTATGAAGCATGATATGTATGTCAAATATGTCATAAAATGGTAGATGTGTTACATACTTGCATGTTAGGCAGAAAAAAGGGGCCAGGTATGACCAGCTAGTCACAAACTTCTTACAACATGTACAAAGAAAAAACAATTTATTCATCAAGAACACTGATGTATACATACCGCATCTTGAACATGATTTGCGTGAAATCGTTTTGTGTTATCTGAACTGCCCTCATGAATGCGCTCCTGATCAACAATCCAAGTGACATAAGGCTTAGGATTGGCACGGATCGGGACAGTGATAGTGCCGTCCTCTCCCACTCTAAACCCAAACTGTTCAAGTGATCCGGGTAATGGGCGGGGTGCAACTAAAGGAAACATAAGAAATGGCAATTAGTGAGCATCTCCACACAGGCATAAACAATACTTGTAACTACTGCATAGGTACAATTAAATGTGTATTACCATACATGTACAATAAAGCTGGGTGACTATTGTACAAGTACTATTAAATGTGCATTACCACACAGATATCATAAGCCTGGTAACTACTTTATGAGTGCAATTAAATAATAACACATGCATAAAATAAATATTACTGCCTCCTGGTATGTGACACTATGTGGTCTCATAGACATTTCCCGATGTTTTCAAGGGACTCACTGCCCCCATCTTTAGGGTTCAGGAAGTCAGTAGGTTTCCATACAACATTGGTAAATTTCCACCAGACAGCATGCCATAACATCCTACAAGACATTAGTCTATTGTCATAACCTCAAATCCCACACAAATTATTAACAATAAATGTGCAATGTACATACAGAGTTATGATATCATATGTTGTAACTCATATACACATCATAATTATTAAAACTTTGGTTCTGTTGTTCATACCAGGGGTATGAAAATGATAATTTGCAGGTCATATCTCACTCACAGAGATATGTAATTCTTCTCCCTGTAGTTTTGACGAAGCAGCCGCGCGCGCGCGCGCGCGCGCGCACACACACACACGCACGCACGCACACACACACACACAAACCCCCCCCCCCAATTTGATGAGTCACTCTTAAGAGACGTATTTAGTTTATTTTCTTGTTCATCCCAGTAACACATCTAACAAAGAAAATGCCCACTTCATTCACAGTTTATACCTAACTAAATATAACCTTGTTAATGTTACATACACACATTTACACCATCAATACGTGAATGAATACATGACAACTCATCAACGCTTCTTTCAATCACAGGCAAATATCAAGAGAATTTGTATGCATATATGTGTGTAACTTCCACTTTCAACAAAATGTTGACGAAAGATATTGACCTATGTAAGAGGTTAACACTCCAGAATGTAACTGAATCGAAACTGGGACCTCATCACCATAAGCAACATCAATAGCATTCAAGGCATTAATTCAAAACTTTGCAGTTACAAAGAGAATAATATCAAAATAAAATGATATACTGGCTATCAATACAGAGACCAGTATAACTAAACTTCCATTTTGTCTCTCAGTCTGTAAACTATATATGAATGTAGATTTATAGCATTAAGAGGCTGGAGTTTGGCCATCCTGGTGTACACAATTTACTGGCACTCTGTTGAGCTAACATGAAGCAGTCTTCTAAAGTACCAGTAACTATACGTAGAAGATAGTACTGAAGTTGAGAGGAAAAGGAAGTGTAATAATGACAGTGATATTAAATTACACAAGAACTGGTAATATGTATGTGAAAGAAATAAACTTTTAGTTGCAAAATGTGAACAGTAAGGTTGTAAGCATCGTATCACTCCTCTACTCACATCTCACGAAAATCTGCTTGATGGTCTGCTTTGGTCTCTCATCTAGAGCAAAATGTGATGCCACACACTTCAGATCCTTTCCATTGTCCTTCCAGCTCAGCCTGCGTGTAAGATTCCGCTCCACTGTAAATAGTTCATTTGCTGTTTCCATGACTTCTGGTTGAGTCATTCCATCGGTAATTTGTTCATCACCTGGAAGTTACAGAAATCCAAAATTATTAGGTTATTCAGTTTATCCATACTCAAAGATTAACCTTTGGAGGTTTGATTATTTTGACACATGACAATCCACCTACATATGTGTTTGATTTGTAGATCTGTGGAACTTACTTAACATCCATCTGAACATAGCTTTTCAAATACTAGAGTAAACATGGCAGTGTATTTAAATTCAAGTAGAGCTATATAAATTGACATTCTCTATTTCTTTTCTATTTTTATTCCTTTCAGCAATGTTAATTTTTTAAATCAGTTATAAATTTCTAAAGAACTAAAAAAGTCCAGGCGAAAAAAATTCTTCAAAAGCCAATACTGATCAGTTAATGAAAAAACGTATGGTTTTTATCAAAACAGAGAGTTCACTACTGTGTACTGAACAGCCTGCTAGTACATGTGGTGTGCAAAAACGTAAGTCACTACAAAGGTTAAATGACATGAAATCAGACACAGTGCCCTAGACATACAGACTGAATTTAAGAGTAAACACCAAATTCTACATCCAGAAGAGGACAAAGCAAAGGCTTTAAAAGCTGGAGCTGGAGGGATGTCACCCAGGAGAGATTCAGCTAAATACTGTACACCAAAATCTGTATTGTATCACCACAAAATGAATCTTGATTCAGGCAAAAAACCTGCACACAGTCGTGGCCATCAAATACAGTAATTTCTGGTGTAATGCCATACAACTTGTAGACAGCGGGGATATCCTTCAGATGCATATCATTTATGTTTTGTCATTAAGGCACATTTTGATGCTATAGAGCAAAGCAGTCTGCAAATTATAAATAACCTCAATGACACAGACTTTGCATACAGTTTTTGAAACATTACCCAGGTTAAATAGAAAAGTTTATGCCAAAATACGTGGATACTTTGAGCTGGTGTACTTCAAGGAATTGTAACTGCCCAGTTCTTGAGATTCAACGCAGCAATGAAAGCTGAGTTATCACAGACCAGTCTATTGCATGACCCAAGACATTAATAAATCATATTCAAAAGTGGTATAAAATACTGTTACATATGATGAATCACTCTAAATCATTAATATCAATTATGTATGCTGGACCAGGATTTTGGTTTTTCTTCGAGAATATGTTGTTTTTAAGATGTCACACTTTGATGACAGCTGGAGAGCTACAGGCTCATAAAATAGAAGCTTGCTTGATTCCTTGTGTTCTGAAAACTGGGTAGAAGAAATTGTTATTCCTTGTCTGAAGACTACCATGATTAAAAAAAATGCTAAGTGAAGAACTTACCATTTTGTCTTACAATGTGATAAGCACAATACAGAATGCATATTCTAACCAAGAAACCCTATGCCTCAAAACTGCTTTATCTTCATGGTACTCACCCCTTTACTTAATATGTAAAAAGCAATAAATATTTATAGGGGTTCACAACTGATTCATGTAGCTCTTATTTCACACACCGAAGTCAGTTTGAAAGGAGAATGTCTTGAGGCATACAGAAGAACTTCAAAGGCAGCAGTACACTATTCAAAAGAATGAATTTCAACTACTACTGAGGAGGTAAGCTTAAAAATGAAACAATATAAAGGGATCACAAAATGTGTGACTATTTGTCTGAATTCACACAGGTTATATAAAGAGTTCTATGGTTGAATATGCTGAGAGCAGAGAAGAAACCAGGCTGTGGGTTGTTTCCATCTTAAACTGTAGTATGTAGGTAAGAAGTGATTGTACATGTGCTAAAGGTCCCAGAAAATTACTCAGTGCTGAAGCAGGCAAAATTTTTGGAAGTCCAAATATAGGCAGTGAAGATAGAAATGATTTCAAAAATGACTTTTCAGCTATAGGAAGAGAAGGTAATGCACCTGTATGAAAGTCAACTGAAAAGTAGGGAGTTACAGAGGGGGAAAATAATATTCAAACAAGTGGTGAACACCTTACTTTTTTAAGAATTACACAGGATTTCAGTTAAGAGTTCCCAAGGCAAAAAAAGTGGTATATAGACAAGACTGACGGGGGCAGTGAAGAAAGACAGTAACAAAAAGCAAGTGTAACACAACCACATCAGTTGAGGCTTAGAAGCAGGACGAGGACTGAATGGTTATGGCAAAGCCAGGTCACTACACCACGCCTCATATGAATCGAGGTTAAGTTTGCTTAACTGGACAGTGCTGTCAGATTCATATTTGGTTTACAGGATGTATTTTTTCTGAATGACCACTAGAACACATGCCTGAAGTTTGGTCAACTCACTGTGGAACACCTTTATAAACTTATACTGATGATAAGTACAGGTACAGAACTTTAATGCCTGTGACTTGTTTAGAAGCTAGTCTTGCTTCTGACTAGCAAGGAGATTACACTTGGCAGACTGAAACCAGACGCGAATGTCCACATGTTAACAAAATTGGGGTATTTGCGGGATATGTCATAGGAGTGACAGTTTATCATATGAGAAGATAAAGAGACGTGTTCAGAGGACAGACTATTGTAAAGAAATGGGAAGGGGTGCTTCTATGGTTTTTAGAACAGTGGCTGCCACTTGTTCAATTCAGTAATGATTTTTTGTACCTCCAGCTGAGTTAAGGACCCTTATCAGCTTAAAAAACTTATACATTAAATACAGGCCATTATAATGTAGCACTTGTAAACCCTAAGATGTTTTATGCGTAATATTACACAAGATGTGAGAGACACCATACTGTTTTCGACCTAACATTTCATTCTGATTTAGCGCTTTCAAATTTTGGCTCTGACAGCTGCTGCAATCTAGAAGAAGAACTGGAACTGCAGGAACGGTAAATTTTACAGTGTTGTTTGTACCGTGCATGTCTATCAAGTTATTGTCTACAAGTTGGTCCAACACTGTGCACTTCCTAATAGTCATGCTAAATTCCCATATGTTTCGGTGACGGCCACAACCATCATCAGGGTTAAAAAACACCACAGACCAAAAGACACCGTTAGTAGGTGTCTTGTCTAGTCAAGCTCACATCGCTATATTTCGCGTCCCCTTTCAACATAGAGCTGTGTTATGTCAGTAACATCAACAAGTGTGTGTTGAAGGTGGTCACGAAACATAGCGATGTGTGCATGACAAGACAGACACCTTTTACTAGCGATGTCTTTTGGTTGTCTGTAGCGTTGTCTTCCCTGATGATAGGGGTGGCCGCCGCCATTGAAACGTGTCAGAATTTAACGTGGCTGTATAAGTGTACAGTGTTGGACCAACTTGTATAAAATATATGAACAGTTTCTGCCTTCTCTGCATACAGAGTGGCTGATAAATATTCATACATATCTAGCACACTCAAATTTTTCTGTTATAAAGAATTTAAAGAGTCAAGGGATTTACTACAGTGGGTGAAATTGCTGCTATCAGAATAAAAACAGTTAAGGGGTTAATTCAATACACAATAAGGATTGGAGATCACATAGCCAACAATGGAGAAAGTTGAGTTTAGTTAATTCACTCCAAAGGCTGAAACAGTAACTCACCAATAAACCATCCAATACTGGCTGCTGGTCGTGCGTCTTTCACTGTGCACATTGCTCTTATAACTATGTTCTCATTATATGCCCGAAACCTACGATCAGGTTCTGGAGTGACCACGAGCTCGGGCTCATGTAGTGGGGCTCCTGTAAAGAGATTACACTGGTTAAACTTAAGCATCAGGACAAAACTTTCTCAACCTCGCACATAACTAACGAATAACAGACAACATCAACTATAAGTCAGAATCCCATACAGTACAACCATTAATATTCTAAAAAGGAAAGCTAATAATGGCCAAGAGAATTTGTAAAAGACTTCTGATACCGGTGCCTACAATCTTTTAAATACTTCCAAGTGTACGGTGGTTAGTGGAATTTAGGAACTGATAAATAACTCCATTACCATTTAGAACACACCTTATTCTAATTAAATTTTCAATTTACGTATAAAGGGATATAATTCTTCTGGCCTTACCTGTTAAAATAAGTTCTATCATTTTGAGAAAAATCACCGTCCCTTAACACACATCACCCCCTCCAAACACGCGCGTGCGCGCGTACAGATCTTTTGAACAGGAATACATTACTTAGTTTGTTCATTCATTCTTTAGCACGCTGCCTTACCCAACCACGATTCAGCCAGTGAAAGCACTAAGCTTGCAAGCAGCCTCAGATATTACTCGGCGGCATCTGCCAAACTCTCTGAGAGACTGCACGGTTCCTATATGTCAGTGTAAACTGGAAACTTGAAGTAATTCAGTTCTTACTTGCAACTGTAACATTGGCGAATCCATCCGACTCCGACTGCTCTTCTGCGAAACCCAGTGAACACCTGAACTGGCCATTTTGTTTGTCATCAATCCGGGCAATCGTGATGCCACATTGGCCAGCCCTGAGGCCATCACCTTCATACCAATAATTACTGGTCTTTGGGCTATTCTCGTTCATGTTGAGGCGATTATTAAATCCGGGCACCCTGATACTGCAGTACATGAGCGGCCTTGCTACCCGACACATGAAGGTGAAGTTCTGTCCCACTTTAATGATTTGATTCTTTGGAAAAACATCGACGTGAACACCACTGGCGCCATCTGTAACACGGAAAGAAAAGCTGATATGACTTTTGGAGCTTCGTGAGAGTAGTTCATTCGTTCATTATATGCCTATCAATAGTAAATACAGTTCCAAAATTATCCTGTTTGACAAATATTCCTCACACAATTGTCAGTGTCCAACATAATAATGGTGCAGAGAATACAGATTATTATTGACTTCAATTGTTCGAAAATAATAAAAGTAAACATGCGGTTTGTAAAACGCAAACCTCTGAGCAAAGACCGGTGTCAGTGACAACTTGCAGACGGTGGTCCAACAACGCTGTATCTGCAGCAACTCATATTTCCGTATGTAGAGACAACACCCCAGCACAGATTCATACTGATAATCCTCCAAATACAAACAAAAAGATTATTTTTCTTTTTCATTTTTATATATCTCGTTGGGATTTTCTAAATCACAGACAAGCGAAATACACCGTCAAACTCAACACTTTAATGTCGCTACATGTTTCAGTTCGCACGAACCGTCATCCAACTGCCTGTCGTACACACAGCAACACACAAACACAGCAGGAACGTAGATCGCTAGTGTTATTTAAAGTATATAAGAACAGAATAAAGGATACATACTTAATTTAAAAACGCATAAAAATAGATTCCTAAAATCAAAAGCAATAAACACAGCGTGTATTAAAAAGAACCACTTTTTATAAATTTACGTCCAGAAGGAAGAACGGAAACTGGAAACAGAACAAATTTAATACAGCACATAGGAGTGATTCTATTTGAACCAGTGGGTCCGTTTAGACCGAGTAGAATATGAAGAGATTTAAATTACATAATATCTAGGTGTTACTTATGCGTATTGGACCGTGCATCATCTTGATATTTGAATAAAGGCAGACCAACTTGATGACACTTGCTTTATTATGTCAATTTACTGCTCAACATGTTTCGAATGTTAATAAACCCATCTTCAGGAGCTTGCGACTACTTGGTGCGTTATTGTGTGGGCTGTACTGTGCTGACTTGAGGCGTGTTGGTGTTATGTAGCGGGATTGGCTGTTGGTGATGTGGTATCCGAGTGCAGGCTGAACCACTGACATAATAAAGCAAGTGTCATCAAGTTGGTCTACCTTTATTCAAATATCTACGTGTTACTTTAACCTACAAACATGATATATATTTATCACTTTAATAAACAGCCAAAATGTAGTAAGATCTCACTAACAGAACAATTACATGTTAAAATGCACTCATTTTTTTTAAAAATTACTGTAATAAGAAATGCCTGATGGTTCGTGCTTACTACAACATGTAGCACAGTTATCATGTGACATTACAGTGTTGTGTTGGACGGTGAATTTTGGTTGTTTGTGACAAGCCAAATGTCTTATCACTGTGTGATCTTGCTCGGCATACCGTCAGGAAGTTGCTGAAGTCAAATCTACGAAAAACACAGAGTCATGATTTCAGGCTTACGCCGCGAGATAGATGAGAACTGCATTCTTCTGGATTACTGCGCAGGCAGCAGTGGTAATTCTTGACCCTGGAAGATGGGATCGATAGGTTGTCCCGAAACGTCGCTAAGGATATTTATCGTTGCACCGTGCATTCTGAAGTTTATTTACTTTGCACATACAACTAATGCACTTATATACATTATTAACTGTTTGACGTCTAACGACCCCTATAGGGGTCGTACCGCACCGCTAACCTCTAAAGTTGCATTTTATATATTTATTCAACAAATATAGGTACTGAATATTTTGAACATGGTATATACTCTCCGTTTTTTTCTCTTCAAAATGCAGTTT
>Ga0123353_10015267_pt1 | contig 11143 bp, 11 predicted proteins | sample TergutLab28metaG_3_FD_92763 | JGI IMG/M metagenome (GOLD analysis project Ga0123353, IMG submission 92763) | Labiotermes labralis P3 segment gut microbial communities from Petit-Saut dam, French Guiana - Lab288 P3 | ecosystem: Host-associated > Arthropoda: Insects > Digestive system > Gut ... | reverse complement strand
GTCCCTACTGATACAGATGAATCCAGTCCATGCCTTCCCATTCTCTTTCTTAAAGATCCATTTGAATATCAACCCATCTGTTCTGTCTTTGGAGTGATTTATTTTTTTCAGCATTCCACCTAAAAAACTTATATGCATTTCTTTTCTCCTCCATATGTGCCACATGCCACATACCCCCCATTTCACCCTCCTTGATGTAATTTCCCTAATAATATTGGTGACAGTTTCAAATCCTGAAGCTCCTCATTATGCATTTTGCTTCAGCCTCCTGTTACTTCCTTGTCCTGAGGCCCAAATATCTTCCTCAGCACCCTATTCTCGAACACCCATAGCCTATGTTGTTCCGTTTATATGAAAGACCTGGTTTCACATCCATGTAAATCAAAGGACAGCATTATAGTTCATAATATGTTAATATCTGTGTTTCTGGGTACCAGATGGAAATGTAGTAGATTTCAGACCGAATGGTAGCATTCATTCCCTGAACCTACTCTGCTTTTAATCGTTATATGCATGAAATTTTGATTCATCAGTAAAGGTAAAGTTGCCCTGTCTGTGCAGTGAGGGCACATAGGGGAATAGAGGTATAGCTGCACTCATTCTTAACCCCGGCACAGGACGGAGGTGAGTGGTCAACTGTACACCCAAGCCACTTCATGCCTGGGAAAAAACAACACTACTTGTTGAATAGGGAGCTGGGTTGGCTCGACAGCCAGTCTGGACAATGTTGGAGAAGAGAGAAATCTCTTGGCCCTGCCAGGATTCGAGCTGTGGATCATCCAGCTTCTGCCCTAGTCATTGTACAGCCCACATTATCATAGCTGCTTTTCAGTTGTTAGTGTCACTCCTAAATGTTTAAACTTTGTCTCATTCTCCAAGCATTTATTAGCTATCTTAATATTATGATTTTTGTGCTGTGTTCTGTTGGTGGGACATGAACATAGACATATATTTAACAGCATCTTTTTTTAGAACAAGCTCCTTTCCAGTAATTAATAAGGCGTTTGTTTTTGTGTATGTAGTTTTTTTTTTTACACAAAATTAACATCTTCAATGTACACCAGAAGCCAACATGTCCCATTCAATTTCAGTCCCTCATACTTACCAGGACCTGCTGAGTGGCATATTGTAAAGCAACAGCAGTAAAGCATCTCCTAATTTCAGACTATTGTGATTATGACACTTATCAGACACATGTTTGCCTGGCGGACATTGGAAGTTGCGTTTTATAAACGGCTGATGTATGGCTCAATTGTATCCACATTTTTTCTCAAGTGTTGGGCAAATGCAGAACATCTGATCAGTAGTTCATCTGTTACACCATACTCTACACTGATGATCTGCAGTTGTTTTGTTGGCTTATGGAGTTAACCTTTCAAGAAGAATGCTGGCTACTGCTTAGTATGTAGTTAATTACAGTGATATGCCTCGATGATTACTACAGTCAGTTTTATTACCCTTCTTATAAATATGTACAATAATAGACTATTTTCACAAAGCCATAGAATGAATATATTGTGGCCTTTAGCCAAGACAGGAAACCCAGTAGTGCATGCAAAATCCCGGTTGTAAGGTTTCTATTTCACGAGCCCAGGGGTGTAATCAGTACGCAGATGTGGCTAAACAGACAGAGGGATTTGACATGCATGTAGTGAAGAGCTGTACCTTTAGTTAATTGTTTGTTTGATTTCTTGGTTGACTGTTTTCACACTGTTGAGGCAGATGTTCTTTATTCCTAACAGAATCAGTAAATTTATGGATCTTAGAACATAATAGTTTGTGCTGGAATTTCATCAGTATCTGGTGATTTATATCTTCTAATATTTTCAGTAGCTGTGGTATGCAGGCTAAAATTTAAACCAAAGGCCATGCATTTGGAGAAGGTTTGTATATGAATGTCTATAAAACTTAAAGAATTGTGCTTCAGAAAAGGCTTTCCAACATAGCAATTTTGTTGACTGGGATTTGTCAAACCTGCTTTAAACTTTGATGTTGTATTTGCAAAATAGAAATAAAGTTTCTCCTGTTGCATAAGTTTACAGTTATTTACTTGTTGAATATTAGGAAACTGCAAGGTCATGATGTTTTCTGTCCTAGCATGTCTACAGTTCACAGTCATGCCGTCAACCAGTTTTTAGCTTTTGTATGGTGAGACGTGTTTAAATGGAAGCTTTATGATAGTACAGAAAATTATTCAGCCTTGAGAGTACAATGTGAAAGCCAGTGCAAAACACTTCCAGTAGGTCAAAACTGTTGCGTGTGGAAAAGGAAATAACAAATAAGATTGTAACAGAAAACAGACTGGACAAATATATGCCTGCTGTTCACATAATTTTGATCTGTTCCATGATTCCTGGAACTTATACTAGTGCAATGGAACATCCTGGTCTTAGGTGGAAGAGAATTGTCAGACTGTCACCAGAATATTTTCACAGAGTATTAGGGGCTGTGGTAATGTGTGATTTACCAACAGTATCATGGTGAGATTAGAAGTTCATGGCAGTGGTTGTGTAGAACATGTATCTTCTGGGATATGACATCATATAGGCTGGTAGAGATCTGTTGACGTTACAGAGGCACTTACCTTGAATGTGGTAGCTAGTAGGTTTCTCTGAAATCTCTGTAAATTTCTAGCAGACTACATGATTTCATACCCCACAAGATGTTGTCCCTCACAGATGGTATGTGTGTATTGTGTGCATGCATGCGTCATCCACATATGTGTAGTAGTTATTTGTAGCCTGTGGTTTGAATCATAAATACTGAATTATTGGTACATGTTGTCTGCATTGTTTTTTTTATCTAAAAGCAAGTGACCCTGATTGCATTAGACAGAAATCTGTATAAAAAAATTTTCACATCCTTTGGAATCGCATTATAAAATAGAGTTTATTGTGGCTGTATGACACTCAAAATAGCACAGTAATTGTATACAAGGTAATTACTTGTGTGGTATTGCTGCTGACATTAGTTATGTATGCTTCCTGTTATGGTAAAAGCATGCAAAAACTGGTTTGTACTTAATTAACATACTACCTGCTTAGTAACAGTCTCACTGAAACAGAACTGCTCACTTCCATGTGTTATTCACGATGTTTTATATTCATAAGTGTATATGTCTTTTAGATTTAAGAAAAAAGTTTACAAGACAGTTACAGCTGCATATCTCCCTTTCCAAAAAACGTTCAAAACATTGTAGTATTTGTTAATGTTGGTATGAATGTCATTCCTCCAGGACTGATCACAGTGGATTTGTGAAGTTTTGAAATGATGAAAGACTGATTCCTATGCAACATAGAAGATATATTTATTCATGTATTTATTTGTTCTATGTTAAACGAAAGTTACCTTAACTAAATAGTGGACTTATAAGAGATATATTGTATACCTGTACATTTTCTGTACTGCCTCACACTGAATGCCACTACTGTAATTTCTGTCTCTGAAGTTTGAAGGTCCTAAAACATCGCATTAGAGGGTATATACACACACACACACACGCACGCACGTTATGGTCTTCATCGTCATCATCATCAACCAGTGGCATTTTGAGCAGGGTGGGTTGTCAGCTGGTAAAATCTTGTCCACTCTCCTCCCATCATCCCCATATCACCATCTGCCCTTCTCTTCCTGTCTTTTGTATATCTCTTGGCTTGGTCTCTTCAGCATTCCTTTTCCTTTCCAGAGGTAGTTTGTTCACTTACTTTTGAAATTGTCAGAGGGTTTGGTCCTGTTGTGCATGCGTAACACATCTTGTACCACTGCATCTGTGATTTTACCAGTTCTCTGCTATATTAGTTCAGGCACTGGCAGTCCTAACAGGTTTTTTTATGATATCCTTCAACTGTTCTGGGACTGCTGCTTTCCATACATTCTGTGCTGCATAAGTCATACAGTTGTAGTAGCACAGTCAGAAACTGCAGTAGTCACTCAGTCATAAGGAATGGCAGTACTGAGAATCAGAGAGTGTTTGTTTGGGTCCCATCTGGGTTACTTTTTGCTATTCCTCTAGTTATCACATTATTATTGTGTTAGACACACACATTTAGAACATCATGTTGTATGGCTTCTAATATTTGAGACATCATTTTTGTGATTGTTCCATAACATTGCATGACAATAGGCATGAAGATTGAAGCTACAATACTGGTAGATATGGTAGTATATGTTTCCAGGCTGGTTTCTGAAAAAAAAAACATATTTTGATGGATGCTGTGTGTTTCCTTATCAAGATTTTAAACTAATTGCTGATTTCTATGAGACTGGCCATGATATGACTCAGGCCATTAGTTCTAAGAAATGGATTGATTCTGCTGAACCATCCTGAAATCAGGGCCAATGAAGCCATTGTATGTGTTTATGCTTTATACCCAAACAATTCTGAGTACATTTATTTGTGGCAACTTCTGTAAAATGTTGTTGGTCCATCATCATTTACTGAATCATGTACGTTAGGTAGAAATGTATTCAGTAGTTCCAGGCATGCATACCAGTTCAGATGTTGTCTCGAGGATGTTAATCATTGGAGTAATGCTCTAGAGGAAGCAACAGCAATAAACTTGACTAAAATGCACAGAAATCTCTTGGCCAACATATTAGAAGTCTGTGCTATTTTAAACCATTCTCATCTTTGAAACAGATATCAAACTTCTGTCAGATGAAATGTAGCTTGAAATTTAAAAAAAAAAAAATAGAAATAATGAGATTACATATAATTATGACATTTTTAATGGAGCACTTGTAATGGTTGAAGGTCACATTTTAGACATAGGTGCACCTAATTTAAAAACCTTGGTCTTATGGCAACACAAAGAAATAACTAAAGTTTTGTATGATCTGAAAAAGTTTGGAGGAGTTACTGAGAAAAGTGAAACAAAACTGGTACTTGATCAAAGAATTATTGCAGTGGAATCACTGAGTATGTTTCAATAATAAGGTGACCTATTTTTTATTGATACCCTTAGTGGAACAGGAAACACATTTATGATTAATCAACTATGGGCTTCAGGTCATAAAAACAAATAATTGCTCTGTTGCTTCATCAGGTATTGCTGCAACTCTCAGGGCAACAAGCAGAACTGCTGATGCTGCCTTGCCATTGGAAGAAATAGTAGTTTTAAATTTGGTATGGAGATACATCTTAAACATATTTGGCAAATTCTGTATGAAATGTTTCTGTAAGGTAATAGTTAAAACAAGGCAATGGTGCAGGTCTAACAGTGTATGTGAGAGGGATTTAAAGTGTGTATTGAATTGCCCTTTGAGGTTAGCTGCATAGAGTGCATAGAAGGATGTGCGTAAACTGAGTGGCTTCCCAGGATAAAAAAGAGTAATTCAATTCATTGTTTTATTGTCAATGTGCTGGCACAACAGCCATAAGGCCAGTTACAGAGACAACAGATGAACACAAGGTAAATACACAAATAACAAACAACAAATGAAAACGCATTGAAAAAAGATAATAAGGGGATCACATCTTAAAAATAAGATCATTGACAGTATTATAATTGTTAAGAAAAGTTTGTTGAAAGGGATTATAACAACAACAACATGTGTAAAAATTCTGCTTGACATTTACATGACCAAAATGTAGGTTACAAACTTGAAGTATTTTGTGTATTGTAACATAATAAATGCCTTTTATGAACAGTTCGTTTTTCTTTCTCTGCCAGACATTAACAGGTGCATATAATGTATTTGGAAACCCAGTGTACTATGGTATAGAGGCACCTTTCTAGGCTTGTCTCATCCACTTGCCTTAATGTTCTGAACTGCACAGTTTAGTGTTTGAAAATGATACAGACTGTGAGAGCTTTCTCTCCCATTATTTATTTATTTTGAATGTTACATTTGTTCCTTCCAGAAGGAAGATATTGATTCAGAAGATGATAAATCTCCTGAAGAAAAGTATGCGGAAGAGATGTCCAAAGTTATACCACAGGGCACGGACAAAACACCAGAAGTCCTAGATTCAGCTTTAAAAGGACTTTCAGCACGGTCAGAGCCTTACTGTGATCATAATTCATTCCTTGGTTTTACTTGACATGAAGCTATGGTATTAATGAAAGCAGCAGTTTAATAGGCCAAAATGAAAACCAGTTCATTCATTTGCATTGATTGCATCACAAGGTGAAAAATCACAATGACAGGAAGCAATAATGCTGTGTCATGTATGGCTGAAGGTAATGAACAGAGTGGACATGAAAATGTTTCATAAGTTTATCATGTTACATGAACTCATTGGTGTTCATAAATTGTGGGTAGCAATATGCTATAGACAGGACTAATCTCTGTACTGATACTCCATAAATCCTGCTGCTAACAAAACTAGTTAGCAGTATGGATATTGCAGCAGATAAAGCCCTGTATTATTTTCTCATGTATTTCTTTAAGTTTTCACATCTCATACAAGCATTTCTGGAGAAAAGTTTGATACCAATGTCATTTTCCTATAAGATCATCATTATGTTGGATAAAGCTGTGAAGAATATAGATGAAAAGTTATGCAGTATTACAATTCATTTTTGTGTGTGTAATCTCCACCAGCACAGGTTCAGCCTGGTACAGTGCCAAAATACTTCTTCACTCTTATGTTTATAATTGTTATTTTACAAAATTACAGAGATGCTGCACAAGTTTATCTTCATTCAAAATTGCCGAGTTATTGGCTGAGAGTTGTCACTTCTGCTTATTTTTTGGAATGTGTCAGTTGCAGACCCACAGACAAGCTATCCTGACCAAGTTTTGTCATGGCATTCTTCAGTCTCTAAGGCAAATGCTCTGATAAACCTGAAATTAGACCACAACAGTTCCTTTTAATTCCTTTCCAATTCATTATTCACTAATCATTCTACCATTTGATGTTGTCTTGTCTGAGTTACAGACATTGGCATTAAATAAACCACAAATCTGTATGAAGTTTCATTTAACTATCTGGCTGTAATATTTCATTATTTATGGGTCTCTGTGTGGGAAATGCCAAAAGTCATGAGCAAGTTAATTTCACAGTCAAAGGCCGTATAGGAAATTTCCATGTCAGTCCAATCTGTGTGCTGTATTCACTTATGTACAAAACTTCAATCCAAAGTCACACATTTTTGCTACCATTCTTTGTAGGTTTACAAGTGGTAGCCAAAAATGAAGTTATGTTTAAAGGGGTTAATTTAAAATTCCTGAAACCAATTTTATTAAAGTTTAGATGAAACTTACAGATACACATTCTCTGCTGTGCATTCTTGTCATAATTTAATGGTTGAAACACATGAAAGGTATTGTAGTATGTTAGAATGTTATTTTGATTGCCCGTTCTAATCGTAAGAATTGATGAGTTTCTGTTGTTCTTCATAGTAACAAGTATTTTGGATTATTACAACCTTTACTACAGCATTCCACTATAAAAACACATGTTTGATATTCACATCAGTTTTATTTATCTTTATAATGTATAGACTTAGTGTGGAGTAGTCACAGCTCATGTAGATTTTATTAAAATACTTTTGCTCTCGAGTCAGTCATGAATATTTTTTGTGCTGTTGTTTGTGAAGTTGTCAGAAGAAACGATAAACTTTGGGAAATGATTCAAGAGTATATGTTTCTCCACTCTCTAATTAATAGCTCACATTCCTTTGTTAAGCAGTAGAAGTAGTCTTATGAGCCTACCATGCCATCTGAAGGCAGCCACAGTTATATTTTGTAATGACCTGTAATTGGTAATGACAAGATGGCTTGAACACGGATTTGTGATGTGGGAGTAGCACTAGTATCACTTGATCTAGAGATATGAAATGCTGGTGGCAGTATATCTTCAGTACAGTATATGCAGTTTTTGTTGTATATGTAGTTTCTCCTTTGATTGTGGTAACTACTGAGATGTGTTAAAATTTGATACACGATAGGTCATAAACTTACTTGGAAATTCTGTATGAACTACTGTTTATGTCATAAATTACAAGCATGCTAGTGGCATGAAACTTTGTGTCTCGTGTGATGAATTTTACAGACACAGTTTTTACAGAAGAAGGAAAACTTTCTTCATAAAAATAAGAATTACTGTTATTATTATTAGTAGTAGTAGTAGTAGGAGTGGTGATTGCTGAAGACCATTTCATTGTCTGTGAAGGAAGAATTTTGTAATATAAGGTTATGATCTTTTTTATCTTTGGGCCATAGACTGCATTCAAATAAGTCTTCGGTGCAACCTGTGTTAAAAACAGAACTCATTTGATGTGATTGACTATTTCATACCAGTATTAAGTGCACTAAAACTTTTGCTGGGACATTTTGACATTTCCCAACTTGAAATATAGATTCTACAGATAACCCTTTCATTGTTGTAGTCTACTCTTGTATTGTGACAGATCTTTGAAGTCATGGTTTCAGTGAATAAACATTGTATGAAATTAAAAAGTTATGGAAAGAAATGATTTTGTCCTGTACCTAGGGTGATTTTTATCACCGAAGATTTAGACAACAATTTTGCCCTTTTATTACTGGCTCTTTGTGATTCAATCTATAACTGCTAAGAAATCAGGCTTTTACATATTGACCGACAGTGACAGAATGGCTAGACCTAGCCTTTTTTATATGTGAGGGATGCTAGTTGTATGAAGGCAAAGTAACTTGTGAATTTGGCTCTACTATTTGGGCATGTATTTATTATTTTTTAAGTCTTCTGTCATTTTCTGCCTGTGAAGTTCATGTTCTCCACAGCACCCTCTTCCAAAACACACATTGTGTTCTTCCCAAGAGAGCAAGTGATCAGATTTCACTTCTGTGTATCTAGGCCTTTAGTCAGAAGATGCTTAATCCATATCTTGGCCAGGATACTTGCTATCTTTGCTGAGGATTTTTTTTTTTACCCACTCGTATCAGGTAGATGATGGGATAAGGCCTCAGTTAAGGCACATACACCTCCATCCAAATCCTTTCCAATTTATGATTCACCATTCTTACCATCGATGTTGTGTAGTTTCAGATAGTGACAGTATAAAGTAAAGCCACAAAAATAATTCATATGCATATAAACCAAAAGATGGAAAAAATAAAGTAAAGTTAAAGTTGTCAATGTGCATGCCATAAAGGCATGGGGAAAGTGGAGTTATAGCTCCACTTATTCTTAACCTCAGTGCTAAATAGGAGTGAGCGGTCAGCTTCATGCTCCACCTGCTTCACCCCTGTTGAAAGTGCTTCTAGTACCCACTGAATAGGAGGCTGGGTGTGCCTGACAACCTGTGTGGACGCTGTGGAGAAGAGATACATTTCTTGCATCCATTGGGAATCAAACCTTGTTTCTTCAGACATCCAGGTTGTAGCCTTGTTGCTGGTTATTTTTAATTGTTAGGTATAATTACTTACTTCATGGAGCAGATTCCTTCTTGAGAAGCTAACTGGGTCTCAGGTAGTCAAATTCCTGGCATTTAATGGAACCTGAAGGTTCATTACCGCATTCACAAGTGTCCGCCACCGTCCCTATACTGAGCCAGATGAATCCAATCCATATGCCCCCATACCACTTCCTGAAGACCCATCTTAATATTATCCTCCCATCTACGCCTGGATCTTCCAAGTGGTTCTTTCCCTCAGGTTTCCCCAACAAAACCCTGTATTATAAACCTTTCCTCTTCCCCATACATGCTACATGCACCGCCCATCTCATTCTTCTCCATTTGATCAATTGTTAGATATACTAGGTCTTGCCATAAGTTCTGTTACAAGCACAATGTGACCTAGAAGGAAAATTAAACAAAACCTGCACTTTTTGAGCCAAATAATTAATTAGCAATAGTTTTAGGTTTTCATTCATAATAATGTCACTCAGAATGGCTGCCCTCTGCCTCGACGCAAGCCTTGAGACGCTCCAGCCACTCTGCTGTCGCCACACGCTCCGTCTCCAGGGGGATCTCTGCCACTTCCTTCACAAGGGATCTCCTCAGGCTCACCAGGCCGTTGTGATGCTTTTGGCATGCCATGTCCTCCAAAACAGCCCACAGTTTATTGTCCAGGGTTTTGAGGTCTGCACTCCCTGAAAGCCAATTCTCAGCGCTGATGAAGGCTGCAGCCACTCCTTTTGGGCAGGAACTGAGTCCTCCTGGAAGACACATCCTTGACCACTGAAGAAGGTTATGTTAAGATGTTTTATGACTCCTTGTACCACATCTTGATACACCCGGACACCAGTTTCACCCCTTTCTTGCAAAAATGAAAATGTGTCACCCCCTGATGGGACACCTCCCACCAGACCATGACGTAGGAAGGGTGATGGCCTCCCTGCACCCTCAGAACGCACCTCAAGGGACGTTTGAGTATAAATCTTGTACTGGTTGTTACGCTGCTCCTCGATGGTGAAAATTTTCTCATCCTTGAAGAGGATGTTTTTGTGCCTGTTCTCAGCGTGCCACTGGAGGAGACACTTTGCTCTTGTCCGTCGGATTTCCTTCAAAGCAGGAGTAAGGAGGTGTCCTACAGGCACATGGTTTTACTTGACACCCCACTGCATGTTGATGCTCTGACAGACAAGAGCAATCTGCCTTGGCACAAGTACCTGAAGGGACAGTAGTCCAAAAACAGCCATCCTTACAACCCTCCCCCCTCATTATCACCAACTTTGGACGACATGAAAGTTGTAACAGAACTTATGTCAAGACCTAGCAATTCTTATTTGTTTTTAAAATATATGATACATGGCACTGATGAGCTTTGTCTTGATTACAATGTAGATGGCGGAACTGGATAATCCGTGGAATTTTTACATGGCTCATGATAGGGCTGTTCTGCCTGCTTATCTCTGCTGGTCCTCTGGCTCTCATGGTGACCGTGAGTATCAAGTACTATAGTGCAGTCATGACTAGGTTATCCCCTGTCTTTACTAGTCACTAGTTGACATTATGGTGACTTGCCCCACATAGTGTGCTTTCCTTATGTCATAAATAAAGAAGGCACAGAACTATGTTTGTGTACATGGTAATGTTGTTTTTGAAAGAAAGCAAAAAGCCTTAATTATACCCATGTTATGTTGAACACTGTTGTTACTTGTAATTGTATGACAGTTGGCATCAAACCCTGGACTTTTAACAATATTAGTAAGCTAAGCAGAGTACTCGTGTAAGCCTGCCATAAGACGTGGCACTAATGAAGACTTTAGTCT
>Ga0123353_10015266_pt1 | contig 11143 bp, 9 predicted proteins | sample TergutLab28metaG_3_FD_92763 | JGI IMG/M metagenome (GOLD analysis project Ga0123353, IMG submission 92763) | Labiotermes labralis P3 segment gut microbial communities from Petit-Saut dam, French Guiana - Lab288 P3 | ecosystem: Host-associated > Arthropoda: Insects > Digestive system > Gut ... | reverse complement strand
AACTGTTGACTATTTCCGCGAGCGCGCCTGAGTTTGCGAGCAGCAATAGCAGGCTCAGGAAGATCAGAACCGCTGTGCAGACGCTCCAGAGCACGGCGGCAAGCAGCTTCGCGAGGATATGCTGTTCGCGCGTCACGGGCAGCGTCATCATCAGGTAGCCCTCGTCCCCGAGAAGGTTTTTATAAAACCTTATGATAATGATAACGACCGTAAGAACCGAGATGACTCCGATCGACACGCCGTACAGCGCCATGAACACCCCTCTGATCGCGTCCGGCAAAAAGGCCTGCGGCATGAACGCCTGCGCATCCGCGCCGGCCGCGCCGGCCTGCATCTGGCCCATGGCAAAGGGGTTTATTATCGCGTTCAATACCGCGATGACCACGAAGGCTATATAGAACCACATGAAGGTCCTGGCGGTAGACCGCATTTCGTGTTTGAATAATGTGCTTAACATCTGAATACCTCCCTGAAAACCTCGTCTACGCTCTTGCCTTCCTGCTCGCGGATCTCGTCGACGCTTTGGACGCGCACGACGCGGCCGCGGTCAAGGAAGATGACGTCGTCGAGGATTTTTTCGATGTCATATATAAGATGAGTGCTGATGAGTACTGTGCCCTCCTCGTTGTAATTCCTGAGGATCGTGTTGAGTATGAACTCGCGGGCGGCCGGGTCGACGCCGCCGATCGGCTCGTCGAGCAGGTATAGCTTCGCGGCGCGGCTCATGACGAACGCGAGCTGCACTTTTTCCTTTGTGCCCTTAGACAAGGTTTTAAACAACGCGCCCTCGTCCACGCCGAGCGACGCCAGCATGTCCGAAGCTTTTACCGGGTCAAAGTCCTCGTAAAAATCCGCGAACAGGGCGGCGCAGTCGCGCACGCGCATGCGTTCCTCAAAATACACCCTGTCGGGCAAGTAGCTTATTAGTTTCTTCGTCTCGACGCCCGGCTTCATGCCGTCTATCAGTATCTCGCCCGAGGTCGGGACAAGCAGCTCGTTCGCGAGCTTGATAAGCGTCGTCTTTCCGCTCCCGTTCGGGCCGAGCAGGCCCACGATGCGTCCGGGCCCTATGCCGAACGTCACGCCGTCGAGCGCCCATGTCGGGCCGAACCTTTTTGTAAGGCCCCTGCATTCAAGTATCGCGCTCATATTACAACACCCCCTCTTCAACTTCTGCGTCGCCTGCCTTGCAGGCGTTTTTCGCCGCCGCCGCGATGAGTTTTGCGGCTTCCCCGGCTTCGACGCCGATGGCCTTCATGCCTTCAAAAAAGGCGTCCACCTGCGCTCTCGCCAGATCGTTCTTCATATTGTCTATCATTTGCCTGTTCTCCGTTACGCTCCTTCCTGCCGTTCTGTGTGTGTGCAGCAGCCCCTGGTTTTCGAGTTCCGCCAAGGCCTTCTGCATCGTATTCGGGTTGACCTCGGCCTCTACCGCCAGCGTCCTCACACTCGGCACGGCGCTGCCCGGCGGGTATTCGCCCGTCAGTATGCCGCGCTTCAGGTGCTCGATGAGCTGAGCGTATATCGGCCTGTCCCCTCTGAATTTCCACTTCATAGATACCTCTCCTGTCCCGGGGCTCATGCCTTTTATCAAGTCGCCCCATCAACGCCCGCCTACACAACCAATTCGTATTATTGTATTAGGCAATTAATACAATAATACACTCGGGTCGCGTTGTCAATACTTTTTGATGAAATTATCTGTTGACAATATACTCTTTATATGTTAATAATTACCATGCGAGTCAGCCTTGATAATGGATATACATTATGTATATACTATATCGAGGAGGAATGCACGATGGCAAATATCGTAAAAATAGCAAAATGGGGCAACAGTTGCGGGATACGCATCCCAGCAGCGCTCCTGAAAGAGGTGGATATGGAAATGAATGATATGGTGTATATCGAATCGGATCTGGCCGGGAGGGTTTTGATCAGTAAAAACCCAATTCCAAAACCGGGAACAATCGAGTATCTTTTTAAAGACTATTCGGGCGAACGGTTTAAAACAGAATTGATCGATTGGGGCGAACCTGTTGGTGAAGAAAAGTGGTAGTCAAAACTATACATGTTCCTATGCAGGGCGATATAGTTATGACCAGTATCGGGCACGGAAAAGGGCACGAGCCGATGGGATACCGCCCTTGCATCTGCCTTAGCAATGAATTGGTCAGCAGATACTCCAACATCGCCGTTTTCGCGCCAATCAGCACAACTATGCGGAACTATCCATTTTATATCCCGCTTGAAACCGGACTTAATACCGAGGGAGTGGTGATGCTGGATCAGATCGTTACTCTTGACTATACAATCAGAAACGCAACATACGTCGAAACGGTAAGCGAGTTGTTTCTCGATCGCTTATTAAAAACGGTTACGTTAGTTTTCCAAAAAGACTGATTGTACTATTTAATGTCTACGGTGACGCCGGCGTCGGCCATGTAAATCATGCAGTCCGTGACCGGCTTTTCGAATATCAGCTCGGCCGCGCGGCGGTAAAGCCTTAGCTGCTCCCCATAAACAGAGCGCATGCGCTCCGCCTCCCTGTCGTAGGACGCGACGTCGAAGCCGCCCGTCTTATAGTCCGCGATGACCAGCCCGTCGCCTTCGGTGAACAGGCAGTCGATGACGCCCTGCACGACTATCTCCTCGTCCGGGGCGTTTTCATCGTCTTTGCCGCGGACTGTCTCGCGGTAAGGCACTTTCATGTTGAACGGCGCTTCCTTAATCAGAAAGGCGGACGCGGCCGCCCGCGCAAGGAGGTCGCTGCCGGCAAATTTTTGCAGTATGTCTGCGGCTGCCCGCGCAAGGAGGTCGCTGCCGGCGGGGTTTTGCATTGCCCCGGCGCCCGCCGCCGCGCCCGACGCTGCGGCGTCTTTCTCGCGCCGAAAAACTGTCCCGGCCAATCCTTTCGCAAATGATTCAAACCAAGCCCTGTCGTTTCTGTGCGCGTACGCCTCCTTAAAGTCCAAGAGTTCCAGCGCTTTATGTACCGCAGTCCCCCTCTCGGCCGCCGTGAGCCCCGCGTCCTCGTCGCTTTCGTCCATACCTCCTGCCATGAAAAACACCGGAGCCTCTCTGCCTTTGTCTTTGCTCAGCTCAGTGACGCTGTACTTCGACTTCAGCCCCGCAGCCCCCTCATACGGATAAATAAAAGCCTGCTGCCCTTTTCGCCCAACCGAAAACGAAACCAGCCGCCCGGCGGGACGAACAACGTTCAGGAAGCCGCCTCCCTGCGCGCGCAATGGAGTTTCGCAGATAAACGAAACCAGCCGCCCGGAGGGGCGGACAAAGTTCCTGGAGCGAATTCCGCATACCCGCTCGGCAGAAGCCGTAGCGGAGAGTAGCGATTTTGGCGGCCCGTCATGTTCCGCATCGAGGCCAGCGAAGTCGCTGTTAACCACTTGTGTGTTAAACACCCCCCGGTTCTTCATCGCCGTCGGCAGTATCAGCTGCAGATAGTTCGTCGCCCCGAAGACGTCAGTGTCGATCTCCGGCGCCGCCTCCCCGGTATTGTAGACTTCGGCCCAGCCGTCCGGATCCCCCATCGTCCCGATCAAGTGCAGCGTGTCCATAGCCCTCGTCATAGCGACATAGAGTAACCTTATCGTCTCCGCGCGCTCATCCACTTCCTGCCTGAGCTTCAAGGCCGAATGAAAGAGCGTCTTCTTATATGTATGCGCTTCAGGATCCTCCCAGTACAGCGACAGCCCCGCGTCCCTGTGGAGCAGCAGGCTGTAGTCGTTTGAGCCCCCTTGTGAAAAAGACTTGCCGAGGCCCGCCAAGAGCACTACAGGGTATTCCGCCCCCTTGCTGCCGTGGATCGTCATGATGCGGCAGACGTCCTCGCCGTCCGTCAGCATGCTCGCCTGCTCGTCCCCTCCCCGCATCTTTATCCTGCCAATGAATGAGAGAAAGCCCCTGAGCCCTTCTACGCGGCCCTTTTGGAAGTCCGCCGCCCTGTCTACAAGCGCGCGCAGGTTCGCCGCCCTCTGGGCGCCGCGCGGAAGCGCGGACACATAACCGTAGAACCCGCTTTCCCGCATCAGCTTCCACAAGAAATCGTCGAGCCGCATGAAGCGCTCTTCGTCCCGCCACCTTGCCAGGCGCCCCGCGGCGGACGCGCACTTTTCCTTAAGCGCCTCGCTCGCCCCGTTCTCCATATAGGCGAGAAAAGCCGAGTAGAAAAACCCGTCCCTGCTGCCTTCGCGAATCTCCGCGAGCTCCGCCAGCTCAAACCCGAACACGGCAGAGCACATGGCGGCCGCAAGGGGTATGTCCCTCCTGAGGTTTACTATCGCCCGCAGCAAATCCAAAAACGTGTCGATCTCCACGGTCTCGAAATACCCTTCCCCGCGATCGGTTATTGCCGGGATCCCGTTCGCCTCGAGCGTCTTTCTGAAGACTTCCGCCGCGCCCTTCGCGCTCCTTAAGAGTATAACGACATCGCTGTACTTTAAAGGCCTTGCCTGCTCTACGCCCGGCTTCGCGTCGAAAAACATCTTGCCCACGGCCTCGCGGATTATCCTCGCGCAAAGCGCCGCCTCCCCTTCCGCGTCCTTATCGAATACCTCCCTGCCCGCGTCTTTGCGCACCAGATGCAGGTATGTTTTGCCTTCCCATTCGGGCTCATACGAGACCCCCTTGACAAGCTTCACGCTTTCGTCGTAATCCATCCCCGAATAGTGGTCCTCTATGACCGTTTCAAACAACCTGTTTACCGCGTCGATAACGCCCGATTTGCTTCGGTAGTTCTTCGACAAATCGATGCGAAGATCTTTATTCCCCTCTTCGTCATCCGTCGGGAACCTCTTGTATTTTTCGAGGAATATCTCGGGCACGGCATTACGAAACCCATAAATGCTTTGCTTGACGTCGCCCACCATGAAGACATTGTTTCCTCTCGATATGCGGGAAATCAGGTATTCCTGCACGTTGTTGCTGTCCTGATACTCGTCGATGAAAATATGTGAGAATTTCCGCCTGTAGTCGTCGGCGACGCTCTCGTCCTCGAGGATCTTCAGCGCCATATGCTCGAAATCCGAATAATCAATCACTTTTTCCGCGCCCTTGATCCGGGCATAAGCTTCAGCGAACCGTTTAACAAGAGCCTCGAGCGTCCGCGCGTACGGGGCGATATGCGCTATCTCGTCCGCGTATTCACTCATGGGCCTGGCAAAGAACACGGGGCCGATTTCTTTTTTGAGTATGTCCTTGACGCGGTCGCGCCGCAGCTTCACAAGCGATTTGACGCCTTCGTAGTATTCCTTTTCGTCCTTTTTCGCCGAAAAAACCTCAAACGAGATCCCGTCCAGCGCCGCCTTCGTCCCATCCATGTCGCCAGAGAGGAAGAGCCTTTCGATCTGCGACACGGTCTCAAGGTCGATCGCGTTCTTTGCCGCAAGGCCCGCGAGGCCTAAGGAAGAAAGCAGTTCCCCCGTCTTCTCCGTCAGATTCCGCGCGTATCTGAGCCTGTACCCGATTTCCCTGTTCGCGAAATAAATGGCGGGGATCTCCGCCATACGTTCACGGGGCGCGGCCAACGCGGCCACGTTGTCCTCAAGCCAGGCAAAAGGCTTCGGAAGCGTCATGATAAACTTATATACTGCCAGTATCTTTTCCCGCGCTTTTCGCTCGTCCCTCGCGTCCGCATAGCAATGCAGGAACCCCGTAAAAGACTGCCTGAATTCCTCGTCTTCGTCCGCAAACGCCGCCGCGAGCATTTCGTCCATCGCCTCTTCGCGCAGCGCGTCCGCGCGTTTTTCGTCCGCGACGCCGAACGACGGATCGATTTCCGTCATGTAAAAATACCGCCTCAGGACAGTCAGGCAGAATGCGTGAAACGTCATGATTTTCGCCGACCCGAGCTGCCTCAGCTGCGCCTCTGCAAAACCGCCTTTCCCGCCCTCATCCTCAGCCGCGGCCGCGGCTGCGAGCGCGAGCGCCTTCGCGATGCGCGACCTCATTTCGTTTGCGGCGTTTTCGGTGAACGTGACCACCAGAAGCTCTTTCAGCGAAACGCGCCCTTCCCCCTCATCCGTGACAAGGCGCAGTATGCGCTCCGTAAGCACGGCCGTCTTGCCGGAACCGGCCGCAGCGGATACAAGCACGTTCTTCCCGCGCTTTTCTATCGTAAGCCTTTGTTTATCGTTCCACTGCATGGCTACAGGAATACCGACGCGCCCGCGCCTATAAGGACATGGTCGTCGGCCAACTTCAGCTCATAAGGCCTGTCCCCGCGCGCGTTCGCCATTATATAGCGCTCAAACCTTTCCCTGAAGCGAAAGCCGTATCTGAACGCGCTGCCCTCGGCGACGATATAGCCCTTATGGGCAGCGGAAGCCCCGCTTCTTGCCAGCACCGCCGTGATGGCGATCGCGAGCAGTTTCGCGGCGCGCTCGTACAGCCCGTCGAAGATGCCGTATAAGAGCGCGGCGTCTTCCGGCTCCGAAAAAAGGACGCCCGGCGACGTCCCGCGCCCGCCGTCTTCGCGCATAAACGCGTCTATCGTCACCGCGTCAAGCCCTGCAAGGCCGCCGATGAGCTCCGCCGTGCCGGTGCGGAAAAGCCCTTCCCTTGCCGCCAACCGAATTGCTTTCAGCGCGACCGACGAAAAATAAGCGCCGCTGACCATCTTTTCAAGACGCTGTTTCCCCGGATCGTCCGATTCGGCGTCGATTTCGGCGTCGCACACGGATGGCGTGATCCCGCTGTATCCGCCGGCCTCCGTATTGATGAGCATCTTCTTCACCGGGTCGTAGTAGCAGACATTGAACCCGGTCCCGTATATCATGCCTATATAGCCGCCCATTCCGCTTACGCCCTGGGAAACGACGCCCCCGATGAGGGCGGCCGCCGTGTCATTCAATACCGTGACGTTCAAAGGGGCCTTGCCCACGGCTATAAAAGCGTCGTTCAATTCTTTCCCTATATACCGTCCCGCCGAATCCTTCACCTTCACTTCCTTGTCGAAATGTATGATCTTCCCGTCGCGGTCGGCCCCGATCTCGCTCGGGAACGAAAAACAAAAACCCGCGTCGCCGCTCGCGTCGGTCCTTTCACCGATATATGCCGCGATCCTCCCGAAAAACTCATCCTTCGTGATCTCGCCGTCGGAACCGGGCAGACGGTGTTTTTCAAGCCGGTTTACAGCAGGTTCCTCGCCGGGCTTGAAAGACACAAGCGCGATCCTGATATTCGTCCCGCCGGCGTCTACGGCGATCACTTCCCCCGAAGGAGGGGTTTCCGGCTCGACGCCGAGATAGGACGGAAGCATGAGCAGGGAGCTTTCCCTTCCGGAAAGCCCGGCCTCCATCTCCGCCGTAAAGCCCCGCACGTGTTCCTCGAAATTGAAACAATCTTCGTGCAGCCCGTATTTCCGTAAGAAGTTTTCCGCCTTATTCATAGCCGTTCCTTTCGTCATTTTCTGATGAGGAGTGTGCGGCCTGTCATCTCCGAAGGCTTTTCAAGCCCCATCATGTCAAGCATCGTCGGCGCGAGATCCGCGAGAGTCCCGCCCTCCGCAAGCGACAGATCCGCGTCGCCGTCCCGAACGAGCACAAGCCTTACGGGATTTACGGAATGAGCCGTCATTGGCTCGCCGTTCTCGTCAAACATCTCCTCGGAATTGCCGTGGTCCGCCGTAAGCAGGAACTGCCCCCCGGCTTCGAGTATTGCCCCCGACACGACCCCGACGCACTCGTCCACCGCGTGTACCGCCTTGACAGCCGCTTCGAGCACGCCGGTATGGCCGACCATGTCCATGTTCGCAAAGTTCAGGACTATCAAGTCGTAAACCCCGCTCTTAATCTCTTCGGCCGCGCGCTCCGCCACCTCATACGCGCTCATCTCGGGCTTCAGGTCGTAGGTCGCAACTTTCGGCGAAGGGATCAGCACGCGGTCCTCGCCGGGATTCGGCTCTTCGACCCCCCCGTTGAAGAAAAAAGTCACGTGCGCGTACTTTTCCGTCTCCGCGATCCTGAGCTGCTTCAGCCCGAGCGACCCGATATACGCCCCCAGAGTATTGTCGATCGACTCGGGCGGGTACGCGATATGTACGTGTGAAAATTCCGCGTCGTACTCTGTCATTGTCACATAGTATAATTTTGAATAAACCCTCTCCCTTTCAAATCCGTCGAAGACGGGCTCGGTAAATGCCCGCGTCAACTCTCTGGCTCTGTCCGCGCGGAAGTTGAAGAACACCACGGAATCCCCGTCGTTCACAGTGACGGGCGCGCCCTCTTCGCCTAAGATCACCGTCGGCCTGACAAACTCGTCGTCCTCGCCTCTTGCGTACGCCGCTTCTATCGCCTCCTCGGAAGAGCCGGCCATGAGCCCCTTGCCGAGCGTAAGCGCGTCATAAGCGAGCTGTACCCTTTCCCACCTGTTGTCGCGGTCCATCGCGTAGTAACGCCCCGAAATCAAAGCGATGCTTCCGATCCCTATTTCACGCAGCCCTTCCTCGAGTTCCTTAAGATACCCGTCCGCCGAGCGCGGCGGCGTGTCGCGGCCGTCAAGGAAGGCGTGTACGAAAACGCGCAGGACGCCCCGGCTTTTTGCAAGGCGAACGAGCGCAAGCAGGTGGTCCGTATGGCTGTGGACGCCGCCGGGCGAGACCAGCCCCATCAGGTGAAGGCTGCGCCCGGGGCCCGCAGCGTTCAACGCCGCGTCCACGAGCACGGGGTTATCAAAGAAATCGCCGTCCTCGATTGACTTGGTTATTCGCGTCAGCGACTGGTATACCGTGCGGCCGGCGCCGATATTCATATGGCCCACTTCGGAATTTCCCATCTGCCCGGCGGGAAGCCCGACGTCGAGCCCGCTTGTTTTTATAAGCGTATGGGGATGCTCCGCCACGAGACGGTCGAGCACGGGCGTGTCCGCTATATAAACCGCGTTGCCGGAGGTCTCTTCGCTGTACCCCCACCCGTCTAATATTATCAACGCCGCAGGCCTGTAATTTTCACTCATATCATTCTCCTATACTGTCATAATACAATTGCTTCTAAAGGTACGCTCCTGCGCGGAGGCCGGTCGCCCATGCGTGGTTGAGGTTGAAACCCCCGCATATATATACGGGCTCGAGCACTTCCCCCGCGAAAAACAGCCCCTTGCATAAAAGGGACTCGCCCGTCTCTTCGTTGATTTCCGAAATCCTGACGCCCCCTATCGTAGCCTGCGCTTCTTTCCATCCCTTCGTCCCGCCGATCCCTACTACAAAGTTTTTCGCGAGCCGCGCGATCCCGGCCGCTTCCCCGCCCGCTTCTTTTACGAGCAGCTCAGAAAGCTTTTTGCCTACGACGCCTTCGAGCCAAAGCCCTTCGTTTTCCCTTATCAGGCATTCGAGCGAAGCCTCCTTCTCACCGGGCGCCAGATCCAATACGACCTCGACGCGCGGTTTTCCCTCGATCACGGACTTCGGCATCATTGTGCTTATGTCGAAAATCAAAATGCCCGATAGCCCGTATTCCGTGAACTGCAGCTCACCTGACGATGCCGCGGCGCGCCTGCCGCTTATGTACAGTTCCGCCTGCGACCTTATTCGTACACCCTTAAGCCCCGAGAGCCGTTCCCTCTCGCTCTCCGTATATGTGAGCGGGACGAGTGCGGGACGTATGCTTTCGACGCTGTGCCCAAAGTTGCGGGCAAAAGCGAACCCGTCGCCCCTGCATCCGTACTGAGGCCCGGCCTTGCCTCCCGTGGCTATCAAGAGCCTCTTCGTAAAGACCTTCGTCCCGTCCTCGAGCAGGAGCGAAAACCCTTCGCCGGTTTTTTCCGCGCGCGCCACGCGCGCGCCGCATCGCGTGTCGGCGCCTTCCCGCTCAAGAGCGCGAACAAGCGCGTCGCGCACGGAAAGGGCCTGCCCCGACATCGGATAGGCGCGCCCGCCTTCCTCCACGCGAAAAAGCACGCCGACGCCCCTGAAGAACTCCACGGTCTTCATGTGTCCGTCTGCGGAAAGATTGCTTACATTGCACCGGCCGTTTCCCGTCGCGAGCAGCTTTTTGCCGCAAGCCTCGTTGGCCTCGATCAAAACAAGCCTGCCGTGCGCCGCGCGCCTCATATAGGCTATTGCGGCCGCCATGCCGGACGCCCCCCCGCCTATAATCGCTGCGTCAAAATTATTGTCTCCCATAAAAACATTGTACTAAATTTTTAAAAATTTGTTTCATATAGGGCAAAACTGTGTATTAAATTATTGTTCAACCGTTTAGCGGCGAACCCCGATCAAACCGGCCGGCTGTACTTACATCTTTGTGGTGATCAACTATGACAAATATGACCAAGCAACTACTCATCCCCCTCGTCAGGCGATCCGTCGCGGGGGACCTCGAAGCCCTCGAACAACTCCTTCTGTCTCAAAACCCTCTGATCCTTTGGCTTATTCGCAGGACGACGGATTCCCCGGAAGACGCCAAGGACATCCACCAGGAAGTCTCGTTCCGGATCTTCCAGAACATCGCGACACTTAAGAGCCCGGAAGCATTCTGTACATGGCTGAACGCCATCGTCGCCCACGAATGCATCAAACACCTTGCCGGGCATGTCCATTGCGTCTCTATCGATGAATTCGACGAAGAGGAACTATTCATTGTCGAGACGGACGCGCACTACAATCCCTCGGCACACCTTGAAAGGCTTGAACTGAACTCCACAGTCGAAGCAGCGCTTGAAAGCCTGACCGAGCCTTTCAGAAGCATTATTCATATGCGATATAACAGGGATATGTGTTGCCGTGAAATCGCCGACTTTACCGGTATGAATACAAGGGCGGTTTCCGTGGCCCTTTTTCGCGCAAAGGAAAAACTTCGCGATTCTTTAGGCGGACGAGGTGTTTTCGGCGCCTGACAGCATCTCCTCATACCACAGGCCGTATAGCTTCAAGGCATCTTCGTAGTATGCGTCGCTGTCGCCGTCGTCGAGGTTGTACAGCTCTATGTTGCCGTCATCCGAAACATCAAACCCAGCGTAGACGAACACAAAGTCCCCTATGGCAATGCCGACAGCCGAGACGTAGTAAGCAGCGCTTCCCAAATCTTTGTCGCTGTAGCAATCCCATTCAAGGCTGCCTTCCTCGACCTTTGTAAGCAGGACTTCCTCTATCGTGAACCCGGGAAAGCCTTCAAGCGCGCTTTCCTTT
>Ga0123353_10015264_pt1 | contig 11143 bp, 5 predicted proteins | sample TergutLab28metaG_3_FD_92763 | JGI IMG/M metagenome (GOLD analysis project Ga0123353, IMG submission 92763) | Labiotermes labralis P3 segment gut microbial communities from Petit-Saut dam, French Guiana - Lab288 P3 | ecosystem: Host-associated > Arthropoda: Insects > Digestive system > Gut ... | reverse complement strand
TGATTGTGGGTCTCTTCATTACCACGCTCACTGATCGTCCAGCTCGATTCAAAGCTGCTCGTCACCTTTCTAGATAATTCTGCAGACTGCAACTCGAGCACAAAGCAGCTACTCTTGCACTCATGACCCCACACATTGCTCGTGCGATAAACATTTAGCGCGACCACATACAAACAAAAAGAAATAGAAGGAACCTACAATTCCTCCCATGCCTGGTCTGCTTACTAAGAAATAAAAGTGCAAAAAAAAAAAATAGTACGAATTACAGCAAGGCGAGGAATCAGCACAATGAAATAAGTGTATGACAGTACATACCATAATCCTGCAGAAAAGAAAAACAATGTCTACAGCAGCAATATCCATCAACTATACAACATAACAGGTTCGCCTGCAAGTCTGTTATAACTTCCCTTAGAATTTCGCCTGTCTCTGGGCTTCGAGTATTATGAATCACTGACGAGCTTCTCGAGTGGTTTATCAATAAACAAGAGTGCTGAAGTTTACTTCGTCTGTTCTCTGAAGACCCTCAACCTGTCACTACGCTATTATAAATAACAGCTACGAAGTTAATTTCACGGGTGTTATAGTCCTACAACGTACAACCGCAGTCCGGCCCGCAGGAGGCGTCATTTAACATCGGTGAATTTCCCAAGAGACGCCAGTTTATGGCCGTGCCTCACCCGTCCGTATGTGAATGGCGGTGACCAAGACTGTCCAACAGTTTCGTCTCTGTACATACGAGTACAGCGAGCAATATGAGAAGAAAAGTGGGGTCGCTTGTTTACTTAAACGGAATGCCAGACCAAGCGACTGAACTTCACCGGCAGCTGTCCACATTACTCGCACTGAAGCTGATTCATAAGATTCTTATTCATGTACATCATTTAGCCGTTTTTCTAACACTGTAAACCGATCCGACCCCCCACACAAGTACTTTTATCGCCTCCACAAGAATAAGTTGTTCAGGTCCGCTCAGTGTTCAACGGGTTGGGAAATCGATGAATCGGATTTCTATGTCCAGCAGAGTTAAGAGATATTTTTCTAATTCACAAGAACCGAGCCGGTTCTGGGGTCCACCCCGCCTCCTATGAACCCAATACCGGGGGTGCTTCCACCGGAGGTACAGCGGCCGGTCCGTGAAGCTGCCACTTATACCCATCTAGTCCGCGGCCATGTGTTAGTGTAGCTATACTTCCTCTCTCCCACACGTGTTCGCCACGTTTAATTACGCACGGAGACATTACATTGCTTACGCACTATGACATGGGTGTCCAAACCGCGGCCCGCGAAGTTGTATTATGAGGCCCGCGGCCACATCTGTAAACTGCGTATATTCTACAAAAATCGTATAATAATTCCGGCGGCAAGTTAAACCGCTTCGTGTTATTTTTCCAAGTGCCGCCCGCGAACCAACTGACAGTAACGACTGCGGTCCTTAGCCACAAAAAGTACGGAGACCTAGGTACTTATCCCTGAAGCATTAGGCGGGAGTGGAGAAAAAGGTCGACGCATTCTTGACCTGGTGATGATCAACGCAAGACAGGAGACCTACACGTAAAAAGCAAAAATATGCCTTCCTGCTAAAACTGCTGATTCGTAATTCTGTGAGAGACCTGGCGACTGCCCACGGAGCGCCACATTGAAGCCTATGCAGCTGATAAGCCATAAATAAAGAGCTAAAATAAGATTGGTACGTCTGTCACACTGGTTATTTGATATGGAAGTTCTCCAACCCCGCCGATAATTTGGAGTTCCAACTGCCTGGTAGTGTGACGAGGTCTATGCGCAGCTCATGGCATAATTATGCACATCTGCAAACACACTGATGCTCTATGCACTGGTGCATACGTACGTATCCATCTGCCGTAGATCGCGGCAATAAAAGCATAGACGGTACTCTTGGGGCTTCTTAGTCTTTACGGAAACGATATACTATGATTTCTCTGCAAGAAGGTACAGCCACTTAAAAGATATTCTATCTATTGATCAATGTGTGTCTGTGACCTTTCCGTTAGCTACACGCCCAGCGCTCCAGAAAAGACCATTAGGGTCCAAAACATCAGAAGGGTAGAGCTGATAACTACAGAGAATGAAATGTATAACAAGTTTCTACCAAAAGCAGATCAGCAAGCGTTCCAACGTATTTAATAGCACTACGGACATTTCCTTTCGGCGGACAGATTTGCGGTAGGGGTAAAGAGTTGAACGGCTGACGTCAGGAAGGTCCATTGCCGTTGTTAGTCATCCCACCTACAGTTTCTCAGTTGGTGTGTAGGTTTAGTGTTCTCTTACAGCACACACGTCTGTCCCGTTTAACAGTTCCTGTGTTGTTCTGTAGTAGGTTTGTTTTTGTTGTTTTACAGCAGGCCTTTCAATGCTGTTTTATATTTTCTTTCTGAAAGCGTGTTTCTGGCTTTCTTCCCTTTTCGAACTTTTCTTTTTATAACTCCCACGTTGTTTTCTAGATTCAGCGTTGTTATTGTGTTGGTTTATTTTTGCGCAGCTGCTGTAACGCTGCAATGTCTGCTTGTAGTAACGAAACTTAAAAATTAAACTGTGCATAGGTGAATGGTGTAACTTATTATTGCTTTACTTTGATTATAAGCCCCCAGGGATTGTAAGATGCACCCTGATTTAGTAACAGGGTTTCAGAAAAAAAAAACACGTACATAAGAACAGAAATGGCCAATATTTAGATATAAAACTTACGGTATTAACAAAAACAAACTGACACAAAGCTCAATATGTCAATGAAACAAATTTTTCTACTACACGTATTAATTACCCACTTCCCCAATGTGACCATAGTCACAATCCGGTTTACAGATTCTTCTAAGTCGCTTTTTTAATCTGGCAAGTCGAGATCAGACCCATCTTATACGATATCATCTTCTGTGCTACCAGAGCATCTGTATGCAGCATTTCATGAACGATAACCAAATGTTCAAAAAAATGCCAACGGCAATTCCACATCCGGAAAGTTGATTGCACGAATGGTTGCAGGACGCCACGGTGGGCCCAAGTGCAAAAGTCGAACCGTGGCCGATGGATCTACCTTCATCGCTGAGTATGAGTTATATAAGACTTCCCCTGAACTTTGGCCATACGTCCACCATAATTCTCTGACATCGATTCTTGGACATCATAAAATCTGCAAGGCACGACTATTTCCGAGTGCTTATTAGTAGAGAAGAAATAAGTTTAATCAAAATATTTTCGTAATATACTACATACTTGCAACGACATTCTTGGCACCTTTAACAACAAATTAGGGCCCGCGGTGGCGCAGTTGGTTGAGGCACTGCGCCTCAAGCCGGAAGGTCGCGAGTTCGATTCCCGATGGTGTCATTGGAACTTCTCATTGACATAATCCTTCCGGCCGCACTATGGCCCTGAGGTCGACTCAACCTCTAACAGAAATGAGTACCAGGAATATTTCCTGCGGGGGTAAGGGCGGCCGGTGCGTAGGGCTGACCTTACCACCTTCACGTGCCGATTGTGAAATCTGTGAGCCTCAAACTCCTGGAACCCTCAGGGTCTGTCCAGGTCTGTAATTGGATTGCTTTCCTTTTTAACAACAAACTGGTCACATTTCATTGCAAAAAATACATTGCATCACCAGTGTTCACTTTCGCCATCCAGTGAGAATGTCGCGAACCTGTTTCGGTCGATATCTGGAGCCATTAAGACAGTCACTCAGAGTGACAGGAGAGAGATGATGACATGTCAAGCTACGTACACAACTAGCGTACGAAGACTTTCTCAGCTGCTGCATTGTTAGGAACTTACACGAACACGTGTAGGGAGCACGTGAATAAAAAAAAAAGTTGTAAAACAAAGCTGCACAGAACCGTGGTGGGAGAATATATCTCGAGGACGGGGAGCACCTCCCTTGACAGGGATGCTGTGGTCTCTTCTGTCCCCACCTGGTTGGCCGCATATTTCAAACAAACACGTACTTCAAATCGGTTCTTGATTTATTTAGCTATGCTTTATCCTCCACCTGCTTATCCTGAAATATAGAGAAATTTTTCCGTGTTATCAAGACAGTCGAAGAGCAAACCTGTCTCGCAACCAATATGTAAGGGTCAAGGTGAGGTCGGAAGAGAAAAAGCAATACAACCTTTCATCGTAACACATCTATAAATCATGTTCTCTTTTATGGAGGTAAGAACATGCATTTTTTACAAGAATCTTGCAATCAAGTGCTCAGAAAAAAAATCGGACTTCAGCCGTGGAAGTTAAGTGTCAAATGTTTCTTCGGCCTCAGCAACAACCTCACAGAGAACGTAAGTATGCATTATTTCTGAAGATCAGTAACGACGAGGTACCATAATTTTTGGTCGGTCTTCAGGTAAAATGTCCATTATTTTTGTCCGATTGTAACCGAAATCGGAGGGAAACGAGAAATTGTAGTAAAATGTCCTAACATGAAACCTCACGAACATCTCTCCGGCGGCACTCGCACTATTCCATGCCGAAATACGGACAAACATCACGAGTTTAATAGTCCCTTTCCTCAGTCGCTTGGGGAAACCGCCTAAAAGAAAGCCATAAGCAAATATGTTCTTATAGCACCGAGTGGGGCCGGGATAGCTTACGGACTGGACGGTCCGGGTATCGAATCCCAGTGGGGGCGAGATTTTTCGTACCCATGCAGACTGGTCCTGAGGCCCACTCAGCCTCCTATGCAATGGGTACCGGGTCTTTCCCAGGGTGCAAAGCGGAAGGAGCGTGGCGTTGACCACCCAACCCATCTAGCACCAAGGTTAAGGAAAAACTAGATCTATACCTCTACTCCCCCTCTGGGCCTTCGTGGCCTATCTATTCTAGGGTGGACTCTACTTTATACTTACCTTTACCTTTTACCACCGACTCTACTGAACAGCCCAAAGTCCCGTCACTTAACTGCACTTTTGTAGCTGCAGTCAACTTAAACGGCAAGATAATCATGAATAGTGAGAGGATGTTGAAATGGATGGGGGTGGCCATGGCCCATCTAGTAGTAATATCCTGACAGTCGTTTTGCGAAACTAAATAAGCCACGATAAACCATTTTTACGACAGATAGTAACTAACACACAGCGGGTACAACCCGACTAAAGCTCGCAGCGTCACCGCACACACCAAACAGCTTGATGTGGGTTCCTGTGACAATGCTGTTCAATTTCGGTTCGCCTGCTAGCCAATTAGTTTTTTTTTTTTTCCAGCACCGCGAAAACTTGACAAGTACACTTTAAAAATTCAGAATATCAGGGATGTAAATGCCTTTTTTTTATACTGGTAATTTAACACTATGCCGCACTGAGCAGAGCCACGAAGTTCGTAATCTTCCACGATGTTTCTCGTACGATCATCTCTGCCAGCGGGCCACAATTTCCCACACGAGTTCTACAGCCAGAATTGTGATTTACATCTTATCGTGCAACCTTCAGCTCAGTCGTAGCGCTGTCAGGCTTTAATTGAATCACCGTTTTTAAATCTAGAGACTGACATAGACCGAGCACTCTCGGCCTCGCATCGGCTGTCACTTGTCGTCACTAATCCCCGTTAAGAACTTGCCGCCAGGCTGTGCAGAGGACCCTTTACATCCCTCATTTGATACTGAATAGTCCAATTCATGGAACGCGGGCATACGCTTTTAAGTATGTCATCCATTTTATCTCTCTAATATCGACGTTCCTTCCCTGAGGTGAATATTATACGAGCCACTCCTCAACTCAGGAGTGTACAGAGTATAGACTACCAAGTAGCAGCATACGAGATAATGTCCGCACGGCAGGCCACGTTCCACATCCGAAACTACTGAAAGGATTTAGAATAAATTTGGCATGGAGGACTCATATTAAAACCGTAAATATGTATGTCGTTCAGATCTGTGTGTTTCATTTAAATAGTTTTTAGATAACATATTTAATAAAAACACGTAAAACCGATGAAATCGTACAATGTGCGAAGGAAGCATTCAAATAAGTCAAAAGAAAGCAATTTTTGCCTCTAAACAGCTTTACATTTGTACTGGAACAACATGATAAATTATCAGACATAATATAATGATCATTCCTTAGAAGATACTAAGGTTCAAGTTTTCTGTGGCATAACGTTGTGTCGACTGGTTTACTTCCCGGAGAGGCCTAGTGCCTCCATTTTCACACACTAATCTTGAAATACTTGCACTCTGAAGACGGAGGCAGTAAGCTCGTCCGAAGCGCCGCTAGATATTCAACTTTTAAATCAAGGATAATCATGACAAATTTTGTCCGGAAATTTCGGCGTCCGTTGGGTGACTTCACTAAAGCAAATCGTCGCATTCTAAACGTTGGGTTTACAAGTATGGCCACTTTTTGTATCATAATTTAATTATTAACAAACAGAACAGACGAAAAGTCGAATACAAATCCAAATTTCCAAGTTGTTCCACTTCGCCCAGAACTGAAAATTACTTTATTCTATTTCTGATCAGAATGGATCGTAACCTCAACCTTTTTTTCAACAATACTGAGCTCGGCCACGCAGTCCAAATGCCGTTCAGGACATTTCACTCAGTTCCAAGATCAAGTAATATGAACCGCTACCATAACCAGCTGGGAGCATGGTGATCTCGGCTACCACACTGTTCTAACATTAACACATCTGATTATTTTTTGTGGGAATTTCTTACGGATCATATCTATGGAAATCAAATTCATTACTATAATGATCTGCAAAGTGACATAAGCAGTTACCGGAAGCAGCGATACAGATGCTTTTGAGGCAGATACTGTAAATTCTCCTTACGCGTATACGCACTGTTAGTGAAGTGAGCTTGAATATGCTGATCATGCAGTGAAGTAACATCCGGATCAGTTGTGGACACAGGCATAACGGGCAAACCTTGATGCAAATACCTATGATTTTACTTTTGTAAAACGATTGTTTAACTCAGAGTTATGTGAAATATATAAAATGATTGGCCCTTCGCACATACACCGTGTTTAATAACTTTATTTCTTGCATCAAATTAAACACGCTCTTTCTACATTATAAAGACCATTCTGTTATTTTATTATAAGGAAATAATCGTTTGAGGGTTGTTTGACCGTGCATCTTAACTCATGAAATAGAGTGAAATGCCAACTTGATGCAACTAGGTAATTTTTATAGATGTATTCTTAGCTCTACGTGTTTCGGGTACATACGCCCATCATCAGGAGCATTAGATGTTGAGTTGCAGCATATGGTTTTCTGCGCCGAGTTTTTGAATGGGTGGTGTTCTTGAGAGGCGCTGCGTAGGTCGTGTGTACGGTGCGGATGGTGCCGTGCGACTCGCATGGTACCATCCGCACCGTACACACGACCCATCCAGCGGCTCTCAAGAACACCACCCATTCAAAAACTCGGCGCAGAAAACCATAGACTGCAACTCAACATCTAATGCTCCTGATGATGGGCGTATGTACCCGAAACACGTCGAGCTAAGAATACAACGATAAAAATTACCTAGTTGCATGAAGATGGCATTTCACTTTATTTCAGAAATAATCGTTGTCTACTCTCAGAATCACACAGAACAGCTATATGAGAATAGGGCAGAATTTCCGAATATTCAAGCACGTGGTACATACATTTATTATTAAGCTTTAAAGGATTAAACGTGACACAAATTTTTCATCACGCTGAAAAATGTTGAGGAACTACTGTGCTAAATGCAAAAAGAAGATCAGGCTTGGCGTTCTGAAACACACAGAACGTTCGGAAGGTGATACGTACATGTCCAAACATTGATTTCCCGCGGGATCACATGCATGGCGTCAGTATCAGCAACCACACATGAGGTCAAGCCCTCCGGAATGAAGCAAGGATTACTGAAAATATCGCACTATATTACCACGTATTTGTACTACTTATAGCCCTTTACAATAACGACGTGCAGCCATCCAGCACTTCGACAGCTGCACAAAATTCCCTATCCAACTCGCTGCAGGTAACGATTCCAACTTTTGGTTGGTGTGTTCAAAAGATTGCAAGGTAAAAGATTACTCAAGAGAAGATGGATAGGCATGGGAGATATCCACTACTCCATTTTGTTTATGAGGCTAATCAGCTGGGTAAAACAAATATCTTAAAGATAAAACTGCAGCATTTAACATCGGATGATATACACGATGACAAGAGAAAACTAACACACCTAATACACTCTCGTCTCTTCACCAGGCACATGACAAGCCACTGCATATTTTGGTTACGAAAGAAAATACTGTATATTCTCGAATCTAATCCGCACCGTTTTTACAGTTTCAGAGGGCTAAAAAATCAGATGCGGATTAGAATCGCGTGCGGATTAGATTCGCGGTCGTGAGCTGGATTTTGGAAAAATGATGGAGCTGGCAGTTAAATGGCCACTTCACACACGGCGCGTTAGTCGGATAACGGTTAAAGCTTTGGTAATATCCAATATTATGCAATCACTCTGCCTTGTAGGCAAGGGGCGGTTGAAAGAAATATGCGGATTAGAACCGGGAACTAACTTTTTTTCGTTTAAGAAATCGGTAAAAACTAGTGCGGATTAGATTCGGGTGCGGATTAGATTCGAGAATATACGGTATCACTTGGGAAACGTAAAAGCTGCTGATATCGAAACAGTATTAAAATGAATGTTATATAAATAGGATGTAAAGATACGAAGACTTGTCTGTCTCGGGGTAAGAAAGCTAGTGGATTCTTGTTAATGCTGCAAAGAATCTTGAGGCTGTACATATGGCAGAGAGAAAAGCCGTTTCCACTGCAGGTAAATGAGTTCCTCACACAGCCTGTGAGGTGGGACAGCTCTAGGCGATGTAATGGATTTGAAGTTTAAGCGCATGGGGAGAAGAAAAAAATGAGCCTACAGTGGGCAAAATAATTTACGTATTAAAAATGAGGAAGTGGCACTCGTCAATCGACGATGAGATGGAAAGATACTATCAAACATCGTGTTAAATAAACAAATTATGGGAATGTAAACTCGATTGTATAGTCCAATAAGTTAAACTTTCGGACTTTACTGTCATTATAATGTACTTAGGCGATGACTAACGTGGAAACAACAGTTCTGAACAGTCTGTCGAAATTGTGTCTAAAACTGCACATTAATTTCACAGACACTACCTCGCGTACTTGATTTTTTCAACAAATAAAAGTACCATCATTACTTCTAGACGCCCTTTCGGAGATAGCGCAAACCTCTGAAGCGCCTGCATTTAGATTATCCCGCAAAGCTGCCAGGTCGAAGAAGTTGCCTACCAGTCATGGTGTAACTTGCGGTTATCAGATCAAGATAGACGCACGGTCATTAATATTAAGCAGACAAGACTTCAGATACTTCCACGCTATACGCACATTAACACACGATGCCCGCGCGAGGATTAACGTCATCACGTTACCAGGGACGTAACCAGTCTTCATGAACTTCTCGACGTAGAGGGATATCCTTCATCACTATGCGATGACACAGGACACTGAAACCTGCAGCAATATTCATTCATGTGCGTTAAAACATAATGGATTTAAAATAAAATGTCACTAACACAGTTTTAAGGTGCCTAATACAGTCCTACTATACAAAACAGAGCTGTAAGCAACACACAGTTTACTTTCCTGTCGCGTAGATTTTCTAGTGCTACATAACAACCAGTGCTGTTACTGTTTGTGAAGAGCTAGTCACCTAAGAACGTAGTGTCGATGAATTACATATGTCGGGTACAAATTCGAAGTTTCGTGCCATCACCGCATGTCCAGTTGTTAATTTACAAATAGTAGTTCATATGGAGAGAGAGAGAGAGAGAGAGAGTGTGTGTGTGTGTGTGTGTGTGCATACACAGGGTTATTCGAAATGATTGTCGGAGTTTTAACAACTTGTCATACACAATACACGTGAGATAGCAGTATACGTATTTTTTTATTTAATAGAACAATACTCCAAGTTTCTGTTACATACCTTACAGTTGCGCTATATGTGCACCCTTTGTGGTTCTACAAACATCAACACGATAATCGAGTTCGTTCCAAACTGTTTGTAGCATGTCAGAGGTGATGGTTTCAATGGCCGTTCTGATTCGTACCTTCAGTTCCGGGATAGTTGCGGGAAGAGGAGGAACATAAACCTGATCATTGACGTAACCCCATAGAAAGAAATCACATGGGGTTGCATCTGAAGAACGAGGTGGCAGCTGTTAAAACTCCGACAATTATTTTGAATAACCTTGTATATACACACACACACACACACACACACACGTGGTCTAACTTCGCACGAACGTTTACACGATCAGCTCCAGTGGTTTAGTTATCTCCATAAAACCGAAAGCTAAAGAAAACATTCACATGGACGCCATATTTTTAGTTTAGATTCCACAGAAATATTACCAAAAAAGGTAGATTTCCGTGAATGTCTGTTGCCACTCATCAGTTAGGACCTGACAGGAAATTGAGCTAGTGCTCTCACGTCTGATATGTTAGATAGTTTGCCATGTCATTACTACAGATTGTAGGGAATTAACAATGTATAGAGTTGGAGTATCCGTCGGTGTCATAACGTTCATACAAAATTTAGTACAGTCGATCAAGCGATTCAGAAGCTGAAGCGGACATGCATGCATGCACACCACAGACAGTCACACGCCGGTATCAAAAGCCTAACAAATGTTCTAAAATATTAGGCCTCAACGTGCATGGCGTATCATTGAGACCTTCAGCTTCTAGTTTAAATATTCTACCATATGGTGAGGTTAGCTCTGTGTGTGCAGTTACTTGGCTACTGGCTTGGTTTCTCACATGCGAGGAGAAATACATATTCTGTGAAAACTGTCAATACGTACGTGAAAGTGTCTGAGAACAGGTAAAAATAACATTTGAACCCGAGAGACAGAAAGCAACAGGAGGTTGTAAAAAAAATTATATAGAAGAGAGCATCACATGTTTTCTTCGTTACACACTATTAGGGTCATGCCATAATCAAGAATGACACTGAAGAGATCGTAGCACACATTAGAGCAATGAGAAACGCATATGAAATTTTAGTCGAACAAAACTCCGTGGCCTTAGTCCGCACGCGAACTATACCGACAGAGCGGCCGCCGCTGGTCGGCGAAGTTAGTGCCAACTTTTGCGGATAGAGGGGTGTCAC
>Ga0123353_10015261_pt1 | contig 11144 bp, 9 predicted proteins | sample TergutLab28metaG_3_FD_92763 | JGI IMG/M metagenome (GOLD analysis project Ga0123353, IMG submission 92763) | Labiotermes labralis P3 segment gut microbial communities from Petit-Saut dam, French Guiana - Lab288 P3 | ecosystem: Host-associated > Arthropoda: Insects > Digestive system > Gut ... | reverse complement strand
GCGGTAAATCGAGGACTCGCCAGTTGTTGTCGCCGATTTTGACGAGCGTGCCGATGACAATTTGCCGAACGTTACTGCCGCCGTCGCTGATCGTTACGGCGGCGTTTTCATAGACCCGAAGGTCTTGTTGATTCCCTTGCTCTCCCTTCGGCACAACTCCCGGCATCGCGGCACTCAGTTGATGCCACTCGGCACTGTTCGTCAGAGCAACGGCGGTAGCGGCGTTCGCAAAGCCGGTTCGCAAGGCAGCAACCTTTTTAACAACGGCACTGTTGAGGGCTTCTCCCAACGCCAGATTTTTGAGTTCGTTCTCTTTAAGAGCAACGCTCAAAAATCGCTGGACATCCTTGGCGGCAAGGGCGAGAACGATTTCACGGGAAACCTCTTCGGCAGAAATTTCTTCCCAGCGGTCGATCACGCCGTCTCCGTTTTCGTCGATTCCCCAACGTGTGCCGGCACTGTTCAGCCATCGAAACTGATCCCGTTTGCCGTTACCGGTCGTGTCCAATTCCCGATAGACTTCGACCCCGTTTTGATAGTACGACCACTGATCGACCTGCCTCTCGGCATCGCCGTCAATATCCGCAAAGTATCGGAGTACGACATTTTGGGGACTGAGCAGCCACATTTTCCGGGCATCTTCGGAAATCACGAGATCGCACAGGGGCATGTCCTCTTCGGAAATTGCGTCGCAATCAACGTCGCGTTGGATGGGCATCGTTTTGGCGGCGTGATCACGAGTTGCCAACATATCTGGGCTGGGATTACGCAGTACCGACTTGGCGTTCTTCCCGAATCGGGCATCCTGTCCGAAGACGGAGCAAAAGGGAAAAACCAAAAGGGCAACGAAAACGGTCAAAGAGAATCTCTGCATTTATCTGGCGAATAAAAAATCACTAGCAAAATCAGGAAAGTATAGGAAAATTTGGCAAAGACGGCAACGTCAATTTTGCCGTTGATATTTGCCGTTGACAGATTTTTTGCCAAACAGTAGGATTCGCACACAGAGCCGCAATCGTAAGATTGCGCTTGAGCTAAAATGAGAGCATCCGAATCGCCGTTCATTCATTTCGTTCGTAGCATTACGTTGTTGGCAATCCTTTTGGTCGTGCCGGGCATTGCCGTCTTTTGGAATCATTTGCCGAAGGACTCTGTACCCCCATTGGGGCAGACGGCATCGTTGCAAACCGAAGAATCGGAGTTTTTTCACGTGAATCTTCACAAAGATACCGGCGAATCGGCAATGCCTGCTACTGCGTCTGCTACTGCGTTTGTGCCGGAGCCGGCAATTCCGCCGCCGGTGCCGAAAGTGGCTGCCGAAGTGCCGAGCACAGTGCCGTTGCCATCGCCGCAGGATTACGAGTCGCTGGCACAACACCTCAAAGCATTGGGAGCGACGTATTACCGGCTTGAAAAATGGGGGAATCGAGGCGAGTTATTCCGGTTTTCATGTTTTGTCACTCCGCCGGAACCGTATTCTTACGAAAAGCATTTTCAAGCCATCGGTGCCGATGCGGTCATGACCATGCGTTCGGTCATTGCCGAGATTGAAACGTGGCGCAGATAGGCTCTTGCGCCTCACAGGGTGAGGCGGCTAAACTACCATCGCAGTCCCAGTGCCACGCCAAACTCGTTCACCGACGTGTGGTCATAAACCTCATGATCGTAATCGATACCGAAAGCGACTCCTGCACTACGCAGGTCGTAACCGTTTGCGGCTGAAAGTTTAGGAAAAGTGACGAGAACCGATTGTGCGGACATTCATGTATAATGAACACATGTCACGAAAAGCCCGATTTCTCATCGCACTGGCAACGTACAACGAACGTGAAAATCTGCCGACCTTGACGACACAGATTTTCACGTTCGCCTCAGATGCGGACATTCTCGTCATCGACGACTCCTCTCCCGACGGCACCGCACACTGGATCGAAGAACAAATGCAAAACGATGTCCGATTCAAGTTAATCAAACGCACCGGCAAACAGGGGCTCGGTACGGCAATCCTCGCCGCCATCGATTACGCCATGCAAAACGATTACGATTTTTTGATTAACATGGATGCCGATTTGAGTCATCCGCCGCGATTTCTACCGTCCATTCGAGCCAAAGCCGAAGAAGGTTTCGATGTTGTGATCGGTTCCCGATATGTACCCGGCGGTGAAATCAAAGGCTGGGCTTGGTCCCGCCGACTGATGAGTTACGGTATCAATTTCTACGCCCGATGTCTGCTCGGCTTAAAAACACGGGACAACAGCGGCTCCTTTCGATGCTATCGGACGGCACTGTTGAGGCGACTTAATTCGCAGTCGATTCTTTCGCGGGGATATTCCTTTTTTGAAGAAATTTTGTTTCGACTCCGCAAACTGGACGGCACATTTGCGGAAGTACCGATTACCTTCGAGGAGCGGCAGAGGGGAAAATCGAAATTGAACGTGAAGGAAATTATTATCGCTCTTTGGTTGCTGCTGCGAATAGGAATTTTCAGGGCATAGTTCACTTGTTTCATTTGTTTTTACTGGTCGGTTCTGACCGATCCCATGTCCGGCAAGATCATTGAGGTTTGTAGAAAAAAGATCATTAGTTCCAGTAATTGTGAACTACGATGGAGCCGTCGTTCCGTGTCTCCTTCCAACGACATCAGAACCGCATGAATCGTCGCAACGATCATCTCCTGAATGGTCTCCCTCGTTTCTCCGTCCAGCCGCGGTGTCAGTCGTCGCCAACCTTGTTTCAAATGCGGTACTACCGACTCGTCGCCGAAAATTCCCCGTACAAGATAGACTTCCAATTCCGACAGTTCCTCCCGAAATTGCGGAAATCGCTCGCCCAATCGCTGGTCATTCATCGGTTTTGCCGCATGAGGCTTCCGATCCTCCAGCATCGGAATCATCTGCTCCACTGCCGCCACACAACGCAGTTCCTCCAAAGTGTGACTCGGAACGTCCGTCGCCGAAATGAGTTTTTCCGGTAATGATCCCGACTGCATCGCCTTGCTCAACAAAACGCCGACCTCGTTAAGATTGTCCCACATAATCATCTTCGACTCCACCGGCGAACGAGCCGCTTGACGATATTCGAGATTCCAATACCGCTCCCAAAATCCGAAATTCCGACTCTGCAACAGTTGAAAAATAAAGCGAGACCAAGGATCAAGTGTTTCCACAGAACCCTTGTTTCCCCGTTCCAAAGCGATCACCGGAACGCCCCATTGCTTCATCAGCCGGACAGTACGGTGTGGCAACCTGCTGAAACCGGATAAGCGAAAAGCATTTTTGGTCGTAAGGAAAAAGTCGCTCGAAAAAGTCAATTCCGGTCGATAGTGAATCGGCAACAGATCAAACAGTGCCGATAAAACCGAAAGCGCGGAAACGGATCGAGACGTGAAAAGCGTACATTCCGCATTGAACAGGGATTGTGTTAATTGAGCCAACGACATGGCTCCGAGACGTTTTTGTAAATTATCGAGCAACGATACATTGATCTGCAAAAGAGGTGCCGGTGACGTGAGCGGTGTGAGGTGTTGCGGAGGTTGAGAAACAAATGGAATTTGATGCCGATGCCGAAACGCCTCAAACAGCGCAACCGGATGATTGCCATGTTCGAGCAAACATTGCGGAGTGATCAACAGGACGCGAACGTTGAAGACTTGGGGCTGTTGAAAGAGTGAAAAGAAATTTTTCTGGACGGGATACATGACCCCCAATGCGTAATGTCCGGTTGGAAGAGGATGAAAGAAAAGATTGTAAGGATCGCACCGAAGAGACAACTCTTTGTCATTACCGGTAAACCAATCGGTCATTTCGTCCAGATCAACCCGCTGGACGGACTCGGTTGCTGCGGCAACTTGGGGTGTCCAATGACCGGTCTGTAAACGAACTTGTAAAAAAACCTGTTCTACCGGTAATGTCATGACGCAAATTCTGAAAACGTTTCCGCACACCGGCGGAGGTTCAACTGAAATTATACCGTGTAGTGTCAAAAAGTGCCGGTTCCCTTTGCGCAACCTTTCTTTTCGCCGTCCAATCGCAGACCGATGCCGTCGAGGTATGCTGATTCTTCACTCGCTAAAAACTCGATTACGGCGGCAACCTCTTCGGGAGTGCCCCAGCGATTACGTCGAGAATCGGCAGCGTAACGTTTTTCGAATTCTTCAGAAAGTTTTTCCCCCCAACGAGTTTTAATCCAGCCCAGCGAGAGACAACGCACCAAGACCTCTGGGGCGAGGTCTTCGGCAAGGGATCGGCTAAAACCGAGCAACGCTCCCTTAGCGGTTCCGTAAAGTTGAGCGGTCTCTCCCTGCCAGCCGTAATCGACACCATTCCAGCCGAGGAAAATGATGGTACCCCGCTTTTGTTGGGACATCCGCTTGCCGATCATTCGGGACAACTGAATCGGTGTAACAACGTCTGTCTGGAGGATCTGTTGCAATTTTTGTGCAAATGGAGCGGAAGCCAGCGAAGGCAACATCAGATCGAGTCCGGCGGCGTTGACAAGAACGTCGATGTGGTCGGTCAGTTCGAAAACGTGTTGATACAATTCTTGCGCTGCGCCGGGTTGCGAAAAGTCAGCGGACACGACTTTTGCGTTGCCTCCCCGGCTTCGGATTGATTCTCGAAGTGTACCGACGGCATCGATGTTTTGATGAGCGTGGAGAATGATTTCCGCTCCGGCGGCAGCAAATCGATTTGCCGTTGCCGAACCAATGCCGCCGGACGCTCCTGTAATGAGTGCTGTTATCTCTTTTTGCACTGTATGATTATTTTAGTTTTCGTTTACACAGCGCAATGCTTGTCATGTACCTGCTCATCAATCTCCTTTCGCCAGATCACCGGCTAAAAAGATGTTGTTCCAGCCCTATAATAACATGCCGCAAAAAGAATTTCAAGAAGAATGGTTGTGAGAAAAACAAAACCAAATACGCTCTAAATTCCTTTCCGCGGCGTGTTCGGCAGGAACCATGCGATCAAACCAATGAGCGGTATGAATGCACAGAGATTGAAGACAAAGAGGATACCATTATAGTCTGCCAGTCCGCCTAGAAGTGCGGAGGCAATCGCTCCCGATCCAAACGCAAAACCGAAAAACAATCCGCCGACTGTTCCGACCTTGCCCGGCATCAGTTCTTGGGCACAAATCAGCATTGCCGGAAACGACGAAGCCATACTCGCCCCTATCAGCATGCTCAACACACAGGTCATCCCAAGCGAATTCATATACGGCAACAGCAGTGCAAAAGGGGCAGGTCCCAGAATCGACATCCAGATCACCCATTTTCTGCCGATCTTATCGCTGATGGGACCGCCGATCATCGTTCCCACCGTTGATGCGAAAAGAAAAGCGAACAAAAATAGTTGCGACTGTTGTACCGATACCTGAAATTTTTCTATCAGGTAAAACGTCAAATAATTGGTAAAACTGACGGTGTATAATCCTTTGGAAAAGACCAACACCAGTAAAATGACAATGGCGGAAAGCACGGTATATTTCGGCAACATTCCCGGCATTGCGGCGGTGCGTTTCTTTGCGGTGCTTGCCGAGCGTGCCCGCTCTTTTAATCGCCGCCTGTACCATCGGCTCAAGGGAATCATCCAAAGTATGGCACAGAAGACGAGAATGGCAAACCAAGCAATGTTGGTGCGACCATAAGGGGTAATAATAATAGCGGCAAGGAGCGGACCAATGGAGGCACCCATATTTCCGCCGGTTTGAAAAAACGACTGAGCAAATCCCAAGCGTCCGCCTGCTGCCATATAGACAAGCCGAGATGCTTCGGGATGGAATACTGCGGAGCCGAAGCCAATGAAAGCAACGGAGAGCAAAACGACGGGAAAATTCCACGCACAGGAGAGGAGCAGGATGCCCAACAAAGTGGAGGTCATGCCCAGCGGCAGCGAATACGGTTGCGGATATTTGTCGGTCAGCCAACCGACGAAGGGCTGGCATATCGACGACGTAAGTTGAAAAACGGTCGCAATGAGTCCGACTTGGGTGAAAGAGAGGAGCAGTCCGTCTTTGAGGAGTGGAAGAGATGCAGAAATGAGGGACTGAAATGTGTCATTAAAAAGGTGCGAGAAGCACAATGCCCAGAGGACAAGGTATTTTGTATTCGACGAAGAAGAGTCGGCAGTATTTCGTGACATAAACGAAATGGGATTCTATCCGCTTTGCCGAATTCTACAAGGGATAACACACAGAGCGGTACTGATGCTGTTGAACTTGTTTTTACCACCGCAGCACCCCGCCGGTATCCGCACTGGTTGCCAGCACACGATACCGCGCCAAGTATCCCGTCTGGATTGCCGGTTCGTGCGCCGGAATCTCCCGCGAATGCAATTCCTCGTCCGAAAGTTTAACATTCAGCGTCCGCGCAGGAATGTCAATCTCAATGATGTCGCCGTCTCGCAACTTGCCAATCGGACCGCCCGCCGCCGCCTCGGGACTGATATGACCAATGCACGCTCCTGCCGTGCCGCCGCTAAAACGACCGTCCGTTATCAATGCGACTGAGTCGTCCAAGTTCATTCCCTTGATTGCCGCCGTCGGTCCCAACATTTCTTGCATGCCGGGTCCCCCCTTCGGTCCTTCAAAGCGAACGACCACCACATCTCCCGCCTTAACCTTGCCCGATGTGATGCCCGCGTATGCCTCCGGCTCGGAATGGAAAATCACTGCCGGTCCCGAATGTTTGAGCATTGCTGGCAACACGCCTGCCGTTTTGACAATCGACCCATTCGGTGCCAAGTTGCCGTACAACACCGCAAGTCCGCCCGTCTGCGAATACGCCGTTTCGCAAGTTCGGATGCAGTCGAACGGGTCAAACGACAGTTGCAAATCGGGGGACTTATGTCCCCCGCTCTTAACGCTCATTGCTTTTGCGTTTTTGATGCCGCTCGGCGTAACGGCGTACATTTTATGTGCCTCTCCCAATGCCTTCGGCGAACGCAGATCGTACTCGGTAATCGACTTGCCGAGCGTTTTGCCGGAAACAGTCGGCACTTTTTCGTTCAGCAAACCGGGGCGACCCCGCCGGATTTCGCCGAGAATCGTGTAAATGCCGCCGGAATTGTGGACATCTTCGATATGATAATCGCTGCTCGGCGACACCTTGCAAATGTTCGGCGTTTTTTCGCTCAATTCGTTGAACCGCTTCATCGAATAATCAAGTCCGGCTTCGTTGGCAACCGCCAAAAGATGCAATACCGTGTTGGTACTGCCGCCCATCGCCAAGTCGAGAATCATGGCGTTATCGACCGATTCCTGTGTGATGATGTCACGGGGAAGGATTCCCTTCGCCTCACAGGGTGAGGCGGCTAACTCGTTAACCATTTGTACGATTCGCTTTGCCGCTTTTTTGTAGAGCGTTTTGCGATAATGACTCGTTGCTAATACCGTGCCATTGCCCGGCAGAGCAATGCCAATGGCTTCGCAGAGGCAATTCATGCTGTTGGCAGTGAACATTCCGCTGCAAGAGCCGAAGGTCGGACAAGCGTTTTGTTCGATTTCGAGAAGTTCGGCATCGGAAATCTTGCCGCTCATTTTAGCGGCGGCACCGGCAAAGCCTGAAATCAAATCGAGTGCCTTGCCGTCTTTGGATCGACCGGCTTCCATCGGACCGCCGCTCACGAAGATTGTTGGAATATTGCACCGGACACTTGCCATCAACATGCCGGGCGTGATTTTGTCGCAGTTAGGAATGCAGATCATACCGTCGAACTGGTGTGCTTTTAGCATTGTTTCGACGGAGTCGGCAATGATTTCCCGGCTGGGGAGAGAGTATTTCATTCCATCGTGTCCCATTGCGATTCCATCGCACACGCCGATGGTGTTGAAAATAAAGGGGATTCCTCCGGCTTCGCTGACGCATTTCTTGACGAATTGGGCGACATCATTGAGATGCACATGTCCCGGCACGATGTCCACATGGGAACTGACGATGGCAATGAAAGGTTTGTCAAAATCTTGTTCGTTCAGTCCGCAGGCACGGAGAAGGCTTCGATGGGGTGCCCTGGCATCGCCGCGTTTGATAGTATCGGATCGCATTGGAAAGGAGTTGGAAATTAGGAGATGGGAGTTAGGAGCTAGAATTATACACGAATATCATCGGAGCCGCAATCTTTAGATTGCAGCTTGCGTCCGTTGCACCATTACAGCACGGGCACCTCTAAAAACTCTGTAGTTTTTCCTCTCGACAGTTTTCTGAATTACGGTACACTATTTGAGCGAGCGAAGTTTTGGATAGGGATGCGGAACTTGATGTACAATATGGGTCGCTATGTGAGTTTGAATCGTCCGAAAAAGTGTCCGAAACCGGCGAAGGTGCGCTGAGGGTGCGCGCCGAGGGCGGAATTTGGTCACAATGGGAGGTTTAGGGGCACTGAAAAGTGCAGAAATAAGGAAATTTTAACGAAAAATGAGCGAAAACGGTTGGCACCAGACATCTGAGCAGATAAAATGTTATTAGAGGTGCCCTATGGGAAAAAAACTTGAAGGTTGCGTGCGAACGTTACCACCGGACTTGACTTTTTTATGCCAGTACGTTAGAATCCGGGAAATGGGCTTCATCGACGATTGACATGCTGTTCCAAAATTTACATAATTTGATAGTCACGGTTTTGAAGTTGGGGTTTCTGCATCCAAAACTTCGAATTCCTGCGATGGTTCTGCTGGGACTCTTTTGCGGTATGGGATTACTCCTCGCACACATTTCCATGACAACGACGTACCTGATCGATTCGCCGGATACGTGTATGAATTGTCACGTGATGACCGATGCCTATGCTTCCCACGCTCGTTCCTCGCACGGTCGAGATGTTACGTGTAACGATTGTCATCTTCCTCACACGTCGTTCGCTCGGGAATATGCATTCAAGGCTTACGATGGTTTGAGGCATGCCGCCATCTTCACGCTCCGAATGGAGCCGCAAGTCATGCATCTGTCCAGTCTTGCCACCCCTGCCGTTCAGGAAAACTGCATGCGATGTCACGAAAATCGAGTTGCCGAAGTGTCGGCAAACGCTTATCCAAAAGGGGACCAGAAATGCTGGGACTGTCATCGTGATGTCGTACACGGAACAGTTCGGTCGCTTTCCGCTTCGCCGGATGTGTTACGTCCCAAACTTCCGTCCGTCATGGAACTGCCTGCCATTCCCTCTTTATCGTCGCTGTTCGGTAAGGGACGGGAAAAGTATGTACCGCCGGATTGGAGCGACGAACTAAACGATGATGCGGAATGAACCGGCGGACTTGCGATCCTATTTTTCGGGAACATTCATTACCATGAGGCTCATTTTCTGCCCTTGCGTCAGTAAAGCGGACTGGATAAGTATGCGCTTGCCGTCCAGACTGAATACAGGATGAGCATGATCGGGACGCATCGGGTGTCCCGTACTTAACAAGGTTTGTGCGCCGGTCGTCCGATCAAGCAAAATGATCTTTCCCGAATGCGTGTCTCCGACCGCCCAGCGACCGTCCGGTGAACCCTGACAGTGCCAAAAACCTCCCATACCTCCGCCGCCATTCGGAGTGGTTTCATAGGTCTGTCCGAGCAGCCTCATTTGCCGGGTTCGCAAATCCACTACGGCAATCCCGGTAGGTTTTTCCCGCAAAAGCATGTCGCCGCCGCTAATGATAAACATCAGTTCGTCGGGACCTGTTACTGTCTCGTGTGTAACCCATTCGTCAGGCGTTTCCACATAAATGGGACGAAAATTCGTTCCGTCTGCTCGCACCGACCAAACACGCTGATCGGCATTGCCGCCGGTTTCTTTACACAAAAATATCTCGCCCGGCACCCAAGGATTCGCTTGTAAATGTCCCAAATTGAAAGGAACATCAAACACTTTCTCAATCTTGCCCGTTGGAATATTGATTCCGTTGATTTCACCGGTTCCCCGTCCTTTCACGGAGAAGTATTCGTTTAACTGCTTCGTATAAGCGACCCATTCTTCCCTATCCCGACTCCGGGGCGACTGCGGACGCTCTACCGCTTCGTCACGGCTGAGTTTGCATCCCCAATACAGATAGGTTTCATCTGCGTCCAATGACAATTCGCTTCCCGGCTTGTCCGCAGGCAACGATGTTACGATACGCTCGTACACGGCAGGGGCTTTCACCGAATCGGACATACTGTCGTTGAGCAATGTGCCGATATTCAGTTCGACAATCTGACGTTGGCTTTCCGGCAGGGAGCGGATATAAAACATTTTCATTTCTTTCCGAGAGAGATACCGTTGTCCTGTACTTGCGCCTTGGCGGTTATCGGTCAACTGTACGATGTCTCCGGTTACTTCATTCACTACGAACAATTGTGAACCTTTGTCGCTGAGTTCGGAAGAATTGAAAATAATCCATTTTCCGTCGGCGGTCCACGTCGGGTCGGTTTGATAAGGCTTGGAAACGGCAAATCGGGGCGATGTCAGAACGGTGATTGGGAGTCCCGTCACTCGGTCTGTGATGACCTGCTTTTCGGCAGGATACCGTTTGCCGACATTCGATGGCGCAGTTTCTGCGACGGTAACGGCGGAACAGAAAAACGGACAAATGAGCAATATGATACGGAGAATCGCTTGTTTCATCGTCGGAATCGGTTGGGGAAATGCTATACGGCTTTTACTCAAAAGTATTATATCGGTTTGACAAAATGCAATAATCATCGAAGAAATTAGCACTTTTTTCGGTAGCCCATGTAGTTTCCCATGTGTTTTTGTCAAAACCCGGTATAAAAACCGCAATACCACTGCATTGTAACCGATCCGCCGCCGATTGACAACTGACGGCAGGTCGGGCGGCATTGCACAACAGAAATACCCGGTCAATTTCCGTATAGACGGGACGGACGGCACCGTCAGACGGGCATTGCCAAGCCTCTAACAGTACGATTTCATGGATTGCACAAAGCTGTCGCGATGCTCCAAATTGTCCTCATGCATGGGAAATTATTGATGCCATTAAAAGGAGGGAAAACAACCAAAACCCTACTTTCTATTTTTCGCATCATCGCAGTCCTTGAGTCTTGCCATGTCCCGAAGGTATCGACACAAAATTTGCGTTGGCAGAGGCGATGACTGCGCGTTCTGCATTTTCATTTTTACCAAAGCCGGAATGGAGCGTAGCGCAATGACGGTTAGCGTTGTTCCGTCATT
>Ga0123353_10015257_pt1 | contig 11145 bp, 6 predicted proteins | sample TergutLab28metaG_3_FD_92763 | JGI IMG/M metagenome (GOLD analysis project Ga0123353, IMG submission 92763) | Labiotermes labralis P3 segment gut microbial communities from Petit-Saut dam, French Guiana - Lab288 P3 | ecosystem: Host-associated > Arthropoda: Insects > Digestive system > Gut ... | reverse complement strand
TCCAGGGATGCCAAGAAACGCCATTGTTGATGGAATACTCCGCGCCGGTCAACTCGGCGGGGATGGCATCGTACACGGTGACGGTCGGTACGTCGTCGGGCCCATGGTTGGTGACGGTGAGGGTGTAGGCGATGGGGTCGCCGGGTTCGAGGGTGGTTCTGTCGGCGGTCTTTTGGATGGAGAGGTCGGCCTCCTCGCATGCCGGGGGTTGGGTGGTGACGGTGGTAATGACGACCGCCGTGTTGTTGCAGGGGTTGGGGTCGGGAATGGAGCCGCTGACGCAGGCGGTGTTGAGGATGGAGCCGGAGGCGGCGCTGCTGGCCTCTGCCCGGATCAGTAGGATGAAGGAAGCGCCATTTGCTAGCGCGCCGCGGGTATAAGAGCCGTTCCAGGGTTGCCAGGAAAGGCCGTTGTTGATGGAATACTCCGCGCCGGTCAACTCGGCGGGGATGGCATCGTACACGGTGACGGTGGGTACGTCGTCGGGCCCATGGTTGGTGACGGTGAGGGTGTAGGTGATGGGGTCGCCGGGCTCGAGGGTGGTTCTGTCGGCGGTCTTCTGGATGGAGAGGTCGGCCAGTTCGCATCTGGGTGTCTCGGAGTAGATGTTTGTGAACTCTACTTCGTTCCCGCCGTTGGGGTAGAACACCGTCACGGTTTCATCGGCGGATACCGACACGATCACGATCTGCCCCGTGGCCGCTTGCGGATCGTAGATCCAGTTCGTGTCGGCGGGATCGGTATCCTCGGTGATCTTAAAGTAGTAGATAGTATTAGGCATCAGGTTCGTCAATGGAAAACCAAAGCCGCCCTGGCCCAGCGTTGTCGTAATGTCGGTATACGGGTTTGGCAGGGGCGTGCCGCTGGCATCCGCTACCTGGGTGAGGCGGAAGGTAAAGATTTTGTCGGGCGGATTTATGCCACATACCGTCTTGAAGCCATAAATGGTAGCGGACAGGTTGGCCAGCTTGGTATCGGGAATGGAGATCGTGTCGGAAATCTGCTCCACATCCGTATAGGGGGTGTAGGAGAACAGGGTAATGGGATCCACAGGCGATTCATATCCAACCGGCGCGCGGAGTTCCTTCAAAGCGTATATGGCCATGTGGGTGGGCGTTAGCCACTGGTTGTCAAACACAAGGCGGCCATTGATGTTGGTGGCGCCGCTGGCCAGGTAATAAAAGTACGTGGCGCCCACCATAATGACCCGTTCGATGCCGGCGGGCACCCTTACCGTATCCCACCCAGGGTAAGCAAGAGCGATGTACAGGGCGAAGATCGCGTCGCTCAATAAAACATCCGGGTCTTGGGCGTCGTACTTGATCACGGTGACCGTGGTTCTGGTTCCGGTAGCGCTGGCGTTGGTGTCGGTGATATAAAACGATTCGTCTACAACGTCATAATATTCACCGGCGACCCATACCTCGTTGCCGATGGTGACAGTTTCGCCTGCCTGGCCCTTGATCAGCGCCTTGTAGGTGATGCGCAGCATAACGCCGTCGGGCACCACAAAGCTGACCTGATTGGATCCGGTCGCGGTGTACGTCCACAGATCGCCCGAGGTTGAGTTGGTGAGGCTGTGCACGACCCAATCGCCGTTCTCCCACGCCTCCATTATGATGGTGGTGAGATAGATCGCTAAGGTATCGCTCATTTGGTCGGTCACCGTATACCGCCCCGCGCCCCCGGCCAGGGTTCTCTCTTCCGTATTGATCAGGATGGTGACCGTAGCTACGTTGCTGGCGGCGACCATGGTTTTCTCCACCACATGTGTGCCGAACTCGGATATCCAACGGCTATTGAAGCCGTGAAAGGATGCCGTGTTTGCGATCGTGTACTCTCCTGCGGGAGGTTCTTCCTTCAGCCGCAGGGTGTACTCGATAAAGTAGGTTTCCGAAGCGGGGCCGGAATCGGAAAGAAGCGTGGGATTGGGGTAATACTCCGCCCCGCCCGGCCCCCAATTGATGCGGTACATATCCAGAAAGTCAAAGGACAGGGTGTTCCCGCTGATCGCCTCGCTCAGCATATCGGTAAAGACGCCGCCAACCATTTGATAAGGACCGTAGAAGGTTGAGGAGGCGTTGTTCTTCCAGATGCGCAGCGAAAAGGGCACGTACTCCATTTTGGGATCAAATACGTCGGTGAACACATCGTCGTAAGCAAGGTACTCGCTTCGGATGGCGATCCGGTAGGTCATGGTGTCTCCGCTCACGGTGGCGGTCTTGCGGAAGGGCCAAGAGATACCGGCGACCGCAGCTACGTATGGCTCTGTGGGAGTCGCCAGTCTCGATATGGGATTGTATCCATACACGTAGTTTTGGCAGTGATTTGCGTAGACGCCGGTTTGCCGCTCAAAGGCCTCCCGCAGGGTCATGGTGACACCGCCGCTCTCGATGATGGCGGTAAGGGGCGTTCTGTAGGTAATGGTGAGCCAGGTATCATCCGAAAAGGGCCAGAGGCTGTTGGCCTCAAGCTGTGACCACGGAATCCCGGTGGTATCGCCTATGAAATACATGCGCCAGGTGGTGGCCAAAGCGTTCATCTGCGCATAACCGTTGGTATTGTCCGCATCTAAAAGAGTAAAATCCACATTGCGGGTTAGGGTTCGTAGGCCCAGGTTATCGCTGTATACGGTGGCGAGGAAATAAGAAGGCACGTTGATCAGGCCAAACCTTCTGGGGTACCCGCTGGTATCGCCCTGAAAGCCGTAGAGATAAAAGATGCCGTCGTCAATCACGCTCACCGATTGGCCGTAACATGCCCTGGGCACATAGAACTCGACGGTCCATTCGATGTACTGGGGGCCGCTGGCGTCCCCGCCGAAATCCGCGGTCTTTGTGATGGTAGGCGAGGCCCCCGGCCTGTTGATGGTAACGCCAACGGTGTAGCTGGGGTGGTCGCCGTTGATGTCCACGGTGATGGTATTGTAGTATCTGTTGGAATCGTTGACGTTAAAATCGCTCAGGTTGGCCACGGTGGTCCAGAAGGGCTGAACGGTGGCCCTCACGATAGGGCCGTAGGGCAGGCCGACGTGGGCCCCTTGGGCCTGCACGTAGATGCCGTCTCCCCGCAATCCGGTAACCACTATCTCCTCCGGAGCGGGCAGGGTAAAGGAGAAGCCCCCGGCCCCGGCGGCCACGGGGATGTACCAATTGGCGATGGCTACACGGGCGGCGTCATAGAAGGTTACGTTGACGCCGTTTTCTCCGTTGGGCAGCGGGTTGTTTGCACCAAAGAGCAGCCCGGTAAGGGTATCGGTTGCGGTGGCGCCGTTGAGGGGCGTCACGTTGTCGCCGATGGACCAGTTGGTCCACCTGGCGGTGTACGCGTGATCCAGGTCCTGTGCGCCGGTTTTGTTGAAAAACTGGCGTACAAACTGAGCGCTGTTGTTGGCCCCAGCCGACGGGGTGGGCGCGCCCTCCTCGTCCAGACCTTGGGTCACGGCGCGGTTGTATATCCGGAAATCAAAGCTGTATATCCCTGCGGCCCCCGAATGGGCTGCCGCCCAATCGCGGATCACATTGGCCATGTCCAGTGTAAATACCACCACGATCTGCTCCCCCGGGGCTAGCGTAACGCCGGGAAAGGAAAGGCTGAACCCGTTGCCGAACAGCTGCCCTTGGAGCGCCCCGAATTCGGGGGGTATGTAGGGCGGGCCGTCGATCACCGAGACGGTCATGTCCTTGAATACGCCTCCCCGGATCAAGCCGTTGGTTCCGGGTTCCTCAAAATCGTTGAGGGTGATGCCGTGCACCGGCCCGTTTTGGGCGGTGATGGTGACGGTGTACTGCACGGATTGGTCCACGATAGGGGAAACGACGGCGGTCTTTGCGATGGCCAGCGTGCCGCTCAGCGGGTTTTCCACCGTGACGGTGACCGTGACGCCGTTGCCGAAGTCGATCAGCTGGTTGCTGCCCGTCTGGCGGAACTGGGCGGCGATGTCCAAGGTGAATAGCGCATCGCTGTAGTAATCGATAAAATTGACCAGCACATACTCCTGCAATTCCTCATCAAACACCAGAGCCGGATTGCCGTACCGGTCCACCTCGTCAAAATGCACTTTGATCAGGCCGTCGATATCGATGCTGTACCAACCGATCACCGGCCTGGGGCCGCTTGGCGTCATGCTGTCCCCATAGATGGGGTATGGGGAATGATCCACTGTGCTTTGCTGTACCCGCAGCTGGGACGGAAGCTGGTATGTAAGAACGCCCTGATCGTACGCAAATTGCAGCAAACCGCTTTCTCGAAAGGTGATCCGAAAGCTGTAGTTGCTGCCCAAATAAAAAACCGTAGCCGGATTGCCCTGGCTGTCGTAGATGAGTATGGGGCTGATCACAAAGTTGGTTAAATCCGAACTAAACCCAACCCGCGGGGCGATAGGAAGCATAGCCATAAAAATCCTCCTGACTCATACGAGGAACACGATGTAGCACATCCTATGAGCCAGTGTTGTCAGTTGTACCAATCACGCGCGAAGCGACATGCCAATTTTCAAGAAGCGAAAGAGCCGGTCGGCGGCGCTTTCCAGCAGCGCCGGGGCGTTTTCCAGCGCCTCCGCTAAGGGCATGGGCGCGTTGACGGCGGTGAGGATGCTGGCCTGGCCGATATCAAAGATAGCCTCGGCCTCGGGCCCCATGCCGCCCGCCAAGATCGCGACGGGTATACCCCGGGCCTGGCAGCGGCGCAAAATCCCCGTGGGCGCCTTGCCATAGCGCACCGACTGGCCGTCGATCCGCCCCTCGCCGGTGACCACCAAAGCGACGCCATCCAAGAGATGGTCGAACCGCACGGTGTCCAGCACCACGTCGATGCCGGGCAGCAGTTTGGCGTTCAATATTCCCCAAAGCGCGCCGCCCAGCCCTCCCGCCGCGCCGCAGCCTGGATGGCTGGCGATGTCGATGCCCAGCTGGGTTTCCAGGCAGCGAGCATAGTGAGCCATGCCGTTTTCCAACTCGCTAAGCATATTGCCCGTTGCGCCTTTTTGCGGGCCATAGACATACGTAGCGCCGGTGGGGCCCAGCAGGGGATTGGACACGTCACAGATGCAGGTGATATCCGCCGCCAGCGCTTCGGGCAGCAAACCGTCCAGGTCGATGCGCCGCACCCGCCCAAGGTCAGCGCCGCAACCGGGCAGCGTTTCGCCTTGGGCATCCAAAAAGCGGGCCCCCAGCGCCCGCAACATACCCATGCCGCCGTCGTTGGTAGCGCTGCCGCCCAGGCCCACCACGATCTTGCCGATCCCTTGGCCCAGGGCGGCGCGCAGCAATTCACCGGTGCCGTAACTGCTGGTATATAGCGGGTTGCGTTGGGCCGAGGTTACCAGGGGCAACCCGGAGGCTTGCGCCATTTCGATCATGGCAGTATCGCCAAATACAATGCCGTACTGGGCGGTGACCGGCGCGCCCAAGGGCCCGGTGACGGTGAAGGAACGGTACTCGCCCCCGGTAGCGGTTACCAGGGCATCCACCGTACCCTCGCCGCCGTCGGCTATAGGCGCCTCGATAATCTCGATCTGCGGTCCCAAATGCCGATAGGCTGCCCGGCGCAGCGCTTGAATGATGTCGGCGCTGGTAAGGGTACCCTTAAAGGAATCCGGGGCGAACAGCAATTTCACGCGTGTTACCTCACTACATTCATTGGGTTGCCGCCCAGGAAAGCCGAGAGGTTCGCCACGGCGATGTCCATGAGGCGCGCCCGGCTTTCGACGGGGGCCCACGAGATATGGGGTGTGATGATGCAGTTTTTCGCTTTCAAAAGGGGATTGTCAGCCGTGGGCGGTTCGCAGGAGAGTACGTCCAACCCCGCCGCGGCCACCTTGCCCGATTCCAGCGCATCCGCCAGGGCTTGCTCGGCGATCAGCGGGCCGCGGGCATTGTTGATGAGGATTACACCGTCCTTCATTTGGGCGATGCTGTCCTTGTTGACCATCCCTTGGGTGGAGGGGAACAGGGGGCAATGCAGGCTGATCACATCGGACTTTGCGTACAGCTCGTTCAATGGTACATAATCGGCGATCTCCCGGCCCTCGTCGTCCTGCTGTTCGTCATAGGCGATGATGTGCATGCCCATAGCTTTGGCGATGCGCCCGGTCACCTTGCCGATGCGTCCGAAGCCGACGATACCCATGGTTTTCCCCGCAAGCTCGATCAAGGGATAATCCCAGAAGCAAAAATCCGGGCTGTTTTGCCACCGGCCCTGGCGCACAGCCCTGTCGTGATGGCCGATGCGGTGGCAAATCTCCAGCAGCAGCGCGATGGCAAACTGGCCCACGGCAGCCGTACCGTAGGCCGGGATATTGCACACCACGATGCCCAGGGCGTTTGTGGCGGCCAGATCCACCACGTTGTAGCCCGTGGACAGCAAACCCACATACTTGATGTGCGGGCAGGCGGCGACGGTCTCCGCAGAGAGGGGCGTTTTGTTGGTGATCACGATCTTCGCGTCGCCGATGCGCTCTGTGATCTTGTCCGCGGGCGTGCGATCGTAGACCGTGAGCCGTCCCAGCGCTTCGAAGCCACCCCAGCTCAAATCGCCGGGGTTTTCGGTATAGCCGTCTAAAATTACGATTTTCATGAGCCTATTGTATCACATTTTTTGTTTTCTTGGTATACTGTACGCATGAAATAACAGGGGGGGATTTGTGTGGAATATAGGGCCCTTGGCAAAACCGGCCTCAACGTATCTATTTTGGGTTTTGGTGGCTTTCATTTGCTGGAGATCCCTGTGAAGGAAGCCGGGAAGTTGCTCAACGCCTACCTGGACGGGGGCGGCAATTACGTAGAAACCGCCGCCAATTATGGCGACGGCGAATCGGAGCGCAAAATCGGACGGTCCATCATGCACCGACGGGATGATTTCGTGCTGGTATCCAAGACCGGCATGCGGGATGGAGCAAGCGCGGCGGCGCAGATCGACCGGTCTCTGAGCAACCTTGGCGCCGATCATTTGGACGGCATCCTGATGCATGGGGTCGCCACTATAGAAGAGCTGGATCAGATCCTGGCTCCCGGCGGCGCGTACGAGGCTGCCCAAGCCGCACAGTGGGCCGGGAAGCTAGGCTTCATCGGCATCTCGATGCACGGCTGGCCCGGTGCGTTGATCGAGGCCCTCGGGCGGGATAGGTTTGCGGCGGTCATGTCCACTATCAATTATTATGACCGGTGCAACTTCCCCGAGATTGAAAATACGTTGCTGCCGCTGGCGCAAGAGAAGGGCGCGGGCGTGATCCTGATGAAGCCCGTAGCGGACGGGTACCTGTACCGCTCGGCTGCGGCGGCGTTTCGGTATGCCTTCAGCCGCCCGGTATCGGTGGTGGTGGCGGGCATCAACAACGAAAAGATGCTGAAGGATGACCTGGCCTACGCCGAAACCTATATCACAATGACTGTGGAGGAGGAAAACGCGCTGCTGACGAACGCCCCTGAACTGGGCGGCTATGTATGCCGGCAGTGCGGCAGATGCGCCTGCCCACGGGGTGTGGATATCCGGGAGGTATTCGCTTGCGAAGGGTACTACGACCGCCAGATGGCCCGCGGCGTCGTGGAGGATACGGCGCAATACGCGCTGATGGAGCGGCTGCGCTTTTGGTTCGGGCAGCAAGGATTGGGCCGGGCGCGGTATGAGAAGATATCCGGAGGCATCAGCGCCTGCAATGGCTGCGGCGAGTGCGTGCCCCAGTGCCCCTATGGGATCGACATCCCGGCGAAGCTGCGACTGGCCGACTATAAACTGGCTGGGAGAGATATGTATTGACAACCCTGAGCCTTCCCGTTATACTCAACCCATACCAACTAGGAGGACTGTGGATGTCGGTTAGCATTGTGTGAGGAAATCGCATAACTTGCGGCGCAAACGCGCCGGTTTGTTTGTGTTTCAATGCATTGGGCGCTGCCGACCTATCCATTGTCTGGTGTAATACGCTTCGCGGACGTGATAGGCTTTGCCCTGTCACGTCTGTTTTATGATGAGATGACGGCGCGCCCTCCATCAAGAGAGGGGAAGAAAATACACGTGAATCCTTATGAACAGGCATTAGAATTCGATGCGATCCTTGCTATGCTTTGCGAGGCCGCCCACTGTGAGCGCGCACGGGACCGCCTTCGCGCCCTTACCCCCACCCTCAGCGAGACCCGCTGCCGCCATGCCATGGCCGAGACCACCGCCGCCAGGGCGGTGCTGGACGCATGCGGCTCCCCGCCCCTTACCTCCATGGAGGAGGCGGAGCGCGTGCTTACCCTGGCCCTTTCCGGCGACATGCTTTCCGGCCCGGAGTTGGAGAGCGTAGCGCGGTTTACGGCGGCATGCGAGCGCATGCGCCGCTATCTGTCCTCCGCCGAGGGAACCGGCGCGGACATCGCCCTTGTGGGGCGCGGCATCGACGGCCTCTCTGATTTGCGGGGCGAGATTGAAAACTGTATCCGCGCAGGCGAGGTGGATTCCAGCGCTTCCAATACGTTGCGCGACCTGCGCAGGCGGATGGACAGCGTGAAGGCGCAGATTCAAACCCGGCTCTCCGCAAGCCTTGCCCACCGGCCCCATCTGTTTTCCGATACCATGGTGGTGATGCGCGGGGGCCGGTACGCCCTGCCGGTGAAGCGCATGTACCGCAACGAGTTTCAGGGCGCGGTGGTGGACATCTCCTCCTCCGGGGGTACGGTGTTTATGGAGCCCGCTTCGGTACGCAAGCTTTCCGACGAATGGGCCGAGCTGCACATGGAAGAGGAAAACGAGATTCGCCGCGTGCTGTACGCCCTTTCCGGCTTGGTGGCGGACAGCGCGCCCACCATCCGCCGCAACATGGAAGCGATGGAGAGCCTGGATTTCGCCTTTGCCAAGGCCCAACTGAGCAGGCAGATGAACGCCATCGCGCCGGAAATCACCGCAAAACGAAGCTTGCGCCTGGTGGACGCCCGCCATCCGCTGCTCAATCCCGCTGTCTGCGTTCCGTTATCCCTTGAACTGGGTGAAAAAGCACGGGGGATTGTGATCACCGGTCCCAATACGGGGGGGAAGACGGTTTCGCTCAAGACCCTTGGTTTGCTTGCCTTGATGGCCCAGTGCGGCTTGCATGTGAGCGCCGGGGAAGGCACGTGCCTTTGCTTGTTTGACGCCTATTTGTGCGATGTGGGCGACGGGCAGAGCATCGCGGAAAACCTTTCTACTTTCTCTTCCCATATGACACGGGTAAAGGACATTCTGGAAAAGGCCGGGCCGGAGAGCCTTGTATTGCTGGATGAACTGGGTTCCGGCACCGATCCGGCGGAGGGAATGGGTTTGGCCGTGGCCGTGCTGGAGGAACTGCGCCTGCGGGGCGGCATGCTGGTTGCCACCACCCATTACCCGGAGGTAAAGGCATATTGCGAAGGCGCCGAAGGTTTGCTCAACGCCCGGATGTGCTTTAACGAAGAAACCCTGGCGCCCACCTACCAGCTGGAGGTAGGGCAGGCAGGGAAAAGCTGCGCCCTGGCCATTGCCCGGCGCATCGGGTTGCCCGAACACCTATTGGAGCGCGCGGGGCAATACAGCGCGGGAGAGACCGCACCCGCTTCACAAAACCCAGCGCCCAAACCACAGGGCCAGCGGATCCAGGCCGCCAAGGAGCCTGTTCGCTCTACCCGTGCCCAGAGTTTTGTGCTGGGGGATTGCGTGATGATCTACCCGGCCCGGGAAATTGGCATCGTTTGCAAAACCGCGGACGACCGGGGCATGCTGATGGTGCAGATACAAAAAACCAAGCGCCCGGTAAACCATAAGCGGGTCAAGCGCATTGCCCCGGCGGAGCAGATGTACCCGGAGGATTACGATTTCTCCATCGTGTTTGACAGCGTGCAGAACCGCAAGGCCCGCCGGGTGCTGGACAAGAGGCATGATCCCAGTGCTGTTGTGGAGTTGGAGTAGGCGCCTGCCTTGGCAGGGGTGGGTGTACTGGGATGATGTATACACCGCCGGGCTTAAGGCAAACCCGGATGTTCTGCGCCGAGATTACAGCCCGGAGCAAACAAGGGGCGTGGCGATAAATAATGACAACCCGCTTGCGAAAACAGCAAACAGTGGTATAATAGATTCGCGGGGTGATGCTTTGAATAGTACGGGCGCAGGTGGGGCTATACCACGCGGCGACTGGAAGCGGATGAATGAACATGCCGCCCGGTACTACGAAGAAGTCCGCCATCGCACGACGGATGTTGCTGCGATTTCCAGAAACACAGGAGTTTCTGCCGAAGATATTGAAATTGTAAAGCAGCACGTGTTTTTCGCGAAGCACGACTTAGGGGATGATGAACCCCGCCGGTTTGATCCCAGCTATGATATGGCTGTATCCTGGCAAAAGCTTATCGAAGGAAGAAACATCCATGAAATGGATACGGTTATGTTGCAGCATGAGTTGCTCGAAGCCCATTACATGGCTGGCGGCATGGGTTACAGACAAGCGCACAGGCTTACCAACAAGCAGCATAACTACGAGGTGTATATCAAGGACCTGGACAGAAGGGCGGGGATTAAGTGAATGAGCTGAAACTGGTTTTGTTTGACGCGGCGAAGGTAGTTTATCAGTATACGCCAGAGGGAGAAGGAGAACCTGGCGAGATTGTGTACAGCATGGAGACAGATGATTGCACGGTGAGTAAACGCGCCTCAAATGATGAATCCGGCAGATACGGGTACAACGCTACCAGGAGAGTAGTTGAGTACATCCAAAAAAAGAATCTGCCACTGGCCCCAGTTCAAGCGTGGCATTGATACCGGGCAATTAACCTTCGACATAAGGAGCACTTGCGAATGCGGGCGCTCTTTTGTATACGCCGAAAGGCGGAATAAGCCGACAGGCTATAAACGGCGGTATCGGCGCGCTATGCGTGTATATACTTGGGGAGGGTTGGGCGGATGCCATGCGGGGAAGGTCAGATATGCCGATCAACAAGGGTACAAAAAATTGCGGCGTTACGGAAACGTCGCAATCAGGTGGAGAGTGTACACCTCCAAGGGGAATCGAACCCCTGTTTCCGCCTTGAGAGGGCGGCGTCTTGACCGCTTGACCATGGAGGCGCATGGCTGGGGAACTAGGATTCGAACCTAGACAATACGAGTCAGAGTCGTAGGTGCTGCCGTTACACCATTCCCCACCACCGACCAGACTCGCCG
>Ga0123353_10015256_pt1 | contig 11146 bp, 9 predicted proteins | sample TergutLab28metaG_3_FD_92763 | JGI IMG/M metagenome (GOLD analysis project Ga0123353, IMG submission 92763) | Labiotermes labralis P3 segment gut microbial communities from Petit-Saut dam, French Guiana - Lab288 P3 | ecosystem: Host-associated > Arthropoda: Insects > Digestive system > Gut ... | reverse complement strand
GACCACGTTGAGGTCGCTGTAGTAGCCGCCCCCCACCGTGACGGACCCGACGGCCACGCCTTTGGTGTCGCGTCCGGCGGTTCGGATTTCGACCCCGTCCATGTCCTGACGGACGTTGATTTTCGTGAAATACAGCGCCGACAGCGGACCGGCGGTATGTCCGGCGTAGTCGTAGAGGAACTCCCGGGCCGTGACGGACAGCGGAAGACCGGCCGCCTCGATCCCGCTGGCGGGTCCCACGCTTCCCAGCGTGATGCTCGATACGGTCGAGGCCGTTCCCGAGAGGATAATCCGGGCCTCGTTGGTCAGGTCGCCCAGCGTGATCTTCGTTCCGCCGCTGGCATTCATCACCAGGTTGCCCGTCAGCGTCACCGTGGGGGCCTTGATCGACTTGAGTCCGGCCCCGACGACCTCGATCCCGTTGATGACCGTGGTCTTGATCGCCTTGCTGGCGCCCTTGACGGTGATGGTCAGCGTGCTCTTGGCGCCGCCGGGCGTGAGGGTGAGCGTCGGCGTTCCGCTGGTTCCGCCGCCGGGAAACTCCAACTGCCCGCTTCCACCGCCCGAGACCGACACCGTCACCGTGCTGCCGTTATCGTCCAGGTACGTGTGCTTCCCGACGAAATCCACGACGCTCAACAACAGCCGCGGTTCGAGCGATTCCATCGCCGGCGCCCACGCGGTCAACGCATCCTGCCACAACAATGTCGACATGCTCATCCTTTCCGATGCCCGTCGGATACCCGAAGCGGACTGTCTCACGCCAGAAGGGCATTTTGTCATAAACCATCCCGCCGATCAAGGAAATCGAACGACAAGGCCATGTCTTTCGGCCTCCCGCGAGGCACATTTCTTTTTACCACAAGACACAGAGAACCACAGAGTGTCACTGGGAAATCAAAAAATCTTTCGCGAGGCTTGCCGGTTTGCGCCGTAAGGTGTTCTGCGCGACGAAACGTTTCTCTATACATAACATCCTACATCGCAAACCGGCAAGCCATTGCGAACGGTTTTTCGATCACCAACATCCCCTCTGTGTCCCTCTGTGCCTCTGTAGTAAAAAAACGCTGCCTCACGCGATATACACCGTCTCTCCACCGCTGATGCGGAACGTTCCGTTTTTCGCGCTGACCGCCCCGCCACCGAATACCTGCACGAATCCGCGGGGGCCCGGTTTGCGGTCCATGTTGGTCTGCCCCACGCCGACATGCCCCGCCTGGCCGGTGATAATCACCTCGGCGTTGACCAGCGTGTCGGCGGAAATCGACCCCACGTCCCCATGGATCGTCACATCGCCCTTCAACGCGCCGCTGATCCGGGCCGACCCCAGTGTCTTACCCGACGGAGCCCCGCTGAGCGTGAGCATCGTCACCGACAGATTGCCCTTTTTCACGGTGCGGCCCGTCAGGATTCCCTTGACCGTCAGCGTTCCGATGGACCCGGCGTGAATCGAACCCCCGTCCATCGACCCCATGGTCAGCGTGTTGAGCTTGCCCGCCGCGCTCATGTGGCTGTAAACGGTTCCGGGCGCCTTCAGGTTGCCCAGCGAGACGCCCTTGGCGTCCTTTCCGGTCAGCGTCAGACCGATGGGCGTCGTCGCCGTTCCGAACCGGATTTGCGACGAGATCGTTCCGATGGTCCCCGCCGTGATCGAACCGCCGTCCATGGCCAGCATGTTCACGGTGTTGATCCGCCCCTTCGCGTTGATGTAGGCCGTGACGACGCCCGTCGCCTTCAGCGTGCCGATGGAGACGCCCTTGGCATCGGTGTCGGTCATCGTGATGTAGGTGGGAGTCCCCGCGTCGCCGAGTTTGCCCTTGACCGTCAGCATGCCGATGGAACCGGCTGCGATCGACACGTAGCCGCCCTTGGTGCGGTCGTAGATGGCGTCGGCGGTCAGGCTGTTGATGCGCCCTTTCACGTCGAACTCGATGAGCCCGCCCTCGAACTTGCTGTCCCCGAGGATCGGGCCGGCTAGTTTCATGCTGCCGATGGAGATCCCCTTGGCGTCGGTTCCGGTGACGGTGATGGAGTAATACCAATAGCCGGCGTGCCGGGCCTCGAAGTCGCGGTATCCCTTGGTCGTGATCGTTCCGACGGAGGCGGCGGTGAGGCATCCCGCGTTGGCGGCGCCGACGGTGATTTTGTTGACGCGCCCCACGGCGGTGATGTATCCCCACATCTCGTGCCCCACCGTGAGCGTTCCGATGGAGACGCCCTTGGCGTCGGTTCCGTCGGCGTACACATCGGCCTGCATGCGGCCTTTGACGGCGATTTTCGGATACCAGGACGCCACCACGTTGGGCCGGGCCTCCGACTCCCCGAAAATTTCCTTCGCCGTCAGCGACAGCGGAAGCCCCGCCGCATAAATGTAACTGTCGGGATACACGTAGGAGAGCGTCAGGGTCGTCACGGCTGTTGATTGCCCCATGAGCGCCACGGTGCCGCCCCGGAGGTCGCCCAGCGTGATCTTCGTCCCCCCGCCGATGTCCATCCACAGCATTCCGCTGATGTTCACCGCGGGGGCCTTGATCGACTTGAGCCCGCGCTCCATGACGTTCAGTTCGTCGATGATCGTGCTCTTGATGTTCTTGTTGGCCCCCTTGACCGTGATCGTCAGCGTGCACTTGGCGTTGGCGGGCGTGAGGGTAATGACCGGCGTTCCGCTGGTCTCCTCCCCCGGAAACTCCACGATGCCGCTTCCGCCGCCCTTGAGCGTCACCGTCACGGCGCTGCCGAGGCTGTCGAAATACGTATATTTCCCGTTCTCCAACGCAAAGGCGCTCAGCAGCATGCGCGTCTCAAGCGGTTCCCAAACCGGCACCATCAAACCGCCGCCCGAGTCCCTCGCGTCTATCCGCCCCGATTGTCCTGTCATGATCGCCCCTCGCGTAAAGTCGTTACGGTTCCTCTTCGAGATTCATCGACAGGCGGCGGCGGACACTTTTGTAAGAGCGTGCCGGAAAGGTTGCACGGACGAACGCATGGAATTTCCCTGTTCGTTCGCAGACCTTCACAAGTGGCGCGATTGGCCGCAAGGCCCTGCCATTTTGCGTTGTAAAACGTTCCGGGCGCCGGGAACGTTTTACAACGCAAAATGCCAAGGGCCGGTGGCCAGAGTAGGCGACTTCCATCTACAAACGTGACGTGCCCCCACATGCGTCCACCCTGGCGCCACGCGATTGACCCCTTCCCTCCCGACCGTCTGCCGTGTATAACGTTTCGCATCGCAAAAAGGACAAACCATAAGGAGATGCTCATGGAACTGCTCGTGCGCAAGACGGACGATTTTGTATTGACCGGCCGCGGGGACGCGCCCGCGTGGGAGAAAGCGCCGTGGGTGGACCTGACCCGCGTCGGGAACGGTTCGGGAACGTACAAAACACGCGCCAAGGTGCTCTACAGCCACACCGGACTGTACCTGCTGGCCGATTGCGAGGACCGCATCCTCACCGCCGACATGACGCGCGATTACGATCTGCTGTTCACGCAGGACGTGATCGAGGTGTTCCTTCAGCCCGAACCGTCGCAGTGGGCGTACTTCGAGTACGAAATTTCCCCGCTGGACGTCGAACTGCCCCTGATGATCAACAACGCCGGAGGTCCCTTCCACGGCTGGCTGCCGTTCGGGTACACCGCCGCCAAGCGGGTCCGGCACGCGACAAGCGTCCGTGGCGGCGAGCGGAAACCGTTCGCCAAAGTGGACGGCTGGATGTGCGAAATGTGCATCCCGTACGCCCTGCTGACCGGTCTGCAAAACATCTCGCCGACCACCGGAACGACGTGGCGGTGCAACATCTACCGCATCGACTACGATCACACCGCCCCCACCCAATGGGCCTGGTGCCCCGACACCGGCGGGAATTTCCACGACTTCCGTAAATTCGGGACGTGGAAATTCGAGTGAAAATGGATGTTGATGTGGCTTGCCGGTTTGCGCTGTAGGATGTGGTGAAAAGCGAACGTTTCGTTTTTCACCACGTCCTACAACGCAAACCGGCAAGCCACATTCACGACCTGACGAACAGTCCGGTCACCCGGACAATCCTTTGAGCTGGTCGCGAATGGTCGCCGCGTCTTCGTAGCGTTCCTCGCGAATGGCCTTGTCGAGTTCCCCGCGGAGTCGCGCCGTCGGGTCCACGGGAACCTGCGACTCGAACTCCTTGATCATCGCCCGCAGCACGGCCAATTCACCGCTCTCGTCGACCAACTCCTCCTGCCCCATCCGCTGGTACGTCCGCTTGATCCGCTCGATCCCGCGCCGCAGGGTTCCGAGAGCGTCCTGATGGTTTCCCCGTTCCGCCGACCGGCGGGCACGGGCCCGCGTGAGCATCATCACCACGTAAGGCCGATACTGCTCCATCGCGACCCGGTCGGACTCCTCCCTCGCGTACATGGCCAGGAAATCCATCGCGCGGAGATTCCGCGACGTGTCCCGCTCCACCGCGGGGTAATCCTCCAGCACGAACTCGGCCAGGTAGCGGTGGTAGTACATCTGGGCTTCGTTGCGGAGCCGCTCGCATCCGTCCTCGTCGACGGAGAACCCCATCTCGCTTCCATCGTGGTGGTGGCGGTGCGTGTTGAGTTGATCCTCGTAATAGTGCAGCAGACATTCGAACCCGTGAGGACGCACGCCGTCGGGACGCCCGGCGACCTCCATCTGGAGCAGCCCCATGTCCAGGCGCAACTGGATTTTGTCCCGCCCGTCCGCGCCGCGAATCCGCCGCGCGGACACCTGCCCCGGTTCGAACGGCCAATCGTTCAGGATGGATCCAATGTCTACGTTCACGATACACCCATTGTACCGCCAGCGGCGAAGATGCCAAGAGTTTCCATCTTCCACCGTTTCGTGTATCATGATCCACATGAAACACACAGGCTTTCTCGTCGTGGTCTCGGGCTGGATGCTGGTCGGATGCGGCAACGTCGTCGGGCCCGAGGACTTTTTGTACACGTATCGCACGGGAGCCCCGAGCGGGGCGCCCGTCTCGCCCGGAGCGGCCGTCTACGCGGGGCAGCAGGACGGCTACCATGTGCTCAAACTCCGCGGAAGCGGCACGCCGTCGGACTGGTTCGTCAATGTCTCCGACAAAGACCGGACGTTCCGCTGCCGCGTAAACCAACTCCCGGCCGACTTCCCGCGCGACTTTCAACCGCTCCGCATGGAGGCGTTCGAAACCAGCGAGGACACCCGCGATTACATCCGCGATTACCTCCACCGCAACATGAATCAACCCGGTGCGGGAACGGCGGACACCACACCCATCGGCGGCGACAACTGGATCCGCGCGGAGTGACGGCCGCCAGTAGCCAATAACCAGTAGCCAATAGGTATGGCAAGGTTGTCCGTACCGCGGAGCACACGGGTACACGTCACGTTTGTGGCAAAGCCTGACCTGCCAGCAACCCTGCCATTTTGCGTTGTAAAATGTTCCTGGCGCCAAAAACGTTTTACAACGCAAAATGGCAGGGCCGCTGGCAGGTCAGGCTTTGCGATGATTCCTACCTATTGGCTACTGGCGACCTCTCTCCTGGGAACGAATCCCACCGCCACCAGGCTGGCGACGGCCGCGACCGCTCCGATCAGGAACGTCCACATGCTTCCGTACTGCCAGAGGATGCCTCCGATGAACGGCATCGAGACGGCCGCCACGTGGTTCATCGCCACGCCCGCCGACAACGTGGCCGTCCGCTCCTCCGGTGGAACCACGCGGTTCACGAACGTCGTCATCGCCATCCCCAGGATGAAAAACGATCCGTCAATCACGAACAACACATACAACGCCATGCGACGCACGGACTCGTCAGGCCAAATCCACGGCGCGAACGCGTACCCGATGAACACCACCAGCATGCTCGCGTAATACGTGTACAACACCTTCCGCTCACCGACGCGGTCGATGACGCGCCCGACCAGAGGCCCGCAGAACGTGATAATCACCTGCGCGATCGCCCACAGCGTGAGCATGGTCATCACCGGCATCTCGTACACGCTGACCAGCAAAAACGCGGAAAAGGCCAGGAAAACCTGCTTGCGCCACCCTTCGAGGAAACACAGCACGAAATACAACGCCGTCCCGCGACGCAAGGCCAGCCGGGGCCGCCGGGCCTTGGTGTTTCGCGGAATCCCCAGACACGCGCCCGCCGCCAGAACCGCCGCCGCCCCGGCGATCAGGTACGTCTTCCGCATGTGCACGCCCATGTGCTCCATGAACATCGCCACGCCAAGACCCACAAACGCCCCGATCGCACCCGACGTCGCCAGGATGCCCAGTTTCCGCCCCGTCTTTCCCGGCTCGGCCAGACCCAGCGCGATCGAATTCGGCAGCGGCATCCAGATGTGCAAGCCCTGCGACCAGATCATGCTCAATCCCAGCACGAAGAGGTAGCTTTGGGGCACAAACGCGTACGCGCCCAGCCCGGCGGCCACGAACAGCAGCACGGCCGACGCGATGAGCGGTTCGGCGATTCCCGCCAGCAGCGCGAGAATGAAAAACGCGAGGATGCCGCACGACTCGCGGGCGGCTTCGATCTGCCCCATCTGCAATCCGTTAACCCCGATGTCCTCGCGCAGAAAGTTCGCGTTCAAGGCCATCTGAATCGTCATCGTCATGCTGACAAGCCCGACGGCCAGACAGAGGAACAACGTCCCGCGATACCGCTGTTCCGCCGTCAGCGACGGCGACTCAAGGCTGATCGTCGACACGGGATTCAACACAAGCGGCGGCGGCTGTATCGGCGGCGGCCCAGACTGTTTCGTCGTCACACCCAACTCCAGATAAACGCCAACCGCCCCGCGACACACACGGCACGCGAGGCGACAAACCCCACCATACCACAACCACCCCCCCGCGACAAGTGACAAGCGACCGGCGGGACACGAGGGACGCCACCCAAAAAACACCACGATCGGCCCGCGTGTGCGGAGCCGGTCGTGGTTTACGATGTCGGGGCGAGAGGATTTGAACCTCCGACCTCGTGCGCCCAAGGCACGCGCTCTAGCCAAGCTGAGCTACGCCCCGATGATGAAACGGTATTGTGGCATCCCCGGCGTGGAACGTCAAGCGCACGCGCGTAACGGCCAAGAGCCCCGCTTTAGCGGCGGAAGACGCGGACGGTGCTTAGCCATTCCTGCCAGCGGGCCCAGAGTCCTTGCATGCCCAGGCGGCGGGAGAGTTGGTGAAGTTGCGCGTCCTCGGGCGCCAGCGCCAGGGCAAGGTTGACGTAGCGACGGGCACGGGGCGCCTGGCCTTTCTGGACGTGGGCCAAGGCCAGGTTGTACAACGCCAGCGGGTAATTCCTGCGAAGTTTCAACGCCCTGCGGCCATGACGGATCCCGTCGTCGTACTCGTTGAGCATGAAGAAGCTGACGGCCAGATTGTGGTGCGCCACCGCGTCCTCGGGCCTGAGGCGGACGACGCGCTTGAGCACGGTGTTGGCCCGTTGAACATGTCCGGCTTCGATCAGCAACTGCCCGAGTTCCTGGAGCATGTCCGCGTTATCACCGCAGCGCTGCAACTCGGTCAGCAGATGCCTGGCGGCGTGTCGCGACCGGCCTGTCCGCAGCAGCAGTTGCCCCAGGCGGGCATGGGCGGCGGGATAATCGCGATCGATCCGCAGCACGAGGCGGAACTGTTCCTCGGCCTGGGTGAGTTTGTCCTGCTTGATCGCGATTTCGCCCAGGAAAAAATGGGCCGTCGCGTGATCGGGCGACTGTTCCAGCACGCGCCGGAATTTCTCGGCGGCGTCGTTGTATTGGCCCTTCTCCAGGAACAGTTCGCCCAGGTCCAGCAGCGCGTCGAGGTCGGCGGGGTCCTGTTCCAGTTCGGCTTGGTAATGCGATACCGCTTTGGCCCAGTCGCCTTTTGCCCAGCAGGCCTCGGCGATCCGGTTGTGCGCGTCGGGGTGCTTGGGGTCCAGTTGAAGGGCCTGCTCCCAGCAGTGGATCGCCCGGTCGTACTGCTGGCGGGCGTGGAGACTCAGCCCGATGTTGTAGAAACAGAGCGGGCATTCCGGTTTGACCTGCCGCGCGAGATAGAACATCAACTCGGCGTTGTCGTGGTCGCCCATTTCGAGGTACGTGAAGATCCGGTTGCAGTACGAGGCCTCGTAGGAGGGGTCGAGTTTCTGGATGCGGCTGAAGAATTCGAGCGCCTCGGCGTGCCGTCCCAGGCGGGTCATGTCGACGCCCAGGCAGTTGAGCGTTTCGCGGTCGTTGGGTTCGAGGGACATGGCGGCTTGGTAGGACTCGACGGCGCGGGGGTACTCTTCCATGGCGTCGAAGGTCAGGGCGAGATTAAAGTGCCAGTCGGCGTTGTTGGGATTGACGTCAATGGCGGCCCGCAGCTCGGCGGCGGCCTCCACCCAGCGTCCTTTTTCGTAGAGCTCGCGTGCGCGCTCCACGCGCGTTTCGGCGTCAATCCAATCATTGATCGGCATGGGAGCCCGTTCACAAAACCGGATGGCGATCGAATTCGTCAGCCGTGTTGTCCTTTTTTATCGCGCATGCCACAAAATGCATACTCGACACCCCTATTCTACCGCCACATGGCGATTGCGACAAGGGGCTGAAGAAAGAAACATGCGCATTCGCTCAGACTTTTCCGAGTTTTGCGCGATTGGTCTATTTCTTTTTCTGTTCCAGGGCCTTTTGCTGCCAGTACTTATTGATATCGATCCCGCATTCGGGGTTCGGGCAGATGCGCTGCATGGAGGCCCGATTGATTTCCATCGGGTCGAGGTAATATTGTTCGCACTGGGGGCATTTGTCCATTCGCCCCATGACGGCCTGGCACTTTTCGCACCGAATCCGCGGGGGTCCTCCGGCGCCGGGCATGGGGGGCAGCGACGTGGCGTGGATTTTCAAGCGGTCTTCTTCCGAGAAGTCCAGATACTTCTTGGACAGGCGCTCCCCGCACTGGGGATTGACGCACTGGAGATGGACCATCGGGTTGGGGTCCACCTTGGTGCTCGGTCCGCTCATGGAGATATACAGCATGATACAGACGCCGATAATAATGACAATCAGCGCGCCACCAAAGACCCATTCCATCCGGCCGGCCTGACCGCTGCCGCCGAAATCCAGCCGCTTGACGCCCGCGTCCGACCACTGAGAATTACGCATGGACATGATGTGTACTCCAATATCAGGTTTCGATCCACGAAATCCACGATCTGATTTCATCACCACGAACTACCGCAGCATACCACCCTCACCGCCAAGTTTTCAAGATGAAAATTGCACCGTTTTCACATGGGGTGCGATTGGTTTTTCTGGCATGGTGCACGTCGCTGTTAACAACCGGTCCGGCGCGTAGGCCCTGCCGTTAGGCGCTGTAGGAGGTTGTACACTACAAAACGTTTTGTCGTGTACGACCCCCTACAGCGCCTAACGGCAGGGCCTACGCGCCGGACCGGTTGTCTATCAGGGGTCAAAGGACATCGTGCCAGGAAACGCCCCCCCTCTCACACCCGCAGCCTCACCGTCGCCCGGCCTTTGAACCCCGCCTGGGCCATCAGGACACGGAAATGCGGTCCATGGGCGCCCACGTCACCGAAGAGGCGATACGTGGCCACGTGGGCCAGCTCGTGCACCAGCGTCGGAATCACCTGCGACGGATTGGCCGACAGCAGCCTCGGGTTGAGGTCGATGCGTCCGTCTTTGTAGAACGCCCGTCCCAGCGACCGCCGCAGCCGCCCGTTGTACCCGAACCGAATCCCGTCGGCCCACTCGGCGTGTCCCCACGCTTCCAGAACCCGCCAGGCCAGGGTGCGCAGCAACGCGCCGTCGGGCAACGGTTGATCGGGTGTCCACAAGTCATCCAACGACAGCGAGATCATTTGTGACCAAACGTCATCGACTTGACTTCCACGCCGGCGATGGCGGACAGTTTGGCGGACAATTCGTCCGCCTTGGCCTGGTTACCGACCATCTCCAGCAGCACCAGTCCGTTGGGCGAACCGGCCTCGCAGCCACCGGGGTCCACCGCGTGAAGCCCCAGCCGGGTCTTGATGCACCCGCCATACTGCGTGAGCAACTGCTGCACTTTGACGGCCTCGGTCAGCCGGTTGGTCAGATGCACCCCGAGAATCACATGATCGTCCGCGTTCATCGTCACGCTCCTTTCACCGGTACTGTACCACGGACGCGAGGGAGTGTATAGTGTCGGTCTGTGGTCGGTGAACCGTCTTCGCCCTTTGAACATGGAGCCCCTGTGACAACGCAAGCCTCGACGAAAGATATCGCCATCGTGCGTGAATTGGCTAAACAGATCGCGGAGATCGCCGCGCTGCCCGCGCAGGAAACCAAGCGGGCGCTGTGGCGCAAACTCAACGGCCTGAAACCCGACAGGCCCATGGTGATGATCGACCAGATCTGCTGGAACGAACTGCCCGCCGACGACCTGGCCCCCCGTAGCGAACACCCCGACTGCCGACAGTACGAGGCCCATTTCCGACGCGTGCTCTACCAGTGGAAACACTTCCCGGTGGACATGGTGGTCGAACCGTTCGTTCCGGTGTACAAGGCCATCGGCGGAACATGGTTCGACGTTCCGGTGCAGGAAGAAACCTCCGTCAGCGACCCGACCAGCGGCGTCGTCGGGCACAAGTTCATCAATCAATTCGAGCGGGACGAGGACCTCGAAAAAATCCAGATGCCCACTGTCACACACGACGAGGCCGAGACCGCCCGGCGGCAGGCCGTCGCGGAGGACCTCTTCGGCGGCATCCTGGAAACCAGACCCACCGGATCGGACACGTTCATCGGGTTCTGGGACCCCATCAGCACCTGGATGAGCGTGGAGGGCGCGCTGTACGCGATGATCGACAGGCCGGAATTCATGCACCGCCTGCTGGAGCGGATGACGCGGGTCTTCGAATCGCGCCTGGATCAACTGGAGTCGCGGAACCTGCTCTGCCAGCCGCAGGGGCTCATACACTGCACGGGCGCGTACACGGACGACCTGCCCGCGCCAGGATACGATCCGCAACGGCCTCGGACGAAGGACCTGTGGACGGCGGGTCTGGCGCAGATGCTCGCGACGGTGTCTCCGGCCATGTTCGAGGAGTTCGAGGTGGCGTACGTCAAGCGTCTGGCGTCGCGGTTCGGGCTGGTGTACTACGGCTGCTGCGATCCGTTGGACCG
>Ga0123353_10015255_pt1 | contig 11146 bp, 12 predicted proteins | sample TergutLab28metaG_3_FD_92763 | JGI IMG/M metagenome (GOLD analysis project Ga0123353, IMG submission 92763) | Labiotermes labralis P3 segment gut microbial communities from Petit-Saut dam, French Guiana - Lab288 P3 | ecosystem: Host-associated > Arthropoda: Insects > Digestive system > Gut ... | reverse complement strand
TTAGACCCGTTATATAACTTCGGTATATGACGTTTTTAACTTCTTATAGCGTAATATGCAGAAAAAATACGCCAATACACCCAATTTTGCAACATGAAAAACACTAATCAGGTGAAAATCAGTTAATTATTTTTCTTGACCTAAAAAACCGCACCAAACAAGAGGAATCTCAATCCTAATTTCCTACCTTAAACCGCACAAGCCGTAGCGGATTGCCCGTGCTGTTCTTTAATGTTTGCAATGAATAGATATACCCTTTGTGAAATACCATTTTCGATGGGGAGATGACCAAGTTGTAATCGTCGCATACGAAACGGCTTTGGCATACAAACTTGCCTCCATTTTCATACACCCAAACATTGAGTTTATTACCGCCTTCCTCTGCCGGCATCTCAAAAAAAAGCAAATTACCATCCGAATCTTGGATAATATTTGAAAACAAGGGAAGCAATTTAGGAACAGATATTTTGTTAAGATTTTCTTTCATACTTTCAAAACACTCATCAATTACCTTCTCTGTTATCCCATGCGACATCATTCTTTTTTTATCTTCTGCATCAAACTTATCAATACTTTTTTGGTATATCTCTTTTTGCTCAGCCACGGATAAATATTTTTGCGCCCAAGTCAATTTGTCTTTCGATTTCAAGTTTCCGTTAATGTCATATATCATTATTTCGCCGCTGTGGGGCAATGCAACTATTAATCTGTCTTTTACAAAAGCAATTTTAGGAGGATAGAATTGGGCATCAGAGTTTTGAGGCATGAGCCGGAAGTTTACAACATCCTCTTTGTCATTTCTTGTAATAATAACTGAACCATCATTATTTGGTGTAAAATGATCCCAAATAATCTTCTCTTTATTGGTTTCAAAATCTATAATGGCTACAAAATCCCTCTCCTTCTCTTTCCATATTGCCCAACCTACTAAGGCAATTTTGTTGTTAGAAAGAGGAATTATTTCTTTTGCCATATAGTTTAATGTTAATGTTTTAATGTAATTTCCATCCAAATCAAAACAATTCATTTTCCCCATTTTGTCAAGACCGGTAAAAAAGGTATTGTTTATCACACCTTGAATGGCTTCCGGTTCTTTGACCTGTTTTCCCGATTTGTCTTTTACACCAAATTCCTTTACAAATTTTCCGTTTTCATCAAACAGTGAATAAAAGTTACGGTAACGATGACTTACAACCACTGAGCCTGTGGGGGTCAGCACAATGGATTTACGGTCTCCCATGGGCGTATTGTAAAGCGTATCATAGTAACTTACAAATACTTTATCCCAATTGTTGCCTTTTGCATATTCAGTATCGGGCGTTAACTTTACGACCCCTTTTTTGTAAATATCTAACAACGACTGGGTAAACATAGCATGCCAAAACAGCATGAAACAGATGAAGACTAAAAACTTTTTCATAGTATTAAAAATTGGTTTATAATTAATTAAATTCAATCATTTTTCCGTTAGAATCAAAAACCTTGATGGTCATTTCATGTTGGGAATAGGGGCGATTGGAATCAAATTCACCGTCAAAACAGTAAATTATCTGATATTCACTCACTTTATTTTCTCTTTGAAAAAAGCCAACCAAACAAATGGCGCAAGCTACCGAAGCAGCAGTTATGTAGTACCATATTTTCTTGTTAAACTGATGTTTGCGAATAGTTGGCGCTGTAAATTGTGGAATAACAATCGTGGGATTGCCTAAGTTGTTGATATCTATTTTAATAACTTCCGCAAACGTTCTTTGTTCCTCAACTTTGCGAGTACACAAGGCACATTCAGCCAAATGTTTTTTTATGAGGTCGCTTTCATGAGCATCCGTTTCATGATCAATAAATCTTTGAATCAATTCATCATCAATACATTTCATAATTCATTCTTTTTAAAATTAATTTCAATTTTTGTAAGGTCCGCGACAAAGTTTTTCCAATTGAAGAGAAGTTAATTTCTGTAATTTGGGCAATCTCTTTGTAGGAATATCCTTCGCTATAAAGCATTATTATTTTCATTTCCATCGGTTTAAGCACTGCAATTGCTTGTTTAAGTATGATTGTGTTTTGTTTTGTTTCAAAAGATTTATCCTCACTTTCCGGCTCTATCAGGGCGTTCAGTGGCGTTTCTCTTTCATTTCGTTTCACACAATCAATACATTTGTTAATAACAGCCCTTGCTAACCAACTTTGCGGATGCAAAATAGCATCTCCTTTTTGCAATTTTACAAAAAAACAGACAAATATTTCCTGCACAATGTCGCTTGCAACATCTTCGTCATTAACCATCTTGCTTGCAATGCGAAACAATTTAGGATAATTTTCCTTGTATGTACTTTCAAAATTCATACTATTATGTCTGATTAAAGTATGATTTTGTGACAAATCTTCAACCTAAAATCTAAAATCGTAAATCTTAAATTACCACCTCTTTCAGTTCCACCTTTGGTGCTAAGTAATCTTCTTTCACTGTTTCCTGTTTCATTAAATCAGTGCTCAGATATTTCTTGTTGCAATCAGGGAAAACGGTGGCAATTATGCTGTTGAATCCATATCTTTGTTGAAGTTTGATGGCGCCAATTAAATTTGCGCCGGAGGAGATTCCCAAGCCAAGCCCAAATGTTTGCGCCAATTTCTGCGCCATAATAATGGCATCGCCATCAGAAACCTGAATCACCTCGTCGGTTTTTCCGTAATTCATAATTTCAGGAATAAACTCATCGGAAATGCCTTGTATTCTATGACTACCCACTTTATAGCCAGTGGTTAAAGTTGGACTTTCCTTAGGTTCAAGCGGATGAATTTTGATGTTTGGATAAAACTCACGCAATCCTCTTCCCACGCCAATAATTGTCCCGCCTGTTCCCACGCCGGCAATAAAAGCATCTATTTGTGAATGTTTATCTTTCAACTGACTGTATATTTCCCGTCCTGTTTTTTCGTGCGCTTTAACATTTTCGATATTAGAAAACTGTTCGGGCAGAAAAACGCGAGGGTCTTTTTCTGCCATCTCTTGGGTCATGGCAATACTTCTTAAAAAACCGCCTTCTTCTTTGGAAACGGTAATAATATTTGCACCAAAACTTTCTATAATCTGTTTACGTTCAATGCTTAACCAATCAGGCATGATAATCGTCACATTACAACCCAACAGTCTTCCGATGGCAGAAAAAGAGATGCCGGTGTTTCCGCTGGTAGCCTCCACAATGGTGTCACCGGCTTTCAGTTTATTCTCTTTAAATGCTTCTTTCAGAATTTGTAACGCAATTCTATCTTTAATACTTCCTGTATAATTGCGCTGTTCGCATTTTGCATAAATAATTCCTTCGTTGTTTTGCAGCCGGTATTTGATACCGATCATAGGCGTATTTCCTATTAAGTTTTCTAAAATTTCAAAAGTATGCATAGTTTTTTATTTTTAATCTAACAAGATCATAAAAATATGAGAAAAATCTATTATACAAAATAAAAATATATAGAAAGACTAATCTCTAATCTTTAATAAATATCCTGCTCCATGTACGTTGATAATCTCTACTTTCGGTTCGTGTCCGGCTTTGTATTTGTTCTTTCTTTTTCCTCCAATAGGGTTAAGGTTTTCCGGAGATTCTTCATCTTCAGATCTAACATGCTTTCTTACTTTGGAAAGGAAGACATCTAAACTTCTTCCCATAGCAGCTTTTGAATCTCCCCATATTTCTTTTGTAATGATATCTCTAGGAACCAATTTGTTCTTATGTTCATACAACATTTTTAGCAATTTGGCTTCTTTTCGGGTAAGCATACATTCTTCTTCTCCTTTGATTAATTTCAGTTCACTGAAATTGAAAATTAAATCTCCAATATGAAAAATGACATCACTGGGTAGAATATCTTTTTTCTTATGAGTTCCACATCTTTTTAATACTGCTTCTACGCGAAGTAATAGTTCTTCTGTGCTAAAAGGCTTGGTTACATAATCGTCACAGCCTGCTTTAAACCCTTTGATTCGTTCTTCTTTACTGTCTCTCGCAGTTACGAAAATAACAGGCAAGTCAGGAGTAATGCTGCGCAATTCATTAATAACTACATAGCCGTCTTTTTTTGGCAAACCAATGTCTAATAGACAAATATCGCAACAGCCGGTTTGATAACCTTTAATTGCAGTTTCACCATCTCCAAAAGTCAATAACTTCATAGTTCATCATTTCAAAATAGTCTTTTAAGACCAAACGAAGATTCTGGCTGTCTTCCACGAGCATAATTCGTGTTTTTTTTACGCTTTTCATAAATAAATGTTTTTGTTAATGTTTATCAAGATTGATTATTTTGTTGTTTTAAATAATCGTTATTTTTGTATGATTTATTGTTTAAATAACAAAATTTTATTTTTATCTGATTTACAATTAATTAAAATGAAAAATGAGTTTTTTTTAGCAAAAACTTTTGCAGGTTTTGAAAATTTATTGCTAAATGAGTTAAAAAATTACGGTGCAAAAAATCTTAAAGCACAAAATCGCTCTGTTCTATTTGAAGGAGATTTTAACTTGCTTTACAAAGCAAACTATTGCTCGCGCTTTGCCTCCCGTGTGCTTTGGCAGTTGAAAATTTTTACCTTTGATTCAAATGAAACTTTTTACCAAGAAATCAAATCTGTTTTGGTAGAAAAATATCTGTCTCGTTCGGGAACATTTGCGGTAAGTTGCACAGCCTCAGAGTCAATTTTTAAAACTCCGCTTTTTGCTGCTCTCGTTACAAAAGACGCTATATGCGACAGGTTTCGTGATTTATATGGTGAGCGTCCAGATGTGGATAAGGAAAATCCCGAAGTACAGTTTCATATTCACATTTATAAAAATAGTGCTATTCTTTATTTAGACAGTTCGGGCGAGTCGCTGCATAAAAGAGGCTACAAAGTATCTAACCATCCGGCATCAATCAACGAAATTACCGCAGCTGCCATGGTGGCTTTAAGTGGCTGGGAGGGCAAATGCGATTTCATAGACCCTATGTGCGGCGGGGCAACTATTCTCATTGAAGCAGCTATGCAAGCCCTGAATATTCCTGCAGGATACTACCGCGAAAAATATGGATTTTTTAAATGGTTGAACTTCGATAGATATATATGGAAAAAAACGATGAATGAATCTATTATTAACGACGATATTCCAGTTGATTTATATGGATATGATATAAATCCGAGATTTTTGGGAATGGCAAAAGCCAACGTGGAGAAAGCACGCCTGGAAGATTTTATATTGTTGAATAAAAAAGATATGCGTACCGTGAAACCGGTGCGTACTCCCGCAATGCTTATTTTTAATCCTCCTTATGGAGAGCGGCTTGAAATGGAAGATTCTAATCTTTTTTATAAAGAGATAGGAGATTCTTTAAAGCAAAATTTTTCTAACTGCAAAGCCTTTTTGATAAGTTCCGATATTATAGCGTTAAAAAATATCGGTTTAAAAACCTGTTTTAAACAGCCTATATTTAATGGTCCTTTGGAATGTAAATATTACGGATATGATCTATTTTCCGGCAAGTTTGCGCCACCTAACAAGCCCCATCATGGAAACTACAAAATAGACGGTAAAAAGAATGGATGAGAAGTAAAGTTCCAGCCCCCAATTGGCAATAGCGTAAATGGCGTTCACCACCATCCATATATACCAGTGTTGCAAATATTTTTTTGCCAAGAGCCACATCCCTACAACACTTAACGCTGTACTAAAGGATTCGCTTAAGGGAATTTTGGTGTTTGTATATTTTTGTAAAATAAAGAATGAAAAAAGTGTAATTATAACCACTATTGCTGCGATTTTCGGGTAATATTTTTTAGGGAGATTTGAAATTCCGGAATAAGAGTTTTCTGCACGGTTTTTCTTCCAAACCATAATGCCGTAAATATTGGCACCAAGATAATAGAGATAAGTTAAAGCCCATGCATAGCAATCCACTTTCGCCCAAATATAGATATAAAGGAGCGACATTATGATGCCTGCTATCCATAGCCACCACGAAGCGCGGTACTCTAAAACAATGTACACTAAACCAATAAAGGCACCGAAAAGTTCAAGGGTTGAAATGGACATAAGAGTTATTTTCGATGGCAAAATAATAGTTTTCATTCTTAAAAAAGGTTAAGAAAAAAAATATCTAAAATAAATCATAAAAACTCTATTTTTGCAAAATTAAAAATCATAAGTATTATGCCAAAAATAAGATTAGGAATTGCGGGCTACGGAAATATTGGGCGCGGTGTAGAATGTGCTATAAATCAGAATAATGATATGGAACTCGTAGCCATTTTTACCCGAAGAAATCCGGATACAATAGTGCCGGTAACTGCCGGAGTTAAAGTTTATAGTATTGCCGAAGCCGGCAATCACATTGATGCTATTGATGTGATGATGCTTTGTGGAGGTTCTGCCACCGATTTGCCTGAACAAATCCCATATTTTGCGGCTATGTATAATTGCGTGGACAGTTTTGATACCCATGCACGAATTCCCGAATATTTTGCAATGGCAGATGAATTTTCCAAAAAATCGAAAAAGGTAACTATTATCTCAACGGGTTGGGATCCTGGACTCTTCTCTCTGTTGCGTGTGCTGGGAATGGTGTGTTTGCCCAATGGTTGCGATTATACTTTCTGGGGAAAAGGGTTTAGTCAAGGGCACTCTGATGCAATTCGGCGTGTGAAAGGCGTAAAATTTGCTGCACAATACACTATTCCTATTGAGAGCGCGGTTGATGCGGTGCGAAAAGGTATCAATCCCTTTCTTACAGCACGTCAAAAACATCTGCGCGAATGTTTTGTGGTGCCGGAAGCCAATGCCGATTTGAACACTATTACGCAGGCAATCAAAACAATGCCATATTATTTTAGTGATTATGAAACCGTGGTTCATTTTATCTCGGAAGAAGAATTTAAACTCAAACATACTAAAATGCCGCATGGCGGTTTTGTTTTCCGCACGGGAACAACCGGAAAAGAGAATGTACAACGCATGGAATTTTCCCTGCAATTAGACAGCAATCCAGAATTTACTGCTAATGTGATGGTTGCTTATGCGCGCGCGGCTCACAAACTCTATTTGCAAGGAGAAACCGGAGCAAAAACGGTTCTTGATATTGCGGTAGGGTTGTTACTCTCTAATTCTATGGAGGAATCAAGAAAGATGATGTTATAATTTTTTCTTCTCATTCATGAAGATTATGACATCACCAACTCAATAAAACAATCTTCTACCGTAGGCAATATTTGAGTTAATTCAGAAAATCCTTGACCGCTTATTTCTAAAAATTCGGTAAATTGTTTGAGTTCTAATTTTTCATCGTAGAAAGATACGTGCATAGATTCCCCGTAAGGGTAGTAATTGCATGGAATTGGACATTGCAGCATGCAGTTTAACAAATCGAAAATGGTTTTTGTTTTTAAAGAATAGAGCTTGCCTTTGTAGTTTTCAATGATTTGGACTGGCGTGTTCAACGTAATGATTTTTCCTTCTTTCATCAAGGCAATGCGGTCGCAGCGGGTGGCTTCGTCCATGTAAGGGGTAGAAACCAATACTGCAATTCCTTGTTTTTTAATATCCTTCAATAGGCTCCAAAACTCTCTTCGCGACACAGGATCCACTCCGGTGGTAGGTTCATCAAGGAAAAGGATTTTGGGTTTGTGAATCAAAGCGCAACAAAGTGCCAATTTTTGCTTCATTCCTCCCGAAAGCCGCCCCGCTTGTCGCTCCTTAAACGGCGATAATTGTTTCCAGATTGGGGCTACTAAGTGAATGTTTTCTTTGAGATTGCTTCCATACATGGTAGCAAAAAAACGCAGATTTTCATATACTGATAAATCAGGATATAAGGAAAATACACCAGGCAAATAGCCAATCTCTTTTCGTATTTTTTTGTAATCGGAAATTACGTCATATCCTAATAGCGTTGCTTTTCCCGAAGTGGGGAGCTGAAGCGTGGCAAGAATATTAAAAAGTGAGCTCTTACCGGCTCCATCCGGGCCTATTAAGCCAAATACTTCGCCTTCGAGAACTTCAAAACTGATTTTAGATAAAGCGTTTACTTTACCGTATCGTTTTGAAATCTTTTCTATGCTAATAGCGGGCATGCTTGGTTATTTAAACTTTACATCGCCGGGCATCCCTATTTTGGCAGATCCGTCGTTTTCAAATGATATTTTTACAGCATATACCAAATTTACACGCTCGTTTTTGGTTTGAATCATCTTGGGTGTAAACTCAGCCTTAGAGGATACCCATGAAACCACTCCTGAAATTGTTTTTTCCTGATTATCAGGCATATCAATATGGATATCCACAGGTTGTCCCAAATAAATGGTTGACAGCATGTCTTCTGTGATATAAACCTTGATAAACATATTGGTAAGGTCAGCAATTTTAAACAGTGGTTTTCCCTGAAATGCCAACTCATTAGTCTCAATATACTTTTTAAGCACCGTTCCGGTAATGGGCGATTTTATGTGACATTTTGTTAGGGCATCTTGTAGCTGCAACTTTTGGAACCGCATCGCTTCCACTTCTTCCATTATTGCTTTGTTGGTTATAGTAAGATTAGATTCCATGGCAGCAATTTGGCTGTTTGTAATGTCAATCTCGGCATTAATTTCGTCTAATTTCTGTGTAGAGGCTGCATTAGCAGCCACCAATGTAGCAATTCTGTTTTTCTCTTTGTTTGCGGCTTCTAATTTATTGTAAAGAGTGCGTACTTGCGAGGGCAGGTCGGGGCGCCGTGCCATGGCTGCCCCGATTGAAGCCTCTAACTGTCTAATTTGCAGAAATATTTGTACAGTATCAATGCACCCCACTTCTTCGCCTTGTTGGTAGGTTCTCCCTTCTTCCACATCAAACCAAAGCATTTTTCCGTTGCTTTCCGAAGAAACGGTGATTTCAGTGGCACCAAAAACGCCGTAGGCATCCGAATCTGTTTTGTTGTCTTTACAACTAAAGCATACAATTATAATTAGGGCTAAAAGAAAGAAGACAGATTTATTCATTTTAGATTTACGATTTACGATTTACGATTTTAGGTTTTAGATTAAGGTTTGTAATAGTTACTCAATAAAAGCTACAATATCTCCTTTTTTTACCTTATCGCCCTGTTTGGTAACAACGGTACAAAGTTTTCCTGCATAGAACGATTTAACTTCTTCGTGTCCAAAGAAAGCTGTAATCCAGCACACAATATCTCCTTCTTTGTAAGAGGTTCCGATAGGCTTTGGCATAGACTGTTCTCCCACAGATAATTCCCAAATTACGAGACCTGAAACGGGCGCAGTTATGGGCTTGGCGTTGGGATATTTTTCCTCAACTTTAGCAATCAGTTCTTCTTTCACAACTTCAGGTGCTTTTACTTCTTTTACAACCACTAGGACATTCGATTTAGTCTTAGCGACTTCCAATTCTTTTTCAAAATTTTTCTTAGCCACGCCTGTTTTGTAGTCTCTATACTGCCGGTCGTGCATTGCCAACTCAAACAGTTCTTCTTCATTTTGCCCATATTCCCAGCCGTTTTCGTCCATTTCTTTTCGGTATTTATCCAATTCGTTGGGGTAGTTATCTTGAGGAACACCAGTGAAAAACTCATAATTTTTCTCCTTAGCTAAAGCAATAATTTCAGGGGCTAACGTGCCCGGGAGTTTTCCTGTTCTTCCCAAAATCATATCCCATGTGTTTTTGTCCATTTGTGAATAGCGTGGTTTTCCTTGCGCCATCTGCATAATGTTCATCAGTGCTATATTTTTCACATATTGGCTAAACGGAGTAACCAATGGAGGGGTTCCTACTTTGGGCCATACATATTCAACCTCTTCAAATAGTTGTACCATAAGTTCATCTTCGGTAAGTTCTTTTTTTCCGCTGTTTCTCAAATACATGTTAATGCCGCCGTGTGCGCCTTTCAGGTCTGCCATCATCGAACCCATCATGCCTCCCGGAAGCCCGCAGCCTACTAATAATGAAGTAGTATTTTTATTCTTCGGATCAATAAAGTAGCCTAAGAAGTCGTCTACAAATTCCTGGGTTAATGAGCGAGCTTGCATGTAGGCATTCATATTTATTTCAGGGACATCAAAGTTTGCGTCTTTCAGCATTGCTTGGATGGTAATCACATCAGGGTGCGACATCCCCCATGCAAGCGGTTCCATAGCCACATCAATAATGTCTGCGCCTGCGTAGGCTACCTCAAGCATGGAGGCTACTGAAAAACCCGGACCGGAATGCCCATGATATTGTACTAAAATATGTGGATATTTATCTTTAATTGCTTTTACTAACTTTCCTAAAGTTGCCGGACGCCCAACGCCTGCCATATCTTTTAATCCGATTTCATCGGCACCAAAAGCTACCAATTCATCTACTAACTTCATGTAGTTTTCTACGGTATGAACAGGAGAAGAGGTAATGCTGAGCGCTGCTTGCGATATCATGCCGGCTTCTTTGGCATATTTTACCGAAAGTTCCAGGTTTTGCGGATCATTTAATCCGCAAAATGAACGAGCGATATCCACTCCTTGTGATTTTTTTACTTTAAACATCAATTGGCGCACATCAGCAGGAACAGGGTACATGCGCAAACCATTGAGGGCGCGCTCTAGCATCATGGTTTGGATACCCGATTCGTTGAAAGGTTTCACCCACGCACGTACCGAACTGTTAGGATTTTCGCCATACAGAAGATTTACCTGCTCCGACGCACCACCATTGGTTTCTACACGACTGAAACAGCCCATTTCAATAATTACCGGAGCAATGCGAACTAACTGATCAACGCGGGGTACATACTTCCCCGAAGATTGCCACATATCGCGATACACTAAACAAAATTCTATTTTTCGTTTCATATTCAAGAAGTTATTTTTTTTTTTAATCGCCACAAAGATAATATTAATTTTTACTAACCTTTATTATATTTGCCAATTCTCACTTTTTTGTATCAATTTATAAAATGTAACACCCGAAATTTCCTTTCATTTTGTAAAATGAAATCTTTACAGGAGATTATAAACTATTTTTATTTATTGATTATGAGATATTTACGTTTCAATAGTTATAATTACCTATGCAGATATAGGCAATTTTGCCTATATGGTAGAACCTATAATACTCTATTTTTGCCGTCGAATTGATGAAAGTAA
>Ga0123353_10015253_pt1 | contig 11146 bp, 6 predicted proteins | sample TergutLab28metaG_3_FD_92763 | JGI IMG/M metagenome (GOLD analysis project Ga0123353, IMG submission 92763) | Labiotermes labralis P3 segment gut microbial communities from Petit-Saut dam, French Guiana - Lab288 P3 | ecosystem: Host-associated > Arthropoda: Insects > Digestive system > Gut ... | reverse complement strand
TCGGTTCATAATTTATAAACGTTTATAGGCAACCACGCGCAACTATTTAAAGGGCTGTCTAATATAAACACCGTACCAGGGGCACAAAGACTAAATTAAATGCCGTAAGATAAAGGTTAATGATTCCTTCATAAGAAAATGTCAAATACAACTGTGGGCTGTAGTTTGTTACTTTATAAAACTGAGGTTTTATGGTACCATCTACAGAATATGTGAATGTCAGGTCGAATGAAAACTGAATGGAGGACAGTGAAATATATACAGCTTTACCAAGTTAATTTTGTATCACCATAATCAATCTTGTATGAACAGTGGCAGAGCAGCATATATACAATAAGAAACAGGGATCTCTGAGATCAAGTTTGCCCGACATACAAATGAACTCAGTTATGTCTCACATGACTTCACACTTTTATAACCCTGCCATGTACAATCATATACACTATGCAAGACAAACTCCATTTGCAGTGACACCAGTGTAACAAGATAACCATGTTTCAAAAACTGTGACACTGTCTGCATTTGATCTGTAGTTAAATCAACCAGTTGAACTTGCAGTACTGAACTTGAATCCAGTATCTCATGAAAATTATGGTTACATGTTTATAAACCTACGCATATGGAAAAGGCGGGCCTGTAGAACATTATACGTACAAACCTCCAAATCTCTAAATTCCATTCAATATTTTATTGCATTAAATATGGTAATTAGTTTTGGTGTATTGCAGCAGAGTAAGATTTGGAACTGCTGCAGACAGAAAATGAGAGAACACATAGCCCTGTACATTTCACACTCCTCAATGCAGGTTTTCATCAGCAGAACTGCCAATACTCACTTGCAAACGTTCCACTAAAATCCAGGAAGTCAGCAGCGAAATAAGTAATCTCTGGCAACAACGGCTCAATGTGATCCTTGAAGTATTCCATTGCCATGGTGGACAGATCAAACAGCTCATCAGTTACTTTGTATGGACGTGACAACTTTGGTGTCACCTTGATGTAGTGAAGAATTCGATACACCTCGTCCAGAATCTGCAACATAAAACAGTAAGTCATTTTCATGTCTATATTAGATGCACAGAAATATTCAAATAGTGCTCTGTAAGCAGTGCACAGCGTAAGAAAACTGTGAAAATGAAGAAATTACACATACAATTATACACAAATTATGATCATAAATAAAAGTGGCAACATATTCTAACTTCCTTTGTTATTTAAATTTCTTCCCTGCCTTCTCCATCCTTGTTATGATTTTTCCTTTCACTACATTTTTCTATATAAATGTCTGCTGTAGGAATTACAAAACAATTTTGTAGCCAAACCAAAAGGATATCAAGTGCTTGTTAAATATAGACAGATGTACAACAGTGAACCCTAATACAAAGATACACATAATGGAGAAAATATATGTTATGGTATGTGAACCACAGATTACATATGGAATGGGGGTATTGGGGTTGAGTGAGACATGGAAAGAATTTGATAAGTTTCTTTGTAGATTTTGCAAGAAATTAATGGGGATACCAAGTTGTGCAGCAAATACATTTACTGATATGGTGACTGCGAGAGAGGGTAGGGCAAGCAAGTATGTGGGACAGACAGTACAGTACTGGTATTGGATTATGTGTATGGATATAAACAATCCAGCAAAAGGATGTTATGAGTGGCAGAAGAGTAACACAAGTGTGAGAAGTTGGACTATGGAGTTGAAAGATGAACTGTGTAATACTGGACCAGCATTTGTGTGGAGGAAGCAACAACAGCATAATTTAAGAGAGATAAAAAAGAAAGTATAAAACACATAATGACACAGAAAGTTAGAATATGATAGCAGATATGTCTGAAAAGAGCTCAGTAACACTCCATTGAGAAATATATTTTAAATGGGGTAGAAGATCATATGCAGTGTTGGACTAGGAAAGAAGGTACAGAGTCAAGGTGGATACTAGATGGTGTGTGGAAGCTGAAGGGAAGTAAGAAGAAAGCACATAGAGGAAGATGTCCATTCTGCTTATATGAAGGGGATGTTAAATATGACTGGATTGTTTAGGAACTAGAAATTGGAGAACAAAATTTTTAAATGAAAAAAGGTTCAATACCAACGAGTAGATAGTCTACAACAAAATATTCAGATGCATTAACAAAGCTCATATAAGAAATTTAGACAAAGTAAAATATAAATGGTTTAACAAAATCAAGGATTTGTAAATAATGTGTCTATCTTATGGTGAAGAATGACAACCTGGTATTAATCAGCAGGTAGCCTCATGCTCTGCAAACTGAACAACACCAACAAAACAAACAAACAAGCCAAACCATACATACAAAGTAATTTTATATGCCTCCCTCTGGATTCATTTTTATAAATCTGAAGGGGATTCTTTGACAACTCATCCTTTCAGAACATGTTATGTTCCTATGCATGCTACAAAATGTAAAACTGAGGAACAACTTCAAACACAAAGGATCCTGTCGCACTCAGTCACCAATGACCACTTTACACAGGTACAATGAAGTTGCTTTACCTTAATGAAAGGCCATAAAAACTGTCAGCATTCGGCCTCTACAAAGGGCTTGTACATTGAAATTACTTCCATATGCATGACAAAAATTGTTAACTTGATTACGTAAATTGTATGATTGTACAGGAGACACTGTTATCAAGCTCTTATGTCCATCAATCTATTTGGCCAGGTCAAGCAGGAAACATTTTGTACAAAGTTTTCCATAAATTCTATTTTACATTGCAATACAAAATCACATAATTTTTTTTTAAACATGCACAAAAATATTGTACTACAAAAAACCAAGAGCTTAACACTTTCTAAATCTGAGGCAAAAATGAAATACTCAGAGAGCTCCCAACATAATTCAAATCATTCATAATTTTTGTTTTGCTCCACATGTGACTTTCATTTCTCTTTCAGTAACTGTAATTATTTATGCCCGATTTGTGTTCAGCAAAGACAGCACCAATGTTAAATGACTTTTCTGAGACATGACTACATTTCTCAAACCAGTTCTGAAGCAAACTGAATGGTTTCTACATACCAACTGCCCAGCTGCAAACAAGCAATCTTCAGCAATGGGAGCCACAAGTTGGTGAGCAACACAAAATACCAGCCACAACTAACACCATATAAGACATTCTGTGTGTAACCCACTACTTATAACACATACATCTGTCTTTGCATCTTCATTTACTTCATGGCTACAACAGGACATGCTACCTGCTGTCCATTTCATGAAATGCATTTCAATCCTACTAACAATCCACATTTTACTGGTATTACAGGTGTGAGTTGGTTTCGCTTTCCAGATTCAAGATAGATTGAAAACTTGGTTTCATTCCCAAAATTTTACCTGAATATTCTGAATATAATCACAGTGAACCATTTGTACATTGTGTAACAATACTCAGTAATGGACCATCAATGTACACTGTACAGTGATGGTCCATTATCAAGTATTTCTGCTCTTGCATATTTCCTTTCTGCGTAATAACCCTAGACTGTCCAATATGCATACTAATAAAATTACTGTCCAGCAGATATCCTCACATATAACTCTGCACTACAAACAAAGCCTACCTCGCCAGCAAAGAAGCAGCAATGCTTGCGCTCAATGTGCTTGCCAAAGGTCATCTGCAGTAGCGTGAGTCTCATGTGGAGCGTCTCAATGATGTCAGACTCACAGGCCAGTGGATGATTGCGTCTGGCAGATTCACGACGTGGCATCTTAGCTTTGATACACTGGAATCGCTGCAGCATTTGTGTCTGAAGGCGCTGGAACGTTGAGTTCAGGATGGCGCAACAAATCCCATCCATTTTGCGGGATACCTGTGACACACCATACAAGAGAACTAACACTAAGATACATGTCACAAATGAACACAAAAACTGAACAAACACCCCTATCACGGATTCTCAGAATGTGTAAACACTTGGAACAACTTCTCAATGCTGTACTGAACTCTAGTAGATCACAGGACCTGGTAGTCTAAACCTTACATAAGAGCCATAAAGCCAGGTTACTCTTATTATGAGGGGAAACTCTAGAAGAAATTTTAACAGCCACCCAGATTGTACTACACAGTGACAGATGTAACCAAGGAACACTTCCATTCTCAACCTTAAATAGTATTATTAATTTAGATGGCAAGGATCATAACAGATCATCCAAGAAGGTTGTAAAGACACACATTCACAATTAAGAAAACCTTTTACAAACTCTTCATGGGGTGGCACAGTACCAACATTTATGTTACTCCAAAAACCAATCTTCTGGATTGACACATACTTAATGCTGTCATTCTCAACCCAGCCAATTTTACCAGTGTAACAGAGGCCTGTGGTACTTCACAGTAAATAAATGAACAAAAATGATCGGCATATGTCTGACAAACTGCAAAATGTAGTTATGTGTACCACCTAGTGACAGATGAAAATACTCTTTGCCCACAGTGAGTTCTGAAAGAGAAATGTTATGCTGTATCACACTGCATTACTTGTATAGATAAGGTAGTCTGGACAAAACACCAGTAAATGTCTGTGTTAACATGCAGCTATTCAATGAAATCTCATAGACCATGACCATGATACTTCTACAATGCAACATGACGAATGAAGAAATTCAATATCTGCTTTAACAACAGGATCTCTCACTCGTTACTCAAGCCTCTGTACTTTTCATGTTCTCACAAACACAGCAGGGTGGCTGAACAATCAGATATAACAAAGTAATACCAGACCACATGTAGGGGGGGAGGAGGAAAGGAAGAACTGGTCATAGTCATACATTTATGGTGACTAACTTCCAAAACCATAAAAATGAACCTTCCTTGAAAGGATCACAGTCATTCAGCCTGACATGGCAAACTCCTCATCTTTTATGGAAACACTAAGGTTACCACATTTAAAAGACCCTGCCACTGTACCCTTCCCCAAAACTGCATCATTAATCTGGACCAAACCACCAGGCCCTGCTGCTTATTTAATCATTATTCTCCCACCTTTGCTTCGTCCCCTTAAGTGCACAAATTATGAAGATCCTCATTATGCACTTTTCTTCAATCTCCCCTCGTAGTATAGTACCTCTCTTATCAATCCAAACATTCTCCTCAGAATGTTGTTCTACATTTTGTCAGTCTTCCCTCCAACTACGAACCAAAGCTTTGCATTCATACAGACTAACACTTAAACTGATACTTTTGTATATTTTCATCTTTAAATTTTTAAATAGGTGATGGAAACACAAAAAATTCTAATCTGAACACAACAGCACTATTCCCCTATCAACTATCCTTCTTATGTTTACAGCATAATTACCATACATACCTGAATGCAAGACAAACCTAATCTAAGACAATCTGTAATAAAACACTTCTCCTTGGAAAAAATATATTTACCTAAATATCAGACAAACACCCAATACTACACGCCTGTAGATAAAACCTGTACAGAACCCTTTCAGCCATCTTTTCCATGTGGTCTACCACTTTACTACCACAATAAATCACTAATACACAATACAGCATGACATGTTGTTGTTCTCTCTTTCAGTGACACTTCTTATAATTTGGCTATGCACATTTGTTTTGGCTAGTCAAGATCCAGTTTGGTGCTTCAAACTGGAAGTAAAACGTCCCAAATATCTAAACACCACATTTAAGGAAAAACCTCATCTTGGAATCATGTAAATACAGTAATTATTGGGGACTTAAGTCTCTATTAATTTATTTGCCACAGCAGATTTGATTTTCCACAAACCCCATCAAATGATCAAAACACTATTGCAACTACATAGGTAAGAGCTCAAACAGGGAAGAAAATAATCACTGATATAAACAAACTCATACTACATAATCAAGAAAGGCCAGAAGTAACAGGACCATGTTTTCCTTGAGACAATGGCCTAGCAAGCAATGAAGTACACTCATATATACACCAAATTTCTATTACTATTCAACAACTCTTCCACTTCTTTTCCTCCCACATTATGTAAATTCCACACTTATTCTTTATAATTTTTCATTCCCCACTGCACTTCATATTCATTTATTGCAGACATAAATCTTACTGTTCAAATATCAACAATATAGAAACCACACTGCAGTATCATAAATTCTACTGCTGTAAAGCTAATCTCAGTGATGACAGCCAGACAGTTTATTTTCCTCTTGTAGCATGTAATGGGACTAAATATAAACCATTCTGAAAAATACGTACTAAAAATTCAAAATTAGTGACTGTAATTGAGACCTAAATTGGGGCAATTTTATTGTATTTTTGAGAAAACTGAAGTGTAATTTTAGTTTCATGTAAAGAACTGGTTTGAGGGAACTGATATGCACCAAAATTATATTCACACAAACAAACTTTTGAAGTACACACTCAAGATAAAATTCAATGAATGACATGTATGGGAGATGAAAAGTGTTAGCAGAGTGCAACATTTATTATGCACTTGTTACATGAACTACATATATATACACACACACACACAAATACTGAACTCATTATGTTCAAAACTGTCTGAACTAATACAGAATCGAACAAACCTCAACAAACATATGGATGGTTACACATTTGTAAGAACAGGAGCACAATGTTATCTTGCAGGTCCAATTCCTTTGTTGGAGAAGAACTAACCACACACTTCGTTCCACAGAACAATAATTTACGATTCTAGCACTTCCATCTATTGCAAGCTAATGAACAGGTGGTTATGCACATTACAAAGATCAAATCCCAAATTTCAATTCCCTCTCAGAAGTCCTCTGACACCAACCGTAATAATCCTTACTACCTTGGTATTCAGTGACATTTCCTACAAATTTTGTGTAATTTCTTCATTCCTCCCCACAACTTACATGATTTATCAATCATAATTGCCTTCACTTAACTATCCTAAGTCCTAAAACAAAAGCACAAAATGTAGAGTCCCTCACAGAGCATGTGACAGCCACGTTCAAGGACATACCTTGGTACGATAAAAAAATGTTAATAAAAATATGTAAAGATCAAGCACTTCTACTGAATGTAAAGGCACTAGAAAGGCTGCATCATACACTGGCATGTTTCCATAGCTACAGGCCAGATTTTGTACATAGCCTTCATATAGTTTAACAGTATTATCTCACACATAAGCTAATAAAAAATCACAGTTACTACACCATCCCACACTTTAATCAACTGTCAGTTCAAAACAACATTAATTTTGCACTAACTTCTTCAGTAAATGAACACTCAATCCTTTCTGCATCCACAGTTAACTGCAGTCCACAATACTAAGTTGCATTTACAGCTTTCCAATCATCTGACACCACTCTGCTCACCACTAAGAAACCAAGTCTGATAAAATAAACACAATGCACACTATCTGAACCTCTACTAAAAACTGCATTCAAAACACTGACTACAGAAAGTGGGACAGTTACAGCAATATATGTGTAACTGCTATTATCTTGTTCACATGTCATTCTTCAGCAGACCAATTACAATTATATGCCTCTGAGGGAACACAATTCCATACACTCCAACTCTGCCACATTCCTACCCTTCCACACCTACATTCCATTTCACTACCACTCACGCAACAGTTATATAAACTACTGTGTCTGTTTTCAAATATGGTTTACTGTGCTAGTGAAAAAATGATGCAAGTTTGTGGCTTCATAAGACTGAAAGCCTAAACTACAGCTGGTTTAGCACTTGCAACAAGTTACCAGTTTGAGTGATGCAAGAAATGCAAGAAACTGACAGAAGTAACAGCTCAGAATGTCTTATTCACAGTACAATTAAAAACAAAAATGGTGTGTTTTATTTAATGATCCTGTCAATTCAATGATAGATGAACAAACTAGCACCAGAATGATACTCATATGGGTAAATCAAACTTCTTGGAGAAAAACCTGCCCCAGTGCCACTGTGTGCCCCACAAATCCTACAGACTGTCCTGATATTGAACCCAGGCCTCAGCGGTGACAGGCCAGCGAGTGACTGACCTATGGTGTGCCCAGGTGAAAGTAAGGAAGATATACAGCAAGGCACCACCATCATATGTAATGGTTGTGCCTTCAGTCTGTTGTTACTCCACATTCCTGGTTAGACTGCAACTGTGAAGGATGGCTACAAATTTACTGCACACTGTACATCCAGGTTATATCATGATGGAATACTTTACTTTCCATGACCTACACTGATACTGTTATAATTCTCATTGTCATTTTTTATTTTTTAAATTTTATTACGCGAGATACACACACACAATCTGCTGTAATATAATAGTGTAACACAACAAGATTCAACTCCTATGCTAGGTTAAGCTGTGTACAACAGAGGCAGATTCTAAAGCTTTGTAACATCCATTGATATTTGCTGGAAAAATGATAGAGGCACTGAATGTGTAAGACACGTGGTCTATGAGCAGTTAATGGTCTCTAAAGCCTTGTTTCTTCTCGTATAACTCTCGTACTAAGCAGTCTGTCATACATAAATTGTGAAGCACTTTTGAACTTAAATTACTTAGCACTGAATCAGAAATATAAAGTTCTGTTCATTAAAATAATACATAGGTAGTGTCTGTGGATGGTAGTGGGGCAGCAAGAGAGTGGAGCAAAAACCACCAAGACAACAGTGTTTACACTCCTCACCATTCTTCAGCATCCTCAAGCTTTGCATTAACTAGGGTAAGCAAAACCAAAATATATAGCAGTCACATACACAAAGTCTCTTTGAATGTGCAACAGGCTGTCTCCCCTACAGTTTGCAGCCTCCAATGTAAAACACACACACATATATATATTCAATATTTTCAATGCATGTTATCTCGTCACATCCAACCTCACAAAATCTAAATTGATTTGAATAGCCATTATCTACTTACACAAGTATAACATGCAAATGGACAGCATACAGAAAAATAAATGCATATAGTGAAAACAAAAATCTCACCGGGCGTAAATGAGCAACATTTCTGAATGAGAGACATCCTAGTATCTTCAACAGAATTTCAGGTGGTAAATCCATCAAATTTATGCTATGCGTAGTTGTAACTTCTGCAGTGTGTGCTGACATGCTCGCTTCTGACAAGGGTGGGGGTTGAGAATTATTGTGCCGCACGGTCTTTGAGAGGCCAGCTTCAGAAACTCCTGCATTCTCCCCACCACCCCCAACATTGCTGGACTGACGAGTCGAAACCATGATCCAGAAGACTTTATATCTTGATTTTAGCACAATCTGAAAACAATTAATAGAAATATAATTATTTAAATTACTCGGTCTGACTGGTGTTAAGGCCATGGAACTGCCATTAAATTCTGGCATAGCTTTCGAAAATATTACGAATAATGAGAACACTTAACCTTAGATTATATCCTCCTATGCTACTAACGCGGAAAATCAATCAAAGCCATGAAAAATTAAGCTCTTTTTCAACCTACGCTACGGAAGTAAAGCTTGCTACATTAAAAAAAATGGATGATCATACCCAACAGCCCTGAGACTTCAACACATCTGCAACTGTAAATCAAAGAGCATTTTGCTGAAGTTGGTATATTTCTGTGTAATTCGTTTAGATGGTGAAATCTTCTTTTATCAGGATATCAATTTCACCTCTCCAGGTTTAGATAATTCACAAATTAAAACTGAAACTAGAGCAGAAAGTTCCACTTCTGTCGGATTTCCTACAGCAAAGAACTTCTAGAATCGAAGAGCGCACACTCGCACTGGTGATATCTCGTCTGAGAACTAGCGACGTGCCGTGGTGAATTCTTCACTTATGCGACTGTAACAATAGACAATTTAATGAAGATTCGTAGCATGGTCAGGACAGAAAAATGTACAAGATGACTATACACACACACACACACACAAATATTTAAGTGAGCATTTAGGGTTGAGAGACAATAGTACGAAGCAAGCAGGATTATATTAAGATAAGCAGTGTGAATGAAAGTTGTTACGAAAGACATCGCAATGTCTTCTCTAGAAATACTCTACGACGAAAAAATATTATTTTAAAGTAAACAATACGAATAAGCGCTGCAAAATAAGGAGTGCCCCATGCCCGAAACAGTCAGATGAGCATCTTTCACACGGTCATGGAGTCATGTTTCCAGCAGTGAGTGGGCACGCTGCCCCGAGGCCCACGGTGTCCAGCTACAAGTCGGAGGGAGGGGGGCTAAACCGACTTCGGTATCCCGCGCAAATTTGCAGGTAGGCCACTTCCATCTTTAATATAAGTGAAGCAAAATGTGGTTACGCTTGCTCTTAATTTTATGGTGGTTTTTTTTTGCTGCGCCCAATCTTGTCATTTCACGCTTTAACGATGTGCCGTTCTGCATTCGGAGTTGTGACAGATGCTGGAAGTATCGTAACTCATTCTGAACTGTAGGACATGGAATGCCACAGCTTACTGCGATGGCTTTCTGCAGCGTCATAAGTGTAACTTGTGGGGTGCACGGGGGCAAGAGCCCCTTCAATATTATTTCTACCTAAGAATAGTTTTTTTGAAGAGGGACAAATAAAAAACACTAATATTTTCTTTATGATTACTTTGGTAGTGTAAAGGCAGAAAAATGAAAAACCTGCATTTTATGGGATGGATGCAGAATAGAGGAATCTTAATACCTAAGGTAGATTTTGTCCCCCCCCCCCATGTTATTACCCAAGTTACGCCTACGGTCGAGTATTTGTGAGAAAATTTACGTTCATGTTATATATAATTTTCCCCGAGAAAATCAAGAAAGGAAATAGTCAGCAGCCATCACCAGAACGTGAAAATTATAAATCGTAATAAAATGAGGTGAGATAGCATTACTGCGACTTGAGAGAATTTCACAGCTATACTCTTTGCACGGTGTACAAAACGAAGCCCATGTGACACATTGCAGGCCTACTCACACATCTCAACACTTGACTCCATTGTTGAATGTGACTATGAACAACTACTTGCACATTTAAAGCACATAATGTCGCATTCAATTTATATTACGAAGATGTATCCAAAAGTCCCAGGACAGTGCTCATAACACGCAAGTCGCTTGTAGTTCACGAGTTTCCCGCTAGGGTGTGTTGCGGTGGTGTCTTGTGAGTGAGTGTGCCGAGTGGCGTGGTTGGATGTGGAAGCGTTTGATTGTTGCACG
>Ga0123353_10015252_pt1 | contig 11146 bp, 7 predicted proteins | sample TergutLab28metaG_3_FD_92763 | JGI IMG/M metagenome (GOLD analysis project Ga0123353, IMG submission 92763) | Labiotermes labralis P3 segment gut microbial communities from Petit-Saut dam, French Guiana - Lab288 P3 | ecosystem: Host-associated > Arthropoda: Insects > Digestive system > Gut ... | reverse complement strand
TCGACGACGAGGACATCGAAGCGAACGTCGTCTGGCAGGTCCGACGAAACCCGCACTTCGACGCCCGCGCCCCTGAGGATCCGCCTCACATACGCAGCGAGCACCTCACTCCGGCAGGTGTAGATCACGGACCTGCCGAGGGCACGTTGCCGACGGGCGAACTCCATCGCCAGGAACGTCTTCCCCGTTCCGGCACCACCCACACAGATCACCCTGGGCGCGTCACTGAACACGTCGAGGCGGTCGAACTGCTCGTCCGTGAGACGCACATAGGCCAGCTCAAGGACATCGGCTCGGGCGTCGAGCAGCGGCGACCGATCGAAGTCGGGGCGGAGCTCGTGGATGAGCTTCGTATGCACGTCCCGGCCTATCGGGAGCTTGTCCCGCTGTCGACCCCGCCAATAGGTCGCAGCACGGGTTACGACCTTGTCGAAGTCGCGCGTAAACGCACCGCGGCCGCAATAGGTCTCCTCGGCCCACTCGGCGGTACTGCTCGGGATGTCCACGTCCGTGGTGACCACCAGGAATCCGAACGCCAGATCGTCGCCGATCACGCCGAGTCGTTGCTTGAGCCGCTCCCGGAGTGCGTACATGCCGCTCTCCACCTGGAGGAACGGACCCTCGCGCGACGTGCGGTGATGGCCCGCCCGATCGCTGTACGTCCAGATGCCGCCCTGGCGGGACACCTGGCCGCCCTTGACCTCGATGACGAGAATCAGCTCGTCCAGGACGACGACGAAGTCGAGCTCACCGGTCAACTTGTACTGATGCTCCGGGAGGTTCATCGAATGCAGCGCCGTACCGGCAAGCGCACTCTTTCGAAGGGCCTCGAACACCCGCTGTTCTGACGACGTCACCGACTCCGGCCCGAGGTCGGCCGGCAGCATCTTCATCGATCTTGCTCCCTGCTTCGTATACCTCGTGACATCCTGCCGGAAACTGTCGGACCTCGTCCCTAGATTCGGAGACACCGGCAACACCGGTGAGAGGGAGGCTCCGCGACTTGGACCTGGAAAACGTCGGACACGTGCTTGCGCGGCTCCGGCCGCTCATTCGCGACGGCGAACTTCTGCGCTCGCGACTTGAGCGTGTGTTGGCAGCCAGCTCGGTGCCTCCGGAGGCAGTCCGGTCCGATGTGCAACGAATGCTCGCGAAGGTCGGAGTTGCGGTCGTCGATGACGTTGCCGCGCCGTCGCCAGAACCCGCTCCCGACCGCCCAGCGAGCGGGCCACCTCCGACGCTGGCGCCGGCTTCCGAATCGATCGATGACGAAGGCGGGACCACCTCAGATGGTGACGGACCTACCCCCGCCCCCTCCGCGCCGCCTCCGATGCAGCGAAGCAGTGACGTCGTGGCTGCGAACCGCGCAGACCACCGTGCCGCAGCAATCACGGCGGCACGTCGACTCCTGTCGGCCGACAGATCTGTCCCCGAACGCCTTCTCCAGAAGCGGCTTCTTACTGCCGAGCACGAAGTCGGGCTGGCGCTCCTGATGCGTGGCGGGGAGAGGGCCGTCCCAAGCGACGTGATTTTCGGCCTCTTGTCGGGTGAGGCCCGCCAGGCTGCGGAGGCACTCTTCCTTCACAACCAGCGGCTGGTGTACAAGCTCTCGCGGAAGTACCCCGCGACGGGCATGGGTTACGAGGATCTGGTGCAGCTCGGATTCCTCGGTCTGATCCGCGCAGTGGAGAAGTTCGATCCGACCGCTGGCTTCAAGTTCTCGACTTATGCGACGTGGTGGATTCGGCAGTCGATCACTCGTGGCATCGCGGATCATGCCCGCCTCATTCGCTTCCCTGTTCACATGGTCGAACGACTCCAGAAGGTGTGGCGAACGCGCGATCGCTTGACCGAGGACGGTGAGCCGCCCTCGATTCATGCTCTCGCATTGGCGACTGGATTCACTGACGATCAGGTCCGCGAGGCAATCAGGCTCGGACGGTTCGAACCGCTGTCACTGGACATGCCTGTGGGGCAAGAGAGGGAAGCCACCCTCGGCGACCTTCTCGACCTCGAGGACAGTCGGCCAGAACCCAGCGATGAGATCTCGTTCATGCTCCTACAGGAGCAGCTACACGCCGTTCTGGACACGCTCAGCGAGCGCGAGGCAGGCGTCATCTCAATGCGCTTTGGGCTCACCAACGGGAGCGAGATGACGCTAGAGGAGATCGGTAAGGTCTACGGCGTCACCCGTGAACGGATCCGCCAGATTGAGAAGAAGACGATGTCGCTGATGCGACACCCCTCGCGCAGCCAGGTCCTTCGTGACTATCTGGATTGATCGCGGTCCAGCCCTACGGAGGTAGCGCACACTCGGTCGCGCGGTCATGTCGATAGATTGCGACCGTGCCCCGCGAACCGCAGCCACCGCTTGCTCAACCCGGTGACGAGTGCATCTCGGATCGCGCGGGTGTCGTGCATCAGATCCTGCACCCGGACGACGATGCGGAGGTGCAGCAGGTCCTCGCATGGCTGAGGAGCACCGCCGTCGAGGAGCTCATGACGGGCGCTGTTGTCGAAGCCGTCGAGTACGTCCTCGACGGCGCTCGGACCTTTCGCTTCGACCTCGACTCCCCCGAGGTCGACTCGGACGAGCGACGGACCGTGGGCGTGAAGCTCCAGTACCGGATCCTCGAAGCCTTCGGGCTGCCCAAGGAGCGGCCACTCGACACGACGATCACCGGCATCCCCGTCGAGTTGAAGGCCACAATCGGAGGCAACTGGGCCATCCCGCGCGAGGGCCAGTGCGAGATCTGTCTCCTGACCCAGGTCGATTCCAAGAGAGATCGCTTCAGGGTGTTTCTGATGCGCACCCACAGGAGATGGCTCAACGAAGGCCAGAATCAGGACTCGAAGCGCACGATCCGCGCCGATGCACGCGACGAGTACGGCATCCCTGTGCTGGGCTGGACTCCGCTCCCCCGAAACCCGTTGAAGGACCTCAGTCCCGAGCAGCTCGATGTCGTCTTCGCCGCGCGAGTGGGCATCAAGCGCAGAGTGACGTCACTCTTCGGCTACCTGCCGGAGGTGGTCATCCCGCGAGTGGCGATCGAGACCGTCGCTGCAATGGCCAAGGACCCCTTGCGACGCGCGCGTCAGGCAAAGCCAGACGTCTTCTTCAACCATCAACTCGTGGTGCTGATGGGGACCTGGACTCCTCAGCGCGAGCTTGCACTGAAGCATGGGTTCGACCTGTCGGGTGACGCCTGGGTCGCAGTCCGTCCGGAGACACTGGGCGAAGACTACGAAGCCGCGAAAGCCATGATGGAGCGGACCGGCTCCTGACGCGGCAACCGACCGGTCAGGAGATGTAGGGCTTGATGTGTCGGGCGATCGCCCGAGCCAGACCGGAAGGCACGGCGTTGCCGATCTGCTTGGCGATCGCGATCTTCGACCCGACCCACTGGTAGTCCTCCGGGAAATCCTGGATCAACGACGCCTCATAGTGGGTGACGACGCGGTTCACGGACTTGCGCGGGTTTCCCCGTACGTAGAGGCGCTGCTCACGCGGGTCCTGGACGCCGGGCTCCCACTGCGGGTGCAGGTAGGAACCCTTCTCGGGCTTGAAGAACTCCGTGCGGATGGTGTGCGACGGGAAGTCCCAGCGCATCCGGCCCATGACGTCTGTGGTGCCGGTCGCCTTCTCGCGCCAGCAACGCGGCAACAACTCAGGCGGGACATCGAAGCGGCCGCCGCCGGGTGGGACGTACGAGTACCGGTCGAGGGACAACTGGCGCGGGTCTCGGCGGAAGTGGATGTCGAGGCCCTTGAACACGCCCGGCATCGGCTCGCCGAAGAACGACGTCACTGACTGCGGCAGCTCCGTGGTGTCAGGACGCGCGGGAAGCCCCTCGATCCGATCACGAACGGTTCGCCACTGCTTCAGGCCGGAGGCCGTCTCGCGAGCATGCGTCGGCTCCGGCAGCTCGATCCTGCCGACGCGAGAGCCGATGATGATCGTGCGACGACGTCGCTGCGAGACGCCGTAGTCAGCGGCGTTGAGCACCCCATAGGAGATCTCGTAGTCCTTGAGCAGGCCGTGTTCAACCTCAGCCTGAAGCATCGCGAACTCGGGCGACTTCGCGAACCTGTCGACGTTCTCGATGACGAACACCTGCGGCTTCGCGGTCCTGATGAAGCGCATGTACTCGCGCCAGAGCTGGTTGCGCGGGTCGTCGAGTCGCTTAAGACCCAGGTTGGAGAACCCCTGACACGGCGGTCCGCCGATGATGACGTCGGCGAGCGGAATCTGGTTCTTCGCGACCTCGGCGATATCGCCGGGGATGACGTGGTCCTCGCCCCAGTTCGCGGCGTAGGTCGCCGCGGCATAGCGGTCCCACTCGACGGCCAGGACCGGCTGGAACCCCTCGTCGGCGAAGCCGACGGTCATGCCTCCACACCCGGCGAACAGGTCGATGCTGGTCGGCTTAGAGGCGGTCATGGCTCGATCGTAAGTTCGAGGGCCGACATTTCCTGTAGCAACGCCGACGTGTGACTGGAGTGACGGGCGGCGCTGGCCTCGGGAGGGTTAGGGTCCAAGGTGTGCCAGCCAGCTTCGCCAAGGAACTCTGCGGTTACCGCGATCACGGCAAGCCGAACACGTCCGACAGGACGAAAGCCGACTCGGTCGCGCTCGGCTTCGCGATGTTCGACGCGCTCGGGGTGCCGCGAGACACCCCCGGCCAGGACGAAACAGGCCTCCCCTTCGCGCAGAAGGTCGCCGCAGACCTCGCTGCCCGCCTGAGTGCCGCCGAGCGTGGGATCGAGGTTGCTCCCGAGGGCGCCGTGAACACATTTCAGCAGTACCGCCACGTCGGCGCCCTTGCTGACATCGCTGCGGACCCGTCGCCGGCATTCACCAAGGCGTGGAGGCGCCTCACCACCGAGGCCAGGAAAAGGATCGCGGCACCTCCGTCTGCCGTGGATCGTCTCGAGCAACTGATCGCGGACGTCGAGAGCGCGACCGCCTCCGAAGCGCAGCTCCGGCGGAGGGTCCTCGACGAGATCGGCGCCGAGTCGCTGCTGAAGCTCGATGTCGTCGTGGCGCGAACTCAACCGCCTCGCCTTGCGGAGCTGGAGATCGGGCTCTCGCTCAAGTGGTCGCTGCGCACCGACCGCGCCCAGGACTGTCGGTCGCAGGGTGCGAAGTTGTCCGCACTTCGACGGGGGCGCATGCCGCACTTCGCCGCAGTGACGATGGAGCCGAGGCCCTACATGCTCAACCTTCTCGGCGGGGGCTCCGGCGATGTCGACTGCGTCTACCATCTGCATCTGCCTGCGCTGCAAGCCGCCATCGACGAGGTGTACGGCAACAGGACCGACAAGACCTCGCAGCGCATCGTGGCCGGATTCCAGCGCCTCGTAGAGCAGCGCCGTGTGCGGGACTACGACGAACTGGTCGCGTACGCCGCAACACTCTAAGCATGTCCAGTTGGGCCTCATCGCCAGGCGTCCGGCGTGGGATGCAGGGAAATCGAGGGCGCGACACTAAGCCCGAGCTCGCTGTCCGGCGCGCCGCACATGCGGCGGGCCTGAGATATCGCGTCGACTACCGTCCGATCCCGACTCTGAACCGACGGGCGGACCTCGTATTCACGCGCGCGAAGATCGCCGTGTTCGTCGACGGCTGCTTCTGGCACGGCTGTCCAGAACATCACACGATCGCGAAGACGAACGCGTCGTTCTGGGCCGACAAGGTCAGACACAATCGCGAGCGGGACGCCAACACCGACGAGCTGCTCGTCCAAGCTGGATGGACTGTGATTCGCGTCTGGGAGCATGAGCCCGCCGACCTCGTCGTCGCCCGGATCGTGGCGGCGCTTCGGCCTGACGAGGGTGACGAGACGAAGCAGTAGCGTCCTCGCCCCGAGTAGCGCCAACTTGATGGCATCCCAGCCGAGCACGAGAACGACGAGGTTCAGCCACCCTGGGGCGCCAGAGGCCACGGCCTCCGCCACCATGTGCATGGCGATGAGGAGTGCGGCTGCTCCCGCGAGCAGCCCGAGTGCGGTTCGAAACCGTGGCGGCCGAATCCGGACGTGACGGACCAGGAGATTCGAGGGCGCGTAGAGCTGCAGGTACCGGTGCACGAGGGCGACAGCAGCGAATACGGGGAGGGCGAGCAGGAGGACCATCGGGGATTCCTTTCGTCGGGTCCTCCGTGCATAGGCCTCCAACCGCCCAACAGAGCCAGGGAGGCCCCTACCTGTGGATAAGACCTGCCTGCCGTGACCTATGGGCCCGAGATGGCTGACGACTCGACCACGGGGCGCGCCCGGTCCTCGCGACGATCAAGCCTCGCTGCTGCTCGGACCGACTGCAGGGCGCGCCGACGGTCGTTCTCCTGGGCTCCGTTCGGGGAGCGGCTCCCGACGGGCAGGTCGGAGGTGACGCCGTAACGGTCGCGGTAGGCAGCGACGGTGCTCGCCGCCTCCAACCATCGATCGCGCTCGGCTGGCTCATCGGGTATCCGACCGAGGCGTCGGATCCACCGTGCCTCGCTAGATGTGGCGTCTTCCGCGAGAGCTCGGGCACGGCTCTCGATCAGCTCCTTGCGTTCGTCGATGGCTTGGTGGTCCTCGTCGTTCATCTTGCCGAGTGGCTCGGGGATCAGGCCCGCTATCAGACGTGGCCGGAGGCGGCAGCCACGCGGTGGGGTGGAGGCTGCCTTGTCGATCCGATAGCGGAGGACGGCCGCGATGTCGTCGGCGTCGTCGAGCCGGTGCTGGGTGACGACGCGCGGGACCAGGTGACCGAGATCGTGGTGGTTGGCCTCGGCTCGGCGTAGCGCAGCCGTGAGCGGCCCGAACGCCGTCGAGTCGACCACGGACGCATGCTGGTCCTCGGTGAGACCCGACCGGCGCAGCAGTTCGATGAAGCGGTCGCGCTGGGCCTCAGCGGCGATGGTCTCGAGTTCGGCGGCGAGGCGGTCGATGCCGCCGTGGATGGCGTACTCGTCCTCGATCGTCTGGTGGGCAGACCTGCTCGCACCGCTGTGCTGGAGCACGCCGTAGAGCACCGTCCTGGCCGTGACGTCGTCCGGCTCGGGGGTCGAGTGGCTCTCATCGGGCTGGTCCAGGGCCACGTAGGCAATGTTCGCGTCGCGGCCGCGGGTCATCGAGACGTAGAGATTCTCTCGAGTGGTCGTGGCGGTGACCACGACGTGAGCGGTATCGACGGTGACTCCTTGGGCCCGGTGGGCGGTGATGGCGTAGCCGAGGTCGAGGTGCACGGCGACGTACTCGGGCGGGAGGACGGTGCTCCCCCGCCGGCGCTCGTCGAGGCGCCGTACGACGACGGAGCCGTCGCGGCGGATGTCGGTGATGCGCCAGCGGTCGCCGTTCTTGACCCAACCGCTTGAGATCGTGCGCAGGGTGCGGTCGTTGCGGCGGGTGATCACGGTGTCGCCGACCGACGCGCTGGCTCCGTCGGCGAGCTTCATCTCGCGGCCGTCGACGGCTCCGTCGCGGAGCAGCCGTTCGGCCCGGGCGCGCTCGTTGAGGGCACGTACGGCGTGGGTCGACTCGGTGACGAGGATGCTTGCCCATCCGGCTCGAGTGTCGGTGCGCCAGGCGTCGTAGGCAGCGTCGAGCATCTCGTCGGTCAGGCCCTCGCAGATCCGGCCGTGACGCGCATAGGTCGGGATCACGTCGACCTCACCGGCGCCGAGACGCAGCGATGCCTCCTTCTCCCACTCGTTCGTGAAGCGGTGGATCTCGGTCAAGGTCGCCACATCGGGTCGGCGGTCAACGAGGAGGGCGAAGGCGCCACCTGCCTCGACGGACTGGAGCTGGTGCGGGTCGCCGACCAGCAACACCTTCGCTCTGGCACTCGCGGCAATGCCAGCGATCCGTTCGAGCGTCCTGGTGTCGGCCAGCGTCGTCTCGTCGAGGATGACGAGCTGCCCGTGGCGTAGTTCGGTTCGGCCGTGGTCGTACTCGTGGAGCCACTTCGCGGTGTTCTCGCACGCGACGCCGAGATCGTCCGAGAGAGCTTGCGCAGCGGTGGCGGACGGCGCGAGGCCGATGACGCTCCCCCGCCCGTGCTCGACCACCCAGGCCGAGCGCAGGGCACTCATCGTCTTGGTCTTTCCTGTGCCTGCGGGGCCGACGAGCAGGTCGACCTGACGACCGGAGGCAGCGATGCTCTCCAACGCTCGGCGTTGCTCGTCGCTCAACTCGGTCCCTCGTGTCGAGAGTCGGGCGAGGACCGCCGGCCGGACGACCGGCGCTCCCATCACATCCGCCCGGTCGAGGAGTCGTGCCTCAGCGTCGAGCACGGCGGTCGATGAGTACTTCTCACCATGCCGAGGCCGGAACATGCTGGTGCCGTTGTCGCGCTGGAAGCGCACCGGGGTGAGGGCAAGCTCGGGCGGAGTGAGTGTGACGGACCGCTGCTCGGCGGCTTCGACGACCATCGCAACGAGCACTTCTCGGTCCTGGGTGGTCGCCAAGCGCAGATCCATCGTCTGCTTGGCTGCCTCGGCGGTCAGGTTCCAGTGGGTCCAGGTCGCGCGCTTGACGCTGACCGCGGCGACGACGTCGGTCGCGATCGCCTCGATCGTCGGCATGGGGACGTCATCGATGCGGAGCGACTGCCCCGCTTGTCCCAGGAGGCTGGCCGCCCAGGGCGTCGGGTCGGTGCCCGACTTCTCGGCTGCTCGGCGTCGCCAGTCAGCCGTGAGGTCGGCGAGGGAACGGACCTCCTTCGGTGGCCGGGTAGCGAGGGTCGCCTGGGCGCGCAGTTCGACGATGACCTTCGCGGAGGGTCGGCGTCCGTGGCGGGTGACGTACTCGGTGATGAGCTCGTCCTTCTTGAGTTCGATCGCGCGGGTGCGGCTGGAGAACTCTGCGATCAGGTCGTCGCTGACGCCCTTGATCTCCCAGCGGGGGTTGCGGTCCGGGCCGCGCTGCCGCAGTGCCCACTCGACGCCGAGGTCACGGCTGAGTCGATCAGCGAGCAGTGCGTCGTACAAGGCGGACAGGCCGGTTCGGGAGGCGAAGACCGGGCGACCGTCGAGGCTGCGCCACCGTCCGTCCATGACCGTCTTCACCTTGTTCGCGACCACGACGTGCGTGTGCAGTTGCGGGTCGCCGGCACGGGAATCGAAGTGGTCGTATGAGACCGCGGCGACGCCGATAACGTCGACCTGGGCGACCGCACCGTCCTTGTCCGAGATGCCGGTGCGGGTCGCGGCGACCTCGCGCTCGAAGTACGCGACGACGTCGGCGACCGCTGCATGGTGTGCGTCGGCGATCCGTGCCTGCGTTCCGGCGTCGGCGACGCCCCACAGGACGGAGACCGACTTGGGCACGCTAAAGGTGAGATCGAACCCCGCGACGGGCCGACGTGCGCCGGCTGCTGCCACCTCGGCTTCGATCCGCGCCACTTCGACCTCGCGGTCCTCGTCGCGCAGGCCTGAGTCGAGCCCGTCGGCTCGGTCCTTGATCCGCTCGGCCAGAGGCTTGTACGTCGGGTAGGCGCGGCCGAGCTGCTCGCCGGTGATCGGGTCACGACCCATCCCGATCAGCAGCGCCAACTGCTCCTCGGTCACCGGCATGCCGGGCTGGAGCTGTCCATCCCCGAAGGCGGCGATCCCGCTGCCGAGCCAGCGGCCGGGTGGGGTACCCACCTCGGAGTAGTAGCGCGTCAGCGGCGTCGAGAGAGCGCGGTTGCCGTCGCCGGCGGTCACGGAGCGAAGCAGGTACTGGTAGCCGCTGCCCGCGGACATTCGACGCATCGACACACTCACGGCCGCTTTCCTCCCACACGGCCGAGGTGCGCGTTCCTCTCCACAGCCCCCTCGATCTGCACCCCGTGTGGAGCTCGAGAAGGAGATGGGGTGGATGAGGACGAGGGAAGTGGGACGCAGTGGCGGAGGGACGAAGCGAGGGACCGAGGCGGGGTGGCGGAGCGAGATGAGCTGAGGGGGCGGAAGGAGAAAGCAGAGATGAGGGGGGAAGGGGGAGATCCGGCAGGAGGAGGTGAGCTGGAAGACGTCGCCCACCTGTCCTCTGAAGTGCCGGCGAACCGGCCGGCGCTCCGAAGCAAAAACAGGCATAGGCTGGGGCCAGACGATGTACGCACCGCCCGCGGGCGCGTCTCGTCCACCTCGAGCCGGATGGCACGAGGAAGCAGGAACCGCATGACGAAGCGATTCGGGTTGATCCCCTGGGCGACCGGCATTCTGCTGCTGGCCGCGATGTCGGCATGTGGCAGCAACGAGGCCGATCCGCAGCCCACGGCACCGACCACGACGTCGGCGCCGACCTCCCCTACGACGAGCACGTCCCCAACGTCTCCGTCAGCCGCTGCGGCCGCGAACGCCGAGGCGGTCGTACGCCGGTACTACGCGACCCTCGACCGCGTCCGCCAGGACCCGACCGTTCCGATCACGCTGCTGCGCCGAGCCGAGAACGGCATCGAACTCAGGGCCGACCAGCGACTGGTCACGAGCGAGCGGAAGCAGCACCAACGCCAGACCGGCAGCGTTCGCCTCGTTTCAGTCGTCGTCCAGTCCGTTGATCTGGACAACTCCGACGCCAAGGGCGGCACGGCGCCGACCGCGCAGGTCGACGTCTGCTGGGATGTCAGCAACGTCGACCTCGTGGACAAGAACGGCAAGTCCGTCGTGCCGAGCACGCGACCCGATCAAGGCAGCACGCGCTACTTCGTGACGAACCCGAGGTGGAGCACCCATCCAACAGACGGCTGGCGCGTCTCGAACGGGCAAGACCTGAAGCTGGCGTCATGCTCCGGCTCGTAGCTCGACTGCTCGCCTTCGGCATCGTCGCGGCTTACCTCGTGTCTTTAACGACCGGCGTCGCCACCGCGGACACGAAGTGTCAGAAGACCGACGCGACGACCGGTGCCTGTCTGATCACCGTCGAGGTCCCTAGCCATCCGGGTAAGCCGGGCGATGAGGGCCCGCAGGACACAGGCTCGGGTGCGGCCTGCTACTGGGACGGAACCTCGCAGGGGATCTCGAACCCGCCTCCCGGCCCCGTCCCCTGCGAGTCGGCCGACGGCTACTGGTCGAACAGCTACCACTGCTACATCAGCGCGGTCACTCCCCCGCCACTCGCAGGCGATCCTGCTTGGCAGGGGCACAGGCCGGGCGACGGCGCGATCTACAACTGCTACCAGC
>Ga0123353_10015251_pt1 | contig 11147 bp, 10 predicted proteins | sample TergutLab28metaG_3_FD_92763 | JGI IMG/M metagenome (GOLD analysis project Ga0123353, IMG submission 92763) | Labiotermes labralis P3 segment gut microbial communities from Petit-Saut dam, French Guiana - Lab288 P3 | ecosystem: Host-associated > Arthropoda: Insects > Digestive system > Gut ... | reverse complement strand
CGCTATAATTTTTTCTTCCATAAGTTCTTCCGCGCGTTTCATTTTCTCGTTTGATAAAAACAGTTTCTGGATTTTACCATCGTAAAGCGTGTTAACAATGCCGACTGCGCTCATTCCCATATGATGCGCCATATGGCTTTTTACGGCGGCGTAACCCGAGCCTACGCGGTGTTTGGTGAAGTCCACAGCTTCATAGAAGCCGTAACTGCGGTGGCTTACGCCTAACTTCTCAAGCCGAGCCAAGTTATTATACGACGCAATCGGGTCGATACCGAGCGACAAAAAGCTCGAATAAGGCGAAATGACGCGCTCTTTATTCAAGCCGCCTTTCAGCCCCACGGTCTGTACGCCGTGGGCTTTATACTGATAATTCAAAGCCTCGTCAAAAGCGTAGTACCCGCTCTCAGACATGCCGAAAGGCAAGCCGGTCTCCCGCCCGCGCTTCTGCTGGCAATGCAGAGAAAACCGCAAAGCCTCATATTCCATACTGCCCTCCCTTTCCGACGCGCCGAGAAGCAACTCCGGCATAAAATACTCAAACATCGTGCCCGTCCACGCAACAGGCGCGGCGTAGTTCCCGCTCCTGCCCATGACCCTGCCGAGTGCGCGCCAGTGCTTCTTCTCCGCCTGCCCCGTCGCGATTGCGTAATAGGACAGCATACGCGCCTCCGACATAATCAGGTCGTAGTTATGGCGCGAGAGTTCTTCTTTTTCGATGTCGTACCCGATACTGAACAGGTTCCGTACCTTGTTGAAAAACGGCTTTAAGTCGGTCTCCCGTGCGATTTTCTCAACCCGTGCGACGAGTTCGGGCGCGCACCCGGCGTCCCTCAAAGCCTCTTTAAGCGCAATCAGACAGCAGACGAAATTCCCGCTGTCCACCGACGAAACGAACGGGCTGATTACTCTAAGCTCCTGCGTTTCGTACCAGTTCATGAGGTTGCCGTGCCATTTTTGCATGGCTTCAACAGTACCAATCGTATCAGCGACCCGCCGCTCAAGCTCGTCCTTGTCTATAAACCCGAAGATATTCGCCGCCGCGCACGAAAGCAAATACATGCCGATGTTCGTGGGTGAAGTCCGCGCCGAAACGCGGTAAACAGGGCTGTACTGCACGTTATCGGGCGGGAGGTGATTGTGTTCCCCCGTGACATAATCCGCGTAAAAGCACCACATCTTCCGCGCATTTTCGAGCAGTTCAAGGCGCATGGTCTTGGTGATTTTCGGCGTACTGACGCCGCTCGCCCTGTCGATGTAGAGCGTAAGCGGCAGTGCCGAGAGGAAGAAAACGCCGAGAGTAAACACAAGCAGATTCCCGCCCGCGACCGCCGCAACGAGCAACACCGCCGAGACAATTCCCGCCACAATCATGTGGGAAAAGCCCGATTTCATACCCTCGAGCGCGCTTGCCGTCGTCCAGTCAAGCAGACGTTTTTTAGAGATTAGCATACGCCAAAGCACGCGCACGAGCGCGTCCGCGGACACGAGCGCGTTCTTGACCGCGTACATGATTTCGAGCACGCACTGACGTAAAAGCTGCTTGGTCTGGGAAATCACGGGCGAATAAAACCGCCTGTAAAACGCGAACCGCCGACCGCGAACCACCGACGGGAAAAACCCCATCAAAAACGGCATAATGACCGCGAACAGCCCCGCTGATGCAATCAACTGCATATTAAAAATCACCGACACCGCAAAGCATATTAACACAAACAGCGGCGTCACCGCGCGCCGTACGTTGTCTGATAATTTCCAGCGTGTGAGCGGGGTGAAGCCCTTATCGAACACAAAGCAAAAGTTCTGCAAGTCCCCGCGCAGCCATCGGTGCTGCCGCTTGAAATAAGCCGCCGAGGTATCCGGGAAGCCGTCGTTAAACTCCACATCGCCTGCGTACCTAACGCCCGTACAGCCGCCCTCTAAAATATCGTGAGAAAGTATGCGTTCCGCCGGGAAACGCGGGGAATCCCCGCCGCCGTCACCGCCGCACTTCTCTAAAAATATATCGACGTTGATGAGCCCTTTCCCCGTGAAAATCCCCTCACCGAAGCAGTCCTGGTACATCTCCCCCGAGAAGCTGTCGTAGCTCGACGCCCCCGCACAGCCGCCGTTACCCGCCATAGCGCGGGAGAAGCCGGTTTTGAGGTAGCTTTCGAGCGTGGTGGTTATACGCGGCGCGATAATCCCGACGTTTTTGTGCAACGGGTGCAGGGCTATGCTGATAAGCTCGGACGCGCTGTCCATCAGCGGAATCGTGTCATAGTCCAACGCCATGATATACGCAATACCGTGCAAAGCGTCCCTACTGCCGAAAATGGCTTTAAAGCCGCACTTTTCCTCCTCTTCGCCGCGCAGTAACCGCGCTAATGCCAAAATCGCGCCTCTCTTACGCTCCTCACCCTGCCACAGACCTTGGGTTTTACTGAACCTGCGCTCCCTCACGAGCATGAGGAACTCGCCGCCCTTGAACCTTTCTTCGGCGGTTTCGAGCAGTTTTTCGTCGTCGGGGGTTTCTTCATCGTTTGCGGGCTTCAGGTCGCACAACAGCGCGAATTTTATGTTTTCGGCGTTGTTTTTGAGTTTCGCGGCTTTTAATTTCTCAATGCCGTTTTCAATATCCTTTTCCGAGGTGATGAGGGTGGAAATCACGCACAAGGTCTTGGCGCGGAGCGGGACTTCGCCTTTAAGCGCGAGGCGGGGCAGAACCCCCGTGCCGCGGACGCTTTTCACGGTGATGTAGTCTACAGGCGGCTTCATAACCGCTAAACAGGGAATAAATACCACAAAAAACGCCCACCACGCCGTAAATATGCTTACAATCCCCGCCAAAGCCGCCGAGAGCAGGAATAAAGCCGTCAGATAGCTTTTCAGCTTAACATACGGGAAAACTCTGCGGTAGTCTTTCATGACGATTTCGCCTATATGCTTGGGCTCGCCGGATAACTCCGACGCGCTGTCGGCGCGGCGGTTCATGTATTCGCGGGACAGCCTTGCCTCATCTATACCCGCAGCCACGGCGATTTCCGACGTCATGCGGCGGTAAGACGCACGGGTCTCCTCGGACAGCGCGGGATAAAGCCCGTCCTCACCGTAAAGCATTTCCACGGGGTTCAGCCTCATGCAGAGCCTCTGCGGGTCAAGGTCGGTCAGCGCGCCTAACTTCTCCCCCGCGTTACCGTCGTCATCGGGGAAGTTCACGGCGTCGGCGATTACGCAATACTTCGCCTGCCATATCAGGCTGTCTATGTCCATCGAAGACAGGCTCTTAACCGCACCCACTTTGGAAATCACGTTAATGACCGTCTCTTCGTCGATGGTTTTAAACGCGCTTATAATCCCGCCCAAAACCGGCGTTTTGTCCCGCAATGTGTTAATGTAAAAGCCTTTATGAGCTTTTATGAGCATACCCAGTTCTTTTTCGAGCAGGCGTTTTTCGGGCACGCGGCTTTTCGCTAATATCCGTCTTAACTTCCTCAGCGGGGCATAAAGCTTTTTAATCGGGCAAAGATACCAGCGGGCAGATGTAATTTCTGTTATTTTTTCTGTAATCATAATAATATTCTGCCCCTTTTCGGAAAAAATAAAAGAAAATATGTGTAAAAAAATTATTTTTTTATTAAAAACACTTGAAAAAAGCAACACAATGATGTATAATAAAAAATAGTTTAGTTAAATTACGGTAAGCAAAGAAGGGAAAACCTTGATATGAACAGCAGTAAATCTGCTTTTATCGCGACTGTCATTGTCGCTCTGCTCGCGGTGGCGGCGGCGGTCTTCGCGTTTTGGTACATGCGGCAGGGCTCGGAGGTGCAAGACCCCTACGCAAACGGCGCGCCTTACAGACCCACCCGTGAAACCCAGGAAAAAATGCTTGACGCGGCGGGCGTCCTTATCAGCGATAACTTCACCATCGTGAGATTATATATAACCCGCGGGGTAGACGTACGCAAAGAGCCTTATGCCAACACGGACAAACCCTTGGGCAACACCCCGGAGGACGGGCTGTTCTCAGCCGACAGTGAGCTTTATCAGACGCTTGAGGATATAGAAAGTATCGTTGACCGCACCTTCATCGCGGAAGAGGCTGACAGAATCAAGAATAACCGCCTTAATAACGGCTCCACGTATTATTTCCACGCGGGGAACGACTTCGGCAGGATTTACGACGATAAGAACGGGCGTCTCGGCGTCAACGCCGCTTTCGCGGAGTTCATGTTCCGCGCACACAGCCCCGACTTCCCCGAAACGTGGGAGTATCACATAGACTGGTCGGGTATATCTTTCGATATTGAACCGCTCTCGGACTATGAATGCCGCGTTTTGGTGAAGCTTGAGGTGGACGGTCAGGAAAGAATACTTGAGCGCAGAATGTCGAATTATGACGAAGAGGGCTGGCGTTTGGATAAGCTCGTCCATGAATAAACCGGATAAAGGCAGGAGAAACCCGCTGTCCGCATATATGATTGTCAGTCATATCGCCTTTGTTGTGGCTGTGCCGCTGTTGCTTTTCATCGGCGGCGGGGCGTGGCTCGCGGACACGATGGGCTGGTCGGACGTAACGAAACTGATTTTTGTCCTGCTCGGTGTCGCGGTCATGGCGGCTTCACTGATTTCGTATTTACGATATTTAATCGCCGAATACGGCACGGGGGATAAAGAACCGACGTTTAAGCCCTCAAATAAAGAACGTGATTTTTACTATGAAAACGATAATTAAACTCAGCGAGGGCGAGCGCATCGCGCTCACCGAACTGAAAAATATGTTCCCTTTTGCACTGTTTTGTAACGGCTTGGTACTTATAATCTGCGCCGTTTACGGCTTTATCGGCGGGGGCGTTAATTTCTCTTACTTCACGGGTCTGCTCTTCGGGAACGTCGTCGGCGCGCTTAACTTCTACTTCATAGGGTTCGCCGCGGGGCGGCTCATTCGTCGAGGCGCAATGCGCGGCGCAGGGCACGGGGCGCGGGCGGGGGTAACAGCCGGCTTCTTCTACGGGGTGCGCTACCTCGTAATGCTTGCACTTTACTGGGTTTTGGCGTCGCTCGGCGTTATAAATCTGTTCGTGGCGTTGGTTCCGTTGCTTTATCCGAGCCTGTACTATAAATTCACAGCTATTTTCAATAAATCTGTGTGAGGGTTTAACGATGAAAAAAGTATTTATACCGCTCGTCATCATTATTGTCGTGCTTTTTGCCTTGAGCCTGTTCATCTCCGTTCCGAGTGAGGAATTCGACGTGGACGGGGCGCAGGTAGTGCTTTACGCACCTGACGGGCTTCTCGGTATATCAAATGACCCCGCAAGCATGATTTCGCTCAACCTCACCACCTCCGTAACCACACAATGGGTCGTCATTCTCATTCTCGGTACTCTGTTCTTTTTCTTAGGCAGGAACCTGAAAGTCCGCCCCGAGACAAAAAGGCAGGCGGCGGCTGAGTTCATCGTGGGTTTCTTTAACGGCATGGTAAGGGACGCGATGGGCGAAAAATACATGAAATACGTCCCGTACATAGCGACTATTCTCTGCTTTTCACTGCTTAACAGCCTATCCGGTCTGCTCGGTATGCGCTCCCCTACAGCCGACATTTCGGTGGTCGGAACATGGGGGCTGATTACCTTTTTCCTTGTCCAGCGCAACAAACTCAAGACAGGCGGTTTCTTCGGGCCGCTCAAGAGTCTGCTCGAACCGGTTATACCTATGGCTCCCATTAACTTAATCGGTGAGATAACCAACCCGCTGACCCAGTCCTTCCGTCACTTCGGCAACATCTTAGCCGGCTCAATCATCATGGGCATACTCTACTGGGCTTTGGGGCATTTCGCGATATTTATTCCGGCGGTCTTCTCGCTTTATTTTGACCTTTTCGGCGCGGTGATTCAGGCGTACATATTCTGCACGCTGACGATGGTTTACGTACTGATGGCTGACCGCTCCCCCGACAGCGCGTAACCCTAACGGGTAAAATAAACAACAAATTTTTGGAGGTTTTTCGTTATGGAAATAGCATTATTAGAAGCAAAATCCGTTGTATTGGCTGCGGAAGTAATGGGAGCAGGTATTGCCATGCTCGCGAATATAGGCCCCGGGCTTGGTGAGGGTATTGTCGGCTCTAAGGCGGTTGAAGCCGTGGGCAGACAGCCGGAAGCCGCCGGCGTTATCACGAGAACCATGATTATCGGTGACGCGATTTGTGAGACCAGCGGTATTTATGCGTTCATTTTCGCGCTGATGGTTATGTTCACACGTCCGTTCAGCAGTTCGCTCGGTTAATCGCCACAAGACATTCTAACTACAGAAAGGGCTGGTTTTTGTGGGTTTTTCACCTATTGTCGGGTTTAATCTCTCGACGGTGTTCATTACATTTGTCAACACAATGATTCTCTTGTTCCTGTATTGGAAGTTCCTGCACGTCAAGGTCATAGTCATTCTCGAAAAACGCAAGGAAATGATTTCGGAGGAATTAACCGCCGCCGAGCAGGCGAAGCTGTCCGCACAGCAGAAAGAGCAGGAATACACGACCCTGCTCGCGGAATCGAAAGCTGAAGCGGAGAAAATCATTACCTCGGCGACCGTACGCGCACACGAAAAAGAGCGGGACATTCTTTCCGAGGCGAACGAAAACGCCGCTAATATCCTCAAAAAGGCCGAGGATAACATTGAGCTCGAGAAGAAGCGCGTAACCAACGAAATAAAGAATCAGATTTCCGAGCTTGTGATTCTGACGGCTTCCGCCGTCGCCGAAAAGGAAATCAACGAAGACGATAACAAGACGCTCATCGAAAGCTTTTTAGTCAACGTGTAGGGTGGTGAAAATCTATGGCGAACTCCGTCGAAAACGTCTATTCCTCGGCTCTGCTTGAACTGCTGGAGGAACAGCACGGTAATAATAAAGCCGGCTTCGCCGAAGCTCTCAGTGAGCTTGGGGCGGTGAACGATGTTTTTGACGCCGCGCCGGAGATTTTCGGGTTCTCGCTTGTACCCACGGTCTCCCGCGAGGACAAAATCAGCGTGATTAAAAACGTCTTCGCCGATAAGGTTTCGCCGTTTACCCTGAACTTTCTGTGCGTTTTAACCGAGAAGAAGCGGCTCCCGCGGTTCGGTAACATTTACCGCGACTTCCGCGGTAAATACTACGAAAAGTTCGGGATTGCGCCTGTCACCGTGACCTCGGCGTTCGCGCTGAGTGCGGAGCAGAAGCAGAAAATCACCGCTAAGATGGCGCAGATAACCGGTAAAGAGGTCGAGCTTTCCGAAAAGACCGACAAGAGCGTAATAGGCGGCATAGTCGTTGATTACGGCAGCTCGCGGCTCGACGGCAGCGTTAAGAACCGCTTGGATTCACTCAGAAAAGAAATCGCGGACACAGTTCTGTAAAATGTAAAAAAGATGCAAAACATTGAAAGGAAGACGAATCAATGAATTTACGCCCGGACGAAATTACCTCCCTAATAAAAGACCAAATCAAAAACTTCGGGGCGAAGGTGAGCCTTGCCGATACAGGCACGGTCGTCACCGTAGGTGACGGTATCGTTCGCCTGCACGGTCTTGAAAAATGTATGCTCGGCGAACTGCTTGAGTTCGAGAACGGCATAAGGTGCATGGCACTCAACTTGGAGCAGGACTTTATCGGCGCGGTTATGCTCGGCTCTGACACGGGCATAAGAGAAGGCGACTCCGTAAAGCGCACAGGGAACATCGTTTCCGTGCCCGTAGGAGAATCGCTTTTAGGTCGTGTCGTGAACGCCCTGGGTCAGCCTGTTGACGGAAAGGGCCCCATTAACACCTCGGAGAGCCGTCCGGTTGAGAAAATCGCACCCGGAATCATTACCCGTAAGACGGTTAATGTACCTTTACAGACCGGAATCAAGGCGATTGACTCGATGATACCCGTAGGCAGGGGTCAGCGTGAGCTGATTATCGGCGACCGTCAGACAGGTAAGACAACGATTGCCACGGACACGATTATAAATCAGCGCGGCACGGGCGTAATATGTATTTACGTAGCCATCGGGCAGAAAAGCTCGACTGTCGCGACCGTCGTTGAAGAGCTGAAGGGAGCCGGCGCGATGGACTACACCATCGTCGTAACCGCCGGAGCGAGCGAACTCGCGCCCATTCAATACATCGCGCCTTACGCGGGCTGTACGATGGGCGAATACTTCATGGACCAGGGCAAAGACGTTCTGCTCGTTTACGATGATTTATCGAAACATGCGGTGGCTTACCGTGCGTTATCGTTGCTTCTCAGGCGTCCGCCCGGGCGTGAAGCTTATCCCGGCGACGTATTCTATCTGCACTCAAGACTGCTCGAACGCGCCGCGAACCTCAACGAAGAATACGGCGGCGGTTCGCTGACCGCTCTGCCTATAATTGAAACCCAGGCGGGCGACGTTTCGGCATATATCCCCACCAACGTAATTTCAATCACCGACGGGCAAATCTTCCTCGAAACCGAGCTGTTTAACTCCGGTATCAGACCGGCAATAAGCCCGGGTATCTCGGTTTCGCGGGTCGGCGGTAACGCGCAAATCAAAGCCATGAGAAAGGTCGCGGGTACGCTCAAGCTTGAATACTCGCAGTACAAGGAATTGCAGGCGTTTGCACAGTTCGGCTCGGACTTGGATAAGGACACCAAGGCGCGCCTCGCGAAAGGTGAGCGCATCGTTGAAGTTCTCAAGCAGGGCAAGAGCGCGCCCGTAAGCGTCGAAAATCAGGTTATAATCATCTTCGCCGTCATCAACAACTACCTGCAGAACGTCCCCGTTAAGAGAATCGCCGAGTATGAAGCCGAGCTGTTCAAATTCATCGACATGAACCATAACGAAATCATTAAAGGCTTGCGGGAAGAAAGAGACCTGAGCAACGACAACAGAAAAGCTTTGCAAGGCGCGTTGTTGGAGTTCACCAAAAAATTCACGGAAAATAATCCGTAAGAACGGGAGGAATTGTTATGGGAAGGGCGGCATTAATTCTAAGCATTGTTTCATTGGTTTTCGCGTCGGTCACATTAGTGCTGATGACACTGCACTTTCTTATAAAAAGGATTTCCTACTTTGATTCTAATTATTAATGTTAGGCGGTATTAACTATGCCTAAAAGCAGCATGAAGACAATTAAGCGGCGTATAAAGAGCGTCAGCTCCACCCTGCAAATCACCAAGGCTATGGAGATGGTGGCGTCATCTAAGCTTCGCCGCGCCAAAAGGCGCGCAGAGAAGCTCCGCCCTTATTCTAAGGCTACCGAATCGCTCCTGTCCGACATCGCCGCGACCAAGCCCGACTTCTCCACCCCGTTCACGAAAAAGCGCGAGGTGAAGAACAGGCTGTTCATCGTCGTTGCGGGTGACAGGGAGCTTGCCGGCGGCTTCAACTCGACGATTCTGCGTCTTGTCATGTCATACGATAAGGAGCATGAAACGCCGCCCAAGGTGATTGCCATAGGCAAAAGAACAGCGGACTTTTTCAAGAAAAAGAACCGCGAAATCTTAGCCGAGTACCCGCACTTCTCCGAGAACGTGAAGGTCAGCAGTTGTGCCGACATCGCGGACTACGCCATCAGCTTATTCAAGAGCGGCGAGGTTGACGAAGTACGGATTTTCTACACCGCTTACATTTCGGCTCTGAATTTGGAACCTACGCAGATTCAACTTCTGCCGTTCACGCCGCCGAAAACCGGCGAAAGCGCGCCGGCTGACCTGCAGGTCACCTACGACCCGTCGCCGGAAGCGGTCTTCGACCGTATTATCCCTAAGCTGTTCATGAGCGTGGTTAACTGCGCCTGCGTGGAGAGCTTCGCCTCGGAGCAGAGCGCGCGCCGCAACGCGATGGAGAGCGCGTCTGACAACGCTTCTGACATGATTGATAAGCTTTCGCTTTTATATAACCGCGCACGTCAGGAAAAAATCACGAACGAAATCAATGAAATCGTCGGCGGAGCTAATGCGATTTCGTAGGGGGGTATTAGGCACTGGAAACTGTAGCTATTCTGCGCTCTATTTTATATAATTTAGAAATCGCAGATGACCTTGATGAAGCTAAAAGGGCAGTCAGAGTAATGTGTTCCAAGGATGACATTGCCGCTGTTGAACAGGAAGTTTTGGAGCATAAAAAGTCAAAAAATAAAACGTAGGGAACGGATTCATCCGTTCCGTTCCGGAACGCAAGAATAGCGGAACGCATAAATGCGTTCCCTACAATAAACAAACTGTGAGGATTCATTATGTCTAAAAACGTCGGAACAGTCGTACAAATAATCGGAGCGGTGCTTGACATTCGGTTTGAGCCGGAAAAGCTGCCGAAACTGCTTAACGCGATTGAAATCAGCACCGGTGACGCGCAGGGCAGCGGGAAATTAGTCGTGGAGGTCGCCCAGCACATCGGCGACGATACCGTGCGGTGCATCGCTATGGGCAGTACCGACGGGCTTGTCCGCGGTATGGAGGCGGTAGACACCGGCGCGGCGATTAAAGTGCCTGTGGGTAACGCTACCCTCAGCAGGGTTTTTAACCTGCTCGGCGAGCCTGTTGACAACAAACCCCCGCCCGAAGCCGAAGATTACTGGGAAATCCACCGCCCCACACCTACTTACGAAGAGCTAAACCCGACCAACAACGTGCTTGAAACGGGCATAAAGGTGGTTGACCTCGTCGCGCCCTACCTCAAGGGCGGTAAAATCGGTCTGTTCGGCGGCGCGGGAGTGGGTAAAACCGTTCTCATAATGGAGCTGATTAACAACATCGCCAAACAGCACGGCGGGCTTTCGGTCTTCACGGGCGTCGGCGAGCGCACCCGTGAGGGTAACGACCTCTACGAAGAGATGATAGAGTCCGGCGTTATAAATAAAACCACATTAGTCTACGGTCAGATGAACGAGCCGCCCGGCGCACGTATGCGCGTCGCGCTGTCGGGGCTGACTATGGCTGAATATTTCCGTGATAAAGAGGGGCAGGACGTGCTTCTGTTCATCGACAACATATTCCGCTTCACGCAGGCAGGCTCGGAAGTTTCCGCACTGCTCGGGCGTATGCCGAGCGCGGTGGGCTATCAGCCGACGCTTGCGACCGAGATGGGCGCGCTTCAGGAGCGTATTACCTCAACCAGCAAGGGCTCGATTACGTCGGTACAGGCGGTTTACGTCCCGGCGGACGACCT
>Ga0123353_10015249_pt1 | contig 11148 bp, 7 predicted proteins | sample TergutLab28metaG_3_FD_92763 | JGI IMG/M metagenome (GOLD analysis project Ga0123353, IMG submission 92763) | Labiotermes labralis P3 segment gut microbial communities from Petit-Saut dam, French Guiana - Lab288 P3 | ecosystem: Host-associated > Arthropoda: Insects > Digestive system > Gut ... | reverse complement strand
GCCCGACGCTGCGCCACTCCATCGCCGACAGGTCCGAATTGATCCCGTGCGCTTCGCCGTCGGTCACCTCCAGGCTCAGCGGAATCGGCGCGAACGCGGGCCCGGCCACGGCGGCGACCGTTTTGTACTGCGACAGCACAAACGCCTTTTCGTCCTCGCCGGCCGGGGCCCGCCACTGACGCTCCGCGCGGAACACGTCCAGCCCGACGCTCAGCACGTCGTTCTTATACGGCCCTTTGACGATGTGCTCGCCGACGGCCTTCACGTATTTTGCGAACGCCTCTCGCGTCGGCCCGTCGGACAGATTCACCACGCGGTACTCGTTCCACGACGACCGATGCTGCCCCGACATGCCCATGAAATCGTGATCGTACACGTTGCTGGCGAGAAAATCGTACACGCCCTTGTCGTCCCGCAACACCGACTCAGGCCGCTGGGCGACCATCCAGTCCGGCACGCGCCCGCCAAACACCGGCAAATACAGCCGCACCATGTACCCGCGTTCGACCGCCATTTTCAACATGCGATCCAGCGCCGAAAAATCGTATTTTCCCTTCTCGCGCTCGATGTTGTCCCAGCGCAGCACGGGGTCTTTGAAGGTCAAAAACGTCACGCCGAGCATCCGGCCTTTGCTGAGTTTGTACGCGATGCCGAGTTCCTGCCCCGCGTTCCACAGGGTTTCGCGGAATTCCGGCAGCGGTTCCATCATCGTCCGCCAGCCCAGTTGCACGCCCAGTTTCCGCTGGCGTTCGCGCAGCGGATTTTCCCAGGACATGGGCTGATACGTCTGGAGTTTCATGCCCGATTTGTCGACCTGTCTTTTCAAAGTTCCCAGCACCTCGTCGCGCCGCTTCGTGACGTCCTGGAAATGCTTCACCACCTCGGGGGCGACCATGTTCAACTCCGAGCGGATGAAGGCCAGATCGTCGGCCGCACCGTCCAGATCGCCGATGTCCACGGCCATGCGAAGCGACGCCGCCGCGAAGTCCAGCGGTTTGATCGTCTCGTACAACCGCAGGGCTTCGCGGTCGAAACCCTCAAGGAACTGTTCCGCCGGCAGGCGCATCATCGCAGCCACCAAACTCTCCCCGAGCCGGCCCCTCCGCGAGTCCTGGCGCTGATCGCCGTCCGGACGCGGGAAGTACTCGTCCCCTTCCGCGTACAGGAAGAAATTCCGCAGATCGTGCGTCTGCCACATGGCCGCCCCGAGCAGCATTCGGACGGCCTCGATGTCCTCGCCCAGGGCGAGCACATCCTTCTGCAAGGCCGACCGCTCCGCCGTCGCGGCCGGAAACGTCGTCGGCATCGCCGGAGCGGCCGCGTCCGGCTCCGCCGCCGACAACCACGCCCCCGCCCCAACCACCGCCATCGCCAACGCCGCCATCGTCATCGCCAGCCTGGACATGCTTTTCATAAAACAATCCTTTGCGTTGAATTGAACCGTAGCACGGGCGTCTCGCCCGTGAGTCGCATGGGCGTCTCGCCCATGCAACCGTGCCTATAGCCAAAATACCCATACACCCAGCCGACGCGCAATACTCGCGCCCGTGTGGGCGTCAACGATCTGCGTAACAAAAACGTCCCGCCAACCTCGCCACGGACGAGACGCCCGTGGGACTCATGGGCGAGACGCCCATGCTACAGGCAACACCATAACCCAAACCACCACCGAAAGTCGAGAGTTTCGCCGAAATGTTTTCACCGGCTTGCCGGTTTGCGCTGTAGAACGTTGTAAACGGCGCGCCTGGCCGCAGGCCCTGCCAGTTTGCGTTGTAAAACGTTCCGCACGAAAAACGGTTCACAACGCAAACAGGCCGAGCCATCGCGATGCGTTTCCCATCTCCGAATTCCGAATGCCGTTGCTCATTCTACATTTTCCTTCATCCTGCGCGACCCAAGCTGTTACACTGTTAGACGGTTCAGGAAAACGGATGGTGCATGACATGGTGCCTGCGTATGCGAAGCCGGCGCCTAACAGCTTAAAAGTCTAACAGTCTAACAGCCTATAACGATGACGTGGTATTTTCTCCATGACGGCAGGCCGGTCGGTCCGATGGCGGAGGAACTGATGCGGCGGTTGCAGCAGACCGGCCGGGTCGGACCCGGAACGATGGTCTGGCGGCAGGGCATGGCCCAGTGGCAAACGTGGGCGCAGGTCCAACTGACCCTCGCCCCGGCCGCCGCGGCCACCGGCATCACCATCGGTGGGACGAGCGCCGCCGACGGCGGGGCGTCCCCGGCCGCCGACACCGAGGTCTGCTGCCAGTGCGGCCGAACCTGCCCGCAGGGCGACGTGCTGATCTTCGGTGAAAAACCCGTCTGCGCCGCCTGCAAACCGTATTTCCTCGAACGCCTCCGCGAGGGCGTCCTCGTGCTCACCGACGCCCAGAACGCCTTCGCCGGATTCTGGGTCCGCACCGTCGCCCTGATGCTGGACTGGATCATCCTCGCCCTGTTCGGCTATGCCCTGCGGGGCGCGATGCTGAATTACGGGCAGATGGACACCGACACCAGCATGTGGCTGGGCGTGCTGCTGTGGGCGGCATACGTTTCGTTGACGACGGCGTGGCTCTCGGCCACACCGGGCAAACTGGCGCTGGGGCTTCGCGTCATCACGGCCGACGGCAGGCCCATGACGCTGATCCTGTCCATCGCGCGAATGCTCGCGTCGCTGCTCAGCGCGATGGCCCTGGGGTTCGGATTCCTCCTGGCCATCTTCGACAGTCAAAAACGCACGCTGCACGACGGCATGTGCGACACGCGCGTCGTCCGCAACGCCTTCGTGCCGCTGAAAGTACTATAATGAGTTTGAGTCTCATACGCTGTGATCGCTGCGGAACGCCGGTGGACGCCACCGCGTGGAACACGGACGTCTTTACCAAATGCCCGTGCGGGGCCAAACTCTACGCGCGGACCTACCCTATGCTCGTGGCGCCGCTGGCGGGCGGGCAGGGCGGCAGCGATCTGTCGGGCGAGGACCAGTCCTGCTGTTTTTATCATCCGCAAAAACAGGCCGTCGTCGCGTGCGACACCTGCGGGCGCTTCCTCTGCGGCCTGTGCGACCTCGCCGTCGGACAGCGACACGTCTGCGGACCGTGTTTCCGGCGGGCGATGCTCGAATCCACCGACGCCCAACTCTGCCCCCGCCGCCCGACGTACGACCAGGCCGCCATCACGCTGGCCGTCATTCCGCTCACCGCCCCGCTGGGGATTTATTTCGCCCTGAGGCACTGGAACAGCCCCGGAAGCGTGCTGGGCGTTCGGCGGGGGCTGATGACGGCCGCTCTGATCGTCGGGCTGATGTCCACCGTGTTCTGGGGCTACGTCGCGCTGGGATGGATCACGGAGGTGTTCTTTGGATGAGCGGGAATCCACCTACGTGCGGACCGTCAAACCGTCGGACCAGCCGCCCCGGCCCGCCGACACCGGGCAGCCCCGCCCGGAGGAGGTCGCCTGCCGACGCCTCGCGGGGCGGCGGTGGTTTTCCGGCCAAAGCCTCTACGCGACGGACGAATTCCTGCTGTGCGTCAACGGCGGCGTGTTCCAGGAGACCTACCGCCGGTTTTACTACCGCGATATTCAGGCGATTCTGCTGCGCCGGTCCGGCAGCAATTCCGGCCTGATTGTGCTGTCGACGATCCTGCTGGTCCTGTCGGCGGTGGCGGCGGCGAATTCCTTGATGTCCCCCGCGCCGTTGTCGGTGCCGATCTTCTGGCTGACCGTCGCCGCGCTCAGCGCCGTCGGCCTGACCTGGAGCCTCGTCAGCCAGGGACAATGCGTCTGCTACATCCAGACGCCCGTGTCCATCCAGCGCCTCCCCGTCACCAACGTCCGCGCCGCCAAACGGCTGATGTCCGAACTGTCCCCCCACATCGAGGCGGCGCAGGCCGCCCTCCAAAACGACGCGGAGACGCGGAGAAGGGACGTCGTCTAAATCGGTTTGCTGAAAAACGGTTCGCTCGCCATGACGATTCGTTTGCTTTCCGGCACGGGCGTGGTTACGTTGTCGAACACGATTTTTCCGGGTCCTTCGCTCCAGGTTTTGATCAGCGGGGCGGCGGCGTTGGGGAGCGTCACGTTTTTCAGGCGGATGAATTTGAAATGGGCCGCCTGCATAAAACCGGCGTTCTCGGCGCCGTCGGCCAGGCGGAAGGTCACGTTGTCCATCGTCAGCACCAGCGGAACCTTCGCGTCGGCGTACACCACGCACGGTCCCAGCACGCCGGAAATCTCGACATTCTCGAAGTGAATGTCCTCCAGCGGACTGCCCCCCTGCCACTGCTCGTTTCCCGAAAAATTGTAATGCAAAAACTTGTCCACGTTCTCCACGCGGCAATTCCGCACCACGAAATTCCCGGGCCTCGCCGTCACGGGCAAACTCAAATCGCAAAAATACGTGATCGCGCTGAGCGTCCAAGGCCGGTGCGGCCAGTTCTCCGGCGAACCATTCACGCCCGCGGCCTTGTCCTCCTGCGGCATCCGGACCCGGTGAGGCCATTTTCCCGGGCCGTAAAAGTGGCAGTCCTCCACCAGCACGTTGGTCCCGCCGAACCGCAGGCCGCTGCACGAGGTGTTGATCCGGCAGTTCTGGATGACGACGTTCCGGTTGGCGAAACCAGCCACGCAGTCGTCGCCGGTTTCGAACAGGCAGTTGCGGACCAGCACATTGTCGCAGCGGCGGAAATGCACGCCGTCGTGCCCGCCCAGCACGCGCAAATTCTCGGCCGTGATGTTCTCGCTGTAAAACACCGTGTGTGCCCAATTGGCGGAATTGACCACCGTGTATCCGCGAAACGTGACGTTGCGGCAGCGGTGAATGCCGATCGCGTGCGGACCGCGGAAATTCTCCTCGCCCTGCGGGTCGTAGGCGTTCTGTCCGTCGAGGGTCGAACCCTCCTCACCGATGATCGCGATGTTTTCGGCGTCGCAGGCCTTGAGGATGGCGCTGTTCCATCGGGAGTGCGGATTGTACGCCCCGGGCGCGAGGTCGGCCTCGGACGCGGTGGCGGCGTCGGGAGTCACGTAGTCGGCCAGTTCCCTGCTGCCGGCCAGGGTCGCGCCGCATCGCAGCCACAGCGTGACGTTGGACCGCAGCATCAACCCGCCGGTCGTAAATCGCCCCGTCGGAACGGCCACGGTTCCGCCGCCGGCCTGGTGCACATGATCAATCGCCTGCTGAATGGCCGCCGTCTGAGGCCGGTCTCCCGCCACGGCGCCGAAATCGGCAATGCTCACGGTTCGCGATGCGTTTCCCATGGTCCGTCTCCAAAAGTGATTGCCCCTCATTATGCCGAAAACCAAACACGCGTCAAGCTCTCCCGCGAGGCACGCGGTCTTTCAATTCTCCCGCGAGGCCGTGTTTTCTTACCACAGGCACAGAGAAACACAGACACAGAGAAGGACGGCGGGAATTCCTGCCCATGTTCAGAACCATTCGGATTCCCGCCGTCCTTCTCTGTGGTCCTCTGTGCCTGTGGTAAAAAAAATCCTCCTCGCACGAGAAAACTGAAACTCCCTGCAACGTGGCTACAGTCTCCTTTTTGCGGGGATTTTGGGATTGAAGGTCCGTTCGACTTCGCGAAGTCGGTACGATGCACGTTTTGCCGACAGGAACGTCTTACAGCGCAAAACGGCAAGCCAGATTACCGAAATTCGATGGTCGACAGTACGCGATCCGCCGCGTCCTCGGCGGTGTTATTTTCTTCGCAGTCGAACCACTGGACGTTCCATCTCCGTTGCCAGGTGCGTTGTTTTTTGGCGAGTTGGCGGGTGTTGATTTTGATTTGTTCGACGGCATCGTCGAGCGAACAGCGTCCTTGGAAGTGGGCGAAGAGTTCGGCGTATCCGACCGCGGCGGCGGCCTGGGGGCTGAGGGTTTCGGTGTCGAAAAGGTGTCTTGCCTCGTCAACCAGGCCGGCGGCGAGCATGGTTTTCACGCGGAGGTTGATGCGGCGGTTGAGGGCGTCTTTCTCGCGGCGCAGGCCGATCAGCACGCACTCGCGGCGAGGCGGTGACGAATCGTCCGGCCGCGAGTCGCCCGGAGGCGAATCCCATTGCCGCTGGAGGCGGGAGATCGGCGTGCCGGTGGTGTGGTGCACCTCCAGGGCCCGGATGATTCGCCGCTCGTCGTTGGGGTGGATTCGCAAGGCCGCTTCGGGGTCGATCCGCGCGAGTTCCTCGTGCAACTTCGCGAGCCCTTCGCGGGCGGCCCGTTTGCGCAACGAGGCCCGCAGCGCGTCGTCGCCGGAAGGACCTTCGAAGAGACCTTCGGTCATCGCCTTGATGTAGAGACTCGTCCCGCCCACGCAGAGCGGCACGCTGCCGGCGGCGCGGATGGCGGCGATCGCGCCGTCGGCGGCCTGCACGTACCGCGCCACCGAAAACGATTCCGACGGCTCGACGAGGTCCAGGCAATGGTGCGGAATGGCCGAGCGGATGTCCCGCGACGGCTTGGCCGTGCCGATGTCCATGCGGCGGTAAATCTTCATCGAGTCGACGCTGACGATCTCCGCCCCCATCCGCCGCGCAAGTTCCCGCCCTACGGCGCCTTTGCCGCTGGCGGTACAACCCAGGATAAAATACACACGATGCAGCGTCAGTTCTCCTCGCTGCCGCCCAGCGGGTTGAAGTGGCCTGAGCCGATGCGGGCTTCGGGGACGCCCTCGGGCCAGATGGTGAGGTAGAGGCCCAGTCCGCCGAGCGATTTGTCGAGGTTCACGTTGACGGCGGCATACCACCGCGGAAATTTGCGGATCACGCTCACCGTCGACAGCAGGTTCTTGCCGCCATCGAACCGGAAATCGTACTGCTCGAAGAACGACACCGTGTACAGCTTGTTGATGCGGTAGCTCACGCCCAGAATGCCCAGCGCGGTGTCCATGTCGTCGATGAACCGCGTGCCGACATAGTACCGCACGCGCGGGTCGCGCTGCACGGCGAACCCCGCGTTGAACTGCCCGATCCGCCCGTCGTTGAGGTTCACGTTCAGGTCCGTCAGGAAGGCCGTCGAATTCGAAATGTGCCAGGTGTAATCCGCCAGCAGCGAGTTGGGCGAGCGGCTGTACTCGGGGCGGTGGACATAATACTGACCCACCGACGGCTGACGGTTGGTTTCGGTCACGTCGTCCAGGAACATGGCGAACACGTTCAGCCGCATCCAGTCGACGGTCTGCTGCTGCCCCGGTTCGCCGCGTTTGGTCTGCAACCGCTGATGCACGCCGACCACGAAACCGCTGGTCGGGCCGAGATAGGTCTCGATCCCGGGGTCCATCGGGAACAGATCGGCGGGATTCACGCCCGTTCCGCCGGCCCAGGCGAGCACTTCGGGGGTGATGACGTGCTTCAGGCCGTTGACGTTCCAGAAGCGGCTTTGGACGTCGTCGTACACGCGCCAGACGTGCATGTTGGCCCGCAGGCCCAGTTGCCCGTACGCGCGGAAGTTGTCGCCGCGTTCGGGCTTGTCGCTCCACGCGGTCAGCCGTCCGACGGCGTAGGGCGTGACGTTGAGCGGACCCAGGTGCGTCGGGGCGTCGAGCTCGTTCCGCGTGTCGCCGCGGATCATCACGTCGCTGTCGTCGATGTCCAGCCCGCGGTCGGGCCTCCAGCGCTTGAGCCCCAGGCGCGTCTCGTTGTAGTAGGTCAGCCTGCCGTCGGCCAGCGGCTGACCGACAAGGAAGAAGCCCAGATCCGGCCAGCTTTCGGTCTGCGTCAGGAAACGGTCGATGCGCGTCTGGAGCAGCGCGGTGAACGCCCAGTTGTCCCGCTGTTTCTTGGCGTACACGAGCGTCTCCTGTTCCTTGCCGGCCCAGAATTCCTGGCGGAAGAACTGCTCCAGGAAGTTGCGGTCGCTGAGGTAGCTCAGTTCGAACTGCATTTCCCAGTCGTCGGACATGTACTCCTTGTGCCGCATCAGGCCTCGGGACCGGGCGTACGGGGCGGGGATGTTTTCGCGCTGGTCGCCGAAATCGTCCTCGCGTTTGGAGTCGAGCACGCCGTACAGCCAGGCGTACCCGTAGTAGTCGCGTTTGCGGTCGGACCGGGTGTACTTCACCTCAAGCCCCGCCATGGCGGCCTTGGTGTAGTAGTCCAGCCCCAGCGTCGCGCTGACCCCGTTAGGCCGGGCCAGACCCATCAGGCGGAACATGTCCCACTCGGTCTCCACGCCGATTCCGAACCGCGCGCTGCTTCCGACGTTGATCTTCCGAAGCGGCGTGTGATTGTCCGCCACGTCGGCCATCAGCAGCGGCCAATAAAACACCGGAACGCCGCCCAGTTGGAGCGTCGCGTGCAGCGCCTGCCCGCTGATGACCTGCTCGCTGATCGCCCGCCCGTCCTCGTCGTAAAGCGTCTGGTCCTGGATATGCAACCGCCCGGCCGCGATGGCGTAGTCGGGCGTCGCGAAATCGCTGGTCGAAACCTGCGCGTCCGTGAACACGATCTCGCGGGCGTTGAGCTGGTGCGCCCGGGCCGCCCGGATGTACAACGGAATGTTGCGGTCGGGCTGGAAGGTTCGGAACACCGGCTGAATCAGCAGGGCGCGGTCGGTGGTGAAGTCGTAATAGGCCCGCGTGGCGCGCAGTTTGTGTTCGCCGCGCGAGATCAGCACCGTGTTGTCCAGGTAAATGCCCGCCAGCGTCTCGTTCTCCCCGAACGTCAGCCCTTCCATGCGGATGCTCAGCGGCGAGCGGGCGTCCTTGGGCGCGACGTCTTTCTCGGTGTACGCCACCGCCGCCTCGGCCGTCATCGTCACGTATTCGCCGAAGCGAGGATCGCCCAAACCGATCGTCGGGCGGGTGATCACCAGGGCCCGGACCAGATGGGGATTTTTCGTCGCGTGCTGGGCCATCGAACGCTGGTCGTCGGTGAGGGTCGAGTCGTTGGCCACCAGCCGGGCGGCGAGGTCCTGGAGGTTGTAGATGCTGACGTCGCGGTAGTCGATGGTGAGCGGACGTGCCGGTTTGGCGCTTGTCGCGGGACGGGGGGTCGGGGCCGTCGGGCGCGTGGGCGGCGCGTGAATCCGTCCGGGCTGCTCGGCGTTTTCGCGGGCGTCGGCCGCCCGGTCGTAGAGGTCCTCGTCGTCGAGCGAACCCTGTCCGGCGCGGGCCGACCCGAGCGACAACCGCCCCTGCTGCGTGAACCGCACGACCATCGTGCTGTTGGAATTGGTCGAACCGTCGGGTTCGGAGACGGTGGCGTTGCCTTCGAGGTAGACGACGATCTCGTGCCGCACCGCGCCGGCGATCACGCGGTCCCGCGTCCAGACGACCGCGTTCTGGCTGGACAAACTCCGCCGCCCGATCGTCATGCGGAAATTGCCGTGGATCAGCACCACCTGCTGGTCGTCCTGCTGGAACAGCCGCACGACACGCCCGGTGATTCGCGCGTCGTCCAGCAGCACGCCCGCGACGTCGCCGCGGGCGCTCACGGGCCAGGCCAGCGCACACAACACCACGGCCGCGCAGACCGGCATTGCGCACAGGCCAATCACACCCACGCCAACACGTTTCACGGGACGTTTACGACGACGACCAATCATGAAAGTCTCATTACGAGAAAACGATTGGCCTGATTATAGACCCCAAGCCGGACTAGTCAAGCAATAGTGACAAGTGACAAGTGACAAGAGAAGGCAATTCGTGTCTTTCAAAACGTTCGCTCTGCGCGAGAACGATGAACACGGCAGACGTTTCCTTCTCTTGTCGCTTGTCACTCGCCGCTTGTCGCTGCTTCACTCGTCACTTTTGTCCGTACGGGAACATCGTCGTGGTTCGTTCGCGGATGCGGGGGAGTTGGGAGCGGATGTCGGTGAACGGGAATCGCTCCATGAGGCGGCGGAGTTTTCGGTGGGTTTTGTGGAGATTCACGCGGTGGCGCCATCGGCCCAGGCGGCCCATGGGCAGTCGCGGCTGGCCGGGGTCGAACTCCCACGGGTGGAGGTAGATCATGCCGCTTCGGCCTTGTTTTTCGGCCTGGCGAAGGCCGTGGGCGATCAGCCACGTCGGGAACAGCCGCAGGTATCCCCCGCCGCCGACGGGCAGGTTGTTGCCCAGCACGCGAAGCGTCAGCGGCGGCAGTTCCAGGATTCGCGAGCCGGCCGGTCCCAGCCCCCAGTGCGGTTTGGTGGGGGCTTCGGGCACACCGTAGCGGTCGTGCCGGACCGGAAAAATCGACGAGTCGTACTCATAGCCGCACCGGACCAGCACGTCCAACGCCCAGGCGGTGCGGTGCATCACGCTGAAGGTCGGCGCGCGAAACCCCAGCACCGGCTGGCCGCTCAGGTCCTCCAGCAGGGCCTTGCTGTCGGCGAGTTCCGTCTCCAGGTCGGCCGGCTCCAGTTTCGTGAGCATGGCGTGGCTCATGCCGTGCGAGGCGATCTCGTGCCCCGCTGCCGCGATCCGCTTGACGAGCGCCGAGTCGCGCCGGGCCACCCATCCGAGCATGAAAAACGTCGCCGTCGTCTTCAATTCCGCCAGAAGGGCCAGGATTTCCTCCACCGACTCCGCCGCCCGGCGGTCCATCTGGTCCCACCGGTCCCGCGGCGCCCCCGCCGCGGCGGCCTCGGCGTGGAAATACTCCTCCACGTCAAAACTCAACATGTGCTGGATGGGGTTTCGTGTGCTCATGTGTAAAATCGTATCATCTTCACCAATCTGCTACACACGGATCGCTTCCGGCGCCTCGCCGGCCGGTTCCACGGGCCGGCCGAGGTACGCGCGTTGGTGCATGCGGTGGAACGCCCATCCGCCGAACGCGCCGCCCAGCGCGTAGCAGAACACGTCCGTCGTGCTCGGAACGCGGCCGGGGATGTAAAACTGCAACAACTCCACGCCCAGGCCAATGACGCCTGTCAGCAACGCGCCCCGCCACATCCTGCCGCCCAGCGACGCGTGCTTCCACACGCCCGCCAGGCTCATCGTGAACGTGACTCCGCCCATCAGCATCGTGTTGTACACGAACAGCCTCACGTCCTCCAAGCCGCCGCGCATGACGTAATAATACAACGGCAACAGCGACTCGTCCCACCGAAACGTCTGCCACCCCGGCGGCGTCGCCTCGCCGTGCCGGTTCTCCGCCGGGCTGAGCCACTGATGCAACCCGTACACGGCGATCATCGCCGCGCTCATCCAGGCCTTGCCCCTTCCCGACAGG
>Ga0123353_10015248_pt1 | contig 11148 bp, 11 predicted proteins | sample TergutLab28metaG_3_FD_92763 | JGI IMG/M metagenome (GOLD analysis project Ga0123353, IMG submission 92763) | Labiotermes labralis P3 segment gut microbial communities from Petit-Saut dam, French Guiana - Lab288 P3 | ecosystem: Host-associated > Arthropoda: Insects > Digestive system > Gut ... | reverse complement strand
CTTTTTGTCAAGTTTTTTTTATAAAAAAAATACTTGCCAAAAATACCTATTAAATTAAAAATGGGAAATTCTAATTTTGGGAGTGTTATTATGAAAGCAATTATATTAGCAGCAGGGCGGGGAATGAGATTAAATTCTGGAGATAGATCAGCTTTACCGAAGTCGATGGAAAACATAAATGGGGTTTCTATCATACATTATCAAATACTAAACTGTTTAAAGCACAACATAAAAAAATTCGTAATTGTTGTTGGATACCAAAAGGAAGTATTACAAAAACATGTTTTAGAAGTATTAAATGAGGATCAAGTTGCTTTTGTTGCTAATGATCTCTATGCCGAAACTAACACACTTTACTCTCTATATCTTACTAGTAGATTTATGTGTGAAGATTTTATATACTTCAACGCTGATGTTTTGTTTCACCCATTTTTACTACGAAAACTAGTTAAAGGTGAGGATGAAAATCTGCTTTTAATAGAAAAAAAGTCCGTAGGTGATGAAGAGGTGAAAGTTCGTGTAGAAAATACATTGATCAAGGAGATACATAAGCAGTTAGATCCGTCATTTGCTGAAGGTGAGTTCATAGGAATAGGTAAATTTGTTAAAAGAGATTTAGAATGTTTTAAAGAATGTTTAGAATTTGGAGTGCACAATGGACAATCAAATAATTATTTTGAATATGCTGTAAATATGATGTGTTTTGACAGGAAATTAATTGCTCTCTATACAGATGGTTTACCTTGTATTGAAATTGATTTTCCAGATGATTTAAAAAGAGCAAGAGAAGATCTATTTAAAAATATAAATGAATTTTTATTGAATAGTAACCAAACATAATCTTGGATATCGATTGTAAAGTATATTAATTATGAAAATTTGTCTTTTAGGAATAAATGCTAGATATACTCATTCAAATTTAGCACTTTTTTATTTAAGGAAATATGTTGGTTCAAATCATAAATCAATAATAATTGAGAAGACTATAAACGACTCTATATATGACATTTTAATTGAAATAGATAAAATAAATCCAGATGTAGTTTGTTTTTCTATCTATACTTGGAATCAATCTCATATAAAATCCATTCTTAAAAATATTAGAAAAATTAAAGAAAATATAATTATTGTTTGTGGAGGTCCAGATATTTCTTGGAATGCTAACTCATGGTTAGAAGAATTCCCCGTTATTGATTTTATAGTGCAAGGAGCAGGAGAGAAAGCATTTGAAAAATTGTGTTGTAATAATTTTAGTCTTCCCGATAAAATTATTTCATTAAAAAATTATCATTTCAATGATATTCCTTTACCATATTTAGACAATGATTTTTTGTCGTTAAAACATAGATATATATATTATGAAGCAAGTAGAGGTTGTGTTTGTAGATGTACATATTGTCTTTCATCGCTCGAAAAATATCAAGTTGAATACAAAACAATAGATAAAATAAAAGAAGAAATATCATTTTTACTCTTTTATGAACCTATTATCATAAAATTTATTGATAGGTCTTTTAATAGTAATAATAGTCTATGTTTGGAAATATGGGATTTTTTAAAGACGATAAAAACAAAGACAAAATTCCATTTTGAAGTACACCCTTTATTCATTAATGATGAACAGATCTCTTTATTAAAAACGATTGAAAAAAACAAATTCCAACTTGAAGTAGGGATACAATCAATTCATACAACAACTCTAGCATTGATTGACAGGCAAGGTACATGGGAGTGTATTAAACCAAATATTGAAAAATTGTCTACTTTAAAAAATATACACCTACATTATGATCTAATTGTAGGCTTACCAGGAGAAAATTTATCATTAGTTTTAGCATCATTTTCTGAAATCATAAAATATTTACCGAATCACATTCAAATTGGTTTTTTAAAATTATTACCAGGTACGAAATTATATAGTGATGCAAATAAATACGGGTACATGTATGAATCTGATGCTCCTTATAAAGTATTATCTTCAGCAAATATGTTGTTTAGTGATTTTATATCTATGTATAATATTGAGCAAGTAATAGACACAATATACAATAAAAACATAATGCAGACGTTCACAAGAGAAGTAATAAATATTTTAGATTCATCTCATGAATATTTTTTAGATTTAGGGGACTATTATTTAAAAAAAAATGTTCAAAAGACTACGACAAGTCGTAAAATATTTTTTGAGATAGTATGGAATCATTTACAAGAAACAGGTTTATTGCCGAATAAGCAATTCTTGTTTGATTGTTTAAGATACGATTGGTACCTAGGGCAAGACACGCATTTTTACCCTGATTTTTTACAAGCCGATATATGCGATAATTATAAAGAAAAGAATTACTTATATGTCAAAACAAATTGGCAAAAAAATCAGAATAGCAAATATAAAAAAAAAATAAAAAATATCGTATTCTTTGCGGCTGAAGATATATACTTTCAAAAAAAATATTTGAATGGGTCTGAAGGGGTTGCGAAATTAGGAAATACTTTAATTACACATATAGAGAGTGGGTAACTATAGCAAATATGGGATTTTAAAACTATATAGATTATCAAGACTAATGAGATGACTGCAAAGAACTTGTTTCGAAATATTTTTAGAAGTTAAGAGCAAGAATATATTATCTATCTCACCACCATCAATTCTTTCCACCTTGATGTGTATCTAGGGCTCACCATTTCTCGTTTCATATCCCAATTTTTCTGTATTCCGTTGCTAGCATAGAACACTTTCTCTTTTCCGTACTTATTGTTAATATTATCTAATGCTTCCATCACTTTGTGCCTCTTATCGTCTCCGTAAGTATTACACGAAAATTCCCTGATGGAGGAGGGTGGATGTGAAATGGATGTGATGTTTTCCATGCACGACTGGTGACAAAGATTAATGGAACTATTTGTAAAGAGTGTTGGTTGTATCTTGTCTAGTTTGATAATGTCGGTAAGCATTACTCCTGATTTTTTATAAGAATATCCTTCTTTGTAGATTTTTTTCAACAATTCTGTGGATAGGTTGATAAAATCAGGCGTATATGCTGAATAATCAAACAGTACACCCGTGGCAAAATTCGCATATTGTTTAGTGTCCTTGAAAGGGTTTGTAGTGATGAATATAGTGAGATTTTTTGCTACAAGATTTTTTCTTCTCAATTTTGCGATGGCTCGAGTAGTGTATGAGGTTATAGATTCAAGCAGATCTTTGAAATTTGAAATAGGTTTTCCGAAAGAGCGTGAATGAACTAAACTTTTAGTGGTAGGTGCTTCTTCGATACCTATACAGGGGACTCCTTTCAATTCGAGCAATGTCCGCTCTCCGGTCACAGACATTTCTTTTCTCACTTTTTGAACAGAATAATTTAGAAGGTCTTCAGCCGAATAGATACCGTATTTTGTCAATCGTTTTAGATGCTGTCGCCCGATCCCCCATATATCGCCTACAAATATTTTCGGTAATGTCTCGTCTATTATGTCTTGTCGTAAAAGTTCGCAGATACCTGACATTGACTTTTTTGCTACTTTATTGGCAATTTTCGCTAAAGTCTTTGTTCTGGCTAAACCTATAGAAATTGGAATGCCTGTTTCTCTGCGGACACGAGCCTTTATCTCTTGTGCGTAATTATAAAGATCAAAGTTTGAATGCAGATTCTTGAACAATAAAAAAGCTTCATCAACAGAATAAACCTCAATCTCGTCTGCCATCGAAGACAATATAGTCATCACGCGAGAAGACATGTCAGCATAAAGCTCATAATTTGACGAAAATAGATATATCTTCTGGTTACCGATAGTTTCCCGTATCTTAAAACCGGGTGTCCCACGAACTACACCTAATGCTTTTAACTCTGGAGACAATGCCACTAAACAACCATCGTTATTGGAAAGTACACCTACCGCCATACCTTCAAGATGTGGTGCAAAAACACGCTCACAAGAAACGAAAAATTGATTGCAATCTACTAAAGCATAGATATTACTATCATTGATTTCTATATCATTATATTTCATACTAAATCTTAATAGAGAAGCAATTCAGCGTTTGTAAAAAGAAATTTTTTCGAATAAGAAAACTAAATCTGTTTCATATTCACCTCTATAGAGGGCTAGACGCAGAGCGGACGAGGTGTTTTTCAATATCAGTTGATGATGGATCGATTGCGAAGAATTTGCAAAGAAGGCAATAGAACGAAGTGAGATCGGCGAAGCCAACTCAGAAAATATAAAAACATACATGACTACGGGAATTGCTATAATTAATACAAAAAAAGTCTTAACCCATAAAAAAAAAAGCACTTGCCATTTTATTATTTTGTCTTGTGGATAATCCATGTCACCACACCCCAAATAGTAAAATTCATCCAAGATTCTATTTTTAAAGGTTTATATTTCATATTCTCAGGATGTAGCCAATATTCGTTGTTCTTGATTTTGAGTCGTTTCACAGTCACCTCGCCATCAATAACTCCTATTATTATCTTGTTATCTACTATCTCTATAGAACGATCCACTACCAAAATGTCACCAGAAAAGATGTTTGCACCTATCATTGAACTACCTTCTACACGCACAAAATATGTGGCTGCCGGATTATTAATCATTAATTCATTCAAATTTAAAATATTCTCGATATAATCATGAGCTTGAGACGGAAATCCAGCAGCTACACTTGTCTCAAATAAAGGACATTTCGTAAAAGATTGATTGATCACTATATCTACATCAACTATTTCATTCTTTAAAATTATGTTACGCATTTTTACCTCTTTCAACAACCATTTTTTTTTAAGCACTATTTTTGTCAAGAATAAAATTGCATTTATGCAACTATACAAAAATTCTCTTCTATACGATACAAAAATGATTCTACGAAGCAATCTAATACTTACATTAAAAAGAAGAGTATAGATAAAGTCTTGTGTTATCAATTTGTTATTATTCGAAAACTAGATCAGAATGCCTTTTAGATCTGAAAATCAAAGAAAAACAGTATGGAAAGAATAAAAGTAAACTATCCAAAAAATAAATTTTGTTATTTCAATGAACCATTTAAAAAAACTTCTTGACTTAAAATTGGGTTTTAAAAAAAGTGTGTGCGATGAAAAAAAGTTTATTGAGAGGATATAAATGCTTGTATTATCGTTAGCTACAATAACATTTGTTCTCTGTTTTATATTTGAATATATTCGGCATAAAAAAAATGTAATGGCAATCCCGATAAGGATTCATGTAAATGGTACTCGAGGAAAATCTAGTGTCACGCGATTAATAGCAGCTGGACTTCGCGGTGGTGATATTAAAACGATGGCCAAGATTACAGGAACTATGCCTCGAGTAGTTTTACCTGATGCTCAAGAATCAGCCATAATTAGGTTAATGGGTGCTAATATAATGGAGCAAAAATATATATTTCGCTTTGCTAAGTACTTGAAGCCTGAAGCTATAGTAATCGAATGTATGGCTGTAAATCCTATATTTCAATGGATAACAGAGCGAATGTTCGTGAAATCAACTATCAGCGTAATAACGAATACAAGATTAGATCATATCGATTTGATGGGTTCAACTGTCGAAAGTATCGCTATGTGTTTAAGTAATACAATTCCAGATAACGGGGTATGTTTCACTTCAGAGGATACAAGATTTCCGATATTAAGAAGTGTAGCTGAAAAAAGAAATACGATAATACACAAAATAAGACCATTTGATGTGACAGATGAAGAGATAGCAAAATTTTCTTATATAGAACATAAAGACAATGTACAATTAGCCCTTGCAGTATGTGCTCATTGTGGTGTACCTCGTGATAAAGCATTAGCAGGGATGCAGCAAGCAAACCCTGATCCAGGAGCACTAAAAAAATATATTGTAGATGAACAAGGTAAACAGATTGTTTTTTATAATGTTTTTGCTGCAAATGATCCAAATTCTACTTTGTTTCTATATAATATGATGACCCAGAAATTAAGCAAAGACACTACTAAGATGATAATATTAAATAGTCGTGCAGACAGGTTTTTCAGATCTCAGCAGCTTGTTGATATTCTACTCGAAGTTGATGTCGATTATGTTTTATTAACAGGTGAAATACCTGATAGAGTATATAATTATGCACTTAGCAAGAATATAAATGAAGAAAAATTAGTATTACTTGGCGAAATCGATCCATGTATTGTATACGAAAAATCTTTGGAATTAACACCAAAAGAAGCTCATATATTTGGGATAGGCAACATAGCTGGAACACGGAAATACGGTGCTCATATAGTTAAATATTATAAAACAAAATCGGAAGAAAATAAAGAATCATTGAAGGAGGCTTTGTGACAGAAGCTGCAGTTGGAATTGGTGTAATACTTAGTTTGGTTTTCGCAGAATTATTAGGAGCATCTGCTGGAGGTATTGTTGTACCTGGATACATAGCTTTATATCTACATCAACCGCAATTTATTATAGTAACTTTGATAATTAGTTTAATTACTTGGGGAATAGTACGTGTTATCAGCATTTTTACCCTACTTTTTGGGAAACGCAGAATGGTATTGTCGATATTAATAGGGTTTATCCTTGGTTCACTAAGTAGAAACTTTTTATTTCCGAATTTATCAGTTCTAGACATGCAATTATTCTCTATTGGATATATCATACCTGGTTTGATAGCTAACTGGTTTGAAAGACAGGGTTTTGTAAAAACATTGACTGTCATGTTCATAGCAGCAGTTTTAGTTCGGATAACATTAATCATCATCTTCAAAGGGGAGGTAACTTTCGATGTTTAGACCTTCTTTAAAAAATAATAATTCATTGATAGTGTTGGCTTTATTGTCGATCTTATTATTTTATATTACACAGAATAGTTATAGAATAATCGAAGCTGCATGGCATAATGAAAAAGTAATAGCTGCTAACAGAATGGATATAGCAACAAAAATTATTAAAGATGAAGTATTATCGCATGGATATGAAATAGATATAATAAATGATCCAAATGAAACTGGTTTGATAGGAACAAATGTTTCATCAATCACTACCAGCCGTGGAACACTATCAGAAAGACTAACAACTACAAACCCAAACTTCGCAGCGGCAATGCTTGATCTATTAAAAAAAGCGAATTTAGAAGAAGGTGATTTCGTAGCTGTTGGTTTAACAGGAGCAAATCCCGGTGCAAATTTAGCATTATATTCTGCGATGGAGACTTTAAAACTAAATCCCATAATAATCACTTCAGTAGGTTCAGCAACATATGGAGCAAATCGTGAAATGATGACATGGCTCGATATGGAAAGGGTGTTATATGAAAATGAAATTATTTCCTTTACTTCTCATTATGCAACTATTGGAGGGACAAACGATCTTGGTCGCGGTTTACCACCAGAAGGACGCGAAAATATCGTCATAGCTATTGAAAGGAATGAAGTTGTTCTTATCGGAGGTGAGACTTTAGAAGAAAATGTATCATTAAGACTAGAAGCATATGATCACATATTACCAAATGGGAAGAGATATAAAGCATTCATCAATATAGGTGCAGGAGTCGGTAATGTTGGCAGTCTTGTTAATGCTAGAATTATTAGTACAGGGATAAATAGGAGACTTGGGGAAAGATCATTTAAGGAGCCAGGTGCAATGATGCATTTTGCTCAACAAAATATACCTATTATACATATATACAACATTAGTAAAATTGTATCTGATTATAAACTACCTAGAAACTTGATCCCAATGCCTACACCAGGTGTAGGGTCCCTCTTTTCTACAAAAATAAATAATATATATGTAGCTATCATTTGCTGGGTCATATTGGTTGCTGCAATATTCATAGTCATAATTTTCGACAGACATGATCGAAAATTTATGAGCAATGTAATAGACCCTGACGAGGAATTATGAGAAAAAGTCAATATAGGATAAATTGTGAATCTTTATATTTATATCGAATAAGCAAAATTTCTTACTCAAAAAACACGATTTTTTTGATTTTTATTGTCCTATTTTTGTATCTACCATTAAGCGTTTATTCCCAATCAAAAACTACATACACACCACTTAATGTTGGTGAGCATTGGTCACGAAAAACAGTAGCTGAAGGTAATAATACTAACCGTATATATTATAAACCCAAGCGGTTCAGTTATATGATTTTAGACACTGAAAGTGCACAAACTATTCAGATAAGAGCTATTTCAACCCATAAAGTAAAAACTATTGAAATAAAAATAAAGATAGATAACGAAATTAAAACATATACTCTAAAAGTAAATGAAGATAATAAAAATATCTTTTTTACCGAACCAATAAATATCGCACTCCCTTCAGATACTAAAACAATTTCTATTTACACTCGGAATCCACATGTTTTTTTTCGCCATTACAAAGTTAATACTAGATTCTTAGAACCTAAAGTATATACTATGAAACCAATAAATTTCAAAAATATTTACATGTTAAACTCAAATAATTCTAAAAGTGAATACCATTCAGCTATTAGTGAGACAGATTTAGTATATACTATCGAAGAAGATGGAGATATCCACTTTTTTATCCGTTCTATCAGAACGAACCGTCATGAAGTCCCAGTGGAAATTTATGTAAACGATAATTTGTTTGATACTATATATATAAAAAATTCAACATCAAGTGACTATACAGTGGAAGAAATGCAAGTTTCTACTGGGAGACGCATTAATGTCCCAAACCAAAAAAAAGGTAACAAATTGATGATAAGACCTAAAACAACCGATGAAATTATCTGTCGAATGTTTCTCTCTACTAAGGATTTATATTAAAGGATGAAATTATTATGCTTATAAAAAAGACTGTAATCTTTCTTTTATTTTTATTATATATCAACTATAATTATGCAAATATTGACTTAAAGTTCAGGTATATTATAGAATATGATTCCAATATTTTTTCTCTTTCTGATTATGACTATAACAGTTTTAAAAAAGGTCGTTCTTTTCAATATATAGATACAACAGATGATTTAAAACAAAAATTTGAAGTAAGGTTAAATAAAAGAACTAATATAAATGATATAGTTTTTTCTCCATATGCAAGTTTTTCTTTTATAAATTTTATGAATAATACAAATAAAAATTCATGGAATTTGCTCATTGGAGCAAATAATCAATGGGATCAGTTTACCTTAAATGGAGTCTATGGTTACTATCCAGAAAATTATTTAAGAAAGTATATAGATACAGACGGAACACTTGCAAACGAAAAATTTAGTTATCAAAAAATGTTATGGCGTGTTAGCTCTTCGTATAGACATAATAACTATGTGATACCCTTATTTTACGGTAAATACGAATATTATCATTACAATGAATATTTTACAGAATACGATGGACCCGCATGGACTTTTGGGTTAGGTTGGCGTTTACTTATGAAAACAATTAATACTGATATGATGTACTATTATCGTACATACAACCCTACTTCAAACCAAGAAAGTATTCAAAATATTATATCTAATATAAAAGATGGTTCTTATGAATCTAATATCTACGAATTAAAAATACGGACTAAGAAGTTTTATTCAACTCTTCTTGATTATAGAATATTCACAAATTTAAAACTTGAAGATAGGTATTATCAATCTCGAATACCCTTACCAATAGACCCTTACCATACTAATAGAAATGATAAAATTACTACAATAAATTTTGGTTCTGATTTATGGTTAGCAAAAGATTTTAACATTAAAATAGATTATGTGTATCGTGTTAGAAATTGTAGTTCTGATAACCCTTCTGTAAAAAGAGACAAAGATTATGATAAATACCAAATAAGTACAATGCTTGAGTACAATTTTAATATTTTTAAAAAATGAGGTAAATTTTAAATGAATGCAGTTAGTGATCGAAAAAGAATTAGAGAGTTCCTAGATCTACTTGATAATGACAAATATGATTTAAGAAGATATTCAAAACCTATTTTAGTTTATTTTGTTGATGAAGATAAAAGAGTTAAATACTCCATTTGGGAAGAAGATTTATTAACACGCTTTGGATTAGATAATGTTGATGGTTGGGATGATGAAGACGATTTAGCATTTTGTCCTGACTGGGTTGCAGAAAAAGATGACGATGAAGATGAAGACGAATTTGACGATGAAGATTTTTAAGAAAAACTCTAATCGATCATAATGAGATTCCACTTTTATTTTGTATACCTGTTAAATTATTTATAAAAAAGAATAAAATCAACGAATTAAACCTTTATAAAGTTTATATAATGTCCGCAACATAAACTTACAAAAATATCATGTATAATAAAAAAGTTCAGATCACAAAGTCTCTAAGGTGAAGATTTCAAGATGGTCGTAATAAAACACAAATTCCACTTCGTGATAACGTCCGAATGGTTCTAGAAGGATAACGGATGAATAAATACTTGATGCGACAATTAACTAGTTTAATATGGTGCTAAACTTGAATACGAAAGCTATCATAACATATAAAAAAAGAAGTGAATCTCCAGAATAATATCAAAACAATCTCAGAATACTATATAAACAAGTATGGGTATAGAGTTTTTAGATTAGGTTTAACAACTAGTAAAGTATGTTCACGTAAGAATGAAAGATGTCATTTTTGCATAGAGGACACTTTTATTGATCATAAATTATTAGATTTATCTATCACGAAACAAATTGATTATTTAATAAATAAGATTAAACCTAAAACAAAAGTTAGTGGTTATATTGCTTATTTTCAAGACATTAGCAATCATGATAACTTGGAAAAACTATTTTTTCAGATACAAGAATCAGAAGTGCATCTAGACATTCTTGAGATAGTTTTAGCAATTAGACCAGACTGCTTAACTAATCAATTATTAGATATGCTATCCAGAGTAAAGAAGCCTGTTACGATTGAGGTAGGTATTCAATCTGTAAATGATGAAAGTTTAGTTTTTTTAAATCGAGGACATACTCAGAAAGATAATAAAAAAGCGATAGATTTATTAAATAATTATAGTTTTCGTGTAGGAGTACACATTATATTGGGGATACCCACAGAGACTATGGTGGCAATAGACAAAAATATCAATTTTATAAATAGTAACTCTATCATAAAAGAAGTAAAAATACATCATCTTGCAGTTTTTAAAGATTCAAAATTAGCAAGTCTAATGAAG
>Ga0123353_10015246_pt1 | contig 11149 bp, 8 predicted proteins | sample TergutLab28metaG_3_FD_92763 | JGI IMG/M metagenome (GOLD analysis project Ga0123353, IMG submission 92763) | Labiotermes labralis P3 segment gut microbial communities from Petit-Saut dam, French Guiana - Lab288 P3 | ecosystem: Host-associated > Arthropoda: Insects > Digestive system > Gut ... | reverse complement strand
TGATATTCTCGTCGCCTGTTTCGATATTGGCGTTGGTGAGGAGGAAGTCGCCGCGATTGGCCAGCGTGCCATCACCGGCGATGAGATGAGCGCCGTCCCCGAGGGTCAGCGCAGTATTCGAGCGGATTTTCAGGGGGCGGCTGACGGTGTAGGTCCCGGCGGGGATGAAAAGTTCAGGCTGGCCGGAATCCAGGGCGCGCTGGATGGTCGAGGTGATGTCGCCGTCGAAAAAGTCAAGGATGTTCATGGGCGGTCCTTTCTTTTTTGCTCCCCTGTCACTGCGCGTCTTCCCCCTACAGGGGGATTTTGACAGTGCGACGGTTTGTTTTTAATGGGCGCACTCGTCTTACCACATCGTCAGAATCCCCCTGTAGGGGGGAAGACGCGCAGCGTCAGGGGGGTTAAAGACTTACTCCATATAGATGCGACGTATCGTTCATCATCACCAGGCGGGTGACCTCGCGCTTACCGCCGCCGGGGCGGGGAACGTCGTCCCCGGGGCGGCGGCAGTCGTCGCTGAGGCGGTAATTGACCGCGCTCACGCCGGTATTGTCCTGGGAAAAGATGAAGTCCGGCGGGAATGAAGTGCGCAGGGCCGCCGCGATCAGCCTCTGGTTGAACGCGCCGTGCCCCACCAGCAAAACCGTCGAGTCCTCCGGGTAGAACTGGCGCAGGAGGCTGATCACCCGGTGGGCCCGGGCAAGACTGTAGTATTCGTCGCGGATCTCCAGGGCATAGCCGTCGCCGTAGTCGCCCGCGATTGGGATGTGCTCAAAGGGCAGGGCGGCGGGGCAGATTTCCAGGGCCCCGGCGTGGGTGAGGGTGGTATAGTCGGTGCCGATCTCCACCAGCTCGTGCAGGACGCGCACGGGCATGTTGTTTTTCCGGATGGAGAGCTCATGAGCGGTGCGCAGGGCGCGCAGCAGGGGGCTGGCGATGAGGGCATCGATATGCACCCCGGCAAAGCGTTCGCCCAGCAGCCGCGCCTGGGCGAGGCCACGGGCGTTCAGGTCCGGGTCCACGGTGTGCAGGGAGGGATCGGGCAGGTTGTTCATGGTTTCGCCGTGGCGGGCGATGATGATGGTCATAGAGCCTCCTTTGGGGCTCCCCCCGGCCCTGTGGGGGCCACCCCCCTCGCAAGCGAAGGGGGCTTGGGGATTAGGTGGAAAGCGAGATGGTGATTTCATTTTGATGCGTATGCAGCCATTGGCCGCAAGCTTCGGCCCAGTGGGCGCAGGCATCCCATTGCTGGATTGCCCTGCCACCGGTCAGAGGAACTTCGATCTCATCCACGGCGCTTCGCCTTCCATTTTCCCGTGGTTTGGCGCACGACGGCGTAAATATCCGCCACGCTGAGCACGCCGCTGAGCTGCGGCAGGCTGACCGTGATGAGCTTCTCCCGGGAGACGATGTGTTCCAGCAGGCGCTCCAGGCGGGTGGGGCGGGCTTTCGCGAGGTCCGCGGGCGATATCTCGTAGTCGAATGGGCGGGGCTCCAGTTCGTCGTACAATGGGCCGCCGGGCTGGAATATGCCCGCGTCAAAATCAGCTGTCAGGGCAAAAAGAACAATATTTTCGTCGTTGGGGACGGTGATGTCCGCCGCGCCGTTCAGGTCAATCGTGTGCTTGAACAGGTAGAACTGCTTGCCGGGGATGTCCTTGCCTTTGCCGTGGGTGTGGGTGGCGTTCCAGGCGAGGACGGCGCGCTTGATATGGCCGGTCTCGCCCAGGCCAATCATATCCCAACGGCCTATGTGCTCGAAGGCATCCCGCACCGTGAGGGGGATAGGGGTCTCCCCTGCCCTGAACTCAGTTTGAATGTCGCCGGCAAGGCTGCATATAAGCAAGTGGGCGCGCTTTGCTCCCTCGGGCATGGGGATGCACTGGCCGCGGCAAACCATGGCGTTCATACTTTCCTTCGAGGTGATAAACCGAACGCCGCCGCTTGTGATGACATCCGGATAGAGCTCCATGGGGATGGTGAGGCCGTCTTTTTTGCCATCGTTTGAAGTGACGGCGACTGTGTTGTGGGGCAGCGCGACAGGCTCCTGCCGGGCAAGAGCGGCCTGCTCTTTCGCTTTTTTCAGGGTAAGCGCGAAGGTCTTCACCTCGAAGGGCTTCATATCGAAGACCAGGGCGCCGTCTTCGATTGTTGCGTCGCGCAGGAATGTCTCGGCGGCGAGAGTTTCACTCGCACACTCAATGCCTTCGGCCAAGGTGAGGCGCACAACTTTGCACTCTTTTCCTGTGCCTTCGTTGAAGCGAACGATGAGTTTATCTTCATTTTCGGCCTTCTTGACGGCCCGCAGGATAACATCGTCGTTGCTCAGTGAACCGAAGCTGTATTCGCTGCCCAGCGCGCCGGGATGAGAATCAGTGACAAAAGCCCGCATGGGCTGGTTGAACGCCGCCGCCGCGGCCTGCGTTCCGTTTTGCCAGCCCCCGGCGTGTGGGTATATTCCAAACGCGAAGCGGTTGAGGCCCTGGTCCATCAGGTACTGCGAGGCCTCCCAGCGGTAGGGGCGGGCGGGGGTGTGTATGAGGGTCAGGCGCAGGGTATTGTCGGCTGGCCTGTCAGCGCCGGACTTGGAATCATTGAGAATCGACACGCCGTAATCACTCTCTGAAATATCCATCCAGTTTTGCAGGGGGACTTCAAAGAGCTGCGGCGTGTTGGTTGGCCGCTCGCGCACGCCAAGGCCGAGGTCGTACGTCGCGTTTTCGTTGGATACGCCCAGGGGGAATTCGGCTTTGAGCAGCGTGCCGGTCTCGCGCCAATCGACCTCGTTGTCACAGCGGACCCAGGCGGCCCCGGCGTCCAGGGACAGGCGCTGCGTGAAGCGCGATTTGCCCAGCGTTCGCGTGATCTCGAGGGAGACGCGCGCCGGGCCGGTCTCGATTATCTCAAAACACGCACTGGAAGGATAGCGTTTGTCTTCGCTCATCACGTCGCCGTAGGAGACCTCCCAGGCGGGCCATTTGGGGGAATTGTTGGGCAAGGCGACCATTCGAATGGGGGCTGAGAGGGCCTCCCGGTTGTTCTTTTTATCGAAAATACTCGTGATATCGCCGTTGTCGTCCAGCATCACAAGAAGATTTTCGTTTTCAAGCGTTCGTTCAGTGATTTTGAGGGTGTTCGCCGTTTTGGCTTTTTGTACAAGCTGAATATCGTAGGCTTTCCAGGAAAGGCCGGGCAGATCGGCGAGGAAGGTCACTGTGCGCCCGGAAGACTGCGCCGGGATTTCCATGCCTTGGCTGTCTACGACTTTCACCGGCCCGGCGGCCATGGGCAGAGTAACACGGACGGCCTGTGCGCGGGCATATTGCAGAGTATTGTTGACGATCACCGGCGTACACTGTGCAAAAGAAGTGTCCATCTGAGAGGAGATCGCACGGTTGGCGTGGGTATACTCCTCGGCCAGCTGGTTCAGGGAGAGGATATAGTCGTTCCAGTTGCGCTTGTAGCAGATTTGGATGGCCGTGCCGGTGAGGTCATCGTGAAAATGATGGGCCAGCACGCGTTTCCAGGCCTCGGTGAGGCGTTCTTGGGGATAGACAGCTGCGCCCAGCCAGTTGGCGGCAACAAGGGCGCGCTCGGCGGCGTCAGCCAGCTGCTCGCAGCGGCGGTTCCACCGGTGGCCCACGGCTCGCGAGGTGTAACTGCCCGCGCCGTGCTCGGTGAGGAGAAACTCGCCCTCGTGGGTGGGCAGGGCTGCAATCTGCTCGGGAGTGAGCTCTGTCAAAATCGCGTCGTAGACGTCACGGGCGGAAGCCGACAGGACTTTGATTTCGCTCGAGGCGTTGGCGCGGACCTCTTTGCTCATGCGCTTCACGGAATATTTCGAGGGCGCGCCGCCCATGTCGCCCGTGCCGATCATCTTGGGGGTGAAGGGCAGCTTATGATCTGCGGCGTTGCGGTTGAGTTTATCCACAAGGCCCTTATCGCCGCGATAGGTGCCGGGGGAGGCGGAGTAGTGGCCCGGACGGATGCTGGCGAAGACGCTGCCGCCGCCCACGCCGACCCACCGGCCGATGTCGAAGGGCCGTCCCGCGGCGCTGCCCCAGGTGAGCTTGCAGGTGGTAAAGCCGTAGAGGCCGCTGTGTTCCATCACCGCGGGCAGGGCGTAGCCGAAACCGAAACAATCCGGCAGGTAAATATCCACGCAGCGAAGGCCGAAGTTCTTCTCAAAATACCCATTTCCCAGCAGGATGCTTCTGAACAGGGCCTCGGGGGAGGGGGTGTTCACGTCGCCGTTCTCGTAGGAGCTGCCGGCGGGGATCCATTTTCCTTGGGCGATATACTCTTTTACCCGGGCAAAGTCCTCGGGGTAATACTCCTCCATGAGCTCGTAGCGGTACGCGCCCTCGAAATTGAATTTGTATTCCGGGTATTTCTCGAACAATTTGAAATTGCGGCGCATGGTGTGGGGGATGAGGCGCTTGATGGTGGTCTCGAGGGTCCACAGCCAGGAGGTATCGAGGTGGGCGGTGGCGATGGTGAAGATGCGTTTTTCTTTCATTTCAAAAACCCTTCCAAACACTCACGGTTCTTCTTAATCATCTCGGCGAAGAGCTTTTTGCCCTTCTCCAATCCAATCATGACCACTTGGGGGTCGCGGCAGAAAACGGCCTCCAGCATGGATTTGTCTTTGTTGAAGTAGGCCTCTGTAAAATCTTTTTGATTTTGCGCGTGGATGTTCGTGATTTCGGCGGCGGCAGGGGGCATTTCGCCGGCGTCCAGGGCCACAACGCTGTCGCGGGAGAATGCGGCGTTGGTTTCAACAGAAGTACCCCGCACGATGCCCTTCAGCTGGCCCGTGTTGGGCAGGTTCACGTTGGTGACGATATCCCCCAGGCCGCAGATGGCGGTGATCTGCATGACGCCCTCCTCCCCGGAGCCCTTGATCTTCGGGTTGTAGAAGGGCGTGGCGGCCAGGGCCGTCTGAAGCATCAGCAGCCGGTTGACGAGCATGCGGCCCCAAACGGGGGTGAGCTCGAAGCCGTATTGCAGCACGCGCCTGGAGGTCAGGAAGAGCTCGGGCACGAATTCGCATAGGTGCCTGTCGCCCGCAGCGCCCAGCGCGCCGTACTTCTCGAAGAGAACATATTTCACGTGGTGTGTGTTGCGCAGGCGCTTTTTCACAGGGTTCAGGACCTTGAGATACTCAATGGCGTTCTCCTCGAACATCTTCGCGTAGGCGGCGCAGACGGGCATTAGGTCCAGGCCTTCGTATTCGGCTTTGTTGATCCACGTGAAGTGGTTGACGCCTTGTACATTCGTTTCAATGGAGTGCCGGCCGAACTTTCCCATGCTTTTGATATCGTTGAAGTCCTTGCCCTGGGTAGCGAGCTCGGCCTTGACGGCTTTCAGGTCAGAGTTCATGAAGGCCTGTTTGCCTTCGTCGGATAAACTCAAATACATCCCGGCGATGCGGGAGATCAGGTTCTGCGTGCCGAAGACCTCGTGGCAGCAGCCGAAGGCCTTGATCTCAGGGAACTCGTAATACAGCGTATTCATGCAGATTGACATGGGGTTGGTGTAGTTGATTACCCAGGCCTTGGGGCAGTGCTCCCTGATTTTTTGCGCAAAGAAAATATACGCCGGGATGGTGCGCAGGGCCCGGGAGTAGCCGCCCGCGCCGGCGCTGTCACCCACGGGCTGCCAGATGCCGTATTTGCGGGGGTAGTGGACGTCCACGTACATGTTCTTCATCTGGTAGGGCAGGATTGAAATAATCACGAAGTCCGACCCGGGCAGGGCCGTATCGATGCTCTCGTGCACCGTGCAGGCCCACAGGCTCTGGATTTTGTCCGCGTTGGTCTTCACCAGCTTGTCGAAGAACTTCTGGTTGCGCTGCGCGGCGGGCAGGTCGATGTCGTAGAGGCGCAGCTCGCCCTCGAGCTTGGACTGGGTGAGAAGGTCGGCGAAATACTTGTGGGCCCAGGCTTTTGAGCCGCCGCCGATGTAGGTGATGGTGATTTTGGGCATGATACTTTCTCCTTTGATAGGGGTTATTTATACCGGGATAGTCTTCTCGACTAGACCAGCAATCAAATTTCGCACAATCCGCTGCCGGCATTGAAGAGGTGTCTACTACAAAATTATATCCATCAGGCGATACAAGCTCTGCCTTCTTGTCCTTCAGCATTTCCTTTACCTCTGTCACCACATTTTTTCTCGCGTTTTTTTAGCTTTGCAATATCACAAGTGACTTGAACCAGGGTAAGTGTTGTTAAGGTGTAATGTCCATTCAGAGTATTTATCTATTTCGAATCCACCGAAAATGTCTATACCGTGCAGATAAAAGCCCCCATCCTAAATTCATCAGATTGCAGGCGTCTTATTATTTTAAAGCCCGCTTTTTGTATACTGCTTTCGTATTCGTTTTCGCTAAAAAGGGTTATGAAGTTAGCGTGCTTATAATATGTTACTTCAAGATTGTTTGAAATCAAATGGTAATAATCAATTTTAATTTTGTCGTCAGAAACACGCTTAACGGTTTCCATCCTACAAAACCCCGACAAGCTAAATGTTTTAGTTCTACACACCAGCGCTTCATTGAAACTTTCTTTTGTACTCCACGGAGTTAAAATATAAATGCCTCCTTGTTTCAAGTGATTAAAAACGCATTTCATAGACATTTGCATATGTTCTAATGATTCGGCGTGACCAATAGAACCATACAAGTTTAAAATAACATCATAATGATTATTTAAATTAAAATTGCACATATCGGCATTAGTAAAGACTGCTTTTCTAACCTTATTCTTGGCAATTTCCAACATTTCATCGCTTATGTCAATACCTGTTACTGTAAAATAATTTTGCAAATATTCTGCTTGCGCACCTGTTCCGCAGGCTATGTCAAGGAGTTTATTGCCTTCTGATTCTTTGTATTGTTTCACTAACGAAACTACTTTATCAACTTCAGACCGATACGATTCATCGTTCACGTACATCATATCGTAATATTTTGAAATGATTTCATACATGGCTTAACCCCCATAATATAAATTTTTCTACGGTTCACGATAGTATATCATGTATTCGTTCTGAAAACAAGAAAAAATGTTGTGCTTTCAACGATTGCAATTTTGTGACAAGAAACGCAAGAAAGGTTGCTTCGTTCTCATTCAAAAGGCTCACCAGCTTTCAATCATTTCCATGGCGATTTGCTCCCACCTGAAAATATTTTCGGGCCTGCCGTGGCAGGTGCTGATGTCCTTCAGGGTGATGTCCAGGCCGCGCACGTTGTGGCGCTTGCAGGCGCAGAGGATTTCGCCGAGCTCGCGGCGCAGGGCTTCTTCGTTCAGGATGGGCACGGCCACGGCGGCGGGGTTGGGCTTGCTTGAGAACACGTAGCGCCCGGCGATGATCTCCGCGGCCATGTCAATGTCGGCCCAGGGGGTGATGCCGATTTTGCGCAGGTTGGGCAACTTCTCCACCAGGTCGATCTTGTTGTGAAGAGGCTCGCAGCAGCCATAGTACACCAGGCCGCAGGTGCCAACGGTGCGCTTCATATACTCGAGGTCGAACTCGTCGTGCATCTCGCGGCTGACAGAGCCGAAGATCTGCGCCGTGCCGCGCCCCCAGATGTTTTTCCGGGTGACCACGCCATTCTCCGGCTTTGGGAGGTCGTCGGTAAGATAGGGGGTGCAGTGAAGGCTGTGGCCGTCGGCGTCCAGGAGGCCCAGGGCCTCTCTTTGATTCAGTTCAGCTTCTTTGCATTGGGTGATTTTCTCGATGACGGCATGGCTGTATTCCGGCCGATCCGCAAGATCAATGAGCAGAGGGGTGACGCCGCGATAGCGCGAGATGTCGTCCCAGCTGGCCACGCCGAACTGGCTGGTGCCGTTGATGCGCACGGGCAGGATGTCGCCTATGGCCTCGCCGATCTTCGTCCAATTGGCCCGGGTGGAGTCTTCGTCATATGTAAGCACTGGCATGTGAATGCGTTCCAGGGCAGCTTCGTCCTCCAGCTGGTCCTCGTATTCGTGGGAGATGATGTGGGTGGCGTGGCCGGAGGCGATGGTGCGCTCGATCACGTCCAGGCCGATGCCCGTGGAGCGCACCGCCTTGCCCACGCCGACATAGCTCTGCAGGAACATGTCGCCGGGGAAGCGCTTGTACTTAAACAGCTCGCGGCGCATCCAGCCCTCCACGCCGCGCAAGTCGCCGTCCCGGCAATGGCAGGCGAGGGAGCCGTCGAAGTCCATCTGCTGCCAGGGGATTTCGTCGAGCATCACCACCGGGCGGACCATATGTAAATCGTTCGAGGCGATGTGTAGCTGCCTGCGCTCGTTGTTGCGGGGCTCGGCGGCGGCCTGGGCGTAGGCCTGGGCCAGGGGGCGCAGAATGCGTTCGTCGTGGGTCATAAAAATTTACCTCGATTGTGTCATATGATTCAGGCGGAAGGATGCCGCCCCTACAGATTTCTCAATCGCCGAAGCTTGCCGCGTTACCCCTGATGTAGGCGACACAAAGCGCGTCATAGCCTTCGGCCTCCATTGCGTTGTAAAACGCACAGTCCAGTTCATCGAACAGGCCGTCGCCGTGTTCCTCATGAATCACTTTCGATTTCTCGGCAACCTGGTCAGCCTGCCGCATGACAGCCGCAAGCGGCGGCGACCCAATGGCCCGGAAGCCTTCTTCGGCCAATGCCGCGAATACGCCGCCGGTGTTAAAGTAATATTGATCCAACCCACCATTGCATACTTCGACGACGGCGGCGTCACAGGCGTAGACATATTGGCAGGGCAGGGGCAGGGAGGCAATCACGTCGAACTCACATCCGCCACCGGCCTTATCCCTCATCCAACGCATGACCGCAAGCAGCAAATCGTTGTCTGGGATGCCGGGAATGTCTTTTGCTTTTAGGGATTCGCAGGCCTTCGCTTTTTTCAAACGCTTGCGCATCGGCCTCACCCCTCCTCACCTATCACGGAGATCATGGCCAGGTAATTCTCAATGGGACAGTAGTCGGGAACGCTGTTGCCGCTGCCCAGGGCATAGCCGCCGCGTTGTGACGCACGGGCCAGCATGGCTCTCGAGCGCTGTTTGATCTCCTCGGGGGTGCTCGTGCACAGAAAATGCAGGTCCATGCCGCCCAGGACGGCCATTCGGCCCCCGGGCAGACTGCCGCCCATGAACAGGTCGTAGGCATCCTCCACGGGCATGATGTTGTCTTCATAGGAGTGGCGGCCGTCGAAGCCCATATCGTACAGGTCCTCGATGATATCGCCGAAACAGCCGCAGGAGTGCAGCACCGCCGGCTTGCCCGCGGCGTGGGCGGCGCGCACCATCTCTTTGTGCCAGGGGAAGATGTATTTGCGCATGTCCGCCGGGGAAAGCATGGTCTGCCGGTTGAAGCCCCAGTCGTCGTTGGACATGAGCAGCCCCACGCTGTCGTATCGCAGCGCCATGCGGTAGTACTCCAGCAGCCCGCTGCCGACTTTTTCGAAAATATCGCTCGCAAGCCCCGGGTCGTCGTAGAGCATGAGGCACAGGTTGTCGTATCCCACGAGCCGGATGGCGTTTTCCAGCACGCCGCAGGGGCCGCGCACCATGCGCTTCATGCCGGGGGGCAGCCCGTCCTCCAGGCGGCTGTAGTCGCAGGCCTTCGGGTCCATCCATTGGTAGGCGCCGAAGCTCTCCCGGTCTGTGATCACGGGGGAATCGTTGAGTGAAAACGTTTTCGCGTCCCCCCTGCGGCTGCCCTGGGTGCTGGGGAATCCGAAGTCCGAGGCGACTTCGCTGACGTAGTCGTAGCCCAGCGCCGCGTAGACATCCGCCAGGGTTTTCGCGCCCTTCGCCACGGCGTAATCGTGCGCCGGGCCGTGGAGGAACAGCTCGAAGAGCACGGGCCTATCCGGCGCCTGGCGGTCGAGGACTTTGAGGAGCTGGGTGAAGTCGGGGTTTCTCATGCTCACGCTCCCAATCTCGGCAAAATGGGCGTGGGGAACACATCGGGGCCGATGCCCATGATACGGGCCAGCTGCACGCCGATCTGGCGGTTCTTCCATGTGCCGCCATCGGCGAAGCCCGCATCGGCGACGCTGACGAACACCGGAACATCCGCCATGGTGTGGCCGCCAGAGGTGAAGGCGTAGACGCCGTTTTGCGGCTTCATGCCGCCGGTCTCATGGTCGGCGGTGACAATCACCAGGGTGCTCGGGTGCTTTTTGGCGTAGTCGAGGGCAACCTTTACGGCTTTGTCGAATTCCGCCACATGCTGCAGCGTCTCGGCCATCAGGTTATCGTGGGAGTGCTTATCGATGTGCGCGCCCTCCACCATGAGGAAGAAGCCATTCTTGTTATCAAGGAGATCAATGGCCTTGCGGGTCATCTCCGCCAGGGTGGGGGTGTCTTTGGTGTTGGCGACGGCGCTCAGGTCGTCATAATCGAACTGGGCGAAGCTGCGCGTGCCCTCCTGGAGGGCCAGCATGCCTGCCCGGGTGGTAATCAGGGCGTCAAAGCCGCCGGCTTTCACGCCGGCCTCATTGATGGAGGCGCTGACGCCGCCCCAGAGGAGGGTCAGGTCCGAGGCCATCTGTCCCCTGGAGATCGCAGCCTCGCTCAGGCGGGTGACCGTGTGGGCGCTGAAGGCCGCGGGCGTGGCGCCGCTGGTGGTGTCGGTGGTGACGACCCCGGCCAGCCTGCCGCTATCCAGGGCGACCTCGCAGAGGTTCGCGGGGGTGGCGATGAGCATCAGCGGGTCCAGGGGAAACACGCCCACCATGTTGACGATGGTGCTGATGCCGCAGGCCAGGGCCGTCCCGCCCGCGGCGGATTCCGTGACCATGAAGCCGGGCCAGCTGTTGGTCTGGCTCCAGCCCTTGACGGGCAGGGTCTCCAGCACCAGGGATTCCACGCCGCTTGCCTTGGCGGCGTCCAGATGGTTCTGGCCCATGCCATCGCCAATGAGCAGGATGACGTTTTTATATTGCCTGTAGGCATTGGGGTCTTCGTTGACGCCGCCGCGCAGGCCGATCATGCCGGAAAACAGTACCAGGGGCGCGAAGAGCATCGCAAGGATTTGTTGCAGGAAATTCATGGTGTGGCCTCCCTTTTCATAAATAGAATTTATGCAAGCATATTATAGCAGGGATGAAGGGGCATGGCAAGAGGAAAAACGAAAAAGCTGCATGAT
>Ga0123353_10015245_pt1 | contig 11149 bp, 10 predicted proteins | sample TergutLab28metaG_3_FD_92763 | JGI IMG/M metagenome (GOLD analysis project Ga0123353, IMG submission 92763) | Labiotermes labralis P3 segment gut microbial communities from Petit-Saut dam, French Guiana - Lab288 P3 | ecosystem: Host-associated > Arthropoda: Insects > Digestive system > Gut ... | reverse complement strand
ATTTACGGGTCACATCATATGCATTTTTGTTCAACGAAAGACTGTTTCCGTGGCTTTTATGATATCATGCCCACTTGGTCGTCCAGAAAACCTCGAATTTCGGAGGTTTTGCAATTACCTCTAAGGACGAATATTTTCTGGCTGCCGCCAAACCCCCGGGGCTTCCGACGATGCCCGGCGGCGGCCTGTTCATGGAAAACACGCTGTTGACGCTGGTACGCCGCCGTTATCCCGGGGCGAATCCGCTGCATAGACTGGGGCGCGGAACTTCCGGCGTCGTGCTGTTCGCCCGCACACCGGAAGTTTTTGCAAAGGTATCGCAGGCATGGCGCCGCGGAGAGGTTTTAAAAAGCTATAGGACTCTTGCCGTCGGCGTACCGGCCGCGGATGAATTCGACATTGACGTGCCGATAGGGCGGATTCCGCATCCGTTTCTGAAAATAATTCACGCGGCGGTTTCCCGTAACGATGAAACGGGAAAACCGGCGCGCAGTCACGTCCGTGTGCTGGAGCGGCGAGGTGAACGCGCGCTTCTGGAAGCGCAGATCTTTACCGGCCGGCCGCATCAGTTACGTATTCACCTGGCGGCGGCCGGGCACCCTCTCGTCGGCGATCCGCTGTATGGCGTCGGCGGTATTCCGCAGGCAGGCAGCCGGGCTTCGCCCGGAGATACCGGTTATTATCTGCACAGCGCGCTTCTTGGGTTTTTCCACCCAGTAACTAAAGAGTGGGTTGAAATTACGTGTTTTCCTCCGCCTGTCCTGCGGACGGCTGTACAGGCGCTTAACCCGGATATTTTATAGGCAACCTCCGAAAACCCCGGACTCTGCGTTACGCTCCCTCGACAAAATGTTCATTTACCTTGTGTAAACTCCGCTTTTGTCTCGGTCGCAAGCCTTGGTTCCGAGGTTTTCGGAGGTCGCCTAAAGGATTGTCCCTGACGGGACACGCCCGCCTGCCTGCGGCAGGCTTTTCGGTTTTACAAGCACCTCGGATTCCTGCAACTTTTATGTCGCACGCCCGGCCGAAATTTTCTTGCAAACCCCGGCGTTATGCATTATTTTATCTGTTTATGGATTCGCTGAATAATTCACTTGCATAGGCATTTGATCAGCGTTTCACGCAAAGCTTTTCGACATGTGGGGCTGTAGCTCAGATGGGAGAGTACCTGACTGGCAGTCAGGGGGTCACGAGTTCGATCCTCGTCAGCTCCACCAATAAAATCAATAACTTACAGCGACCATACGAAGTGGAACGTCAAGATTACGTCTTTTTAGGAATCAGCGTGGCGCGGGTGATGGCCCGTCCGCCGAAACGCCGGTAAATATCGTCGACGGCTTCCGCCAGTTTCTGCCCTTTACGGGGAGTCTGGCTGAAAAGATCAAGCTGTACACCGCTGTCCGGCGCGGAGTCCGCCTGCAGACTGCTCGCATATACGCCGATCAGACGAACACGCGTTCCTTTCCGAAACAGCCCTTTCACAAGCTTCAGTGCGACGGGGAAAATTTCTTCCACCGTATCAACCGCCTCTCTAAGCGTCGCCTGCCTGGTGAAGGTTGAAAAATCTTCTTTGCGGAATTTAACCGTCACCGTGCGCGTCCGCACCTTTTCGAGGCGCATCCGCCGCGCCGTTTTTTCGGTCAGATCAAGCAGCGCCGCGTGAATCACATCAAAATCGGCAGTGTCTTTTTCGAACGTTATTTCATGTCCGATGGATTTGCGCCCTTCCGCGGGCTCAACCGGGCGATCGTCGATTCCCTGTGAAAGCCGCCACAACCGCGCGCCAGTGTCTCCCAGCAGCCGTTCCAGATCGCACAGCGGAACGGCCGCAATCTGCCCGATCTTCCGCAGGCCTATTTTTTTCAGAACCTCGCCGGTTTTGGGGCCGACACCCCATAGACAGCGTATGGGAAGCGGCGCCAGAAACTCCTTTTCCCCGCCCGGCTCGACGACTGCCAGTCCGTCCGGTTTTTTAAGCTCCGAAGCGATTTTCGCCAGAAACTTGTTTGGGGCGACACCCACGGAGGCCGTCAGGCGGAGTTCGCCGAAAATATGGCTTTTGATTTTTTTTGCGATCTCCTGTCCCGTTCCGGATAAACGGCGGCAGCCGGTAACGTCGAGAAATGCCTCGTCTATGCTGACCTGCTCCAGCATGTCCGTATAGTCCGCCAGAATCCGCATAACAATGTCGGAAACACGCGCGTATTTACTCATATCGGGAAGAACGTAAACGCCATGGGGACAGAGACGCCACGCCTGCGAAATCGGCTGGGCGGAATGTACGCCGTAACGCCGGGCTTCGTAAGAACAGGTTGAGACGATCCCCCTCCCCATTCCGCCTTGCGGATCCGAGCCGACTATAAGCGGCCGCCCCTGAAATTCGGGATGATCCCTCTGCTCCACCGCCGCGTAAAAGGCATCCATATCAACATGCAAAATCGTCCGTACCATGACTCGGTCTTTACTATTTGTGAATGACGGTGTTCACGAGAAAAAGTCCCGTATCGCCGCCGACGCCGCCCCGATGTCCGCGTCGGACACGTCGTGGTGCGTCACGAGACGCAATATGCCGCGCTCTGGCGGATTGATAAGTATGCCGCGCTCCCGCAAAAAAGCCGCAAGTGCCGCGCCGTCGCAGTCAACGCTCGCCCATACCATGTTAATGTCGCACCTTGAACCGTTAATCAGCAGTTTCGGCAAGCCGGCCAGCAGCGCAGACAGGAGTCTTGCCCGTGCGTGATCCTCGCCCAGCCGCCCCGTCATGTCGCGCAGGGCGACAAGCCCGGCCGCCGCCAGTATGCCGGCCTGTCGCATACCGCCGCCCAACAGTTTACGGTGCCTGCGCGCCTGCACGATGAAATCCGCCGGGCCGCATAACATCGACCCTACCGGCGCGCATAAGCCTTTTGAAAGACAGAACATCACCGAGTCGGCAAATTGGGCAAATTCAGCGGCCTCGCAACGGCCGTAATCCGCCGCGTTGAAGATACGCGCGCCATCCAGGTGAACGGCCAGTCCGCGCGTTTTTGCCCAATCCCAATACCGTCTCATTTCATGGAGGGACATAACCGTACCGAGACTATGGGCGTTCTCAAGACAGAGCAGGCGCGGCTCAGGATAGTGGATGTCGGGGTTGCGGTACGCCGCGTCCAGGTCGTCCAGCGACATGCTTCCGTTATGAGACGGAACGGTGTGCAGCGTGACGCCCGACAATACTGCCGCCGCGCCCACCTCGTAAACGACGATGTGGCACTGCCCGTCAAGCAGCGTCTCGTCGCCGCGCCGGCAGTGGGTCATCAGCGCAATCTGGTTGCCCATCGTGCCCGACGGAACAAAGATTGCCGCCTCCTTGCCCAGCCGGGCAGCCGCCTCGGCTTCCAGTTCATTGACGGTCGGGTCGTCGCCGTAGACATCGTCGCCAACCGCGGCGGCAGCCATAGCGTCCCGCATGGCCTGTGTTGGATTTGTCACTGTATCGCTACGCAGATCGATCATACGAATTATCCCTTTTCCGCTATTCGACGACAGGATTTGAAGTGTGTACGTATCTCTTTTTTGTCGCCCCGTCTATACGGGTGGAAACTTGAACCGACATAAAACACCTCTTTCGTTATCGCATGTTATCAAATGCTGTCACTGTACTACGTTTTGCTTACAGTACCAACAGGCAGTTCGCCGGACATCAGGCCGACACCGAGACACAGTTGACACTGACGGAGTTTCTGTGGTTCATCAACGCCATTTTGCGGGATTATGAAAGAGCGGGAGAAAAGCGGGAGACGGAAAAGGCTGTGAAGCATGGCAGTGGGCGTGTAAACCATTGATTTTATTGGTGCGCCTGGCAGGACTCGAACCTGCGGCCCACAGTTTAGGAAACTGTTGCTCTATCCACCTGAGCTACAGGCGCACATAAAAACCGGGCGTGTTATACCACAGAGCCGGCCATTACGCCACTACCCTTTTAAGGCAGCGCTGATTAAATGCCGGTGAAAACACAGACCGTCAATCCGCGCTGCCTTTGCAGGATATGGACGGCTATCCGCGCAGCTTTTGTATGGCGGCGTGGATGTTGGCGAAAAGACCGCCGATCAAATGCGTTGGCACTGCCGAGAAAGCGATGCGAATCAGACCGACCAGCACAATTACGCCGGTGCTGTAGTTTTCTATCAGTTCCCTGCGCAAGGCTTCCGGATCAACGCCGATCGGTTTTACGCACATAAAATAGCCGGAATTAAACGGCATGACCTCAAAACTTTCAGCGTATTCCGGATGTTCGTTAAACGTTTTGCGCATCTCAATGACGCGCTCCTTCAAAGTTTCGTATTTTTGCTTTTTCTGTTCCGCGTATTCCGGCGATGTATAGGATTTGAGCAGCAGCGTCTGTGACAGGCACGGCGCGTTTGAAATCGTGCCGCGCACCGCGCCGGCCGCCTTGTCGGCAAGCGTCTTTAAATGTGACGCGTCCGCGCCTTTGAAACCGAAAGTAATAAATCCGACGCGGCAGCCCCAGACGTAATCTTCCTTGGTCGCGCCGTCAAGTTTCACGCCAAGAACGTTGGGGTGCAAGTCCGTAAGACAGGTAAACAGGGATTCCCGCGCGATTCCTTCCTCGTACACCAAACCGAAATAGGCGTCGTCAAGCACCACGACGATCTTGTTTCCGGCATCCGCAGCCTTATTGATTTCATCAATGAGAGCCTTCGCCTCCGCCTCGGTCGGCGTATAGCCGGTCGGATTGTTCGGAAAGTTCAGGAGCACAAACCGTTTTCCGGGTTTACCGTCGTTCAGCGCCAGGGCGAATGCCGCAACGTCAAATCCGCCGTCGACAAATGTGTTGTAGAACTTCAGTTTCGCGCCGTATGTTTCGCAGAAAACCAGCTCGTAATTATCCCAGTAAAGGTCGGGAAGGATTATCTCGTCGCCCGGATCAATGAACATGTATCCGGCCAAAGAAAGCCCGTGCGTCAGCGCCGCCGTCACCACAGGCGAACTGAACGTTTTTCCGGCAAGTCCCGGATTTTTTATTGTAAGCAGCCTGCCCCATTCGTCACGCAGTTTAGGCAGACCGAAACTGGGCGCGTAAAGAAACGCCTCCGAAGGAACATTTACCAGCGATTCCATACATTCGAGCGTCAGCGGAGAACCGTCGTTTTCAAACGCCGTACCGATTGTGGCGTTGATTTTTACGTTCTTCGCCTCGGCGGTCTGTCCCAGAATTCCCTTGTAAGGGAAATAAATCGCCTTGCCGCGCTCCGACAGCATATCGAATATTTGCGGCGCGCCTGCCTGTAAATCCCGATTCATTGCCTCGGCAAGAGGATTGCAGGATTTCATAAATATTTATTCTCCTTTATCTAAACGATTTTTGATTACTTCAAGCTGCGCCTTCAGCTCCCCGGGCAATTTGTCGCCGAACCTGGGATAATGATTGGTTTTTACATCCTCAAGCTCCGCTTTCCAGCCTTCAGGATCAATTGTGAGAAGCTCTTTCATGTATTCGGCGCTTACGCTTTCCGGGCGGTCAATAGCGTCGCCCGCGGGAACGAATCCGATCGGCGTTTCAATCGCCTTGCCGGAACCGTCGCAACGCTCGAATATCCATTTGAGAACACGGCTGTTTTCTCCGTATCCCGGCCAGAGCCACTTTCCATCTTTTGTTTTACGGAACCAGTTCACCAGAAAGAACTTTGGCTGCGCCGCCACGGGAGTTTTCTTTCCAAAATTAATCCAGTGCGTGAAATAATCGCCCATGTGATAGCCGCAGAACGGGAGCATGGCGAAAGGATCGCGCCGTACGCCCTCTTTGACGTCAAGCGCCGCCGCAGTCGCTTCAGAACCCATAATCGAGCCGAGAAAAACGCCGTGATCCCAGTCGTCCGCCTGCGTGACCAGCGGGATTGTAAATGAACGGCGTCCGCCGAACAGGATTGCGGAGATCGGCACGCCGTGCGGGTCTTCCCATTCCGGAGCGGCCGAAGGACACTGCGCCACGGGAGCGGTAAACCTGGCGTTGGCATGAGCCGCCGGCGCCTGTGATTTGTCCGCTTTGTTCTGCGTCCAGGCGTTTCCTTTCCAGTCAATGAGCGTGCCCGGCGCGTCATAACCGATTCCCTCCCACCAGACATCTCCGTCTTCGGTCAACGCGACATTGGTAAAAATGGTGTTGCTTTCGAGCGCCTTCATCGCGTTCGGATTGGAATCGTCGGACGTTCCAGGCGCAACGCCGAAGAATCCCGCTTCCGGATTTATGGCGTAAAGCCTGCCGTCTTCGCCCGGTTTCATCCATGCGATATCGTCGCCGATTGTTTCAACTTTCCAGCCCGGAACAGTCGGAATGAGCATAGCCAGGTTGGTCTTGCCGCAGGCGGACGGGAACGCAGCCGCGATATATTTTACTTTCCCTTCGGGATTCGTAATTTTCAAAATCAGCATGTGTTCTGCCAGCCATCCTTCGTTGCGGGCAATTACCGAAGCTATGCGCAACGCCAGGCACTTTTTGCCGAGCAGGGCGTTGCCGCCATACCCCGAACCATAAGACCAGATGGTTTTTTCTTCCGGGAAATGCGCGATATACTTGTTTTCCAGCGTCGCGCAGGGCCACTTACCCGAATCGTCCTGGCACGAGAGCAGAGGCTTGCCGACGGAATGCAGACAGGGGACGAACTCGCCGTCCTTGCCGAGCACATTCAACACGCGCCTGCCGACGCGCGCCATTATGTGCATGTTGGCGACAACGTATGGGGAATCGGTGATCTGCACGCCGATTTTGGCGATCGGCGAACCAACCGGCCCCATGGAAAACGGAATCACGTACATTACTCGGCCGCGCATTGAATTGGCGTAGAGCTTTGTCAGCGTACCTTTAAGTTCGTCCGGGTCAATCCAGTTATTGGTTGGACCTGCGTCGTTCCGGGAGCGAGAGGAAACGTATGTACGGTTTTCGACGCGGGCTACATCGGACGCATCCGAACGAAAGAGGTATGAATTGGGTCGTTTGGCGAGCGGCGTAGCCATGCCGCCATCGACCAGGAGCTTGATCATGGCGTCGTATTCAGCCTTGGTTCCATCGCACCAGACGACGCCGTCCGGATCGGTCATTTTAGCAATCTCATTTACCCAGGCGTTAAGCCCGGCGTGATCGGTTGGTGAATTCATGTGAATCATTCCTTTGCTGTAAGTTTTTTTTGTATATTTTTAATGGCTAGAAAAATTTATTATAGGCTTTTACCGGCAAACGTCAAGGCAAGGAATGGTAATAAGCGCTAACATAAGAGCCGGCGTGGTCACGTGAGCGCCGGCCGGGGACGCCGGCGCTCACGTGACCACGCCGGTTCATTTCGCAAACCGGCAACCACATAAAGCTCTGTGACATCAAATTCGGGCATCTGGAACATTTTTTTCGTATAGTCAAAATACTCCCTGAAGATACCATGATCCGTACCGGAGCTATGCCGATCCCGGTATCTGATATTTTTACAGTGGTTACCGGCGTCGCGGGCTGCGATCTTTATTTTTCGCGGCATCAGGTTCCGTTCGGCCGGGACGGCGCGGATGATATTTCGTATTACAAACGCATCGTGCTTTACGGATATACGCTACCAAAGCTGTGACGCCGTTCACCGGATACTTATTAAAGCTTGATTTTATTGTGGAATTTCGTAGAATAAAATTGTTTCTGTGTTGGAACTGAAGACTTCGGGAAATACAGCACATATGAATATAGTCGTTGCGCGTCAGCCTATTTATGATAAAAAGCTTAATGTTATAGCGTATGAATTGCTGTACAGGCGCAACACGAAACTCAATGAATATTCGGAACCGGATGACAATCTTGCAACCGTGTCCGTCATAATCGGTACCCTTCTGAACGGCGGGCTTGAGAACATCACCGACAACAAATTCGGTTTTATCAATTTTACGGATAGTCTGTTAAAAAACGACGCCATCAGATTATTATCCTCAAAGCACCTTGTAATTGAAATTCTTGAAACAGTCGACCCGACCGATGAAGTGTTAAATGCCTGCGATGAATTGATAAAACTCGGCTATACCATCGCATTGGATGATTATGTATATACTGATTCAACAAAAAAGTTCATAAAATACGCTAAAATAATAAAAATGGATTTTCAAAACACTACAGACGATATGCTTAAGACTATTGTTAAAAAATACAAAAAAAGCGGTATTAAATTTCTCGCTGAAAAAATTGAAACTAAAAAAGATTTTATTAAGGCAAAATTATTCGGTTACAGTTATTTTCAGGGATATTATTTCTGCAGGCCCGAACTGGTTGAAAACAAGGTGCTGCTGCCGTTGCAAATGGCAGCACTTCAAGTATATGAAATGTTGCGTGACGATAATTGTGATATTAACAAATTAACTGAAATCATCAGTTATGATCCGGGAATGCTTTACAAATTATTCAGGCTTGCCAACTCTGTCGAGTATGGCGGGAGATATATAACAAAGCATGCAAATCTTGCCGTTATGAGAATAGGGTTGAAAGAATTGCGCACATGGATACTGTTTATATTGATGCATGGTATGAATACGGAAAAGCCGGATGAACTTATCAAGCAGTCAATAATCCGGGCGCGGGCGGCAGAGGAGATATGCGTAAGGACGAAACTCAGCAGTGACATTTCCGGTTTTTCCATGTTAGGCCTGTTTTCCCTGCTGGACGCATTACTGGATATCCCGTTTAATGTAATTTTATCCTCTATAAATATACACGAAAAAATCAAGGCCGCCCTGATGGATTCTGACGCCAATGATGATATATACAGTATTGTTATACGATTTATCCGCGCGTATGACAATGCGAACTGGGAGGAAGCTGTAAAAGCCGGCAAACATATAAACTTATCCATTGAAGAATATGGAAATATATACTTAAACACAATAAAATGGTGTGACAGTATGTACAAAAATATTTTTCAGCATGATGAAGCAGCAATGACGTACGGCATAACAAATTTAAATTTTATGGATTGTCCGGTTATAATCCATGATAGCGATAATAATTGCATGATGGAAGCAATTATCATAAATCATAATACAAAAGAAACAACGATTGAGATTTCGGAGGATTTGGGAAAAAGCGTACATGGCGCCCGTTTAAATGTGTTGATTTTAAATCCATACGGCGCCTTTGAATATAGCGGGACGCTCAGGAAATTACGAAACAGACCTGATGAAATAGAACTTTTTAACGAAAAAAAACGCGAGGCGCGCGCCGCTGTGCGCCATAAACTTAATACTCCCGCGATAATAAAAAGTGTTATTACTGAATCAGGGCATAAACTGGAAACTCCCAATCAAGAGATAATTGTCGAAAATATCAGCGCAACCGGGGCTTTGATTAAGTTACCTTCGGGACATATCGAATTAAATTCCACATTGGAGATTCTTGTCAACATACACGGAAAAGATATTGTATTTTACGGATCTGTTGTTAGAGAACAGATAAATGACGACAATACAGTGGGACACGGATGTAAATTTGTTTTTCAAAAATGAACACAATTGAACAGCTATTTCATCAAAAAGCGATCCTACATCAGTTGCAGGCGTTGCCGGGACCTCCCGGTTTCCGCGCAGTGTGTGTCCATGCGCGCTACAGGTCTCCGACCACGCCAGGTTCGTCGGCATCCAGCCGTGTTCGACACCAACGATGCTGCCTTCCGCCATACCTTCAGCTCGACCGACACACACAAAGTCGGGAGAAATTTTTATTTTTTTGTTGACAGAGGTTTTTTTTTTGACTTAGTTTAGTGGTGTGCTTAACAAAAGCTCATTAGATTATTGGTACGCTTGACCACGTTGCGCGTCAGCAGCGAGGCTGAAAACAGAGAACCACAACTCCAGAATAAAAGAGGCCGTTTGACCACGTTGTACGTCAACAATGAGGCGGAAACGAAGGACCTCTGCCGGGTACAGGCGGGGAGACCTTAAAAACTATTATGGAGGTTGTATATGAAAAAAGTATTATCGGTTGGATTTGTATTCACACTGTTTCTAGCCGTTTGCGCGATGCCCGCGGCTGAAGCGGCTATGGTTGAGTACAAAGCGGAAAACATCGGAGGGGATCGCTGGCAGTACGATTACGCGATATTCAACGATTCTGCGTGGGATATCGGAGCGTTTACCATTTTTTTTGATTACGGGTTGTATGGCGGGCTGGACGTTATAAGTACGCCGGACGGTTGGGACGCTGAATTCTGGAATCCGCAGCTTATCGGCTATTCCGGTGAGCCCGGAGAAGTTGTTGCTTTTGCTTTGGACGCATGGCTTGCGCCGGGCGGGAGCCTGACCGGACTTTCGGTTGGTTTTGACTGGTATGGCGACGGAGCGCCCGGATCTCAGGCGTTTGGCATATTTGACGAGGATCTCTTTGGTCTGTTGCCGGACCAGGGGGGATGGACGGTCCCCGACAGCACTGCGCCTGCGGTGCCCGAACCTGGAACAATGGCGCTTTTGGGAACCGGCCTTGCGGGTCTTGCCGCATATTACAGGTCGCGTAAAGCGGGAAAACGTTAATCAACAATGAAAGGATAGTATCCATGAAAACATTTAAAAAATATTCGGCCGCCCTGCTGACACTGGCGGCGCTTTTCGGCGTGGTGCTGTTTACGGCGCATGCGGATCCGGATCCGGTTGGTCTGGAAAACATCGTCATCAGCGACTATTTTCTGGTTGAATCGGAACGTGCCGGGCTGACAGCATACGACTATACGTTCACGGCGCAGGTGACAAACAACGGCCCCGACGCTAAAAACGTAAGCGGCGTTCTTGTCGGATGGCAGCCAAGCGTAACCGTGATTGACGGCGATCTAAGTTTCGGCGACATTCCGGCTGGTGCAACGGCGATGAGCCAGGACACCTTCAAGGTCCGTGTGAACAAGTCGGGCGCTTTCAGCGAATGGGCGCTTGTGTTCAGGTTCAGCGGCGAAATAGAATCGGAACCGGCGGTCGGGATGTTTAGCTGGGTAAATACCTGGCCTGGTCAGCAAGGATCCATGACTGATCCCATATACGTGATAACGGCGCGGCAATTCCAGTCCGGCGCCAACAATGAAGTGGTAAAAGTGGATTTCAGCACATTTAACAACAGTTCATATATCCAGACGTACTTCCGCGCGGATGT
>Ga0123353_10015242_pt1 | contig 11150 bp, 10 predicted proteins | sample TergutLab28metaG_3_FD_92763 | JGI IMG/M metagenome (GOLD analysis project Ga0123353, IMG submission 92763) | Labiotermes labralis P3 segment gut microbial communities from Petit-Saut dam, French Guiana - Lab288 P3 | ecosystem: Host-associated > Arthropoda: Insects > Digestive system > Gut ... | reverse complement strand
TTCCTCAGGCGGCATGAAAATGTCTTTTTCGTTGTCTATCAGCTCGCCAAAAGCGTTTGCGTACTTGACTTCTTTTCCGTTTTTATCGACGATCATAACGCCCTGAAACGTGTTGTGGTTGTTTCCAACACTGTATGGGGCATAACCCATGCCGGACCGATGGTCCAGCCCGGTCTGCTCCATCATGATGAGTTCCGCGCCAGCGCGCCAGCCGATCGTATGACCGGTCCCGCACTGGTTCAGACCGGCCATTCCCTGGCTTTCAGTTATTTCCGGCGCAAAGCTCCACAGACGTGACCCCGTGCCTGTACTGACGACTACGGCTTTCGCTTTAAAAATATAAAACTCGCCGGTCCTGTCGTTCACCCCGGTCGCTCCGATGACACGCGCGCCGCGTTTGCCGCCCTCCGTTAGCAGAGACGTCACGCATGTGCGGTCATAGACCGACGCGCCGAGCCGGCGCATTTCCTTGTCTATTGCAGGCTTGATGTTATATCCGTAGATACGCAGACAGTGCTTGCTTTCGATATCGTATGCAAACAGGAGTTTTGTTTCGTCATCCCTGAAGATGCTGCCAATAAACTCATCGTCTTCATCCCTGATCTGGACGCCCAGACGCTCCGTCTCAAGCAAAGTATCCCAGCCTTCTTTGCCAACTATGTATCGGGTAAGTCCGCTTGTGTAACCGTCCGTCGTATCCATCGCCGCCTCGGAATACATCCTGGGCGTGACCTTGGAGCAGGGATTCATCACCGCCCCGTGCCAGTGGTCCACGCCGGGTCCGCCCCGTCCGCTGCGTTTTGCAAAACCCCGGTCAACGACCGTCACTGAAGCGCCTTTTTGCCTTGCGGCTATCGCCGCCCGGCATCCCGCCAGACCTCCGCCGATGACAAGCACATCGGACTCAACAGTCACTTCTTTCTCATATCTGATCTCGTAAGGCCACTCCGGAACTCTGCCTGTCTGCGCCACATACTCATGCCAGTTCATAGTGCTCCCTCCTTTTCACAAGCAGACATTTATCACCCCACCGGAGGTTTGAAATAACTCTGCGGCGGAGAGTCGGGTCCGCCTATTCGGAACACCTCTCCGGTCTCCTTGCGCTTGAAGAATATCCTCTGGTTTATCGGGTACCGCATCGATATCGCGCCATGCTTGCAAGCCTCAACGCAACAGGCGCAGAACCAGCACTCATCCGGATAGATGACTATGGGCGGTTTGCCTTTCTCGGGGTTGGGCATGATCGTTTGTACGCGGCAGTTCTCTGCGCATTTATTACAAGCGACGCACTTTTCAGGGTCGATGGTTATTGCCTCGTTCGGCGCGATCGGATTTGGGACCAGGTAAGCTTTATCCATTTTAGTTTACCTCCTTTTCGTTGGCTCTGCATTTTTTGTAGTTCTCCAGATAAGTGGGTTCATATGGCGCCTTCAACCACCACTTGTCATCTTTATATGTGGAGACAAGCTTTCCGTCCACCAGTTTGTTATACATGAGTTTATCATCGTGTAAACCTTCCAACGCAGCATCACAGTTAGCGATCCCCAGATGAAGATATATCTCGGCGATCGTTATCCTGCTTTCGCATTCAAGCACGCGTGAAAGTTCATGAGGATTGCGCGCATATGTCATCTGCATCTCGTGCTTCTTAATACTGTCAAGCCACATCAGACCATGCTCATACAACACGCGTGTCCTGAAATCACCGCAGTCCTGCTGCATTACGCGGTTCATGCCCATCCAGAGTTCTTTCCAACTGACATTTGCGTTGGGATCGTCCATTCTTTTTACGGGGGCATAGACCCGTTCTTTTTCCGCTTCGACCTGCTCAGGGCTTATACGGCCAAACGTTGTTTTCTTCGCATACTCCGCGGCTCTGTTACCGGCAAACGCTCCGCCGGAACCGGCGCCGGCTCCGCCGCCGCCCGCTTCCGAACCCGCGGCAAACAACCCGTTGAGGTTTGTCATGTGATTCCAGTCGACCGCCAATCCCCTCAGTGTATCGGCTTTCCAGAATTTGTTGTTTTTCGGCTCACCCTGGAACCAGTCCTTTCTGTGATTTCCATAGATATCAACGTTCATGACCGGGACCTGGAGCATATCTTTCTCCGGATTAAATCCGGCTTTATTGAAGTAGTCATAAATGCTTGTGCGGGTCTTTCCCTCGTTTCCGACCATCAGCCCCCAGATGCTGCGGCGCTCAAGCTCCGGCAGTGATGTAAGATCGGCCCACAAAGGCAGTTCGTATTCGCCGTTTCTGATGAGTTCAGGATCGATATAAGCAGTTGGGCGCAGCATTCCAATTATTGCCTGGCCTTCCGCTGGAACGGTCCGCTCTTCAATGGTCGTTATGGGCTTGCCGAAGGAGTTCACCCATGGGATCTCCTTGCCTTTGTTATCCACCAGCGAGCAGGGATGCCATGTATTGTCCGGGTTTCCTATGCCATACCACGGCCAGCCGAATGGCCCCGTATACAGATTCTGTCCGAACTGCTCCTCGGCTTGAAACTCGGCTCCCGCCTTCCATGCCATGGCAAGCCCGTCCCCAGTGCATCTCGGGTCGTTTCGATATCCGTTTCCGAACATTTCCGAGTTGAACGTCCAGGTGCTGGTACCTTGCATGGACACTCCTGCCGTACTCAAAACAACGCTCTTTGCGCTGAAAACATAGAACTCTCCGGTCTCTTCGCTAAAGCCCGTCGCGCCCACGATTCGTGCGCCTTGCCTGCCATCCTCCGTGAGCAGGTTTGTGATCATGATGCGCTCATAGAGCGTTGCGTTTTCCTCTTTTTTCAGCCCGTCTTTCATATACTTCTTTATGTCCGCGCCTCCGCGCATCTTGATCGTTGTCTTGCTCTTGTAGTCATAAGCGTACATTATCTTTGTCTTGTCATCGCGGAACGCGGCGCCCGCAAACTCGTCTTCCTCATCTCTGAACCTGAGTCCGAGTTTTTCCAGCTCCAACAGGTTGTCCCAGGACCCCTTCATTTGAATGTACGACCTGTGATCCCCGCCTGCGATGCGCCCGCCGCTGAATGAGGAGTCCGGCGGGATCTCTATATATTGCTCCGGAGTTATTGAAGAGTCCGGATTGGAAATACAACCGCCGTAGTGATCCAGACCTGCTCCGCCGCAGCCGCTTACATTTATCGGCGCTTTATCTACCACCGCGACCTTGACGCCTCTTCTGGCAGCCATCAAGCCCGCCATGGAGCCTGCGACTCCTGCGCCTATGATGAGAACGTCGGTTTCGATCCTGTTTTCCGTGCCGTACTTGACAGGAAACGGCCACTCTGCGGGGGTGTTGCCATAGTTTAATTGATTTGACATGTATTTACCTTCTTTCTGATTGATCCGATTATCAGGGTTTGCCTTGCTTTATCAGCTTTTGCCGTAAGTCTTCACAGTATCGAACATCGCTTCGACGTTTTCCGGTTTAGCCTGATCGAACCCGGCGCCTGTGCAGAAAATATACCCGCCACCGGGACCGAGAATATCAATGAGCCGCTTCACTTCGTCTATGACCTGCTGCTTTGTACCGTAATGCAGCGGATAAACGGGGAATACTCCCTGAATACAGGCCGTATCGCCGAGCTCCTTTTTGGCAAGGACCGGATCCACCTCTTCAAAGCTGTATACGACCTTGCCTTTCGGTACATCCTTCAGATACTTGACCCGGGAAGTGTAGGGGCCTTCGGTATAGACAAACGGAACCATGCCAACGTCAATTATATGGTTGATCATTCTTTGTAAGTGTCTCCAATAGAAATCTTTGTACTGCTGATCGGTCAGGAAACTGTCCATACCCTTATGCAGCGGTATGAAAACCCATTTACCCGGGGCGCACTGCGCCTGCGCTGTGATATTGTTGATCACGTACTCGATGTTTCTGTCTATAAAGCGCAGAATCACATCCGGATGCTCATAGAGGTCCATCATGGTGTCAAGCGTTCCTCTGTAAAAGTCGCTGTACGCGTCAAAAGGAGTGAGCGCTCCCCCGCCGTTGGTGACTGGAAACCCGAGCTGGATAAACTTCTTGTTGAGTTCGATGCTCCTGTTGCTGAGCTCCGCCATTTTATCAGCGATCTTCCAGATAGTCTGTATCATTTGTCTTGCGGCGGGCGTGGAAAACATGTTGATCAGCCCGCTGTTATAGTTGCTGAGAGTAACCCTGCCAAAGTCCCATTCGGAAAGAGGATCGAAAATCCCCGAGATCGCCGGGTATCCTTTTGTGATCAGCCATCCCGTATAATCTTCCATGAAGAAGTCCATATCCTCTTCCTGCAGCACGGCATACTCGACAAACTGCTGCACCGAATTTGCGCTTATGCGACCGTCCGGAGCTCCAGGCCATACCATGTTTTTCGGCTTGATCATTTCCAGGACCGGCCCGTGACCGGGCAGTGAAAAGCGCCCCTCAGCAGCATCGGGCTCATATTGGGTCACATACTTGATAACGGCGTCTTCAAACTTGTCGTAATCATATACGATATCGGCGACGGTATAACCGGCGTTATATATCGGATAACACATTCCGCACGCGGTGATAGGGATGCGGTCGGGTTCCTGCAGCGCAACGCAATCGTTTATGCGTTTTTGCCTTTCTTCATACAATGTCATGTTCAAGTCCATTCCTTCCCAATATCAATCGAAACAACCCATGCGCCCGGGGACAAAGATCCGCTTATCCATTACCTTCAAGTCGTCGCTGATTATAGGCTTGAAACCCATCTTGCCGATGACGTCCTTTTCAAGATCGACGCCCGGGGCGATCTCAATAAGCATCACGCCTTCATTCACCAGCTTGAACACCGCGCGCTCTGTGCAAATGACGACTTCCTGTCCCTTTTCGCGCGACAGCTTTCCGTTGAATGTTATCTGATCCACCTTGTCCACGATTTTCGGAACGCTGCCATCCTTTTTTATTACTATGCCGCCGTCTTCAACGGCGCATTCAAAGCCCTTCGTGGTAAACGTCGTACAGAAAACAACCTTTTTGGCGGTCTGGCTTATATCGATGAATCCTCCCTGACCCGCCGCGCGTCCGCCGAACCTGCTTACATTCACATTACCTTCGGCGTCGACCTGCGCAGCACCGAGAAATGCTATGTCCAGTCCCCCGCTGTGATAAAAGTCAAACATTGTCGGATGCGCCACATATGACGTGGCATTTGCAGCCGATCCGAAGTCGGTCCTGCTCTGCGGCGTTCCTCCGAATGTTCCGAGCTCCAGCGTGAATGTGACGTCCCTGATGACGCCTTCGACGTCAGCCACGGCTCCGACACCCGCGCCGATACCGACTCCGACATTCAGGATCGCACCGCGATAAATCTCATAAACGGCTCTGCGGCACACAACGTCGTCTTCCAAAAGGACTTCTTTGGGTTTTGATACAGCTCCCGCAGGCGCTATCACTTCTCCGCTCAGGTATGGACTGTATATGGTGCCCGCGGTCTGCCTGTGGTATTCTTCCTGCTCTTTGGCAACGACGACCGCATCAATGAGCTCCCCCGGTACAACGACGTCTTTTGCCTTCAGCGTGCCGGCCGCAGCGACCTGCTTGACCTGGACTATAACCTTGCCGTTTGACGCCTTTGCCGCCAGCGCGATCTCAAGTATCTCGAGCTTCAGCGCTTCTTCCTCGATCGTGATGTTTCCGAGTTCGTCGGCAGTCGTTGCCCTTATTATAGTCACGTTTATCGGCCTGGTCTTGAAAAACAGATACTCCTCCCCTTCAACAGTCATAAGGTCCACAAGTTCTTCGGTCGTTTTACTGTTGAGTTTCCCTCCGTCCTGCCTGGGATCGACGTAAGTGCCGATGCCGATTTTCGTCAGCAGTCCCGGTTGCCTGGCCGCCGTGCACCTGTATAGTTGCTGCAGCACCCCCTGGGGAAATACATAACCTTCGATTTCAGCGGTGTCTATCAGCTTGCCCACATTTGGAGTGACATTCGGATGCGTACACACGATGCGCTTTAGAAAGCCCGAATGCCCGAACCTGTCTCCCGCTCCGTATCTGAGCATGCTGCCCTGCCCGCAGCCGGCGTAAAGCGTCAGCCCGGCGGGGTGCTTTGTTTCAAGAAAACGCTCCTCCAGAGTCTTGACGACGTACTCCGGAAACCCGACCATGCTGGCCGAGGATATCACAACGGTATCCCCGTCACCTATAAAGTCAAGGGCCGTGGAAACATCCATTACTTTGCTTATCATTGAACCTCTCCTCTTTATATTACTTGTCCGCCGCTTATCGCGGCGCCAATCGCTCCACAAAATTCCGCGTCTTCGGGAATAAGAAACTCATAACCCAGGATCCGCTCGAGAACCCTCACAAAAAACGCGTTTTTCGAAAGCCCGCCGATCAGGACCGCATGTTCATTTGATTGCAGCGTCAAATCGTTTGCGACACTGGCAGCCCGCACAGCGACAGCCTTGACCGCCGAAGCCATTACAGCTCCCGGCTCCGCCCCATTATTGAGCAGACTCAGCGCGTCAAGTTCGGAAAACACCACGCAGCCTTCGTTGATCGGTCCCGCGTCGACGGTCTCGATGCCCGTCTCATCAATGGGGATCTCCAATCTTTTTGCGAGATATGTCAGAAATGTGCCTAACCCTGCGGTACACTTCTGATTGAGCACGAACTCATTTACAAGACGCTTGTCACCCAGTGTCGCCGCAAGAGTCTCGTCGGCGCCGACGCTCAAAACTGAAGTTGCGTCGGGGTACAGAAAGCGCGCGGCATAAGCTGCGGCAATCGTTTCTGTCACGCGTCCGGCATCCAGCGGGATATCAAACTTTGCCTTACCGGTGGCGAAAACCGCTTTCACAGCGTTTTCTCCGATTCCCGCTGCTTCAAGCGCCGCGTCATATGCCTTGCGTATTTGCTCGGGGCGGTCGATACCTCCGGTGCTGTTTTTTGCTTTGCCGACGACCTTGCCGTCTTCCATCACAACGACCTTCGTTGTTTCGACTCCCGCGTCAATTCCTATAATCATACTCACACACCTCCCTTACTCGTCGTCCAGCGGCTGGAAGCCAAGGCTTTCCATCCATGTGTCAAGCTGCTCGAGCATACGTTTTTCATCCAGGTCGATTCGGTCGCCCGGCTGTGAACCCTCGTAAACCATAACGCTGTAGCCTTCCTTGCGCAATCTCATAGCCTGTTCCTTGCGAAGTAATGTACAACCCATGCCCGAACGCCAAATGCCCAGCAAAGCCCCGTCGGCATTGTATATCTTCATCATTTGATTGAGCTTGTCCGGTTCTATATACTCCTCTATTTTCCAGTGTCTGGGCGAGCGTGCGTCAGGCGTCACCATAAAGCGCACGACGTCTTCCCTTGTGGAAAGCTCCATATCATTTGGGTAGGAAGGCTCTGTGAAACTGCGTACGACATAGGTCCCGTCCGGATTTATAGTCATCTCCCTGAGATTGGAGTACTGGGAACCGAGGCATACCGCACCGTATCTCTCCATATAACGATAATACTTCAGAAAATGCCATGGGGGCGGATGCGCCTCTATCCATCTGAAACGCTCGCTGCCCACGGCCGCGATCTTGTTGTCGACACGCCACTTTACTTCATCGCGTAAAGATTTCCAGAAGTTACTAACAACGTCGGGCCCCATCTTTGGCGATGGCCTGAGCTGGAAGAACGAGTACAGATCTTTTACCGTCAGCGGCGCGGGCTTAAACGTCATATAATACGCGATCTCACTGCGGTAATCCGCTATTTGGCCGGAGCTTTTCGCCATAGAGATCATCATCTCATCATCCAGCTTCTGCCCGAACACGACTTCCATCTCATTGAGCATTCTGAGCGTATTGAAGTTTCGGTGCTCGAGCATGGCTTCTTCCCTTTTGGCGTCATACTCGCCTATGTACATGGTGAAGTCGTTGGTCCATCTCGCGATCGGCTTAAAATCACGGCACTGCTGTCCGCGCTTTATATGACCATCGCAGACGCACGGGAACGGCGCCGTAAACTCCCGTTCAGGGAATGGTTTGCCGTCAGCGGTATGCCCGAGAAACTGGGCGCCCCAGCAGTTGTTGTGATAACCGCAGAGCTCTCGGCCCCAACCGCGGACTTCGCTGGCAAGGCGTGCCTTTCGTGCAAAAGGTTCGTTCTGCGCCGCCATCATCGATCCCACGGGATTGTCTTCTACTACGCGGATTGCCGGGAACGCGGCGGCCCAGTCGATGCTCCAGTTGGTCATGCCCTGGCCCAGGACCTTGTCTTTGCCTGCTATGGCGCCGTCGTAACTCCGTCTTATTTCCTTTGCAAGCTGCCAGCATTCGAGCGGTTTTGTTTCCCATATTTGGCCTTTTTTCATATGAAATAATCCACCTTTCCGCGCCTAAATCTCAACCGTCTTGTGCCACCCGACGAGACGGGTGATACCAGGACGCAATACGTTGAGAAACGCTTCTATATGTAACTCCGTTTCCTCTTTCGGGACATGCATGTCGCGCTCAAAGTAGTGAAACGGGATGTTCCGCTCTCTGAGAAGCTTCCACACCTCGTAGTTGTCCGTACCGTGAGGGTGGCAGTATATCTGCTTTGCTATGATCGCACCGTCAACAAAGTAATCCTCGGCAAGCTCAAATATGCGCTGCGGCCGCCTTCTCCAGTTGCTGTCCTTGACGGGGTGATTGTTCCTGCCGAGGTAACGCAGCCCGATAGCCATAAGCCTGTCTTTCTGCTCATAGATGTTGTTCCAGAAATAGTTTGTCCCGTTTTCCAGCTCGTCTATGACCACATTTCCCCCGAGAGATTCGATCAGTTGTTCCAGCCCGAGTCCCATGTCTCGCTGCCTATCATCATCAGGCGTATCATGTCACGCCCCGGCTCGCGTTCTTCCAGTTCAGTTATGAACCTCTCAAGGATGCCGTTCATCTCGGCTTTATCCATCACCTGGTCGGCAAGCAGCAGGTCCATGAACTCCGAACCGAGTATCTTTGGCCTGTCTGCGCGCCGCAGTTCACATATCCGTCTGAGAAGTGTTCGGTTTTTATTGTATATCTCAATGGCATTGTCCAAAGCCTCGTCTGTGATCCTGACGTCAAGCCACTGCTCAAACCTTTCCTTGAGTACATCCAGCTCGGAGCGCAGTACATCCTTCGATGTTTTTGATTCCGTGTAGTCAGGCAGGAACAGATAATGCCTGAAGAGTCCGGGGTTATTGTTCGTAACTACCTCATAGGCGTTGAACATCCATTGGCAGCCCTCCGTGTTAACAAAGCCGTCGATGTAATCCATCCTGCCCAGGAGCAGCTGATTTGTCATATCTCTGACGGGGTAACATGAAGCATATATCCACTTGTCGCTTATTATATCGGGCTCATGCTCCGCAAGTATCCGGACCGGCAGCAGACCCGCGGCATAAGCTATTTCCTCGGGAAAATATGTTTCAAACCAACCGAGCACTTTGCCGCCCGTACGTTTTTTCCAGGCTTTGGCATATTCGTGACGATCGGTGACCAGTTTCCTAAAATCCACTTTCACTCCTCCTTTCACCGGCACAGCAGCGCCGCGCCGATCGCGCCGGCAAGCATCGGGTCGATATCACAACGGGCGGCTGTCACACCTAAATCGCGCTCGATCCGGCTTGTGATCCCCGGATTCTTCGCAAGGCCGCCTGTAAACGCAAGTCCTCCGTCGATCTGTATCTCACCGACGTCCAGCGGAGATAACTTGCCAATGACGCCCATTATCCTCCATGATACGGCAAAAATATGTGTCGCATATATCTCAGCCTCGCTGAGTTTCTCACTCTTGTACTCCGGTCTTCCAAATAAACCAAACGTCTCCGTGTCCGCAAACGCCATGCAGGTCGTGCTGACCGGTTCGGGGTCCTTTTCCGCTTCAAGCGATTTTTGGCCTATTTCGGTGATATCGATATGCAGAATATCGCAAAGCATTTCGAGGTTTCTGCCAAGTCCGGTGGCGCATTTGTCGCCGAGCATAAAATCACGTACCCTGTCCCACTCAAAAAGCCTGATCGCCTTTACCGTTTGCCCGCCCATGTCAACGACCGTGCGGACCTCGGGACCGTACATGAATCTCGCTCCCCTGGCATGACACTGCACTTCATCAAAAACGACAGTTGAATACGATATATTCCTTTTACCAAAACCGGTTCCGGCAATGACGGATATATCGGCGGGTTTTATACCCGTCCCTTCCGTCGCCATAGCCAAGGCTTTGTCCGCGGCCTTTTTAAAGTCGCCGCCTGTGTGAATGTTTGCATACCCGGCAATGCTTCCTCCGCAAAATACGACGGCTTGCGTGCTGGTTGTTCCGACGTCCACACCCGCTGTGACAGGCCCTTCGTCCCCCCGTGGGATCTCCTTTTTGACCCCGCAGGACTCAGGCCATTTCCAATACTCCCGCGCCATTCGGTTTCCTCCTTATATGGTTAGTTGATTTGCAGTGATGATTATTAGTACTAATGTCTTCCTGACGGTGGAGTGGTGTTTGGCGGCAGCGGATCCTTCATTCCGATCCGATACTCCTTACCGCTCTCCTTGCGCACCCATATCGTCGATAACCGCTGCTTGGCAGGCGCTACCAAAGTAAGCGCTTCATTCGGGCACTCCTCGACGCAGCCTCCGCAAAACCAGCATTCTTCCGCATACACGATGATCGGCTCTTTGCCTTTTTCCGGGTGCGGGATCATAACATCGTTCGGGCATACATTGACGCAACTGTTGCAGCCTGTGCAGCGCTTCGCGTCAAAGCTCAGAACACGGCACGGGCCGGTCTGGCTGGGCATTGAATAAGCGTTCATAAATAACTCATCTCCTTAGTGTGCCTTGTACCAGTCCTTGACATAATCATAGTAAAACCTTCTTGCTATGTCGCGGTTGAATAAAATCACGGGATCCTCCGTCGGCGGTCCCCCAAACGGAACAAACGTGAAGCCGCCTCCCGGCGCGTATGTATCAACATACAACGCAAGAGCGTCTCTGAGCTTTTTCTCGTCCGCTTTTTTGCCCGCCCATGGCAGTCCGTCCCAGCAGCCGCTCAGTATAAGACGGTTCCCGTACTTTTTTTTGATCCCGACAAGATCGTTTGTGGTCTGCGCGGGATTCCACTCCCGAATGCCCATTTCGAGCCAGTCGTCTATCAAATGCTCGCATCTCCCGCAATC
>Ga0123353_10015239_pt1 | contig 11151 bp, 4 predicted proteins | sample TergutLab28metaG_3_FD_92763 | JGI IMG/M metagenome (GOLD analysis project Ga0123353, IMG submission 92763) | Labiotermes labralis P3 segment gut microbial communities from Petit-Saut dam, French Guiana - Lab288 P3 | ecosystem: Host-associated > Arthropoda: Insects > Digestive system > Gut ... | reverse complement strand
TTCAAAGTATTGTCTTATTTACAGTTAAATAAGGCTGCTTTCACATGGGCCTCTTTGTGGACGAGCCACTAGTGTTCTACCCACAGCAACGCAAGTTGCTGGGAAGGACAAAGGACACTCGTAGCTCTGACGTCACAGGCCAAGCCTCAAGCTCTGCGAATATTTCCACATCAAGCACGATGCCTGTATTCATTCTGAGCACTGCTGTGGCTCATCTGAACTGTGTTACTTCCGTAGTCTAGCTCAAGGAAGAGTTCCAGGCGCTGGCTAGCGAGAGCCACCCACCGCTCGGCCAAATTGGCTGTCGCCCAGCCACGTAGTGTTTCGTTTGGAATGTTCCGTAAGTCCCAGTGTCCTGGCAGTCGCCCGCAATTGGATGTCCGGCCACTGAGTGGACCGTGTGAAAGCGTCCCAACTTTACAGTGGTTGCTCTCGCTTAGACGTGCATTCGATTTTATTCTATCGACATATGCGTGTAACAAGAATTGTGATGTAGATTTGTGTTATCTGGTAGTTAAAAAGCTTGTCAAAATTTTGGAACAGTTTGTTGTATTAGCTCCTGTAGACAGTTGTTTGCTTCCTTGCATCTGATAAGTGTTTGGGTGGTCGTACAGAATTGCGTTATTACAGAATGTGTCTTGAGACGGAATAGATGCTAATGCAAAGAATAGTCATTAGTAATTTTAAAATACAACAGACTGAATTCAGAAGTCGAAATGGACCGTGTGAACGCACTTAGTTTTTCTTATTGTTCGTGACGCGAAGAAATGGTAAGTTAAACACCTGTACCTTAGCTAATGCTTTAGTCAGCAGTCAGACTGGAACTAATAACTGAGGGAAGTGTAACGTTTGTATGAACGATATATTGTGCCTTTCGAACTGATGACTAGCTCATCTCTGCTGTGTCATTGGTGCTCAGACTTCACAACTCACGAACCCGACTTCAGTTTCATTCCAAGTAGGCACATCTGCACTAAGCATTTCTAACTATAGGCCTGTTTCAACTGCAAGGTTTTGAAGGTTGTCGTTGTGGCCTTACATCGTAATGGGAGAATTTTTCTTCATCGTTTTGCATTGTCCAAACACAAGGGATATCCGACCTTTCGGAGGTCTTCTGTGCCTGCGTCTTGAAATACAAGAAAGTACATCTACAACGCGGAGTCTATTAGATGAGATAAATCATGATCAGCACGGCGTTTCGGTTTTTCCAGTGATGTGTCACATGATCAGATATCTATATTTCTGCGGACCGTTTGGCTTTTTTATTGATGTTTGTGAATTGTGTCCTGTTAGCCCTTCAAATATATGGATTTTTAGCGGTATTACAAACTTTAATTCAGTTGCACGTGGCTGCAGCCAGTCAATCAGACCGTACTGGCCTGCTGCGTGATGTGTGTTAGCTTCTTATACTAGGAATCTGAGTCGAGACGCATCCCGGGGTGTAGAGGGTCGCATGTTGGAAGACCGGGTGCAGAGCATACACTCTTCTGCCTGAAGACGGAGCCAAGACCGTCGTCCGAAACGTATATTTTATATGTCGACACTGAAGGACAATATCCAGATAAGTCGGTAACACGTCAAACATGCATGTTTTGCTTGTAATGTAGTAAGAGTACAAGTAATAATATAAAGATGGATTCTGAACCGACCACTGACGGAGACTAGCTCTTTGTAATGGTTGCAGCTGAATGGGACGCTTTCCTTACAGGTGGTGACTGAAACATGTTACGCTTGTGGCACTTTGTGGAGACAATGAACAGCGTCAAAAGTAAAGAATGTGAACATCTAGGATACGACGCGATGTAGTGTGGCCGTTATATAGCGGCGTATCAAGGTAGTGGATTCTGATTATGGCGGTAGTTTTGGCCGAAACGTCGGTACATATCTACCAGAATATACGACGTCACTTAACATAAAACACTTATCTTCACTGTCACTGTTGTGAGAACCTCAAATCTTACATCTCCAAACTGGTAGTCATGGTTGTTTCAACCTACCATGTTTAACAAAATTCATTCTCGCAAAAGCTTTTTGTTTCTCATGATACAGAGTTCTTTATTCATTTTACCGGCTTTCTTCACTTTGCAGTTTAAATTGCTATTTAGAATCAGGTTTTGTATTTCCCTGAACCTACAACTGTAAGGTAGGATTTCAGGAGCGTAAAGGACATAAACTCAGGGATGAAGCATCTTCTGTACGTATCTGAAATAGTGTCAGAAGCTTTCGTTTTGTGAATGAGGGTGTCATGTCACACACCGAGAGTTATTGTTCCTAAGTTGAAGCTGCTGGAACATAACGTTGACTGTCACCTCTGTTTATTGCGCAAAGCGTTCCTTTCACGCCCTTATGCAGCTTCATGGCTTTATGCTTTATGGAACAGGAGGGATGGCAAAATTAATGAATTCCGGTAAGGCAGGCGGAGATTCGTCCGCTGTTATCCACGTAATGTAGAAGCATTTACTGCTCCGTGAATTAGCGTAGAAACTAACTGCATCGTGTATGCAGCTCATGGAAATCCATGTTTATCGGTTGGGAATAAATTTCGTTTTTATGAAATGTTGAAATCTGGTTTCACAAAATCCTTTTACTTTCCTGTGACCATAGCCGATTGAATGTAGTCCAAACTCTTCCAACTCATATCTCTTAAATTCTGTTGGGTGGCAGGCGAAAAAATGATATGCTTATAGCACCACGACATGAGAAGATTAAAACAGTAACGAGGTTTGAACCCAAAGATAAGCATTTGTCGCAGTTTTATGAGGAATTCGTCAATTTCTGTATATGATCTAGATGAAATCTGTTTCAGTTGTTTCGAAAAATGAAAATTAACTCACCTGCAGTCACAAGGTTTATTGGTCCTATATTCTTTTTCGTTAAATATTAAGTATAGACTTTGAGGAGTTGCGGAAGTATAAACTCCTCAATGCTGTATTTTTCTTTGTGGTTTGTTTAACGTCATCTTCAGTAACTTATAACATACTGCCCGAGTGCTAGATTTGTGAGTGAATAAGGATATGTAATACGTTTGTTTTGAGGTATGGGTAAAGTTGAGATCTGCGCTCTTCTGGGTTATCACGCAGCATATAGAGGTAATTCCTTACCGACGTTTTGGGAGAACCTATCGGTCCTGTCTTCCTGGATCGATAAGGAATTACCACTGTATGCTGCGTCATAACCCAGAAGAAAGCAGATCACATTTACTTCGGAGAGGAAGCCTGAATTCACTTACAGGTAAAGTTGTCCCTATACAAGCTTTGAAGGCATGCAGGTGAGCAGAGGTATAGTTCTACCCATTCTTAACTTCGACACTAGATTGAGGCCAACATCACGCCCTGACCACTTTAACCCCGGGAAAGAGTCTCGGGACTCACTGAGGCGGAGGCTTGGTGGGCCAGAGAGCCGGCCTTGATGATCTACAGATGAGAAAATTTTTTCCGGGATTCGAACCTCCGATTATGCACCCCATAGCCTAGTCACTATACCGACTACGCTGTTCCTGCTTCCTTTTGTCATATTCAGGTTCTAATTTGATATATTACCCTGTCCTCACTTGTGAGGAGGTTGCTGCGTAAATTAACATAAGGTTTTCAGACTGAGATTCGAACCAGAGACCTTCCAAAACTAAGCAGGAAAGGAACCGTCTCTACCGCTACGTTGGGTAGGCGATGTACACGTAAGATAGACCCGTTTGGCTCCTAAGAAAACGAAGCTTCCCGAAGGCGGTCGGTTTATGTAACTGAAACCTGTACTGTGTTACAAAGTGCCTTCTTATTTCTATCGGCACTCGCGAACGTTAATTACGAACTTCACATCCTCCTCATACACAACAGCTGTTGCCGTTCCCTTCCAAAGTTCAACGAACGTTTGAGGTTTCTGAATCCATTTCTCACAGCAGAGTTGGGGTTGATCGCATATGGCTGCTATTTTTATGTAATTCAGTAGTTCCTAACACGTAACACGCACATCCATTGGGGCACGTGGCTTCTTCGACGGACATGCATAGGTCTGCATTTAGTAATAGTCATACTACCACAGGCATTTGTAGTAGGTAAAGGTTCTGGTGATAAAATCACAAAATGAATAAAATATCCGCGTGTTTGAAGGCGAGTGGTACAAAACCTTATGAAGGAGCAGGAAATGACGAATGTTGGTATTTAAAGGAAGTTATCACTTTTTGGCTGTCTTATGTATAATGTAACTCGCACACATTTGATCCCTTAAAAGGAGCCAGCCATGGGGAGACATGGGCTTTCGACTTTTTCCTAGGTATTTTGTCAGGGTGCCACCACGCCCCTACACCTTAATGACGCCACAGTTTTTGTCGCCGTGAAGTTTGGTAGGGTGCCAACATCGCCAACCCTACGCCATCAGGAAGGAGTAGATGGGCCCCTACACGTACATGACGTCACAATGACGTCATAAATGAAGCAGCCATCTTGGCTTTCGAAATTTTGAGTTTGGGTCAGGTGGGGATGTTTGTACTTTAACTTCGTTGTGTTACGCCCCGGCCGCCTTAACCCCCTGCCGCCGTGAAGTTTGGTAGGTTGGTACCACGCCATCCCTACGCCAACAAAAAAGAAACTTTTGGTTTGTGGGTAATTTGTCAGGGTGCTACCACGCCATCCCTACGCAATTGCCGCCATGAAGTTTGGTAGGCAGGCTATCACTATCGCCGCCTTTGCCGCCGTGTGGTTTGGTTAAGATTTTCGAATTGTAATTCATGCTGATTAGTGTTGAAAGAGATTGACAACCCTACATGTGTGGGAAAAGAAGCTTGAAGGATAGCAGGTGGGTGAATGTCAGTGCGGTCGCCGCTTGACGAGAGATGCCTGTACGTTCAGTGTAAGAACAGAAATAAGTGAATTGCAAATTTAATATTCAAACAATTTCGAATTGGAACGTGTTAGTCCCTTTTGCACACATGCACTAATTACAGTTACACTTCTTGTAGAATATGTTTAATGCTGTTCACTTAAGTGTAAAGAATGCTCAACGCATTTCAGCTTTAGACCGGTTACACAGAATGTACAGGTAGCGTAACTATTTCGACATGTTCGCGCCTTTACAAATCCTAGCAACATTGCTACAATCGATACACAGTTTCTGTTATACTTTATTTTAACACTGTTGTTAGTCTGTAAAGAAAGCAAACTATCTGTTGCACCAATTTCCGTTATATCACGCGTAATTAAAATGATAAAATGCATAATTTTGTATTCCTAACTGAAATGTCCACTGCATGGTGGAAAGTGTGCCTTCACCGAGCAAGGATTTAAACATTGTGTGGAAGCGAACGCTCGTCCTCACAGACACGCAGGTCATTGAAAGTGATGGTAGAAACTACCCGATGTAAACGAAAATTGAATTGGCTGGACAGGTTGTTTTAAAACACTACCATACCATGTTTCGCGTGGCGTTTGACAGGATCATATAACGCACGCAGCAGTACAGGAACAAGTACTGTACGATGACGTCATTTCCATATGCACTCTTGAAGTCCTGCGGGAATGCGAGATGAAGAGGCATAAAGAGTCTCCGTTCTGACAAAAGTAGTACATCAGTCAGAAAGGATAACAAGGCAAGAAAAAGTGACGGAAAATCGAATCGATGTTACAGCAAACGTTTTCCTTATGTAGACGGGCAAATAAAACTGGCACAAATATGAAAAACGATGGGAGATCAGAGTAATCATAAGAACAGCAGACGACCATCCAATAAATGAGTATGTTAATGAAAACAACAAAATATTCGAATACATAGTCGCCAACTTATTCTTACTTACTAACTTACACTATGAAGCGGAGTCCTTCTTGAGAAGCTAAGCGGTTCTCAGCTAGTCAAGAAATTGCCCGCATTTTATGGAACCCGAAGGTTCATTACCGCATTCACAAGTGCCCGCCACCTGTCACTATCAATCGCCAACTTCTACACAAAGAAATTTAAATAAGAATTTGACAGTGCCATATAAAATCTGTTAGGTTCTGATGAAATACGAGTAAATGCAAGCAGTGAAGTTTCAAGATTTTAAGAAACCTAACAGTGTTGTTTCTAATGATAACATTAGTTAAGTTAAAAGTACAAGTGAGGTAAAATAATAACACTGTGCATTATTTCACGCCGGTTTTCGTAGTTTTTATGGCATGCTGACCATGTTGTGTTTTTCACCGAAACGTGTAGCATACGCCAGTGAAATATTGTTGTTTGATCACTGTTAATAGAGTGATTTGATGACTGTAGGGAATATTTTATGGATTTTATACTTCCAAGGATGCAACTACACACACCTCATTAATTCTCTTCTGCGTTGAAGATGGAAGCAGCGAGCTCTAAATGGATCTTTGTACCAGACTATGCGACCTCACATCCCAAAAGACTGTGGTTTCCATGTTCAGTGCTGTGAGATCGTAAATATTTTATTTATTTTAAATGAAGTCCCACTAGAATGAATGACATTCAAAATCTGAATCAAAATTAATCATGCCCTGTTCGTTGTTCCAAGGTGAGACATGCGAATCGATAGATACGACATGAAAATGAAATCAGTGAATATACTGGAATCCGGTTGAAAATCGTGTGACTTCCATCCGGCTATATCGTTTCTTTCCAATGTGTGGGTCGCGAAGCCCTTGAGGGTTCGCTATAAAATCGCAATGACGGCGTATTTGTTTTGTTCTTAGTTTTATGGTGAGGTGATAAGTAATTTGGTCTCGTATTCCACAGCATATGATTTAGAAAAATTTACCTTAGTTCGTTGGTTGTTGACTGATAGAGCGATATATAAGTTTGCATATTTACCTTACATATTTTGATAAGACGATGAAACACCAAGTGACGAACAGGTATTTTGCGAAATTGTCAGAGAGCGACTTCTGTAGCACACCGAACTCCATCCGCCGTCGAGTACAATTGCATTTATAATTATTTCGGCCTGATTCACTCAGTCTTAGATTTGCTTACCACGCAAGAGGTTCGCGGGACGTAAAAGACTGGGAACCGCTGAGCTGGATAGACGGAAACCGCAGCCCTGCGGGGAACATGCCGTCTGTTGACCTACAGCCCGCACACGATCAGAAACCTTTCAAAAGTGCAAGTAGGCGACCCCTCACTCGAAACAACTAGTGTACGTTCTGCAGATGTTACTAAGCACGCCCCTGTGCTGGAGGAACGTGGAGCACGGTTTTCACCTTAGCTAGTCCTGAATTGTGAAGACATTACAACAGCGTAACTGCTACCTGCCCAGTGACGACAAACTGAAAGACTAACATAATACAACAGTACAACTCTTCTTATGAATAATATATTATACACGAGGCATGGTTGTTTTTATAATCGAGTACACGTGCGTGAATAGCAGAGGTCGTCTGGGGCTTAGATTGTAGTCAAAGGAGAGACTAGTCTATCCCACCACATATACTTTACTATTTAGGTTTGATTTTAATATTGTACTAACATTATACGTACGTACTCCCCCCCCCCACGTACTGTCTTCAAGCTCTCGGACTATAGTTATTTCTCATTCGTCCTTGCGTGCTATATTCTCCTGCCCATCTTCTCTTTCTTATTTTGATTGCCGTAATAATATTAGGTGAGGAATGCTGATGGCGAAGGTCGTCACTGTCCAAATGTCTCCCAAATTATAGTTCTGTGTGACGTACTATGAACCTTAACATGAGGAGTGTCGAAATTCCCTTAAATGGCTATTAATTATTATGGGTTCCTTGATGTTTGTTAGTACGTAGGTACGCGTCTGTGAATCTTACGAGCTGCCACGGATGTAATAGTCTATGCGTAAAACGCAGTAGAAACTGAAACTCTTACACGCTGAACATATAGCCTGTGTGACAGAACGATGTTAGTAAATGAAACGCAGTTCCAAAATTTTTGGAATTGATATATTTTAGACGTTCATCTCACGTAATGGTGTAATGAACGAAGACTGGATTCTAAAATTTCAAATCCGGATACAAAAATTAACTTGGGTTCATGAAAGTGAATGAACGGAAAATAGCCGTATATAAAAAGTTTATTCTTGGGCTCTTATTTCACAGGGTTTGAGACTAGAGGTTTGCACGGGCCGAACGTTTAGAATTTAATCCCGCCCCCCTTCCAGTGCGTTACCTTAACACGACCGGCCGAAGTCCGACTTTATTTTGTCCCGAATGAAACCATCTATTTTTAAATTTCCCTACTAGTCCTTCATTAATATGCCTTTATTTTCATACACAAATACCAGTAATCCTTGAATGAATTATTTAACAACGCTAGAACATCTGGACTTATTTTAGCTTTGAGGAAAGGAACAAAGACACTGGATGCGCTATTTGTAATATGCTGTTCGAATTATTTATGTAAGGGTTCACCACGAAAACACCGAACAAAATTCACTGGGATTTTTTTTTTGCGGGGGTTGAAGGATCCAAATTTTCCCATTTACACGCAAAGAGAAACTTATTTAAATAAACGCTCAGTGTAAATTCTCTTGTGCTGTACTGCCAAATTCAGCCACCACTTTTCTCTTTAGTAGCTGCGTCTTGTATCTCATGTCGTGGTTAGCACATTTACCTTCGGCTTGTCTTCTTCCGTCAAAATTGTTGACCAGTTTTCATTTTCGCTTTGATTTGGACAAGATTTATAACGAAAACTGCTTACTTCAGTTTCGTAATCATAAAAACAAGTAAATACTGCACATCGACCTTCTATATATACTTTCAAGCGCAGTGCTTCGAAGTACCTAGACGGAAGTAGTAGCTATCAGTATTGGCTTTCGTTATTCGTTTGTGACACACAGTGTTGTTGCAAAACAGGTCACTGCAGGCAGTGGAGAGCACATCTGTCTGTATTAGTTAATTTTCTGGTCTACGAACGTACGGGCGAGCACGACTGAAATAATTTTCTTCCCTTTGCGATTGGTCCGAGAAAACAGTAAATATTGTGCATGGCGTATTGCGGCAGTTAACCGTCACCACACCCGACGACCCGTGCAGATATCAATTCGTTCACCGTTATGTTATGCTTGTGCTTATTTAAGCACCACGCCATGATTACAGAATGCTGCATGGGCCCACATTAAAGACAACTTTGTTAACGTACTTGCTTCAATCAATGTAATATTTAAATTACACACACGAAGTATGTAATGGGGCTCATATGATAACCCAGGAATCTTTCCCTCCATTCACTTCGCAATGGTTTCAGTTATTGTCTGGTAACCAAAAACGTAAGGATTAAGATATACGAACCTAAATGTTTACCTGTGGTTTTATAAAAGCTAACCATAGAACAGGCCATGAAGGCCCAGTGGGGCAGTGGAAGTATAGATCTACTGTTTCTTTAACCTCGGTGCTAGGTGGGTTGAGTGGTCAACTCCACGCCCCAACACTTTACCCCCGGAAAAGAGACCCGGTAACCATTGTATAGTGGGCTGATTGGCCCCCAGGGCTGGTCTGGACGGGTGCAGAAAATCTCACCCCTCACTAGGATTCGATCCTCGGACCTTCCAGGCCGTAGCGAGTGGCTATGTCGACTGAGCTGTCCTGGTCCACCTTGAGTTTTATGAACCCTTGAAACTTCGTCTTTCGCCCTGCTGAAGAGCACTGTATAGGGTGTTAGAATGTGGGTGTCGAAAGGATATTCTAAGGTAGAGAAAGTTGTGGGAGGCTGGAGGAAATGGCATACTGAACAGTTTCATAATTTGTACTGTGCAGTAAATACGTATTGGGTGGTAAATTCAGAGAGGATGTGATGAGCAGGGTATGTAGTACGCTTGGGAGAACTGAGAAAAGCGTACAGAACTGAACTGAAAAAGTCAGCCAAGTATGACTTGGGAGCCGTGAGGTAATATAAAAATTGATCTTTAATAAAATTATGTGCTGTGAACTGGCTTTATGCGGCGCAATATAACATCGTGTTCCATAAAAGGCGGGCAACTTTTTTACGACCTGTGCGGCTGTTAGCTTGTAGCAAGCGGCTGGTCGTCTTTGGGTAGTTAATTATGGAATGGGCTACTGAGAAAGGATGGAGGAACTCGTAACTTCTGGGGGACTCTGCTCTCTGGAGCTATTCTCTGTCTCATTAATGATCTAGACTTGTAACATTTTGGGAATATCGTACAGGCTTCATGAGTGCAGAGTGTAGCGTTCCGGCGTCGCTTCTTCTAGAGCACATAAGCCTACTTGCCATATTTTGTATTTAATTTTACTCTAATGTTATACCTTATGTGTATTTATGTCGTATGATTATTCTAATTTATTATTTTAATTATACCTTATTTTGGAGTTTCTTTTTTGAAATGAAGAAGGCTTTCATAAATATTATATTATTCTGTTATTCGTTCGATTATTTTTTTGAGTTTTATTATTTGACCATTATGGCTGCGCATTTCCGTAGGTTTAGTTTTTGTGGTAGAGATCTCGTAGCTTTTGTGTTTGTTTACAAGTTTAATTTGTTGCCCTGTTTGGTTTTCCTTTCTCGCGTATAGTGTCAGAACTTGTGCCTGTGACGGCCAGGATTACCTCTTTATGAGAATGAACCGAATTGTTTTATGTTGGGGGAACTACCTCTCACCACGGATGTACGTGACCGGAAACAACCGTTTTCCATGAACATATCAGTCATTTAAAAGATGAAGTGCCTTAAGAACAAGCAGTTGTGTGTTTTAAGGATAACATTTTGTTGTATTCGCTTTTGTTAAAGGGCACTGTTGTGTATCATTAGAACGAATGTCGGTAATGATGTTGCGGGAAGATAGTTGCTTCATTGTCTTCTTTTGAAGTACTTGATGACGTCACGTGGTATGACCGGCCACCTGTACTTCAGTCTAGAGTCAGTGTTAACGCGCGGGGCAGTGGTCAGTATTGCCCCTGTCCCGACAGATGGCATGCACTCACCGCAGCCATCCAGATATTACACTTTGCACATGTGAGTGCACCGCATTATCTTAGGTACAGCATTCGCGGTGGCATTGATAGTAGTAGTGGTTAACAATACCATGCTGTGGAGCTGTTGTTAAGTTCCATAATTTCTTATGTCTGTATTTTTTTCTTCCTGAAATGCTGAATAATTACATACACACACTATTAATTTTCTAGTGTAATCGCTTTTATCTCCTTGCGTAGTGGATAGGTAGACGGGTAGATAGGTGGATTGATTGAT
>Ga0123353_10015238_pt1 | contig 11151 bp, 6 predicted proteins | sample TergutLab28metaG_3_FD_92763 | JGI IMG/M metagenome (GOLD analysis project Ga0123353, IMG submission 92763) | Labiotermes labralis P3 segment gut microbial communities from Petit-Saut dam, French Guiana - Lab288 P3 | ecosystem: Host-associated > Arthropoda: Insects > Digestive system > Gut ... | reverse complement strand
GATAGAATCATTCTTGTAATTTTTAGCCAAGCACTGTACAAGGCTCCCTGATGATGGATCCTCTGTGATCCGAAACATGTTGGAGCACTTTTAAATATTTCATGATTTTATTTGTATATACATATTATATATTGTGCATTAGTTGTGTAATTAAGTGATTGATTATCGTTGATGCACGGTGCAAACATGAAGATTGGCCCGTGATAGCTGTTCTCTTAACACTAGTACTGAAGAAGACATTACAGGATGCCGAAACGTGTTGTAGAGGAAGTGGGCGGCCTTTTAGTTCTACGTAATTTATGTACGTTGTCAGCTGACAGTGACGTGTTTATTTTACGCCGTGCACGAGATTAATCACGCAGCACTGCGATAAACACAAATTGGATGGTAGAATGCTCGAAAGGCTTAGGTACTGTTTGCAGTCAGCACAACCTCTTATTGCCCAAAGCGACCAAAGAAGCACAGTAAACTAATACATAATTAATACTGGGAAGGCAGCTTGAATGCATGTGTGTGTGTGTGCGTTAGTTAGTGAAATGACGAGATCGACTGAATCGACGTGATGCCCAACAGTTCTGCCAACGCTATGAGACAAAATGTGACGGCCGATTGGGTGACAGTCCTACATCGTGTTCGGGAGGCGGCTTCCACCGAATTGTTGGACTGCCACTAGGGACACCTGTCTTTTGAGTTTCGTCATGTTTTTCCCCAGTCCCTACTGGCAGATTGTGGGACAGTAGGTTACAAACTTCCCAGTTAATTATTCACTTATCAGCCCATCATTTGGCGTTACAGTTTGAACTAGTGAGAATGGCTCTAAAGAACCATAAATAATGTAGAATACTGTGAGGTCGAAGGGCAGGAGCAAAGCAAATGCGGTTAAGGGAGCTTTTTCCATGGGAAAAACTAACAAGCGATTTGGAGAAATGATGGCTTGTAACAGGTTAATAAGCAGTTTGGATAAACTGTTTCAGTGGGAGCAATTAATACGTAATTTGAACAAGTTTTTACTTGGGATCGGTATATCGGCAATTGGAGTGGTGATTGCTTATAGTTAGTTAATAATCGGTGTGGGTTATTGTTGCCATGGAACCAGTTAATAAGCAATTTGGAGAAGCGATTGTTTATAATTAGTGAATAATCGGTTTGGATAATTGTTGCCGTGGAACAAATTAATAAGCAATATGGATAAGTGATTGCTTATAATTAGTGAATAATCGGTTTGGATAATTGTTGCCGTGGAACAATTTAATAAGCAATTTGGAGTAATTGCTTATAATTAGTTAATAATCGATGTGGGCTATTGTTGCCATGGAACCAGTTAATAAGCAATTTGGAGAAGCGATTGCTTTTAATTAGTTAATAATCGGTATGGATAATTTTTAGCATGGATGCAATTAATACGCAATTTGAAGAAAGGTTTACATGCGACTACTTACTGGGCATTCTGGAGTAGTGTTGCTGTTGGAACCTGCCAATAAGCAACTGCAAGGAGACTGTCTGTACTGGACCGTTTACTCACCAGAGCGTTTCCGATCAGCCCTACAAACACGATGATGCCGAAGAGCAGGGGCACCACAATAGCAACTATTTGCTGTGTGAGGTGCAGTGACACCTGGTTCTCGTCATTAGCACTGGTGTCGTTGTTGCAGAAGGCCAAGCTGAAGTTGGTCGTGGTGTTTAAACAGCTGCTGTAGCGAAGGGCCGGAATTCCTGCCCCAGGTGGAGGGTGGATTGTTGTGGCCTCGGCCATCTTGATTGCTTCCACGCACTTCACACACAACGAACCGACATGATGGCGTTGAAGCGACAACTTTTAGTAACTTCCGTTTAATATTACGAGAAATTCTGTCACCATGCCATGCGTATTGCACAAAACTGAGGTTTCTGTCTAGATCTAAGAAAGTAATTAAGTAACAGCAGCATTTACTTAACACTGCCGCATACAGCCTAGGAGACTGATGGGTATAAATTTGCTCTAAAATGGTTTATAATCTTTTTGCATTATTCACTTTTGTGTCTGAAGCCTGCAGACTGAGCTTGTCCGTTCTCGTCGACTGTGAGTGCCGCAGCTTAGTGTAGGTTGTACATTAAGTGCTGACAGTAATAAGTATCAGTTCTTCTGTGTCCTATTGCCATTCTGCTTACGGCATTTGTGCACCAACACTCTTCTGATTCTTCTTCTCTATCAATACCAAATCCATCACCTCGAAATTCGATATAGTTTAAAATACGAAAGATTAAATAAATGAATGTAAATCTTGTCGAATTATACGGTCAACTTAAACAACAGTTGTTTGTCAGTTTATCCTTCACTAATGGAAAGTAGTAGGTGTTAGGTTATTTTAACCCAAATGGAAAATTAACCGCATTTCAGCCAAGATATTAAAAAAAAAATTATACGAATGAGTGAAATTTGTGAGGTCTGATGATTAATAAAAGAAAAAAAAATTATATCAAGGGCAGGGATTATAAATAAGCAAGATAAAATGGCGTAGTTCCTACATTTGAAATTTTGACGTACTTTTTTAATTATTTTTAGAGCTTATTTGATTTTACAAATTTAACGTAAGTATTAGTAGTTGTATATCTTATATGAGAAAGCAAAAAAAAACTACAATTTTGCAATACTGTACTTGGCTGAACACACGTTTAAGTTAACATGCTTTTGGGAAGTCGAATATCTGTTTCCATCAAATATTGTTTCTGCTTGGTTAGATTTTCTGTGTTATTTTCAAACAAAGGACTTGCACGGTGTTTTTTGTTTAAAGACTTCCTCCACACAGGTCAAATTTTATTGACGGTAGAATTCTAATAATGTGGCTTCGTCCGCTGAATTCTCTATGTAGGAATGTGCTACGCTGTGTGGTATGTAACCATTAGTATCGGTCGAACAGCTTGCAAATCGCACCAATCTCCCTGGAGTCGAGCACTTCAACCACGTTTCAGTTTCAAACACTCTTGTGTCTTAAAGTTCTCTAGGCGTTGCGCTTTTGTGGTAACCTCGAATGCTGGCTACATTCTGTCACGCATCGGTTCGTCTTTTACTGGGCTGAATTGTTTGATAGTTGTAAAACTGCACGTCTCCAGCGTCAGACTACAGTCTCAGTCTCAAGAGGAAAATACCCAAAACTGAAACAAGTTTGAATAAAAGACAGTATCAGAGAGAATATGAATATGGAAACACGTAGTTGTAAATTTGTACTCAAAGTCTGTTTCTTCACAAAAACACAATCCTGTTTTCGGGGAGGTTGTGGAATTTTCCTCCCCTAACGGGCGCAACAACCTACTCGAGACACCAGTTCATATCTCGCGTGTACGGAGAGCCTTGAATAATTTTTGTTTTTCTGACACTCTCTCTAATTCTTTCACAGCCAGAGTGACGATGCTGAGACCTTGTATAAGAAATGACGTTTATTTCTAAGAATCTTTTTGTTTTTGCCTAAGTTATTAGTGGCTGATGCAAAAATTATAGACCTTTTTGACCCATATTTAGGGACAACAGGAGTATTTTGATGCCAATTAGCTGTGAAACGTAACTGATTCAGTGTCATATAACATTTATGCGGGAAGTGTTGTGTAATTTGCTGAATTTACTGTTGTTAAGCTGGGTCTAACCTCGTTACCTGAACGGACTGCGTGCTATCAGTCCACGCACAAACACGAATCACTCCGTTGTATGATAATTTCATGTTGCTTTATCCGGGGAATTATTAATTAAACTCTTCAAGGGACTCAGGGACGTAATATTTACAACACTTCCCAGATTTAAAGTTTAATGAAACTTCTGACAGCAAAGATTAATTAATTTTAAACTTCTGTAAAGATTTCTATACACTTTGGCATGTTCACAGTTATTGCAAGTCCTCTGACTTCTAACGCCATATATAGCATTACTTCCATTAGTTAAACTGCAAAATGTCCAGTCTGGTGGAGCGTTGTTATTAAATTTATATTCGTAATTTTTCACTGATATGTGCTGCAACGTTCAAATATTTTTATCTTAATTAAATAAAATTCTGAAAGTCTCGTAAATTGCCTTCTTAAAATGCACACGATTTTGAGAGTTTCAGGGAAATGTTCACTTTTGAGTGTGTAACGTTTGGTGTGGTGAGTCGCGCTGAAGTTGAATAGGATATATTTTTTTCACTGATTTGCTTTTTTTTCTCTGACGTGCTGGCACTCGGTAAAAAAGAGTAAAAAAATTCTTCATTGAGCGCTGTTTGTCCGGTAATACACGTATCAAGAAGGCTGCTCAAAAAAAAAAAAATTTTTGAGACATGAATGGACAGTGCCTTTTAATTCGTACTGCCGAATGCGGTGATGAATGGCTTTGACCGACCTGCTAGCAGTGTTCCTACAGCAGTGGTTTTGAATTCCCTGGTTTTAATGAGTCGCGCGTTTTACGTGCACACAGTCTAATGAACGTGACGAAGTAATTAGCCAGTGTTTAAGTCAAGAGTTTTTACACGCGTCACGCGCTGTGACGTCCTACATAAAACCACGTAATGTCACTTCATACACGTGGAACACCGTTTTCACTGTACTTCACTTTATCTTGCTGTACACACACGTGCAAATACCACTATCGAAGATTATGGTCACTTTACGGGGGGACCAATTTAAATCACTGAATTCAATTAAATGTTTGATTTTTTTAAAAAAAATTTTGAGTGCATCTTTATTTTCCCTTTGTTCTAAAACTGCGCCACAGAATCCTCAGTTAATAACGTGTCATTGAGTAAGTTGGCCACCGAAAGTTCACGCAAAAAAAAAAATGTTCACTGTGTCGCTTCTCTTACACACAGGAGTAATAGATTTCACCGTTAATTTTACAGTCCGTCAAAAACTATATGATAATTTGAAACTTTGCTGTTAGAATTTAGTCCTCCCGTCTTTGATGTCCGATTAATGAGGTATTTTTTTTCCACACATCACTTTCATGCACTGCTTTTGTATGCCGAATTCGCCATCTGAAGCCTGATATTGTCGTTAAAAAATTGAGTTCGTACCTCACAGAAAACAATTACAACAACGAAGAGGTTAATGTTGCATAGGGAAACAGTTTATGTTTGTTATTACTGTCACATGGAACACGCGAGTACAGTCTGTGAGCGAAACGCAGGCATAAACATTATAAAAACAATTCAGGCATACCGTAACAGCGTGTTATACTTCGATGCTTTGTACACCAAACTGACTGTCTAGTTCTGTGTTATGTTCAAGTGAATTTCACGTAATTAAACAGAATTTTCATAAACATAAACTTAATGACGTCACTACACAAGATATAAAACGCCATTTATCAAGAGGAAAAAAGGATAACGAATCACTGCCACTAGGAGTTTCAGAGTTTGTCACATTTATTACGTCTTAAAACAGAAAATGTAGTTCGCAATGCAACATGATTTAAAGCATGGTTACTTGAAATGTTCTTAGCCACACTAAGATTTCATAAATTATTACATAAATATATATTAATTGTCATTGTGCGCGCTTTGTAATCGCCAGCACTTTACAAACTTACGTTTTTTAGAAATTTATTCTTGCGCAAACGAGTTTAAAATTGTCACTAAGAGTAGTATAATAATTTTCTTTTTGAATTTACGAGTAAAAGCGTATTCAATATTGACACATAAATTCTCATTGAATGTGATGATCACTGCGATAATATAGTGACTGACAGGTTAGAATTTTCGTAACGAAGTAATACGATTTGATTCCGAGCAACGCGACGCTAGAATTGAGTCTGCTCAGGCAACCAGCACGACGGCTACTGACTGAATGGAGCTGCTAGAAACGCGGCATCAGGCGTCGATGGAGGAGGAAACATGGACGACGCAAGCGTCTACTGTGATATAAGAATCCGAAAGGATAAAAAAGCCTTCACGGGTTAAAATATGTAATTTTTAATCTCGATTAAGTTCGTAAGCTTCAAAAAATTAACTACTTGTGCAGTATAATCGACGATAGTATTTGTCGTGAGCTGTCTAAAGAATGACGTAGTGACAGGTTAAAGTGAAATGGCTTCAGATAATATAGCCTACAGAAATGCTGTATGTCCTGACCAAAAGCAGTTTCATTTATTTATCACAAGATAAATCGGAACGCGGGTCAATTATTTTAGAATTGAATAATACTTTGATTCGTCCTCCTTATTTCTTCATCTCTCCATGAAAGGTACTCAGCCACTTGGAAGACCTAAGGAGGATAACATTAAAATGGGTATTAAGGAAAATGAAAAGAGTGGATTCATCTGGCACAGGATATGGTCAAAAGGCGGGCTGTTGTAAAGGCGGAAATGAAGCTTGCGGGTAATTTCGTGACGCCGAGGAACCATTCCTTTCTCAAGGAGCACACTGCTCCGTGGAGTTAGTCAGCACCTGTATACACCACCTATTTTACTCTGGCTTTGTCCACACATTGTACATACTGGACACTTCGTGGACAGTGTTTCATATTTTCTCATAATGAATACACGTTACATACCACAAAAGTATTAAACCATTTCGCCTTTGTGCTGTAGAAGCAGTGTGTCTTCCGTGAGATGGAAACTGAATTGCTGTATCGGGCCTTGGAATTTAATGAACTTATTTGGATCTGGGATGGTGTGTTCCGTTTAGCGACTGGGTACGGGCTTGCCGGTCCGGAGTTCGAATCCCGCCAAGGGAAAAAGTTTTCTTTCGTCTTCTAAACGTCCACACAGTCGTTGGGGCCCACCCAACCTTCTATTAAATTGCTACCGGCGTTCTTTCCCAGTGGTAAAGCGGCCGGACCTTGAAGATGACCAGTCATTTCCATCTAGACCCAAGTTTACGTGGAAATATGAACCTATATCTACTTATCCTGTACCGATTTAGGGCGTGTAAAGGGGCAATTTTTGTTTGTTACCTTACAGGGGTTCCCTCCAGAGGGTAAAGGGCAGCGGCGAAACTTTGCCGCGCACCTCAATGTAGTGCTGAAGTTTCGAATGAGGGGAACTCTACCTCCACTCTGTTTATATGGTTTCACGCTTTACTTCATTTGCTCGTCTGTGTGTATCTCCAGTTGCTTCGTCCGAGGGAAGGTGTCGCATAACCATTTTTGGAAGTCTGCTGGGGTAGAATGTATAGACTGAAGGACTTTTTGTTGTAAGAACTTGCAGTGTTGGGAGTTCGATAGTGTTTTTTGGTGCTGTGACGCCCGTGTTTGGAATTACTGCGCAGGTCAGATTCTCCTTTAAGTGTCTACTTCAGGTCGTGCAGCAATTTTGTGATTCTGACTTGTGAAACCAGAATTACTGGAGACGGCAGTCCACTCTGCGACTGCGTCTCCCGCCCGCCGTGCACCGTTTTGAGTTTCCCTATTCTTCTTGCATGCCATGTTTATATTGTTTTGTTGTTATATATTGTTTGTTGGCGTGAGTGTGCGTGTGAGTGTGTGGGTAGAATTTTTATGTGTGGATGTACCCTGACTGAGTTTTTTGTTACTCTGACGGAGGTTTATCCGTGCTTTTTCCTCAGTTGTAAGGCAAATGCCAGGGTAAAATTCGTAAAGACGGGGCACGGCCCGCACTCTTACAAATTAGTTGTTATTTGTGTTGTTCTGTTGTTATTTGTGTTGTTTCATGTATTATCTGTGTGTAAATGTGTACTGTAATACTGCCACCGGGTGTCAACCCAATTGCAGTTAACAAATATATCAAACGTATCAAATATCAATTACCAGATGATTTCAGCAGTACAAAATAACACTTTGTTTCCATATTAATAGTTGTCCAACGAGATACAACACAAAGCAGTCTTTTTTTATCATTCTGCAAGTTCACTCTACATGTTTCGGGTGTCAACCACACCCACCATCAGGAGTACACAAAACTGTAACTACAGCCTCCAGTACTGGTCATATTTTTTGTGCAGCTACCACCCTCCAACGTTGCCAAGTCGGCCACGTTGGAGGGAGGTAGCTGCACAGTACCGGAGGCTGTAGTTACAGTTTTGTGTACTCCTGATGATGGGTGTGGTTGACACCCGAAACATGTAGAGGAAACTTGCAGAACAATAAATAGACTGCTTTGTGTTTCATCTCGTTGGACAATTATTAATATAGATCAGCGATGCACGGAACCATAAACATAAACATAAACATAAAATACTTCGTTTCCACCTGTCTGGGACGGATCTTCAATTCATCTTCTTCGTCAGCCGCACTAATTTTTGTCACCCTGTCTCTTGTTTGACGCCTTTGTCGTGTTTATCGTCTTTACGTTGACTCGGGAGTCGTTACCGAGTTTGTCTTCTGTACTGGCCTAACTTCACTCCTGTTACCTCGCCAACAGCCACTGTTTACGCAAGTCTGAGGGAACTGCAAAAGAGAAACACTTTTCAGGACCTTGCCAAAGCTTTCCCTCTCTTGGGCCAGACTTTTTATAACTATCTGCCACTCCTTTCCTTTCCTCACATTTGTTGGGGTGCATCGGGCTACGGATTTTGACGTTAAAAAATCTAGCAATTGCAGGTAGCCTGTGTTATTAGCTACCGTTCACTGCAAAACTAACGTCGTTTCCAGTACGTACAGTCAACTAAGAAACTTGTGTTCATTACATGTAACTTTTAATTAACACACCTTTCTAAATAGTCTTACTTACTTACTTACTCACTCCATGGTGCAGATTCCTTCTTGAGAAGCTAACTGGTTTGCAGCTAGTCAAGAAATTCTAATTAGTCTAGTACCTACAAATTAAAATTATGTTTATCAGAAGGTGTAAAGATATTTATGCATTCTAACGTTACATGTGGACCAGGTAGCTCAGTCGGTATAGCGACTGGCTACGGGCTGGACGGTCAGGGGATCGAATCCCGGTGGGGGGCGAGCTTTACCGCACCTGCCCAGACCGGCCCTGCGGCCCACCTAGCCTCCTGTACAATGGGTACCGGGTCTTTCCTGGGGTAAAGAGCGGCCAGAGCGTGACGCTGACCCCTCACCCCCTTCTAGTGCCGTGGTCAAGAAAGAGTAGAGCTATGCCTCTACTCTCCGTATTGGCCGTACGGCCTGTACAGAGCCTCAGTGCCAGTACAAGGGTGCACTTTACCTTACCTTTACCTAAAATTACATTAATAGTGTATTTACTGTGCAACATATGAACCGCGGGTGGTTTTATAAAATGGAAATATGAAAGCAATTTTTGTGTTGCATTTTAATAATACTGTGGCTGAAGTTATTTCTGTAATTTTACGACAGTTAGCACTAGCTCGTACAAAGCAGCGCATTTGTTTTAGAGTTTTGGTTTTAAAGCAAGTCAGTCACGTTCCTTGTTTCATTTTCTGCAGCCGGATACTTGAAAACTGCATTATGGGTAGCAATATAGTACAGGGTGAGTCGCGGGAACCTGACGATTTTCAAAATAATATCTAAAAGAAGTTGAAATTCGAATTAAATTTTCATTTTTTTTCTATAGAGAACAACCGAGAAAAATAGAATGCCATTTAAGTACAGTACATCACTAGACTTACATATTTTACTTCTTGAGCAACACATCTCTCAACTGTTTCCACCATCTCACCTGCACTGTTCCAGTCTGTCACGGTGACGTTCTCATTGCTTCTCTCACCATGTTGTCTGTCATGGCTGTAATTTCCTTCTTTATTTCGTTCTGAAGCTCGTCAATGTCTTGTGATTTCATAAGGTACAATTTAGACGTGAGATACCCCCAAAGAAAGTAATCACACACTGAGAGGTCAGGAGAACGTGCAGGCCATGGAATGTCTCCTGCTCTTGAAACAACGAGCGCAGTATGCGCAGCAGTCCACTGCTCAGTTGCTACGAAAATCTCGTTCGTGAAGCGAGTAACAGGTGAGCCCGCATCCCGTATAACTGGCAGTGGTGCCAACTTATTATGCTTTAAAACTCGTTAGGTTTCGGTGACTCACCCTGTATATAGCTCTCATGAAAAGGAAGCAGAAAGTCGGAGGATGAATAAGTAAGGCTGAAATTACTAGAGAAAGGATAACAGTTAGTAGATTGGAAGATAGGAAGAAAATAACCGATCGTCCTTCCCCTCAAGGTACGTTGGAGCCAGTATGGATCTTCGGGAAGTGATGAAAGTAAGGTTGTATGAAATTGGTTTAAAATCCGCCTCATTCATTCCATTGACATTTCCAGGATAAGACGATTCCTTGCCGTTTTCAGGATCTTCTTCTATTCGTGTCTGTTATATACCCTTTCCTGCCGTCCTTTTCCACCAACTGGTCTTCCATCCTCCCTCACTTCATCTTGCCATCTATTTCTTGGTCTACCTCTCAGCCTTGTTGTTTCCAAATATATACCTAATAATTTGTTGGGAATTCTATCTTCTTCCATTCTCTGTACATGCCCAAACTAACGTAACCTATTTAACATTATTGTCTCTTGCAGTGGGGTTTTTAACCATTGCATAAATTTCTTCATTAGTTAATATTCTCTACTTTCCTTTTTCATTGTCATACACTAGGCCCAAAATTCTTCTATACACTTTCCTTTCAAAAATACTTATTTGCTTTCTGTCTCTCATTGTTAGTATCCAGGTTTCTGATGCACATGTTAGCGTTTTGTCTATTATCTCATTAACGTTAAATATTCGTTATTCTCCCTACACTAAACATGAAGTGCCCATTACAAGAACCAAACGGGAAAGGCTAATCGACGACATAAACTGGTCTTTATTGAGACATACGAAGACAAAATTCCTATAATATTAAGACTGGCGTTAAGTACAGTTACCACCGTGTTTTGAACAGTTGGATTCTGTGCATTAGGAATCGTTTGTAAATTCTGCTTGCTCGAGGCTCTGCTGTCCGTTCGCACCGTAAATATTGGTTTATTACTTTGTGACTGAGGTGATAAGATTACACGCAAGGATCAGTTTGGGAGCAGATGGTGTTATTATTTGCAGGGACATGTGTAGCTTGTAGTCAGTGCAAAGTGTTAGAGGTATTGACTGACGCCGATAACGTCTATAGAAGCTTGGATTGCCACGCTAATAACGGTTTAATGTGAACTGTGTTATAAAGCAAGCTCACCTACCTACTGTTGTACATGGAGGATCCCCACACTTCACCTACTGCTGTACATGGAGGATCCCCACACTTCACCTACTGTTGTACATGGAGGATCCCCACACTTCACCTGCTGTTG